>Ga0183096_1000040_pt1 | contig 369460 bp, 300 predicted proteins | sample Biomet5_FD_127791 | JGI IMG/M metagenome (GOLD analysis project Ga0183096, IMG submission 127791) | Microbial communities from bioreactor (seeded with sewage sludge) at LBNL, California, USA - Biofuel metagenome 5 (version 2) (version 3) | ecosystem: Engineered > Bioreactor > Anaerobic >...
TTTCGGCACCACAAATAACCGAGGCAATGGTGATGAAGATTATATCCTCCAGCAGGTGCTCTTTTGTCCGGTCAACCCGTGGATCTTCAAGATTCGAAAAATAATCAATCGGCGTTTTCATTTTTTTTCATGAAAGAAAAGTATTCTTTCATTTGAATTCACCATCGATTAATACAGGTTATCAACTTTTTGCTGTTAATTTAGATGCGTTTGCCCTGCAATTATTCCTGATTTTTTCGGTTATCTTTACTGCATGAAGCTTTCGGTTGTCATAGTAAATTATAATGTGAAACACTTTTTGGAACAGTGTCTTTATTCGGTATTGAAAGCTTCGGAAAAAGTGGACACCGAAATTTTTGTTGCCGACAATAATTCGGTCGACGGTTCGTGTACCATGGTTCGTGAAAAATTTCCCTGGGTACGTTTAATCGAAAACAGGCAGAACATGGGTTTTGCGAAAGCCAACAACCAGGCGATCAGGCAATCGGAGGGTGAGTATGTTTTACTGCTGAACCCGGATACAGTGGTCGAAGAAGACAGCTTTGAAAAAATTTGTGCGTTTATGGATGCCCATCCCGAAGCAGGAGGTCTGGGAGTAAAGATGATTGACGGGAAAGGCCGTTTTCTCCCTGAATCGAAACGGGGACTGCCAACGCCGAAAGTGGCATTTTATAAAATTTTTGGCTTGTCGGCCCTGTTCCCCAAATCCAAAGAATTCAGTCGTTACTATCTGGGTCACCTTGATAAAGACCATACTCACGAAGTGGAGATCCTTGCGGGTGCCTTTATGCTGATGCGCAAAAAAGCACTCGATAAGGTCGGTCTGCTTGATGAAGATTATTTTATGTACGGCGAAGATATCGACCTTTCGTACCGGCTGATGCTGGGCGGCTATAAAAATTATTATTTTGCCGGAACAACCATTATTCATTATAAAGGCGAAAGCACAAAAAAGGGAAGTATCAATTATGTAAAAATGTTTTACAATGCAATGATCATTTTTGCAGAAAAACATTTTACAAAAGGAAATGCCAGGTTATACCGTTTTTTTATCAATATGGCCATATACTTCCGGGCTTTTCTGGCTTTGCTGAGCCGTTTTGTGAAACGGGTTCTCCTGCCGGTTACCGATGCTCTGGTTATTTATCTCGGTTACGCGGTTTTGCTTCCTTACTGGGAAAATGCGAAGTTCGAAAGCGGGTATTATCCTCCCGAATATCTTGGTTTTGTGGTTCCTGTATATATTCTGATATGGATTACCTCCCTTATTTTTTCGGGAGGTTACAATCGTCCGGTCTGCCTGAAACGGATTATTTCAGGATTGGTCTGGGGAACGCTGGCTATCCTGGTACTGTATTCACTGGTCGACGAAAGCCTGCGTTTTTCACGTGCACTTATCCTGCTCGGATCTGCCTGGGCGTTTGTTTCACTGGTCCTGTACCGTCTGGTTTTCAGCTGTTTAAAACTGAAAGGGTTTCAGCTCGATTTCGACCTGAAAAAACGGATTGCAGTGGTTGCCCGTCCCCCGGAAGCTATGCGGATAAAACGGCTGATCAGTCAGACTAAACTGAAAACGGAAATGCTGGGAATGGTCTCTCCTTCGGACGAGGATCTCGGGCATGATTATCTGGGAAATATCAGTCAGATTGCAGAAATTGTTAAAATCAACAGGGTTGACGAGTTGATATTTTCTTCGGTCGATATTCCTTCGCGCGAGATAATAAACACGATGTTGCAGTTGACCGGGATGAATGTGGATTATAAAATTGCACCGCCTGAAAGTATTTCCATTATCGGGAGTAATTCGATTGATACGGCCGGCGATTTGTACGTATTGCAGATCAACTCGATTGCCAGCGAGCGGAACCTGCGGTACAAACGAATGCTCGATGTTTTTCTGGCAATCGCATTTTTGCTAACCAGCCCTTTTTTATTTTGGACTGTTGACAACAGAACCGGATTCCTGAAAAATATTTTCAGTATACTTTCCGGGAAGAAAAGCTGGGTGGGTTATGCATCTGCCGGAAACCGGAATACAAATTTGCCCGGCATCCGGCCCGGAGTGATCTCGCCCGCCGATATTTTTGAAACGGATTTGCCGGTAGAAAAAAAGGAAGAACTGAATATTCTGTATGCAAAAGATTACCGGCCGGTACACGATCTGGAATACATTATAAAAGCCTGGAAAAAACTGGGAACCAGGTGCGGAGATTTTTAATTTCCGTAAATTAATTGCGATTTACAAATCGCAACACCTGGGAAAATATAGAAAAGGGAAGAAAGATGGAACTTGAAAATCTGGAATTCGGGAAAATAAAACTCCGTCCGCTTGAACCGGAAGATCTTGAAATGCTTTATACCTGGGAAAACGATCCCCTCATTTGGGAAGTAAGCAATACGCTGGTTCCATTTTCAAAATATATGCTTGAACAATATATTCTGGATGCACAGCAGGATATTTATACCACCAAACAATTTCGCCTTATTATTGAAACTTCGGAAGGAGATGCAGTCGGCGCAATCGATTTGTTCGGCTTTGACCCGTTGAACCAGCGGGCCGGCATCGGTATTCTGATCCATCAGCCCGGGGAACGCCGGAAAGGTTATGCAACCGATGCTTTGCTGCTGATGTGCACCTATGCCGAAAATGTACTCGGACTGCATCAGTTGTTTGCCAATATTACTGCAGGTAACGAGGCAAGCCTGGCCTTGTTCCAAAAGTGTGGGTTTACCCTTTCCGGGTGTAAGCAGGATTGGGTAAAATCAGGCAAAACATGGAAAGATGAATTCATTTTTCAAAAAATATTTGCCTGAGAACCGTTCACAGAAACTGTAGAAAAGACCCGTAATCCTTATTATTTCAGATGCAGATAATCCATAATTGCCTTGTTACCCATAAGTGCATCAGCAGGCATGGGATTTTCAGGCGTATATACCCGTAAATCGTCAGAAGGTAAAATTGTGACAAAGTCTTCGTTTACCGTTGGTGTCCACGAGACTTTGTCCGAGTCCAGTTTCAGGTAATGGGCAAAAAAGTTATACATCACGGCTCGCTTGGAATAACCGTAGTTATGCTTTTCGGCCGGAAAATGAACGTTTTCCACCCTGTTTTCGGCATTATACAACGCATATACTTTCTGAATGTAAGGATATTCGACCCGCGGTGTGTTTCTTGTCCAGTCGTTTCCGTCGGAAATCAGCAGCATGGGCCGTGGTGCGCAAAGAGCCGCAATTTCCACGTTATTGGTCTGATAGTTTTTCCCTTTATGAATGGGCATCCCGCTTTCGCATATACAGCCGCCAAAAAAATGGGCGGAAACCTGTACACAGGGAACCGAAGCTTTTATCCGGTTGTCGATTGCTGTTAAAAGAAATGTTTGAGTGCCGCCACCTGAACCTCCGGTTATGCCAATCCGTTCCGGGTCAACATCGGGACGCGACAACAGATAGTCAAGCACGCGTTTGCTGTCCCAGGTCTGAAGCAGCATGGCAATTGGCATCTGGTGTGAATCGACCTGGTGCGAATCGCCGTAACCGACCATGTCGTAAGTGAAAACAATGGCACCCATATGCGCCAGCACGGCACAACGGTATTGCACATCTTCTTTCAGCCGCTTGTCCATAAGGTGACCGTGAGGACAAAGCACGGCTGCATTTTTTGCTTTAGGCTCAGCCGGCAGGTAAAGATTCCCGGTGATATAAAAACCCGGAAAACTTTCAATCCGGATATTTTCGACAATATACCCGTCTAGCTTCCTCTCTCTCGTGATTTGCGGATTGAAGTTCCCTTCTATTTTGGGCATCTGGTCGAATTTCATGCCTTTGATAATCCCGTTGCGGATCATTGCCGCCCGTTTTTCCCACGAAGCGAGGTTGTGCCAGGTTGCTGCAAATTCTTTCATTTTCAGATTGGCTTCGTCTTCTGTCCAGTAATTGCCAACGCATAGCATGGTGTCTTTTTGTCCGAAACTGTTCATTCCTGTTATCAGGAAAAGAAATAAAAAAAAGTACGTAGCTGGTATTGGATTTTTCATTTTTAACTGCTTTTTATGACAGATAAAGATAATTAAAAACATCGAAGGAACAGTTCCGGTTCTTACTGCCTGATTTTGTTTCAGCAATAATCAGAATCTTCTCAAAAATTCGTCGACTCGTTCGGCCACTTTTCCGTCTATACGGTACGAGTATTTTTCGATGAACGAGTCGCAGGCAGCAGTGTTTGTGTGAAGAGTTCCGTTTTTTAGTTCTGAAACTATTTCTGCCAGTTCCCGGGCATTTACCGCACGAAAAGCAACTCCTTCTCGGTAATAACCCTGAATGTCCTGTAGCAGGTGATCAAGAATAATGAGCGGTTTCCGGAAGTAAACTGTTTCGGTACCCACGGTCGAAAAGCAGGTAATCAGGGCATCGCAGGAAGCAATTAATTCGTACAGGTCGGTGGTTTTGTCAATGCGGTAATTTGTACACCCGGCTTCTGTTGCAATAGCCTGATAATAACCGGTATCGCCGTACTCGCGCGGATGGAGTTTTACAATCAGCTCTGTACCTGGTAAAAGCCGTAATGCCGAAAAAACATCGAAGGCTGCCTGCCGGCGTAAGGCCGGATCGCGCTGCGGCTGCGAGGCAAATACCAGCCGGAAAGCTGAATGTGCAACTGTTTGCCGAGAAAGAAGTTTCGGGATAATATCGGTACGTAAATGTCCTACGGAAATAATTTTTTCAGGAGGATAGTTACCTTTTTCAATCAGGAATTGTTCCCAGTATTTTCCCCATGTCAGGGTAAAGTCGGGGATAATTCCCTGCTGAATATCGTTTTTTGTATACAAATAAGCCGGATGCAAATCGTGCATGGTACCATGCTGCATGCCAACTGTTTTTATTCCGTGAAACTTTGCTGCATCGAGCACTGTTTTTGTAAGCGGACTGTTCTCGTCGGTTGCCATTACCACCCGGAAGTTGTTTTTGCTGAAAAAGCGTTTGGCTGCAAAATACCGCGTAAGGTAATAAATACTTGACGGATGCAGCGACTGCACAAAACGGATTGCCAGTTTTTCATTCAATGAAAGTAAACCGGAAAGTAAGCCAGCATACTTTTTATGTAATTTTTCCCCTTCTGCCTTAGCCTGCCGGTATACCTTTACGCCATAACACGCCAGAATATGCTCCATATTTTTTTTTGGATGCCCTGAATCTTTCAGCTTAAAATATTCTTTCTGAAAAGGGAAAACAGCTTCGGAGTTGAATTTCGGGACAGGTACTTCTGCCAGCAGGTTCAGATGTGTTCTCGTCCGGCTAAAAAAATAATCGAGCAGAAAATTTCCTTTTTTCGGCTTTAAATCCTGAATATCAAGTAACGGATTATAACGTTCGGGATAGTAAATCAGAATGCCGGATTTTCCGGAACGGACAAAAAACGACAAAAAGAAACGCATCTTCAAAAACAAAAGGTATTTCAGAACCAGTAATATATTGAACTTCTTTTTCTTTTTAGCCGGGAAGATAAATTCCAGAAATGGATATTCGTCGTTTAAAAAACGGAATCCGGAAGAACAGTAAAAAACAGTTTTTTCATTTTCAGGAAAATGAATTTTTGCCAGTTTCGCCAGTTCGTAATTCAGGTTACGGACAAAGAAATAGGTTCTGAATTTATGATAATGCCAGATACTGCTTCTTTCGACTTGCAGGTGAGAAACGACCGATTGCCCGTCAATCAGTTTGTCACCCAGGTTTTTTATTTCGTCGAGAACCGAATAATTGATGTCCCTTTTTTCGTCGGCTGAGAGCGAAACCACTTCTTTTGCAAACGATAGTTTATAATCGTCAAAACAAATGATTTCTGTTCCATTCTGATTTTGGAGCTGTTCTTTTTCAGCAGCAGAAAGTTCCCTTCCTATTATAATCTTTCCCTTCATTTTTCTTCTGAAATAAGAATTTTACTGAGTTGTTCTGTCAGGCCTCTGCGTGAATAGCGGTCAATATTCCGGGGTTCCGGGTTTATTGCAGAAGCCAGCCTGTTTTTGATGAAACGGCTGATTCCGTCACTGTCGGAATAACCGAACAGTTGTCCGCAGCCGGTTTCGCCGATTATTCCGGCCAGGTCGCCGTTGAGCGGGCCAATTGCAAGCACAGGTTTTCGTGCCGCCAGATATTCAAAAAATTTGCCGGTAAGTATTCCTTCATTGTTCTCCACTTTTGGAATAATCAGTAACAGTACCGACGAACACAGCAGGTACTCAACCGATTTTTGATGATCGACATAACCGGTCAGTTCCTGTTCCAGTTCCGGAAATTCATTTTTTATGCGTTCCGGAATGGCTGCCGGTACTTTCCCGACAAACCGTATTTTCATTTTTGCGGTTTCCGTTTTGTCCAGCTTCCGCAGGGCTTCGAAAAAGCCTGAAATGTCATACGTTTCGGAGATGGTGCCGGTATATGTAATGGTAAACTTATCTTGCCTGGTTCCTGTTTTTCCTTTAAAATCATCTTCATCGAAGCCATTGGGCAGAACCGTTGTTTTCGGTTGAATGTTCTGTCTCGTTTTCAGGTTCAGCAGTCGCATCAGGGCTTTGCTGACAGTAATCAGCCGGTCTGCTTTTTCAAGTACTTCGCGTTCCATCCGGAGATCAGCCTTGCGGGCAAGCGCGGTGTGATAAAATTGCCGGTAGTAGTAAATGTCAGTCCACGGGTCCCGGAAATCGGCAATCCACTGCACATTCGTTTTTTTCTGAAGTTTTAATCCGATCAGGTGAGTGGAGTGGGGGGGACCAGTTGTAATTACCGTATCAACTGAATGATTCTGAATAATTTCAAGAGCCTTGCGGTACGCATGTTTGTTCCATCCTTTTCGCGGATCGGGCAGTAACAGGTTACCTCTTACAAACCGGCTTATTTTTTGAAAAAGGCCTGGTTTGGTTTCGTTGGCAAACCCCCCGTACGGAATTTCCTTTTTTTTTGAGAACCAGCTGTAGAACCGGTACAGTTCGAAACTTTTGGTCCGGTATATTTCCGTATCCCGGTTTACTTCGTTCAGCAGGCTCGGGTCTTTTTGCGCATAGCTTGCATATTGAGGGTCTACTGTCAATACAATCGGCTGAACCCCGAACTGGGGCAGATATTTTACAAATTTCAGCCAGCGCTGAACCCCGGCCCCACCCGAAGGTGGCCAGTAATAGGTAATAATCAGTACTTTTTTCAATTTTCCGGTTCTGTATTTTTCGGGGAGTAAAGATAGTGGAATTAATCAGCTAAGCCGAACCCGGTTTGCCGATTGATAAAAAAACCGTCCTTTTCAGAACGGTTTTCATTGCCTACTTAACCTGTTTAGTCTAGAAATTTCTTCTGCACTTTAAATTGTAGCAGATTTAGAAAGCTTGTAAAGTTGTAATCTTTCGAGGGACAAAGGAAACACCTTTGTACGGCTAAAAAGCTGAAAAAAATCAGCGTTTTAAATGAGCGGCAAAGGGCAAAAAACAAATTGAAAGTATTTCATTGCAGGCTTTTGCTTTTTATAGATTACGCCCGTGAACCAGATTCAGATACTTAAAAGAAAGCATTTGTTTACTTACAATTTATCATACCTGTTTTTTACAACATATTTTGATGATTGCCGGGAAAAAAGATGAATATGATTTCAGAAAATCACAAAAAAAGGTTGCCGTTTATGCGACAACCTTCTTCCGGAAATTATGCTTAATTTATTTCTGTTTTGCATATAATTTTTTGAAGCTGACTTCTTCGGAAATAATACCCTGAAGTTTATCAATTCCGACACGGTCCTGTGCCATGCTGTCGCGATAGCGGATAGTTACGGTATTGTCTTCCGGCGTTTGGTGGTCGATGGTAATACAGAACGGCGTTCCGATGGCGTCCATCCGGCGGTAGCGTTTCCCGATCGAATCTTTTTCGTCGTACTGGCAGTTGAAATCGAATTTCAGCATATCGATAATTTCGCGTGCTTTTTCAGGAAGACCGTCTTTTTTCACGAGTGGTAATACGGCCAGTTTTACCGGAGCGAGTGCCGGTGGCAGTTTCAGTACCACGCGGGTATCTTTTTGTCCGTTGGCTGTATCAACTTCTTCTTCGTGATAGGCTGCCGACATAATCTGCAGGAACATGCGGTCGAGGCCAATAGAGGTTTCTACCACGAACGGCACGTACGATTCGTTCAGGTCAGGATCGTAATATTGTATTTTTTTCCCTGAATATTTCTGATGCTGTGACAAATCGAAATTGGTACGCGAATGGATGCCTTCCACTTCCTTAAAACCGAAAGGAAATTTATATTCGATATCTACTGCGGCATTGGCATAATGAGCCAGTTTTTCGTGTACATGAAAACGGTAATTGTCGTCGCCGAAGCCAAGTACCCGGTGCCAGTTTATACGGGTTTCCTTCCATTTTTCGAACCACTCGAGTTCGGTTCCGGGTTTTACGAAAAACTGCATTTCCATCTGTTCGAATTCGCGCATACGGAAAATAAACTGACGGGCTACAATTTCGTTACGGAAAGCTTTTCCGATCTGGGCAATACCGAAGGGAATTTTCATACGTCCGGTTTTTTGCACATTCAGGTAGTTCACAAAAATACCCTGGGCCGTTTCCGGGCGCAGGTATACTTTCAAAGCTCCATCGGCAGTCGAGCCCATTTCAGTTGAAAACATCAGGTTAAACTGGCGAACTTCGGTCCAGTTACGGGTTCCGGAAATCGGGCATACAATTTCTTCGTCGATAATGATCTGGCGAATTTCTTCAAGATTATTATCGTTCAGTGCTTTTGTGTAACGGTCGTGCAGGGCATTCCATTTAGCCTGATGCTCCAGCACCCGCACATTGGTTTCGCGGAATTGTTTTTCGTTGAAAGCTTCGCCGAAACGTTTGTCAGCCTTTGCAATTTCCTTGTTTATTTTTTCTTCGATCTTGCCTAATTGCTCTTCAATCAGCACGTCGGCACGATAGCGTTTTTTCGAATCTTTGTTGTCGATCAGCGGATCGTTAAATGCATCGACATGGCCCGAAGCTTTCCAGATGGTCGGGTGCATAAAAATTGCAGAATCGATGCCGACTATATTTTCGTGCAGCAGCACCATGCTGTCCCACCAGTATTTTTTGATGTTGTTTTTCAGTTCAACCCCGTTTTGTCCGTAATCGTAAACAGCGCCCAATCCGTCGTAAATTTCACTCGATTGAAATACATACCCGTATTCTTTACAGTGGGCGACCAGTTTTTTGAAAATATCTTCCTGAGCCATAATGTCTTTGTGTTTTTTACATTAAGGGCGTAAAAATAGGAAAAAATCGGCAACGAAATACGCTCCGGTTAAAAGAGTCGGTTTCCATCTTTTCTATCTTTTCCAAAGTTTTGAAACTTTGAAAAAGATAGTTTAAAGCTTATTTTACTTTCCGGAATAACGTTGAGCCACTACATCCCAGTTAACAACCTTCCAGAATGCGTCGATGTAGTCGGCACGTCTGTTTTGGTAGTGCAGGTAATAGGCATGTTCCCATACATCGAGTGCCAAAAGTGGTTTCCCCTGTACCTTCACATCGTTCATCAGCGGGTTATCCTGGTTCGGAGTTGAGGTAATCACCAGTTTTCCATCGGGCAGGCGGACCAGCCATGCCCAGCCGCTGCCAAACACCGAAGCAGCTTCTTTGCTGAAAGCGGCTTTAAAATTGTCGACCGAGCCGAACGATTTGGTAAGGGCTTTTTCGAGTTTTGCCGGGATTGCTTTCTGATCGGGTGTCATATTTTCCCAGTATAACAGATGGTTGTAATATCCGCCGGCGTTGTTCCGTACGGCCGGACTGAGATCTTTTGCCTGTGCAAAAATTGATTCAATGCTCATCGACTCCAGTTCGGTTCCTTCAATGGCTTTTAAAAATTTGTTGTAATACCCTTTGTGGTGTTTGTTGTAATGCACGTCCATCGTGGTTGCATCGATATACGGTTCCAGAGCGTTGTAACTGTACGGCAGTGCCGGGAACGGGAACTTTGAATTTACGTCTTGCGAAAATATACTTACCGGTATCGCAGCCAGCAAGACCACGAGTAACAATATTTTCTGAATTGTTTTTGTATGTTTCATCTCAATATGTTTTTAAATTTTATGAGTATATAACAATTACCGGCGGAAAATGGTTGACTGAAAAGCCGGAGATTAAAGAAAAGACCTAAAAGTTATTGTTGTTGTCATCGGATTAAACAAAAAATCATTATAACTTACACACGGGATTTTTATTAATGGCAATATGGTTCTAGAAAAAAAATATATTAACCGCGAGATCAGTTGGCTGTCGTTCAACGACAGGGTATTACAGGAAGCAGCCGATCCGGCTGTCCCGCTCTTCGAACGGCTTCGTTTTATCGGCATCTTTTCGAACAACCTCGACGAGTTTTTTCGTGTGCGTGTGGCAGCTGTCAGGCGTATGGTCGAATACGGTGAGGACGAGGAAACCCTGTTGGGCAATTTCACTCCTCAGGAACTGTACGATGAGATTACTAATGTGGTTTTTCAGCAGCAGGAAAAAACCCAGCGTATTTTCCGTGACATCCTCAAAGAGATGGAAACCCAGGGCTATTATATGGTCAACGAAAAGCAGTTGAACCATGTTCAGGGCGTTTTTGTCCGGAAATATTTTCATCTGAAAGTACTGCCCAACCTGGTGCCTATCATGCTCAGCAAGGACCGGAAATTTCCGTACCTGCGCGACCGTTCGGCATACCTGGCAGTAAAACTTTCGAAAAAGCTTAAACCTGAAAAATTTTCGTATGCCCTGGTACGGATTCCAAGCCGTTCGGTGCCCCGTTTCCTGGTACTGCCCGAAACCAATAAAAGGAAATACTGGATGATGCTTGACGATGTAATCCGTTATTGTCTGAATGATATTTTCCCGATTTTCAGTTACGATACCTTCGAAGCATATACCATCAAGGTAACCCGCGATGCGGAACTCGATATCGACGATGATATTTCGAAAAGTTTCATGGAGAAGGTGGAAGCCAGTCTGAAACAGCGGAAAAAAGGCATTCCGGTCCGTCTGATCTACGATGAAAAAATACCCGGCGACCTGCTGGAATTCATTCTGAAAAAGATGAAGATCAATGATGTTGAAAAATCGCAGCCGGGGGCACGCTATCATAATCACAAAGACTTCATGAACTTTCCGGAGATCGGAAAGGAAAATGATTATTACCAGAAACTGACGCCGGTTCCGCACAAAGATCTTTATTCGCATGAGAGTATCCTGAAAAAACTTCGCAAGAAGGATATCATGCTTCATTACCCGTATCAGAGTTTTTCCCATTTTATCGATTTGCTGCGCGAAGCTGCCATCGATCCGAAGGTGGACGAGATTTGCATTACCATTTACCGGGTGGCCGACAATTCGAAAGTGATGAATGCCCTGCTCAATGCAATACGAAACGGAAAGAAAGTAACGGTGGTTATCGAGATTCAGGCCCGTTTCGACGAAGAAGCCAATATTTTCTGGTCGAACAAGCTGCAGGACGAAGGAGCGCAGGTAATAAACGGCATCCCGGGACTGAAGGTACACAGCAAACTGGTTCTGATAAAAAGGGAAGAAAAAAACGGTTTCCGTAATTACGCGTATGTCGGGACCGGGAATTTCAACGAGAGTACATCCAGCGTGTATGCCGACGATGGCCTGCTTACCGGCGATCCGCGTATTGCCGACGAGGTAGCCCGCGTTTTCGACCTGTTCCGTTACCCGTTCCAGGAATATCAGTTCAATAATATTGTGGTCAGTCCGTTCCACATGCGCGGATTCTTCGGAAAAATGATCGACCATGAAATTGCTTTGGCAAAGGAAGGGAAACGGGCTTATATAATACTGAAAATGAATAGCCTGATCGACGTGGGAATGATGGACAAATTATATGAGGCAAGCGGGGCTGGTGTAAAAATCCGTTTGATTGTCCGCGGCATCTACGGGCTGAAAACCGAGGACCCCGAACTGAGTAAAAACATTGAGGCAATCAGCATTGTCGATAAGTACCTTGAACACTCGCGTATTTTTCTTTTCGGAAATAATGGTGACGAGAAAATTTTTATTTCCTCGGCCGACTGGATGCCCCGTAACCTCAACCGGCGTATCGAAGTTGCCTGTCCGGTTTTTTCAAACGAAATAAAGGAAGAACTGCGGCAAATGCTGAAAATTCAGTTAAAAGACAACACCAAGGCACGGATACTCGATAACGAACTGTCGAACAAATACAACCGGCAGGAAATCGGGAAACGGTTCCGCGCCCAGGAAGACTTTTACAATTACATCAAACGGCAACATCACATTACCATGAAAATTTATCACAACCCGCGATGCAGGAAAAGCCGGGAAGGACTGAAATACCTTGAAGAACACGGATACGAAATTCAGGTTGTAAATTACATGAAGGAAGGCATTTCGGTGGATGAACTCCGAACGATACTGAAACGGAGCCATCTTTCTGTTGACGACCTGATCCGCAAACAGGAGCAGTTATATAAAGATGAATACAAAGGAAAAAACCTGAGCGAAGAAGAATGGCTGGCTGTTCTTGCGAAGAACCCCTGTCTGCTGCAACGCCCGATTGTTGTAAACGGAACCCGTGCAATACTCGCACAGCCGCCTGCCGAGATTGACCGCATTGTATAACCAGGTGCGACTTATTACCCTATTTTCGACTGAAGGCTTTTAATCTCTTTTTCGAGTTTCAGTTTCCTCTTTAGCAAGGCCGAAAACTGAAGCGATTCGAGGGCTGCCTCTTTGTCGTAATCTTCGAGCCAGATATAAAAATAGCGCTTGCCCAGGAAGACAGCTTTTAACTTGAGGTCGGGATGATCGGCAATAAACCGGATAACGCCATTGTCCTTGCCGTTCCGGTATGTAACTTTTTCCCATATATAATCCATGAAATCGCTGCGGTGGTTATTCGGGTCGTTCAGCCCTATCGAATCGGTTTTTGCCTGAATATCCTGATCATACACCCTTATTCCGGTGTGCTGAAGCCACTGGTCACCGTAATAGTTGCTCGACATGCACAGGTTCCCGAGTTCATCGAGATGAAACTGGATGAACGATTTATTCCAGCGACGGTCAAAATTCTGGCACTTAGGAATATACTGCGTGTATTTGTCGAACTCTGTTTTTTCAGCGACAAATTTCGGTTCCAGCTTTGCAATTTTTGCCAGCACAGAATCCAACTCGTTTTGCTCACGAAAAACAATTTCAGAATAAATTTTCTTTTTTTCCTGATCGGCCGTAACAATAGCCTGAATGGCTGTCGGGTATTTTTTCCGTATCGAATCGAGATAAGCCAGGGCCGATGTTGTATCTCCCTTTTGGTAAAGACTTTCAGCCAGTGCAATCCGGTCGGCTGCCAGTTTCTTATCCGATTTTCCGCATGAAAACAATACGATTGCCGAAAAAACAAATGCAAAAATTTGTAAGCTCTTCATTCTTTTTTGTTTTGGATATCTGTTTATTTGTAGCCAAAGTAAACCAATAGTTTAAAAGGATGGAAACAAATTCAGTAGTTTTTTTCGATTCGGCCGGTTACCCGGAGTTGAAAAACGAACCGCTGATTGCAGGATGGAAAATTACCAATCCGGAGAATATCGGCAGTATGGTGCGCCTGGCCGGGAATATCGGGAGCAACCGTGTTGTCATTATCGACGAGCCGTTCACGTTCAGACAATCATCCATTAAACATACAGCCGGGCATAGTTTCGAAACCGTAAAACTGGATTTTGTTTCTGCTGACGATTTTTTCAAAAACCTTCCCGACGGCTATCAGCTGGTTGCCATCGAAACCAGTAGCCGGTCGCAGAATATTTTTACGGTCAGTCTTCCTGAAAAAATAATTTTTTTGCTGGGGAACGAACGCTATGGACTGCCGGAAGAAGTTTTGAACTACTGCCGTTTAACCGTCCATATCCCGATGACCGGCACCTGCAAATCGATGAACGTATCACATGCGCTGGCCGTTTCCCTTTTCGAATGGCAAAGGCAGCAATTATTCTGAAAGATAAAAATCTGCCTTTCGCGGGTGTTTTTTTCTATCTTTATTGAAAAATAAACAGAAAATCATGATTACACTTACCCAGCTTGAATATATTGTTGCTGTTGATACTTACAGACATTTCGGGAAAGCTGCCGAAAGCTGCTTCATTACCCAGCCTACCCTGAGCATGCAGATTAAAAAACTGGAAGAAGACCTGGGGGTTATCATCTTCGACCGGAGCAAACAACCTTTGATCCCAACCGATGTCGGTATCCGCATCATTGAACAGGCACGGGTATCGCTGAAAGAGGCAGAAAAAATATCAGATATTATCAAAGATCATAAGAACCAGATTTCAGGAGAGCTGAAAATCGGGATTATTCCAACGCTGGCACCATACCTTTTGCCCTTGTTTATCGGAAATTACAAACGGAAATATCCCAATATCCATATCAAGGTTGAAGAATTAACCACCAACAATATTATCGACTGTCTTCAGCGGGATTTAATTGACGTCGGAATACTGGTAACACCGTTAAAAGAAGAGCGCATCAGTGAAAAACCGCTTTTCTATGAAGGAATGATGATTTATGCTCATCCCGATCACCCGTTGCATAAAAAAGAGAAAATTAGTGTAAAAGATATTGCAACTCCCGAGATATGGCTTTTAAGCGACGGACACTGTTTCAGGCATCAGGTGATTAATCTGTGTTCGTACCAGGGAAGCCATAACGAAAAACTGCCCTTCCATTTCGAAGCAGGTTCGCTCGAAACACTGATGAATATTATCGACAAGGAGGGCGGACTGACCCTTATTCCTGAACTGGCCACCCTCGGAATGCCCGAAAACCGGTTCGAAAATGTATTAAATTTTTCTGACATCAATCCGTTACGGGAAGTGAGTCTGGTGTATTCGAGGCACTTCGCAAAATCGAAACTCATCGACCTGCTGGGAAAAGAAATTATTGCCTCTGTACCTGAAAAACTTCTGCAGAAAGAACGGGGAACCGTTGTCGAATGGAGATAAAAAACCAAGGTATTTTATTGGCAATCCCGAAAAACTTGTATTTCTTTGCAACGCCTAAAGAAAGGACAGTCCTCTGAAAAACAGGGACGATATAATTTTGGAAAAATTTCCCGGAAAAATTTGGCGGCTTCAAATTTTGATTTATTTTTGCAGTCCCAAAATCAGGGAACTATCGGATGGCCCGTTCGTCTAGCGGTTAGGACGTCAGATTTTCATTCTGGTAGCAGGGGTTCGATTCCCCTACGGGCTACATAATTTAAAGAAAAATTAAAATGGCAAATCACAAATCTGCTGAAAAAAGAATCAGGCAAGACGCTGTTCGAAACGAGAGAAACAAGTACTACTCAAAAACAATGCGTAACGCAGTAAAAAGTTTGAGAAATACAACTGAAAAAGAAGTTGCTGCGGAAAGTTATCCGAAACTGGTTTCGATGATTGACAAGCTGGCAAAAAAGCATGTGATTCATAAAAACAAAGCAGCCAACCTGAAATCGGCACTTGCTTTGCACGTGAATAAACTGTAAAAGATTATTATTTTATAATAAAGAGAAAGAGCCTTCTCCCAAGGGGGAAAAGGCTCTTTTTTTAATTTTCCTGTGTCTTTCCTCTGTCTTTGTCATATGCAAACCCAAACCCTTTTGCATGGCGTTCGTCTTGAATTTTTTCCCACGAGTCCCAACCTTTCTCTCGCAAAACAGAATTATCGTGTTTAAGTGTAGGGTAGCCTTCAAAAAAATCCGTAAAATACGCGCAAGGATAACTTTCGCACAATGCACACATTTCAACATTTTTTTCTTTTGCACACAGTCTGACTTTGCAGGCTGGGTTTCCACTTCCCGCTTTACACGAAATACATACACCTTCAGTAGACATACCTTTTAAAAACGACCAAAATTTTTCGCCATCGGGAAAGAATGGCATAATTTCTTCAAATCCTAACTTCTTCATTTCCTCATACAAAACCTTTGCGGCAGGTTCAACTTTCACTTTGACCGCACAATTTTCACAGTAAAGACCGCAGTAACAAGCATATTGTCTGTCCATATTTCTGACCTCCTGTTTTTTAATTCAATTTCCTACTTCGTTGTCTCATTGTACTGTTGCTCGCGTATAACCGCTAACATCTTTGTATCTGTAAACTTACAGATATTTCTTTATTGGCAACTCCTTTTTGCATTCGAATTGGAACTGTCTCTGTTATTTAGTCGATCAGCGTTGTATCATCTGAATTTTAAACTGATTAATGTATGCAAAACTACGGCCGACCTTTCTTTTAGACTTTCCGGGTTTCCGGACGGTTTGGCAAAAAAAGGTGGTCAGAATTGTTGAACTATGCCTGCTTTCGTTAATTTAGCTTTTTATAAAAACAGAATATGCGAATACATTTTATAGCTGTGGGCGGTAGTGCCATGCATAACCTGGCAATCGCCCTGCACAAAAAAGGTTATCAGGTTACCGGTAGCGATGATGAGATTTTTGAACCGTCGAAAAGCCGTTTGGCAGAGCATGGTTTACTTCCGCAATCGTTTGGCTGGCATCCTGAAAATATTTCCCCGGAACTGGATGCTGTAATCCTGGGAATGCACGCCCGTGCCGATAATCCGGAACTTATACGGGCTCAGGAACTGGGTCTGCGGATATTTTCCTATCCTGAATATCTGTACGAACAAACAAAAGATAAAAAGCGGGTAGTGATCGGCGGAAGCCACGGGAAAACGACAATCACGTCGATGGTTATGCATGTACTTCAGACAAACGGGATCAAGTTCGACTACATGGTCGGCGCCCGGCTCGAAGGCTTCGACACGATGGTTTCGCTTAGTCACGAAGCGAAAATTGCCGTTTTTGAAGGAGACGAGTACCTTTCGTCGCCCATCGACCTGAGACCGAAATTTCACCTGTACCATCCGCATATCGCATTGCTCAGCGGCATTGCCTGGGATCACATCAATGTATTCCCGACGTTTGAAAATTATGTCGATCAATTCCGGATTTTTGCTGAAATGATTGAGCCCGGCGGTTCGCTGGTATATTACGGTGCAGATGAAAACATTTGCAAAATTGCGAATCAATTATCTTCGGAAATTAAAAAATTACCATACCGCGAACATCCTGCAATTGTTGAAAATGGCATTACCTGCCTGCTTTCGGGGAACACGAAAATCGAAATTCCGATTTTTGGTGACCATAACCTGCAAAATATTTCAGGAGCAAAACTGGTTTGCAGCGAACTGGGCATTTCCGATGAACAATTTTACAAAGCCATCGGCAGTTTTAAAGGCGCGGCACGGCGGCTTCAGGTTTTGGCAAAAAACGGGAAATGCACTGTTTTTTACGATTTTGCCCATTCGCCGTCGAAGTTGAAAGCGACAACCGAAGCGGTAAAAAAACAGTTTCCCGGACGTCAGCTGGTGGCGTGTATGGAACTGCATACATTCAGTTCGCTGAAAAAGGAATTTCTTCCGCAGTATAAAAATTGCATGCACGCGGCAGATCAGGCTTTTGTGTTTTTTAACCCGGAAACCATTGTCCACAAAAAACTGGAACCGATCAGTAAAGAACAGGTTCTGGAGGCTTTTGCCACAGAAAACCTTCAGGTTTTTACCGATGCAAAGGAATTGTTTTCATTGCTGGGAAATATGAACTGGAACAATAAGAACCTGTTGATTATGTCGTCGGGAAATTTTTCAGGAATGGACATAAAAAGTTTTGCAGAAAAAGTTGCCGGGTGACCGATCCGGCCCGGAATCCGGGAATAACGGACGTTGGTATGGAGAATTATTTTCTGTAGAAATTCATTTCATCGATATACTTCCAGGTTGCAGGAGAAAGAAAATGGCGGACATCTTTCCCGGCTTTAATGGCATCGCGGATAAAGCTCGCCGAAATTTCCATGACCGGTGCATCGAGCAGATGAATGTTTTTGTGTGCCTTAAAATTTTCAGGTCTGAAACCCAGACGCGGATAAACCAGAACAGCGTAGTTTTCAACAATCTGATCGTAGTTTTTCCATTTATGAAAATTTTCCAGGTTGTCGGAACCCATCAGGATTGAGAACCGGTGGTTCGGATATTCTTCCTGAAGATAGGTCAGCGTGTCGATGGTATACGATGGTTTGGGAAGTTTAAATTCGATGCTGCTGGCCCGCATCCGGTCGTCGCCTTCAATGGCGCGGTTCACCAGTTCCAGCCGCTGATAATCGTTGAGAAGACTTTGCTTTTGTTTATGCGGACTTTGCGGACTTACCACAAACCACAGCTGATCGAGTTCTGCAAACTCAAGCATGTAATTGGCAATGACCAGATGGCCGATGTGGATAGGATTAAATGTGCCAAAATACAAGCCGGTTTTCATATAACGAGTAAATTAATCAAGGTTTTAACCAATTGCTTTGAGGTTTTACAATTAATCGAGCATTATTGTAAGCCATTTTTAAAGTTAAACAAGTTCTTGCAGTATAAGTTACCTGATTTAATTTATGTACGACTAAAGCTAAATCCGGATTAGGAGAGCCAGATGTCAGACATAACGGAAGTAATAATTGTATTTTTCCATCATAGTATTGAGGTACTGCAATTTTGTAATTTGTTCGTACCTTTTTTTTGACTTCTTCAATTGCCCCGGTCAGTTGTCTCCTCAGTTCGGCATCATCTGCATTTTGAAGATGTGATGGGAAACGGGAAATATTGTCTCTTATTATATGATCAATATCAGGGATAAGATCACATTTAGGATTAAATATTAACAACTCAGGTCTATCAAAAAAGTCTGCGATTTCCGGAATATTATGAGAGAAATTCCTTAAAATAGAATTATCACTTTTTTTCAGAAATGCTTTAAAACAAAATGGGGTTGTAAATCCTGTTCTTGGATCTTTGTATTCTTCAAAGAAAGCAAAAATGTCCTCCAAATTTTCTGTGACAAGACCTGTATTAAAACATGCAAATTTATTATCCGAAGAAAATCCGATTTTTTTTTCCTGCTGAAGTTTTCTAAATGTAAATTCAAGATAGTTTTTTAAAATAGTATGATTTTTTGTCTTCGAATCAGAAAAGTCCCAATCCTCTTTGTCTGCTAAATTTTCAGCAAGGAAACTAATACTTCTATCATAACTCGGGAATAATGCAAATTTGAAAAGTTCAGAGTTAAAATTTGATCGTACCATGTTAGTTTGTTCGGAGAATTAAAATTACATAAAAATAAGAGCCGTCAACTTTAATCAGGACAGCTCTTTTTATATCAACTTTGTTTTTATCTTTTTTTTGCAGATAGACCTGCAACAGTCTTTATTTCAATTGGTACAAATATAATATTGCTTTTATATATCTAAAACATTTTGCTGTTTTTTTTCTCATTATTAGCGGATTCTTAAAAATTTGCCTACAATTTTTTCGGCATCGGCAAGTGCCTGTTCCAGTTTGTCATTGATTAGCACGACGTCGAATTTCGGGGCAAACGAGAGTTCGAACTGTGCTTTTTGCAACCGTTTTTCAATCACTTCGGGTGCATCGGTCGAGCGGCCGGTCAGGCGGTTCCGTAATTCTTCAACCGAAGGAGGTTGTACAAAAACGGCCAGCGCCTCATTGCCGTAAAATTTTTTGATATTCAGGCCGCCTACCACATCCACATCAAAAATTACGTTTTTGCCCTTGTTCCGGATGCGTTCAACTTCCGACTTTAAAGTGCCGTAGCAGGTTCCTGCATATACTTCTTCCCACTCGAGAAATTCGCCGGATTCCACTTTTTTCTGAAATTCTTCCGGTGTCAGAAAATAATAATCCCTGCCATCGGTTTCGGTATGTCGTTTTGCGCGGCTGGTTGCCGATATGGAGAATTCGAGACCAAAATTTTCTGCAAGCAAATGTTTAACGATTGTTGTTTTGCCTGCTCCCGAAGGCGCTGAAAATATGATGAGTTTTCCTTTCATGTATCTTTTCCGTCTTATTTTTCCGGGAGGAGAAATCCGGTTGCAATAGCTATAAAGCTACAATACATTCAGTACCTGTTCTTTAACCCGTTCCAGACTATCCTTCATCTGAACCACGATTTTCTGAATGCTGGTTTCGTTTGCTTTTGAACCCAGTGTATTGATTTCACGGCCGATTTCCTGGGCAATAAATCCGAGTTTTTTCCCTGAATCGGTACTGTCGTCGTGCAGCGTATGCAAAAAATACTCGCAGTGGTTCCGTAAACGCACTTTTTCTTCATTGATGTCCAGCTTTTCCAGATAATAGATCAGCTCCTGCTCGAAACGGTTTTTGTCGAAACTACCGTTTAGCTGAAGTTCTGCCAGACTGTCTTTCAGACGGACTTTCACTGTTTCAATACGTTGGGCTTCGAAAGGTTCAACTTTCTTCAGCAATTCAAGAATCGATTCGATGTTGGAACGCAGGTCAGCTTCCATCGCATTGCCTTCCTGTACACGGAATGCATTAACCGATTCGAGTGCATGAACCATTTTTTGCCTGATAACCTGCCATTCAGTTTCGTCCAGCTGCTCGAACGTCAATTTTATGGCATCGGGAAAACGGAGGATCGACTGCATGGTCAGTTCACTGACCGGAAGGCCAAGTTCTGTATTAACTTTTTTAATCTGCTCGAAATATCCTTTTACAACATTCTCATTTACAGCAGAATTAGTCTCTTCTCCCAAACTTTCGATATAAAAAACAAGGTCGACTTTTCCCCTGGTTAAAAATTCGGAAACCAATTTTCTGATTTCAATATCTTTTTCACGGTAGAGCGCCGGAATTCTTGTATTTATATCAAGTTGTTTGCTATTCAGCGATTTTATTTCCAGTGTGACTTTTTTGCCATTAACTTCAAATTCGGCTTTTCCGTAGCCGGTCATCGATTTGATCATCCGTTTAAATTTAAATTGAGCCCAAAGTTAGTATTTTATGTGAAAAAATGTTTTTTCTTTTTTTACTGATCGCTGAGTATCAAAAACAATGTCGTTCCATCTGATTTCCGGACTAAAGACCTTTCAGAAAAAAAGCGATGGCAACGCCCAGGTAATTTCCGAATGCGTAACCAAGTATTCCGACCGTCAGCCCCGAAATAATTACGTCCTTGTTTTTTAATGCTCCTGCAACCACCGGAACAAAAGGAGGTGAATATGTTAATGCTGTAATCGTAATGATTGTTGTGTCGGAGTCGACTTTAAAGATCCAGGACAGAATAACATGAATAATCATCGATCCGAAAACGGCCATTGCCACATACAGGAAAAGGTGCAGAAAATCGACCCGGAACATATTCGACAAGTCGGCCATACTGGATACGACCAGCGAAAAGACAATAATAAAATACATGCCCAGCTGAAATGTCTTGCGAATCCGGCTTACCGATTTAAACGAACCGACCACCAGTCCGAGCGTTGTGATTGTCAGGATAACAGTAACCATTTGGGCACTCGGAGCGATCAGCAGGCTTAAAGCTCCGCCGACAACAAGTATCAGGATTGAAAGGATCAGTGCTTTGCCCAGTTGCCGGATGCCTTCCGGGGTAAGCATTCCCAGATAATTGTCGGTTCCTTCGCTTTCCTGTACTACCTGTTTCAGCTTTATATGTTTATGGTTTTCGTGAAAATGTGGCAAAAACAGGTTAAATGTCCGCTGGGCAACAGTGAGTAAAAATATCAGGAAAACGGAGCCCAGCACCAGATCGTATGTATTGATCAGGATAAACGTGTTCGGATTTACATCCAGGGCCGTGGCTATGGCTGCAAGATTGGGCGTACCACCGGTATAAATACCGACCAGCATACCTGCCACTTTCCACGATTCGCCGATTTTATCCTGAAACATAAAATAGCCTGCAAAAATTACAATCAGAAGCGAAACCAGGGCAAGAGTCATCGAAAAAAGTGCCTCGCGGGCCAGTTTCAGCCATCGTTTCAGATCGAGCGAAAAGAGCAGCAAAGGAATGGCCAGCAGGATGACAATGCTCATGATGATATCCTGAATGGCGAAAATATGGTTTGCAGTAAAGTCGCCGGCCGTAATAATTCCCTGATCGAGATATTTGCTCATTTCAGCAGCAGGAAGTTTTGCTTTCCCGGCAAGCAACCGCCGGAACGCTTCGCTTGCATGAGGCAATATGCCAATGTTCCCGAAGATCAGCCCCGTAATATATGCCAGTACCACAGCCCCTATCTTATTTAAAGTCTTTGAGACATGAGTCAGATATATCAACAGAACGGGCGTCAGAAAGTAAAAAAGGAACAATGCAATTGCTATCAGCATGTTTTCATTTCAAATAATGCAAATTAACGTTCAGACAAAGGAAAAGTCAGACTACCTCGATGCCCTTTTGTTTCAGTAATCCGAGGCTCATTTCCCGGAGTTTATACTTTTGAATTTTTCCGCTGGCAGTAAGAGGAAATTCGTTCAGGAAGAAGATATACTTCGGTATTTTGAACCGTGAAATTTTTCCCCGGCAATAATCTTTTACATCTTCTTCCGAGATTGATTTTCCTTCATGTAAAATAATGAACGCGCCGACTGCCTCACCATATTTCGGGCTGGGAACGCCTGCCACCTGAACGTCTTTGATTTCAGGCATCAGGTAAAGGAACTCTTCAATTTCGCGCGGATAGATGTTTTCTCCCCCGCGGATAATCATGTCCTTAATACGCCCGGTAATGCGGTAGTTTCCATCTTCATCTTTCACTCCGAGGTCGCCGGAATGGAGCCATCCGTCCTTATCGATAATGGCGGCAGTAGCTTCCGGGTTTTTGTAGTATCCTTTCATAATATTGTAGCCCCGGCAGCACATTTCCCCCTGTTGTCCCATCGGAACTTCTTCGCCCGTGTCGGGATCGGCCACCTTCACTTCAACCATCGGAAATTCACGGCCAACCGTGTTTACTTTCATTTCAAGCGGATCGTCGGCAAACGACTGGGTCATTCCGGGCGACGATTCGGTAAGGCCGTATACAATGGTAATGTCTTTCATGTACATTTTGTCGATTACTGCCCGCATCGCCTCAATAGGGCAAAGCGATCCGGCCATAATTCCGGTTCGCAGCGTGTGTAAATCAAACATGTTGAACATAGGATGGTTCAACTCGGCAATAAACATGGTAGGAACGCCGTAAAGGGCCGTGCCCTTTTCTTTTTGAACCGAAGCCAGAACCAGAAGCGGGTCGAAAGTTTCGATCATAATCAATGCTGAGCCATGGGTCAGAATGGCCATTACCCCCAGAACAATCCCGAAGCAGTGAAACAATGGCGGAGGAAGACAAAGCCGGTCTTTGGACGTAAATTTCTGACGTTCGCCAATCGAGAAACCGTTATTCAGAATGTTTACATGGGTAAGCATTACTCCTTTCGGAAAGCCCGTAGTTCCCGATGTATACTGCATATTTACAACGTCGTAGGGGTCTACTTCCTGCTTGGCATCTTCCAGTTCAGTATCGTCGATATGTTCGCCCAGCAGAATCAGTTCGGGTGTGTTGTACATACCCCGGTGTTTTTCGGGCCCCATGTAAATCACATTTTTCAGACAGGGGAAACGTTCGCTTTTCAGGAATCCCCGTTCCGAAGTTTTCAGCTCCGGTATCAGTTCATAAACCATTCCCAGGTAATCGCTGTCTCGCCATCCGTCGATCAGACAGAGTGTGTGCAGATCGGAATTACTCAGCAGGTATTCCAGTTCGTGTGTTTTATAGCTTGTATTGATGGTAACCAGTACCGCACCGATTTTTGCCGAAGCAAAAAAATAAGTCAGCCAGTCGGGGACATTGGTTGCCCATACGCCCACATGATCGCCTTTTTTAATTCCGAGGTAGAGTAGTCCTTTTGCCAGTCTGTCGACCCGTTTGTTAAAATCACGGTATGAAAACCGGAGGTCACGGTCGGCATATACCATAAAATCATTATCGGGAGTCTCGAAAGCCCATTTTTCAAGAAAATCCCCCAGGGTTTTTTCAAATAATTGCATTTGCCCGTTTTTTAACAAGGTGTATAAATTACCGCAAGTATTCGTGCCTTGGAGCTATTCCCCGAATGTACATTATGGTTCACAATGGAATCGTAGTAGATGCTGTCGCCCGGATTGAGCATATAGATATCTTTCCCGTAGTTGACTTCAATAGTACCATCAAGTACATAAATAAATTCTTCGCCTTCGTGCGACGACAGCATGTAGTCGCTGTGTTTCGACGGTTCAATATCGACGATAAAAGGTTCCATACTTCGCCCTACTTTATTGAATGCCAGCGAGAAAAAATTCAGGTGCTCGAGGTTTTCTTTGGGCTGCGATTCGAACCGGACACTTTTTTCCACTTCATCCGAATGGACAACAACCGGCCCGATCTGTTCGATATCATCGAGAAAAGTACCTAACCGGACACCCATTGCCCGGGCTATTTTAATCAGAGGCCCAAGCGAAGGCACTATTTTTTCTTCTTCAATTTTACGGATTTGTTCCACATCAAGGCTGCTGCGTTCTGCAAGTTCTTCCCTGCTTACTTTTTTAAATTCGCGGATTCTTTGAATCTTGCTGCCTATTGTTTTTTCTTCAGCCATACCATTTATGTTTTTACTGAGCCCACAAATTTAATTTTATTTTATTGGAGAACAAATGGTTTAAAAACGGGCAAATTAATATTTTGCCAATATTTTGCCGGATAAATTACTAAAGTCCGAAAATTCAGAAAAAATAGTTCATAACTGATTAATTTATATATTTGTCGCCGAAATAACCGCGTGTTCTTGATAACCACGTAAAAAACAAGAAAAATGAAAAATAAAGTATCTGTTCTTTTTATGCTGGCCGGTATCCTGTTTGCGGCCTGCCTGCTCATTTCCAACATTCTTGCTTCCAAAATTTTAATGATTGGTCCGTGGTCTGCACCGGCAGGCGTACTGATTTTCCCGCTGGCCTACATTATCAACGATGTTATTGCCGAAGTATGGGGATTCCGGAAAGCCCGTCTTATTATCTGGGCCGGTTTTGGGGTAAATGTGCTGGCCGTTATTTTTTTCAGTCTGGGAATTATTGTTCCGCCGGCCCCGTTCTGGCAGGGACAGGATGCTTTTGCCTCGGTTCTGGGCAGTACGCCGCGGATTGTTGCCGCCAGCCTGCTGGCCTACCTTCTCGGCTCGTTTCTGAATGCATACGTAATGAGCAGGTTTAAGGTACTGACCAAAGGAAAGGGCTTTTCCTTCCGCGCTATTTTTTCCACACTGGTCGGCGAAAGTGCCGATTCATCTGTCTTTATAAGCATTGCGTTTACCGGTATCTTCCCGGCTGAAGTGATTCTGAAAATGATTGTTACCCAAGCCCTGCTTAAAACCGTTTACGAAATAGTGATACTCCCGCTTACGGTTTGGACCGTAAAGCAAGTGAAGAAAATTGAAAACACTGATACGTTCGACTATTCGGTTTCGTATAATCCGTTCCGCTTAAAACAAATTTAAAATGAATACAGAAAAAGCCCTGGTGATCTTTTCAGGAGGGCAGGATTCGACAACCTGCCTGTTCTGGGCAAAAAAACATTTTGCTGAAGTTTTTGCCATTTCTTTTGATTACGGGCAAAGGCACAAAATTGAACTGACTGCCGCCGGTAACCTTGCTGAAAAAGCACAGGTTTCCCATCATATTTTTAAAATTGATCTGCTTTCGCAAATCACGAAAAATGCACTTACCTCGCAGGAAATGGAAGTAGAAAAGGAAAAACCGGCCGACCGGCCGCCCAATACGCTGGTCGAAGGACGTAACATGCTTTTTCTGACCTATGCTGCTATCTTTGCCAAAACCAATAATATACGGAATTTGGTCACCGGTGTCGGTCAGGCCGATTACAGCGGGTACCCCGACTGCCGGAACGATTTTATTGTGTCGCTCAACCAGACGCTGAACCTTTCGATGGATTTTCAGTATAAAATACACACACCGCTGATGTGGAAAAACAAAGCTGAAATATGGCAGCTGGCCGATGAACTCGGCGTACTGGATTTGGTGCGGTACGAAACCGTAACCTGCTACAACGGCATAAAAGGTGCGGGTTGCGGCGAATGTCCTGCCTGCCGTTTACGGAACCGGGGTCTGGAAACATATTTGAAAACAAAAGATAAAACCGGGGGTTGTAACTAAAATATATCGATATGGAAAACCTGAAAAACCTTGGAAATAAGACCAGTTATTCGTTCGGCTATGCACCCGGCGTGTTGGAATCGTTCGGCAATAAAAACCCTGAATACGATTACTGGGTGAAATTCAATTGTCCCGAATTTACCAGTCTGTGCCCGGTTACCGGTCAGCCCGACTTTGGAACAGTTTACCTGGCTTATATCCCGGACGAAAAATTAGTTGAAAGTAAAAGCCTGAAGTTGTACCTGTTCAGTTTCCGCAATCACGGCGCTTTTCACGAAGACTGTATCAACATCATAATGAAGGATTTGATTGCTTTGCTGAAACCTAAATACATTGAGGTGCTGGGAAAATTTATGCCTCGCGGCGGACTAAGTATCGATCCGTTTTGCAACTATGGCAAGCCCGGTACCAAATACGAAGGACTGGCCTGGTACCGGATACAAAACCACGACCTGAATCCTGAAAAAATTGATAACCGGTAATCGGAACTTTCCCTTGTTTCCCCCCGATCTTTTCAGTGTGTTTCTTCCTGAAAATCACTGTAAAAAAATGCCTGTTTTAAACTTTATGCAAAAATATTATACATTTGGCATAAAATCAGGGCAGACTTTATGGCGGAGAAAAACACAGATCAGGAAATGTTTTTGTTTCAGGAAATGAAAAAAGGAAAAGAATATGCCTTCGATTTCTTTTTTAATTATTACTATCCCGGTTTATGTGTATACGCAGAAAAAATATTTTCGCTGGATGAGGATGATGCAAAGAACCTGGTACAGGACGTTTTCCTGAAATTCTGGAACGACCGGCAAAACCTGAATATCCTGTCGTCGGTAAGGGCTTACCTTTTTACGTCCGTTAAAAATAAATGTCTCGATTTTTTGAAGCACAGCAAGATTCTGCCCGGGTTTCAAAGCCTGTCGGAAATTCAGGACATTGAAGGAGAAACATTCGAAACATTCGTTTTGTCGGAACTGGAGGCGATTTTGGACGAAAGCCTGTCGAAACTGCCCGGACGATGCCGTGAGATATTTGAACTTAGCAGGTTCGATGGACTGAAGAACAAGGAGATTGCCGCAAGGCTGAACATATCGGAAAAAACAGTTGAAAACCAGATGACCAAAGCGCTTCATATTCTGAAAACAGAATTAAAGGATTACCTGCCTTTACTGCTTCTTTTTGAACCATTCCGGATTTTCATGTAAAAATTTTTGCATTTACATAGGGGATAATCATCTGTTTGTCGTCCTGTAAGTATATCGATGAAAAATATTTTAGTTGAAAACAAAAAGTCATATATACAAGTTAATTAATCTTGCTTACCGTAATCATTTGCGTAATAATCAGGAAGAAGAACTCGACAGGTGGCTGGCAGAATCGGATGAGAATGTTTCGGAATACCATGCCGTGATGAAAGCTCTTACATTTTCCGACTGGCTGGTTTCGATGAAAAAAATTGATACGGCAGGCGATTTATTGCAGGTAAAGAAACAATTCGGAAAGAAAGGGCTGATACGGAATATTTTCTATAACTACCAAAAGATTGCTGCTGTACTTTTAATTCCGTTTTTCGTGCTTAGTCTTTGGTTGCTGAGCCGGAACAACGGGCAGTCGCCGATGGTAACAAAAACAGCAGAAACAGCGTTTGGCGTTCGTTCCCGTGTTGAACTTGCCGATGGTACAGCAGTATGGCTGAATTCCGGGAGTAAATTAACTTATCCCGAAACATTCCGGGGAAAAATCAGGGAAGTAAAGCTACGGGGAGAAGCCTATTTTCATGTAAAATCCGATGTGAACCATCCGTTTTATGTCGATCTGGATGGATATAAGGTAAAGGCAACCGGCACAAGTTTTAACATTACCAGCTACCAGGAGGAAAACGTATACATTTATCTTGAACACGGAAAAGTACAACTGGTTGAAATGCAAAAAAAAGCAGAGGTGAAAAGTCTGAATATGAATGAAGGTGAAACCGTTATTCTGGACAGGGAAAAGAAAGAGTATCGGGTTAGCCGTGAAGACGGGAGTAAATACCTTGGCTGGACCCAGGGAAAACTGATTTTCAGAAATGATAAAATCAAGGATGTTGCCCGCAGGTTAGGCAACTGGTACAATGCAGATATAATCGTAAAAGACGAATCGATTAATGACTATATTTTTACAGCAACCTTCAGGAACGAAACGCTTGAGGAAGCCCTGAAATTACTGTCGTACAGCTCGCCGATTACGTATCAGATTATTTCTGAAAGATCTCCTGATGATTCAGGGATGAATAAAAAAAGGATAATTATTGAAAAAAGAAAAACGATGGACTAAAAAACTATAAGAAAGGGAAGTCTGACAAACTTCCCTCGTAACAATCCTGTGCAACCAGGATCATTATTAATTCTAATACGTGCAAATTTATGAAAAAAAAACAATTCTTGTACGGGCGCCCGGACGTGAGGTATGCCCCGTATTTAAAAATTTTATGGAAAATGAAATTGACATTATTCGTTGTTTTACTTTCAACAATTCAGATCATTGCAGCAAATGCGTATTCTCAAACCACGAAATTTACTTTATCAAGGGAAAATTCGAGTATTGAGGATGTTCTGAAGTTTATTGAAGATCAGTCGGAGTATTATTTCCTTTACAACGGAAAGCTGGTTGATGTTACCAAACGGGTAAATATTAAGGTGGAAAATGAAAACCTGGAAAGGACACTCGACGAATTACTGAAGAATACGGATATTTCGTACCAGGTTTATAATCGTCAGGTTATTTTGTCGCCCCGCGATAATGCCGGACAGATTGACCAGATACTGAAACTATCAGGCAAGGTCACCGATTCGTCAGGTTCTCCGCTTCCGGGAGTAAGTGTGGTTGTAAAAGGAACCACGAACGGCATAATTACCAACGCCGATGGGATTTATACATTGAGTAAAGTGCCCGGAGATGCAACGCTTGTTTTTTCGTTTGTAGGCATGAAAACACAGGAAATAGCAGTGTCCGGTAAAACCAATTTGAATGTGGTGATGGAGGAAGAGACGGTTGGTATTGAGGAGATTGTGGCAATCGGATACGGAACATCACAAAAAAGAGACCTGACAGGAGCTATCTCTTCGGTAAACTCGAAAGATATAAGTTCAAACTCGATAACAACACCCGATCAGGCTTTGCAGGGAAGAGTTGCCGGGGTTCAGGTGCAAACAAGCTCTCATGCCCCGGGCGGAAGTATTTCCGTGCAGGTACGGGGAACTTCCTCTTTATCAGCCGACGGCCAGCCCCTGTATGTGGTTGACGGGTTCCCGATTTCAAATGAATTTTCTTCGGCAAGTTCTGTCGACGGAACAGTTGCTATTTCCCAGAATCCTTTAAATTCAATCGATCCTTCAAATATCGAATCCATTGAAGTTTTAAAGGATGCTTCTTCCACTGCAATTTACGGAGCCAGAGGTGCCAACGGCGTAGTTCTGATTACCACAAAAAAAGGCAAAACAGGAAGGGCAACTGTTAGTTTCGAAAGTTCAACTTCAGTGGATACCCCATCCAAATATTTGGATTTTCTTACTGCCGAAGAATGGGGAACCCTTGTGAATGAAGCTGATGATGCAAATAAAACTGCCCGCACTTTCACCGATGCAGAAATTGCAGGCATGGGAAAAGGTACCGACTGGCAACGGGCAGTACTGCGTACAGCATTAACCCAGAATTACAAAATGTCGGTTTCCGGGGGTACCCCGGATATCCGTTACCTTATTTCCGGAAGTTATGTGGATCAGCAGGGTATTGTTGTGAATTCTGACCTGAAGCGTTATTCCATGAATGTAAACCTGGACGCAAATGTTACAAAGAAATTTAAAGTTGGAACTAACGTTATGTTCTCCAATACATTGAATGATATGGTACCTACCGATTCAAAAGGGTACGGGACACAAACAAATGTAGTTTGTAATGTATTGTTTTCGTGGCCTTATATTCCTGTGAAAGATAAAGATGGCAATTACACTTTTTTCAAAGATTATAAAAAAGGGGTTGGGTCAATGGATAATCCTGTCTATATGACAAAAGAATACGATATTCAGGATAATACCTCCCGGCTTTTGGGCAGTGTATACGGAAACTATAAAATTATGGACGGGCTGGAACTGAGGGTCCGCGCAGGTCTCGATTACAGGGATTGGAGATACCATTCTTATTACCCGCTTGAATCGGCAGCAGCAAAAAGCAATGGAGGTATCGCTAATATCACCAGCGAAAGAACGACTAACTTCCTGAATGAAAACATTCTGGAGTATAAGAAAAAAATTGGAGAAAAACACCAACTGGATGTAATGGCCGGGTTCACCAACCAAACAGAAAACGATGAACTGGTAACCGCAACAGGCTACGGGTTCCCTTCTGATTATTATAAATACAACAATCTGGGTATTGCAAAACAGCAATATACAAACTCAGGTAAAACCCAATGGACGTTGCTTTCCTATATCGGCAGGCTCAACTATGTATATAACGACAAATATTTACTGACTGCTACCGGACGTTACGACGGCTCTTCAAAATTCGGAAAAAACAATAAATGGGGATTTTTCCCGTCGGTGGCCGTAGCCTGGAGGCTGTATGAAGAAAATTTCATCAAGGACTTGAATGTCTTCAGTAACCTGAAGTTCAGGGCCGGCTATGGTAGTGTAGGAAATGAACGAATCGGGCTTTATAAATCAATTTCGACAATTACTACAGCCAAAGATTATAATTCAGGTTATGTTTTTGGCGGGAACCTGGTAGGAATTGCTTATCCCGGAGGCATTTCCAATCCTGACCTGTCGTGGGAAAAGACAAAAGACCTGAACTTCGGGTTGGACATGGGTTTTTTCAACAACCGGATTAATCTTTCTGTGGATATATACAAGAAAAAGACAAAAGATATGCTGGTTGAAGTTTCTTTGGCCAGGGAAAGCGGGTACAAAAGTGTACTCGAGAACATTGGATCCATGCAAAACAAGGGAGTCGACATTACGTTGAGGACCATTAACTGTAATTCAGCTTCGTTTAACTGGACAACCGATGTAACCTTCTCGTTGAACAGAAACAAAGTGATTGATCTGGGTGGAGCAAGTGAAATCTACACCGGCTGGTTAGGCGGGGCCAACAACGGGTTAAACGGAAGTAATGCAGTTCGTCTGACACCGGGACAACCTGTTGGTAAATTCTGGGGAGTTATCTGGGACGGAATATGGAAGTCGCAGGAAGAGATTGACGCCGCCGGGACACAAAAATCAGCAAAACCGGGTTCTGCCAGGTTCAGGGATTATGACCACAGCGGAACTTTCGACGGTAATGACTGTACCTACGTCGGTGACCCGAACCCTGATTTTTCATTCGGGTTTAACAACAATTTTTCATATAAACAATGGTCGCTTATCGTAAATACCTATGGATCGGTTGGGCAGGATGTTCTCAACGTTCTTAAAGTTAAAAAGGATGGCGGAACATATTACGGAGCATCCCGGCGGGACCGCTGGTCTCCTACCAATACGGAAGGTACCACTCTTGCGGCTAATGCCGGCTATCCGGGATATGTAAGTACCGATGATGTTGAAGATGCTTCATTTATGAGGATACAGTTAATCAGCCTGGGATATAAATTACCTGTTAAATCATTAAACATTAACTGGCTGAGCGATGTAACGCTTTCCCTGTCGGCTGATAATCCCTTTGTTTTTACAAACTATTCCGGATACGATCCTGAAGTGAATTCATTTGGAACAAACAATTCTGTTAAGGGGATCGATCGTTTCGGTTATCCTGCATCAAGATCTTTCAGGTTCGGAGTAAAAGTCAGTTTTTAAATTGCTAACAATAAAACTATAGACACATGAAGAAGTACATATATTACATATCTCTGATTATAATAGCAGCCGGATTTTCCGCTTGTTCCCTGGATGAAGAGATATACAGCAATCAAAACGTAGATGATTTCTATAAAAGCGAAGATGAAATTGAACTAGCATTGAATGGAGCTTATTCACTATTTTGGGATGGTTATATTTATAAAAATGGAGCCTATGTACAGTTGGGCGACTGGCCTACAGATCTGATGACAACTACTCCCAACAAAAACACATGGGATTTATTTGCATGGACCGTAAGTGAAAATTACTTCGACCAGCTTTGGGATGCGAGTTACAATATGATTAACCGTTGCAATGAAGTGATTGAACGGATCGGAAACAGCGATGTCACGGATGCAGTTAAAAATAATGCCATCGGGCAGGCCAAATTTTTAAGGGGCCTTTGCTATTTCAATTTAGTCAAAGATTTTGGCGGGGTTCCTTTGCATATTACGGCAACCAAAGGTTTGTCCGATGTAAACAAAGCAAGAAATACAACCGACGAGGTATATACACAGATTATTGCAGACCTGAAGGATGCTTATACCCTGCTGTCCCCGTTTGACGCGACCAAACATAGCGCCGGCTATGCCACCAATGGCGCCGCCAAAGCGTTACTGGCAAAAGTATACCTTCAGCAACGCGATTGGGCAAATGCTGCTGCTACTGCCAAAGAAGTAATCGACATGGGAACGTATGATTTGTATAAAGATTATTCCCAAATTTGGGATCCGGCATATAAAAATGGCTCCGAACAGATTTTCTCCATCCAGCATAATAACGGGGGCGATAATACGACCAATTATGGTGAACACATGACTTTTTTCCTGTGCCCGAAAGGCTATTCGCTTCCCAACGGAACCGGGATTATATTTACCCTGGACGATGGAATTGCCGGGAACTGGCAGGTTGATGACGACTTTTTTAACAGTACTCCTGACACATACCGGAAATGGTGGTCTATCAGGGATCACATGCCAAGGTACCTCATAACAGGGGCAAGCCCGATTAAGTGGATAGAAGACACGGTTAAATTACAAAGGGCGAATATCGTAAAGTACTATCAGCCTGATTATTCGACCGGATATCTGCAAACAGGTGTAAACTTTACAGTACTGAGATATTCCGATATGTTACTGACTTATGCCGAAGCGCTGAACGAATCGAACAACGGACCGACTGCCGAAGCATACGATGCCATTAATAAAGTCCGCCAGCGGGCAAGAGCTGTCGGAACAGTATATGAACAGCCGGAATCGGTTTATCCGGATCTTGCAGGCCTCACAAAAGAAGCGTTCAGAAAGGCTATTCTGGATGAACGTGCTTCCGAGTTTATCGGTGAAGGCGAACGGCGGAATGACCTTAACCGGCACGATTTGTTTATTTCTACGGCTGAGTCCCAGGGCGTAACCGGTATAAAACCCGGATATGTTCTGTACCCGATTCCCCAGAATGAAATAAACCTGAACCCTTTGCTGGAACAGAATCCTGATTATTGATGAAGTTTACATAGGCTCCCGTAAGCTTCACGAGATTACCGGAAATGTAGCGAAGAATCATTTGAACTGAAATTCTTCGCTACATTTTCTGTAATAAAAAAGAATAGTTATTCAACCGTCAGAAAATTACTCCTGACATTTTTGAGAAGCCTGTTTTCAGCATACACCGGAAAACGAAATACAGGCATGTCCGGGGATATTTAAATCAAAATACTTAAAATTGCAGAAAAGTCGGAATTAAAATTATATTGGATGAAAGTTAATACATCATTGTTGAAAGGTTTTGTTTGGCTTATCGGTTTGCTTCTGTTTACCGCTTGCTGTTCTTCAGAAAAAAAAGGGAACAAACTTAATGCGGATGATTTTGCACAATCTGTAAAAAGCAGCAGGGTGCACACATGGTGGCACTGGGTAGACGGAATGATATCAAAAGAAGGCATTACCAAAGATTTGGAGTCGATGAAGCGGGAAGGTATCACTCAGGCCACCATAATCAACCTGGGATTTTCGCAGAATGCCGGACTGTTGCCGGGAAAAGATTTTCAGGTTAAAAAAATTAAGTTCGTTACAGATGAATGGTACAGAATGTTTGAATGGGCATTACAGGAAGCCAAACGGCTGGGAATTACCATTGGCGTGCATAACTGTGACGGGTGGAGCGAAAGTGGCGGTCCGTGGATTACTCCGGAAATGTCGATGAAAAAGTTTGTTTACACTAAAACCATTATTGCCCCGGGATTCAAGGGCAAAATAAAGCTGGACGAGCCTTTTTGTAATTGCGGTTTTTATAAGGATGTAGCCGTTGTCGCCTATAGGAATAAGGGCCTGAAGAAGAACTCCTTTCAGGCTGCCCATCCGGATATTCTCCTTAACAATGAACAAAAAATAGCTCCTTCTGCGATTTTCGAAATGCAACGAGGAGATTCAATTGAAATTTCGTTTAACACGGAATTTACTGCAAACAAAATCCTGTTTTTTCAGGGACTTAAGGGTGGAATTTCTGCAAACACTCAAAATTCATCGCATCAGTATTCTTTATTGTATTCAAAAGATGACAGGAAGAATTACAGGCTGTTGAGCCGGTTTAGTGTACCTTGTTCCAATGATACGATAACTATTAAAATTCCCGGGGCAAAAGCCAGATATTTTAAATTAATTCTAAACGGGCACCCAAATGGTTCATGGACGGAAGATAAATATTTGCTGTCGCATGTGGAATTGTTAGGGAATAACGATCAGCCGGGATTTGCACCCGGGATTCCTCATGTATTTGAAAAAACTGTTTCAGCGACTGTTCTGGACAGAGGAAACCTGGAAGAAAACAGGAACGGATCTGCCGGTTGTACAATCCCAAAGAATAACGGGGTAATCAATCTTACAGATAAAATGGGTCAGGATGGAATGATCGATATAGACCTGCCCGACGGATATTGGACAATTCTTCGTTTCGGCTATACAACCACAGGTGTTGTCAATACCCCTTCAACGATTGAGGGAAGAGGTCTGGAGTGCGACAAAATGGATACTACCGCACTGAACCTGCATTTTGCAGATTTCCCTCAAAAATTAGTTGAACATTCGAAGGGGCTAAACGGGAGTACGTTCAAATTTCTGCTGATCGACAGCTGGGAGTGTAACTATCAGAACTGGACTTCAAAAATGCCCGAAGAGTTTGAAAAACGCCGGGGCTATAATTTAACAGACTGGCTGCCTGCCTTGTGTGGCGATGTTGTCGGAAGTCAGGAAATGTCTGATGGCTTTTTGTATGACTTCAGGAAGACAATAGCGGAAATGATAGAGGAAAATTACTACCTGCATTTCAGATCACTTTGCCACAGAAACAATCTGGAAATGCATGCCGAAGTAATTTACGGAGGGAAAACGTATCCTCCGCTGGATGTCTTAAAAACAAATAGTTATGTCGATTTACCGATGACTGAATTCTGGACATTTGCCAATGGCGGAATTATTACTTATTCTCCGTTAAAAAGTAATTCTCTGAACTGTCTGGCATCGTTGTCCGGCTTGTATAACAAACCGGTGCTGGCTTCTGAAGCGTTCACGGCAAGTTGCCGTCACAGCGAAACACCGGCCGATTTAAAGCTGTTTGGCGACAGGGCTTACTGCTCGGGAATCAATCAGATGGTTCTTCACAGTTATGTCCATCAGCCCACCGACCAGAAGCCCGGGATGACCCTGTTTTGTTTCGGTTCTCATTTTAACCGGAATACACCATGGTGGAATTATGCAACCGGTTGGCTCGATTACCAGTCGCGCATTCAGTATGTTCTTCAGAAAGGAATAATCCCGGCAGAGGTACTTTATTATGCCGGCGATGAGTTGCCCCAGGATTTTAACCCTGATTTACTCAGCAGCCTTCCTAATGGTATTCATGCCATCCCGTGCAATTTCGACCTGCTTCAAAAGGCTGTTGTTAAAAACGGTAAAATATCGTTCCCAACCGGCGCCGGGTTTTCTTTGTTAGCTTTGCCGGATATCAGTTCGGTTAACTATTCCACGTTAACTGAAATTGAAAGGCTGGTTCGTGACGGCGCTGTTGTTTATGGGGAAAAACCTCGGAATATGCTGTCTCTGACAGATAAAACTGAAAATCCGGAAAATTTTAAGGAACTGACGTCGAAACTTTGGAAAGATTATAAAAATGGGGAAACCGGGAAAACCCCGTATGGCAAGGGACTTGTATGGTGGGGTGCATCGGTAAACGATATATTGAAAAATTTAAACGTTGAACCTGCTTTTTCAACGACACTGCCCGATTCTCTTGAGGTATTATCAGTTCACAAAGTCACTGGTGACGAAGATGTTTTCTTTGTTGTGAATCAACATAACCAGCCGTTAAATTTTGAATGTAGTTTCACGGTCGGAGATAAAGCTCCTGAAATATGGAACCCGATGACAGGCGAGTGTAAAAATCAGCTTATTTATACACAAAACAATGGGAAGATTCGTATTCCGGTTCGCTTTCAGGCTGATGAATCTCTGTTTTTCGTATTCAGAAAAAAGAATCAGCAAAGTCATATTACAAAAGTTGAGTTCGATGGAAATCAACTATTTCCTGTACACGAAGCGGGCGTTTTGCCCGATGTTATTCCGGAGGTGAAGTACGAAAAGGATAGCTGGTCATTAACCGGACGAGCCGGTGGCAATTACCTGATTACCACGGATAGCGGGAAAGAAATGTCATTTAAAACCACACCTCCTGAAATTTATAAAATAGCTGATTTCAGCGGGAGCATAGAATTTACCCCGATTAACAAGGATACGATTGAACCTGTCCGGATTTCGAATCTGAAACCGCTGACAGAATTCGGGCCGGACAAAATTAAATACTTTTCAGGCGAAGCCAGATACGTTATTGATTTTACTGTTCCTCCTGAATATTTTAATAGTGACAGCCCGGTTTATCTTGATCTGGGTGCTTTTGGAACCACCGGTGAAGTAAAACTGAATGATCACTTTATCCGGAATATCTGGACTTCGGGTGTTACCATTCCGGTTAAAGGCTTGCTGAAAGAGCATAACCGTCTGGAAGTGACTGCTGCAACAACAAACAGGAACCGGCTAATCGGAGACCTCAGGGAAACAGGACATCTGAACGGTATCTGGACTTCTCATGTCGGCCTGAATAAAACATATAGTCTGGAGGATTCCGGGTTCGCCGGGCCTCTTCGGCTAATCAAATATTTACCGGTATCAGTTAAACAGGTTCAATAAAAGATATGCTTTCTGCATGTAGCCGGATACAAGGGGGACAGCAGCGTTTACCGGATAAATAGAAAAGAACAGGAGTATTTCGCCTAAAACAGTAGGCGATTTAACCTCTGCTGAAGAGTCTGTTCAGACTGTTCACAGAAAGATTGTTTCTGACTGGAAGAAGCGGGAAAGCTATTTTACTCAGCCATTCCTGGACAATACCACGAAGGTACAAATACCCCATACAAACAATACAAAGACACTTCAAACGTTAATAATGGAAACAACAAAAAATGGACGACTTTGCAATTATTACAGGGGCAGCAGGAGGACTTGGAAAAGCGTTCTCTTTTGAACTGGCAAAAAAAGGTTACAACACCATACTTATTGATTTACCAGACAGAGGATTGAAAGACATCTGCTCTGACATTGAAAATCAATTCAAAACAAAGTCTTTGTACTATGAAGCCGATTTAACAAAAATAGAAAGCATTATTACGATAACATCAGAAATTAATGAGAAGTACAATGTTTCTGTCTTAATAAACAATGCAGGAGTTGGCGGCACAAAATTTTTTGACGATGCTGACGCTGATTATCTTAACACAATCATTCAACTAAACGTAATGGCTACGACCATTATGACAAAGAAAATGTTCCGGAATTTACAAAAACAAGATAGAGCGTACATCCTAAACGTGTCGAGTATGGCGGCATTTAGCCCGGTGGCCTTTAAAACAGTTTATCCTGCCTCAAAGATATATGTGCATTACTTTTCTCGCAGTCTGTACGAAGAATATAAAAAGTCTAATGTCTTTATTAGCGTGGTAAATCCAGGGCCAATGAAGACCAACCCAGATGTGACCGCCAGGATAAACAAGCAGGGTTTCTTTGGTAAAGTAGGCTTGCTGTCGCCAGAGGAAGTCGCAGAAATATCAGTCAGGCAACTTTTTAAACGAGACTCCTTAATAATGTTAAAAGGCAACAGATTTAGCTGGCTGATGTTGAAAACAGTGCCAATATGGATACGGCTTCCTTTATTTTCGATGGCTGTACGCAGAGAACTAAAAAAACAATAACAATGGACAACGTTTTTGTAACAGGGGCAAACGGATTGTTAGGTACAAATCTTGTGTTAAAACTTACAGAACAAGGATATGGCGTTTATGCTTTGGTGCGCAATAAAAAAAGTTTTTTTAACCCGGGTCTTAAGAACCTGACACTTGTTGAAGGCGATTTGAGTAATCCGAAACAATTGACAGAACAAATTAAAGAGTGCAAATATGTTGTTCATATTGCCGCAAACACCTCGCAAAAATTATTAAAGCTTGAAGATTATTACGCCACAAACGTATTGGGGACACAAAACATTATTGAAGCTTGTATTGGGAACCAGATAAAAAAACTGATTTACATTGGTACTGCAAATACCTTTGGCTATGGCAGTAAATCCGCCCCGGGGAAAGAGGACAGCCCAATGAGAAACCCTTTTACAAGATCGCTTTATGCTTTAAGTAAAAATCAGGCACAAAAATTTGTGGATAAATCAGCGACACAATTGAATATCACAACAATAAGTCCGACATTTATGATTGGGGCTTATGATTCAAAACCAAGTTCGGGGAGAATTATTTTAATGGCGTTGAATAAACGTTTTGTTTTTTTCCCATCAGGAGGCAAAAATTTTGTTCACGTTTCAGATGTCGTCAATGCAATTATCAAAGCATTTGATTTGAATCAATCAGGGCAGAAATACATTCTTGCAAATGAAAATATGAGTTATAAGGATTTTTACCGTAAAGTCATTTCTCTTAACAATCAAAAAACAACTTTAATTCCAATTCCAAATTTTCTTCTCCGATTTATTGGACTAATTGGAGATTTTTTGAGATGTTTTGGAGTTAGAACGGATATTTCTACAGTAAACACAAAAGTCTTAACGGTAAATAATTATTACTCCAATGAAAAAGCAAAAAAAGAATTAAATATTAAATTCACGCCCATAGAGAGAGCAATTGTTGATTCATTAGTGTTTTTTAACAGAAGATGACTGAAGTAAAAAATACTGTTGGTACTTTTGTATATATAATGGCTTATAAAATGCTAATTAAGAGGTTTTTACCAATTCGAACTTTATTTTGATCCGAGAGGAAATACTCACGGAAACCGCTACTGCCCGACCAAAATATCGTTCGTTAAGAGGAGCGTTCAGACTAACGGAATCAGGGCGTGTTTTATGGGGAAACTGTACAGCAATCGATGTGATTTCTGCTGTCAAAGAATCAGCCGATTGTTTTGAACCGGAAGTAACGTCCGGCTCTGTCAGTTTAAACTTTTCGGTATATAATATTTTAGGATAAAAACAGATGATTAACAGACGTAATTTTATTTGCACTTCCGGTGCCGGCATAGGAGCATTGGCGCTCGGTTCAAATTGTTCATCGGATACGGAAACCCGGATTCGCCAAAAGGACAGGATTTTTGCAAAGAGGTTCGGACACTATCAGCGGATCGTACTAACCGAAGATAACCGGGTTTTAAAAACAGCAGCAACAGAATTGCTTCAATGGCTTGGTGCGGATTTACCGGTAGTTACCGGAAATACTTCCGATGCCGGTGATATTGTTTTATCGTTGATAAGTGCAGCGGCGGCATTGTCTTTCATTGAAAAAGGGTTGACAAACTTACATAACATTTCTGCGGAACAGGATGCTTTTCAGATTCTGGAACAGGATCAGAAATTATGGGTTTTAGGGAGTTCGTTACGAGGGGTTATGCAGGGAATAAATGAGATAATCCTGTCGGCAGATACATTTCCCGGGGATGAACCACTGAATGTTCAGCGCCTGTTCAGCCTGAAGTACAGGGTATTTTCTCCCCTGATCTGGGGACAAATGTATGCGGGGGAAGCCTCCGATGAAACGGTTCGTAAATGGATTAGATACCTGAGTCTGATGGGAGCAAGCCACATTGCTGTAAACCACGATTTTTCAGGTTCTTCTTTGGATATGCACAAATATGTCGAATCGAAAATATTTCCAAAGGCAGCTGATCCCGACGAGCGGTTGCACTTACATAAGCGTTTGCGCCAGATAATAAATGCAGCTTCGGATTACGGGTTGGGGATATTTTTCGACAGCCGGTTACTGCCCTGCCAGGGTGGTCCCTGGACTTCAGAAGAAAAAAGAGCACAGTTCATGGAAAAGTTCCCGGCAGAGGTTCTGTCCGACAGCGGCACGTACCAGGGGAAGGTGCTCTGTTTCGGGCATCCTCTTGTTCAGAAATTCTATAAAGAAGTAATCACCAATTTTTTTCATGATTTCCCTGAAATAGAAGTATTTCACTACCTGACGATGGACAGCAATGGCGAGTTCTGTGATCCGGATAGTTGTCCCCGTTGTCATGGCATGAGCAAACTGGACCAACGCGGACGGCTCAGTCGTTTCCTTGCAGAAACAATGGGCGCTGTTCGTCCGGGAATAGTTATCCTGAACACTGCTTTCCAATGGGAACGGTCACTTTATGGAATGGATAAACTTTTGTCCGCTCAGGCTGATTTACCCGAAACAGTCGGGCTTTGCATGGCTGCAACCGACGATTCGGCTACATTCGACCGGCAGTCCCACGAGGCTTTGCGCCGGGCACGAAAAGTTACCGCCCGTGCAGGTCAGCCGTTTCTCGGGCGGGATGCGATGCACCTTTTCGAAGATATGCCTGTTAAAACCCAATGGCAGGTAGATTATCCGCTGGGAATTTTCGCAAAAATAAGGCGTTGGGAATTGTTGAAGACGGATGGTTTTTTTGATGTCAGAGGGAGGGTTAGCCCCGATAGTTTTTATGCGAATTCAATGGCCTGCCGGGCAGCGATGATGAATTCCCTGGGCGACTCTGAAGCCTTTATACATGATTTGGCAGATCGCTGGTTCGGAACCAGTGCTGCTCCGTATGTAACGGCTGGCTGGCAGGCACTCGAAAGAGGACAGGCTATTCGTTCCGCGGGTTATTCCTTCCCGTCCAGTTCCGTGCTTTCTGAATACTTTCCATGGTTTCTGAATATATGCCGGTTGGAAATGCCGCTTCCGGCCAATCCCAATTTCACGGCAGGACACGATGTTAAGGCATCACCTGAGTTCGGAGAAATTGAACCTGCTGCTGCCAATGGCTGGATCTATCACAAAGGCTCTTATTCCGAAAACCTGGCAATAACCGGGCAGAGTCTCGTCGATGCAGCCCCTTGTTTCCGGGAGGCTGCAAATCATCTGGCGAAAGCGCTGGATTGTTCGTTGCCGGACAATATTCCCGGTGCTGAGTTATGGCTCGGGCACGGAACGCAGGTAAAATCAAAAGATTATTTGCAAAATCATCTGTATTACATTCAGGCACTGGATCGTATGGACTCGTTCATGGGGTACCATTTCCTGCTCAAGTCGCTCTATATCCGGGTTTCAGGAGATGCCGGGGCATATAAGAAGCAGGGCATAACCTGGTTGAAATCGTATAGCAGTGCAGCCCGCTCGCTGGCAGATTATGTGGAAGAGATGAACCATAAAGACATCATTCCTTTGTCGGTTTCAGAAAAAAACTGGTCTCCTGAAATTTTAAGGAGCATGGCAAAAGAAGTGGACGACTGGCTGTCGTAAGAGTTTAATATTGATATTTTAATTAACCTAATTAATTGTTATGACTTTAGTTTATTCCCATTTAAAAAAGATTTTACTTTCATTATTCCTTCTGGGTTTTCTTCTTGAAAGTTATTCGCAATCAACTAAAAATCAGTTCGATATTACACTTCGGAATAAGTCGGTAATACGGGTTCAGGTTTGTTCCGACCAGATCTTCAGGATACGGCTTTCTGCAACCGGCCAGTTCCCGGAAACGCTGATGGAACGTTACGGTATTCTGAAAACCGGCTGGGATGCCCCTGAGGCCGGAATGAAAACAGTAAAAGGAAACAAGGTCGTTTCAACCTCAGCGTATCAGATTGTTGTTGATCCGCAAAACGGTGAGGTTTCAATCCGCGACGGCAAAGGAAAAACAATCATCGACCGGATTGATATGCTGAATTCCGAATCATCTTTCTGTACGGAACTGGGGCAGTCGTTAAACAGTTACTTCGGAAAGGTAAAAACAGGTAACGGAATTATCGGGGCAGAGGATACGAACATTTCTGCAGCGAAAAAGGAATTGGATGAGATTGGCGATATCTCCGGCAGCCGCGTGCTCGAATTTTCGTTAAAAGACGACGAACGGTTTTACGGCGGTGGCAATACCAGCCGGACAAACATCCAGCATCGCGGAACGGCTCTGCGAATATGGGCAACTTACCAGAAAACAGAAATTCCCATGCCTTTTATGATGAGTTCATCAGGATGGGGAGTATTCAATAATACAACGGCAAAAAATTATTTTGATGTCGGGCGATTCAGAAAAGATAAACTCTGTATTTTCAATACCAACGGCGATATGGATTTTTACGTGATGATTGGCAAATCAATGTCCGATATAATTGATCAGTATACCACCATCACCGGGAAACCGTACCTGTTGCCACGATGGGCTTATGGTCTGGCTTTCGGCGGCAATACCATGGAAAACCAGCTGGATATTATGAACGATGCCGTTCGTTTCCGGGACGAGAAAATTCCGTGTGATATTTTCTGGCTTGAACCGCAATGGATGAAAAAGCGATACGATTTTTCTACGAATAAAAACTGGAACCTCGACAAATTTCCGGCAGAGCCTTACTGGCAGGTAGATCAATTTCCGAAATATGAAGCCAAAACGTTGTTCATTGCAAAGTTACACGGGCTGGGTTTCAAACTGGCTTTGTGGCTGTGTATCGATCACGACATGAGCATTGCAGCTGAAGACCGCTGGGCTGCGAAAAACGGGAAGCCTGAGTCGGGGAGGGAGCATTGGTTCGATCACCTGACCAACTTCATGGATCAGGGTGTTGACGGGTTTAAAATGGACCCGGCCCATACGCTCGACGAGCATCCTGACATGAAATACTACAATGGACGCACCGATAAAGAGATGCACAACCTGAACCAGATCCTTCTTCAGAAACAGATGAACCAAACCTTTCGCGAGCACAAAGGAATACGGGCTTTTCAGCATTACTGCGGCGGATATTCCGGAACCCAGCACTGGGGCGCGTCGACCAGCGGCGACAACGGCGGAGGGAAAACTGCCTTGTTTGACCAGTTGAACCTCGGATTAAGCGGTTTTGTAAATACTTCGGCCGATGTGCTGGCAGGAGTCACCGATAACAAGGCTGGTATGCACCTTGGTTTTTTTCTTCCGTGGATACAGGTAAACAGCTGGTACGACCTGCTTCATCCGTGGTATATGCCTCCTGAAGAAAAAGCAACTTTCCGTTATTATTCACAACTGCGCCATGACCTGTTTCCGTATATTTACTCGGCAGCTTTAGAGGGAAGCCAGACCGGTATGCCCATCGTGCGTGCAATGCCTTTGGTTTTTCCTGACGACCGGCATGTCGATAATATGATTTTCCAGTATATGTTTGGCAATAACCTGCTGGTCGGAGTTTTCAGCGATTCGATTTACCTGCCTGAAGGAGACTGGGTTTACTACTGGACGGGTGAAAAATTCACCGGCGGAAGAACGGTTCATTGCACTATTCCAAACGAACGGGGCGGACTGCTGTTTATCAGGGAAGGTGCTATTATTCCTTATCAGAAAACCATGCAATATATCGGAGAGCAGAAACTTGACACCTTAATCGTACGCGTTTACCCGGCAAAGAAAAGTTCATATACCCTTTTGGAAGACGATGGCCTGACCTATAATTACGAAAAAGGTGAATTTGCCAAAACCCGTTTCGAATGCACTGATTCGGAAAAGGAGACCGAACTGGTGATTTTCCCGTGCGAAGGTTCCTATTCCGGGATGTATCAGTCGCGTACCTGGGAACTGGAAATTAACCTTCCGTCGAAACCCGCGCAAGTAGAGGTAAATGGCAGCACTGCCGGAACCTGGACGTATGTCTCAGGAAAAGTAATGCTTTCTGTCCCGCAGAAGAATGTTCGTGAAAAACAAACCATCAGAATATTAAAATAGAATGAAACAAACTGTTTTTTCTTTATTGTTCGGCATAATCTGTACTTTTTCGGTTATTCCGGAACAGTTGACGGCTCAGTCTAATGCTGAAAATATGTTCGGAAATTCACTTCCGAAGACAGAAGTCCGGTTTAAAACGACCAACGCTATCCTGCAAAAAATATATGACAGTGCCGAACAAAAGGCAAAGCTGAATATTGTGAATCACTTCGGGAAATACCAGGTTCTGGTTGAAGGTGGAGGGTATAACAACGTGTGGCTCGAAACCCAGCCGATGGGCGGCTACATGTACGCCAAAAGGAACATGGAAGCAGCGAAAAACAATATTCAGATTTTTATCGATTATCAGCGCGAAGACGGGCGTTACCCGGGAATGCTTCATTTTACGAACGGTAAAACATCTGCTTATTACGATCATTTACCGGGAACACGTCTTTATGAAAAAGATCAGATAACTGCTCATTACGGCTGGTTTCAGGGGTACTGTTTCCCTATGCCTGCTTTTGAAATGTATTTCTGGCTCGGCAAAGACCGTAAATACCTGGAGCAGCTTTATACCTCGCTGGAGAAATTTGACGAATACCTGTGGAAGACCCGCGACTCGGATCATAATGGTTGCCTGGAAACCTGGTGTATATGCGATACAGGTGAAGATGGGGGCAGCCGGTTTAACGGAGCCCCGTGGTCATGGCCCTACGATTATGCACCATCTTCCGAAGCAATAAGGAAACTGCCTGAAGATGAGCAGAAACAGATTGGCATTACGAAAGACAATCTGAATGAGATTGATAATTTTCCAATACCGATGGAGTCGATGGACATCATGTCGTATTCGTATACGGGCAGGGATGTGCTCGCCAAAATCTCAAAGGAACTGGGCAACGGGGAAGAAAAATACTGGCGGGAAAAGGCGAATGAAGTCCGGGCTAAACTGAAAAGTTACCTCTGGGACGAAAACCGGCATGCCTGCTACGACCGCGACAAAAACAACAAAGTGATGGATATTCTGACCCATAACAATCTGCGTTGTATGTATTTCGGCAGTTTCGACCAGCAGATGGCTGATGACTTTATTAAGTACCACCTGATGAATTCCAAAGAGTTCTGGACACCGATGCCTCTGCCTTCCATCGCTGTAAACGACGCGGCATTCCGGAATATCCCGGAGAACAACTGGAGCGGCCAGTCGGAAGGATTAACTTTTCAGCGTTCAATCCGGGCAATGGAAAACTACGGACACTATGCCGAACTAACCCTGATCGGGCAAAAATTTTTAAAGGTTGTCGGCGATTCGCTGAAGTTTACCCAGCAGTTCGAACCGTTTAAAGCAACGATTGTAACTGCCACACAAAACGACGGATACGGGCCGAGCATTCTGGCTTCATTGGAATTTATTTCGCGGATGTACGGGATTCATCTCACTCAGGATCTGGTTTACTGGTCATGTCTTGACGATAAAGAGCAGTATGAGTATATCCAGCAATGGGGCAATAAAATTTTTATGATGACAACCCGTGAAAACCAGGTTTTTTGCTCGATCGATGGGCAAGAAGTTTTCTCTTTTACCAAAGGAATCCGGGTAGTTTCCGATCTTTCCGGAAAAATTATTGAAGTGGCCGGAATAGATACGGAAGCGAAAAAGGCCGAAATATCTTGTAACGGAAAAACCAAATCGGTTGAAATTGCTCCAAATATTGTTTACGGATACAATAAAGGTTTAAAAGTGATAAGTCGTACAGATTTTTATAATCCTCTGGAAAAATAATCATAAAATGATAGAATTCAGACGTTTTACAGTTGTTCTATTAGTAGCCTGTTTTTTCTCCGGGCATTTATCCGGCTCAACAAAAGAATTTCCGGGAACGGGAGTTGCCTTTAAAACTTCGAATGCCATACTTCAGAAAATATATGACAAGGCAGAGGCAATGGCTAAATGGAATATTTCAGAATTTGGCAAATACAAAGTTTTGGTAGAAGGTGCCGAATATAAGAATGTTTATCTTGAAACCCAGCCCATGGGCGGGTATATGTATGGTAAACGTGATCTTGAAATTGCCCGCAACAACATTCAGATCTTTATGGATTACCAGCGCAAAGATGGCCGCTTGCCGGGAATGCTCCATTATAAAAACGGGGAGATAACTGCTCATTACGGTTGGTTCCAGGGATATTGTTTCCCGATGCCTGCTTTTGAAATGTATTTCTGGCTGGGCAAAGACCGGAAATATCTGGAGAAACTTTATACTTCGCTGGAACGATTTGATGAGTATCTGTGGAAAACCCGTGATTCGGATAATAATGGCTGTCTTGAAACCTGGTGTGTATGGGATACCGGCGAAGATAACTGTTCCCGGTTCGGCAGTGCTCCGCCCTTCTGGACTTTAGATGTTCCGCCTACGGATGAGCAGGTGAAGAAGATGACGAAAGATGAATTGAAAGCATGTTGTAATAAACCGACCATTGATTTGAATCATTCCCCTGTGCCTGTGGAATCGATGAATATTATGTCGTACTCTTATACAAGCCGTGATGTGCTGGCAAAAATTTCGAAGGAACTGAATAACGGGAAAGAACAATATTGGCGGGAGAAAGCCGATGAAGTCAGGGCAAAAATAAAAAGTTATCTCTGGGATGAAAAGAAACACGCCTGCTACGATCGCGATAAAAATAACGAGGTTATGGACATATTGGTGCACAACAATTTGCGGTGTATGTATTTTGGCAGTTTCGACCAGCAAATGGCCGATGATTTTATAAAATATCATTTAATGAATCCTGATGAATTCTGGACGCCGATGCCGCTGCCGTCAATTGCTGTTAACGACTCTGTATTCCGTAATATATCGGGAAACAACTGGAGCGGGCAGCCGGAAGGTCTAACATTCCAACGGTCGATTCGGGCTTTGGAAAATTACGGGCATTTTGCCGAGCTGACAATGATTGGACAAAAGTTTCTGAAAGCAGTTGGCGATTCGTTAAAATTTACCCAACAGTTCGATCCGTTTACAGCTGCTGTTACCCCAAATCTTGATGGTTACGGGCCAAGTATCCTGACTTCTCTTGAATTCATCTCGCGGTTGTACGGCATTCACCTTACGCAAGACCGGGTTTACTGGTCGTGCCTTGACGACGAAAACCAGTACGATTATTCGCAGCAGTGGGGCAACTATTTGTTCGGGATGACCACCGGCGGCAACCGGGTCTCCTGCTCAATCAACGGGAAAGAAGTTTTTTCTTTCACAAAAGGCGCCCGTGTCATTTCCGACCTTTCCGGAAAAATTATTGAAGTAGCCGGAATTGAACCGGAAAAGAAAAAAATAAAAGTAACCTGCAACGGAAAAACAACTCCGGTTGAAGTAAGCCCGAATTCGGTTTACAGCTATCCTGAAAAATTCAGAAGAACAAAAGAAACAGCCTTTTATAAGCCTGGAAATTAAACAGATAAAAATCTAAAAGACTCAAATATGAAAAAAATAATCATCACATTAACTGTTCTTCTTAACTGCACTTTTTTCTTATTTGCACAGAATACGGCTATCAAAGTGTCTGATGCTGAACAAAGCAGTAACCGTACTCAGTGGTTTACCGATACACGTTTCGGAATGTTTATTCATTGGGGCCCTTATGCTGTAATAGGAAAAGGTGAATGGGCCATGCATAAAGAACGTATTCCATACAAGGACTATGAACAATATGCCAGAGAATTTCAGCCATCTGACTTTAACGCTAAAGAAATAGTAAAAATGGCAAAAAAAGCAGGGATGAAATATCTGGTCATAACAGCTAAGCATCACGATGGATTTTGCATGTGGGATACCAAACTTACCGATTACAATATAGTAAAATGGGGAGGATTTGATAAAGACCCGATAAAAGAACTTGCCAAAGAATGTAAAAAGCAGGGAGTAAAACTTGGTTTCTATTATTCTGTCCGCGACTGGCATCATCCCGATTTTGTAATGCATTACGAACACCTTGATGCTCCCGGCCCTCATTATAAAGGATGGTATGCCTTCCCGACAAATTGGACTGACGGTAAAATATTCGATTGCGGGTGTCCGGCATGTAAAAATAATATACCGATACCGAAAGAATGTGATCCCAGACCAACAGAAGCAGAAGGTGCTGATATGAACCGTTATCTCGATTACATGAAAGGACAACTGAAAGAATTGCTTTCCAACTATGGCCCAATTGCAGTAATGTGGTTTGACGGACAGGATATTGTTGATCCGAAGAAAGGAAGAGTGCAGGAAATGATTGACGAAATGAGGCGGCTTCAACCCAATGTTTTAATAAATGACAGGGTCGCCGCAAGTTCCAGAATGATGGGGGATTTTGGTATCTATGAACAACTGATTCCGAACAGCACTGTTATCCGTCCCTGGGAAACATGTATGACTATAAATAAATCGTGGGGCTATGTATCAACCGATAATCATTGGAAGAGTGAAAGCGAAATTATACACCGTCTGGCTGATATCGTCAGTAAAGGCGGCAACATGCTGTTAAATATCGGCCCTGATGGTAAAGGGGATGTGCCAGGTATTATCAAAGACAAACTGGACTCTATTGGAAACTGGATGAAAGTCAATGGTGAAAGTATTTATGGTTGCGGTGCATCAAAATTGCCTCAACCTGAATGGGGAAGAATTACTGCCAGGGGAGATAAATTATATTTGCACGTTTTTGATAAGCCTGCAGACAATACAATATCTGTTGAAGGACTAACCCAAAAAGTCGCTAAAGCTTACCTGCTGTCGGACAACGCTGTAAATATTAATACTAAACCATTGACTAAAGGCATTGAATTAGTCTTGCCGGATACAGTTGGAGACACCTTTTATGACAAGGTAATTGTTCTGGAATTACAAGGGGAATGAAATATATAATCAGGTGTATTTTAAGCTCAACCCAAAATTCATATTAAGCGTATTATCAAAAAAACACGATCACAAAAGTGTGGGCATATAAATGCCGGGGCTGCAGGTCCCGGCATTTTTTCGTGTACAATGAACTATTTTTTGAAGAAACGCCTATCTTTTAAATTCAACGGCTGTGGTTCCGATATTAAACCCGTCGACAAATACGTCAATGGTGTATTGTCCGATTTCGAACGGAGGTTCGTTGGTGTTATCCCAAAAAATGTTAACCGGTAATTCCTGTCCTTCGTAAGTAACCTCACGGCTGGCAGAAAAGGGAATGGTTAAGTCTTCAAAATTAAACAGGTCGTTTTTCGATTTAACAAGTAAACCCTGATCAGGGCGCCGGATACGGGCATATATGGTTTTTACACCGCGTTTGGTCGTTACATTCTTGCTAAGGGTGAAACTTATTCGTATTTGTTCGGCCCGTCTGACGCTGTTTTCATCTTTGCCCCGGCGGTTAATTCCGGTAGCAAAAAGTCCGTTTGCTTCAAGCATTGCCGCCCGGCTGACTTTTTCCTGCAACTGCTGTTTCTCCTTTTCCAGTTGTTCCTTTTTGTTTTCCATCTGGGCATAGTCCTGCTTCACCTGTGTGTTTTCCTTCATCAGCATTGCGTTCCTTTTATTCAGAGAATCGATCTGAACCACAAAATTTTGCATGATGGCACGCAACGAAGTAACTTCATCCCGGTATTTGTTAATTTGCTCGTAACTTGCTTTTTTTACCTGGTTTACTTCAAGCAGCAAATCTTTTACTTTGGTCTGGGCAACAAACAACTCTTCGCTAAGCGTGTCATTCGTGGTTTTCATCGAATCGTAGTTGGCAACCATCTTGTTCAGTTCGTCCTGGATCGACTCTTTTTCCATGTTCAGAACAGTGACAACCTTTTTATTTTCAATATGCTGAACGATAAAAATGGTCACTATAATTACCAAAATGATACTTAGAAAAATGATAATCAGGTTATTTTTCCGATCTTTTTCGTTTTCGCCCAAAGAAAAATCTTTCAGTATGTTACCCAAATTCTTCATCCCCTGTTGATTTTAGGTTAATTGTTAATGCCACAAAAGTAGTATTATTTTTGACGGCTTTCAAAAATCTGTAGTCAACAAAAAAAGAAAACCCGCCTTGCTTGTAAATTTTTTATGCGGCCGGTTCTCCGGATTAACCCGCTGTATTTGAATGAGGTTTTGAAGTCCGGAAATATTTATTTTTTCTGAAGTACAGTAAGTTCTGGTTACTCCCGGATATACACAGGAAGTTTTCCCTTCAGACTCAAAACCAGGTTTTGTATTTCATTCAGGGCATATGCTGAAAAAGTCTGGTCATTTTCTTCCTGTTCAGGGTTGGAATGGTATTGCTGGATGAAGTATTTCCGGGCATCATCCAGATCCCGGCATATCGCCCGGATATTTTCAAATGAAACCAGTTCCCGGCAAACAGTAGTCCGAAATTCGTGATCGATGCCCGACTGAATAATCAGTTTAACCGATTCGCAGATACGTTCGAGCATTCCGGCACTGATTTTCACACCACTGCCCAGCGAATAGGTTTCTTCCGTTAACTGCGATTTTACGTCCATGGCCACGTAGTCAATCAGGTTCATGCCGAGCAGGCGGGCAACCAGCCGGGGATTGGTCCCGTTGGTATCGAGTTTTACTTTCAGCCCGGTTTGCTTAATTGCTGAAATATATTCGGAAAGATCTTTCTGCAGGGTCGGTTCGCCGCCGGTAATTACCACTGCATCAAGCAAGAGATTATTCCTCCGGAAATAATCAAGTGTTTCTGAAGCAGCAATTATTCCCTGTCCTGCCGGAATCAGTTGCCGGTTATGGCAATACGGACAGCTCAGGTTGCAGCCTTGTGTAAAAACCACAGAAGCAATTTTTCCGGGGTAATCGATTAAACTTTGTTTTTGAAATCCACTGATATTCATAACAATAATATATTTTGAGGCTCTCCAAAAAGGGAATAATATTCTTTTTAACTCTGTGCAACTCTGCGAAAAACTTTGTGCTACTCTGTGGTTTAGTTATTTATATTTTTACCACAAAGTAGCACAGCGTTTTTGGACAGTCTCTAAAACAAATATTATATTTCCACTTCTTCAGGCAGAGGCATACCCGTATCAACCTTCTTTACCAAACTATTGTGATCGAACAATTTACGTTCTCTGAACTCGGCCTGTTTGCCGTCGTTCCACTGATCAACCGGCCGCAGGTAGCCAACGATTCGCGAGTAAACGGTACATTTTTGCTCTTTGCCGGCTTCCTTGCATTTCGGGCAGGTTTTGTGCTCGCCGTAAATATATCCGTGCTGCGGACAAATACTGAATGTCGGGGAAAGTGTGATGTATGGCAGTTTGAAGTTATGTGTGATTTTATAAATCATTTGCCTTACCGATTCAACAGGTAACTGCCGTTCGCCGACAAAAGTGTGAAAGACCGTTCCCCCCGTGTATTTTACCTGCAGGTCATCCTGTAAGCGGAGTGCTTCGAACAGGTCGTCGGTATAGTTAACCGGCAGCTGGGTCGAGTTTGTATAATACGGTTGTGCTCCTTTTGACACAGCTTCTTCATTTGCCACCAGGATATCGGGATACTGCATCTTGTCGATGCGGGCCAAACGGTACGAAGTGCCTTCGGCCGGCGTAGCTTCGAGATTATAAATATGACCTGTATCAGCCTGAAAATCCTGTAACCGGTCACGCATAAAATCCATAATTCTCAGCGCAAACGCGTGTCCTTCAGGCGAAACCATTCCTTTTCCCAGAAAATTAAGGCAACATTCGTTCATCCCCACCAGTCCGATCGTCGAAAAATGGTTGTCCCAGTAACGGCCATTCTTTTTATATAAATGACGCAGGTAATATTTCGAATAGGGATAAAGTCCCTGTGCTGTAAACCGTTCAATGATCTTGCGTTTTATTTCAAGACTGTTTTTCCCCAGTTCCATCAGATGCGAAAGCCGCTGGAAAAAATCTTCTTCCCTCGATGATTCGTAACCCAGCCGGGGCAGATTAATGGTAACCACGCCTACCGAACCTGTCAGCGGGTTGGCGCCGAACAAACCACCGCCGCGTTTCTGGAGTTCCCTTTTGTCCAGACGAAGCCGGCAGCACATCGAACGTACATCGTCGGGGTTCATGTCCGAATTAATAAAGTTGGAAAAATAAGGGATCCCGTATTTGGCCGTCATTTCCCAGATTTTTGTATATGCCGGGTTCTCCCAGTCGAAATTTTTGGTGATGTTATAAGTCGGGATCGGGAAAGAAAAAACACTTCCGCTGGCATCGCCTTCGATCATCACTTCAGCAAAAGCTTCGTTAAAAACCTGCATTTCCTCAGTAAAATCGCCATAAACGGCATCCTGAAGTTTTCCGCCGATAATTACCGGCTGTTCGCGAAGGGCAGCAGGAACCTCAAGGTCGAGGGTAATGTTCGTAAACGGCGTTTGAAAACCGACACGGGTTGGTACGTTTATATTGAACATGAATTCCTGCAGGCATTGTTTTACCCCGTTAAAGTCGAGTTTGTCGTAACGGATAAAAGGAGCCAGGTAGGTATCGAAACTCGAAAGGGCCTGGGCACCGGCAGCTTCGCCCTGCATGGTATAAAAGAAATTGACGATCTGGCCGAGCGCCGTACGCAAATGTTTGGCCGGAAGGCTTTGCGTTTTGCCTTCAACGCCACGAAATCCGCTTAACAGGAGGTCTTCCAGATCCCACCCGACACAGTATACGCTCAAAAAGCCCAGGTCGTGAATATGAAAATGACCGCTTTTGTGCGCTTCGGCTATTTCTTTGGGATAAATCTGGTTCAGCCAGTATTGCGAACTGACGATTGTGGAAATATGCTGGTTCAGCCCTTGCAGCGAATAAGTCGAGTTTGCACTTTCTTTTACCCGCCAGTCGTGAAGGTTGAGGTAATTTTCGATGATGTCGATATTCGAAAAAATATTTTTTGTTTCGCGGATGTTCTGGTGCTGGTACCGATAGATGATGTATGCTTTGGCGGCATCAAATTCCTGGTTCCGGAAAAGGACTTTTTCAACAATATCCTGGATATTTTCGACGGTATGCTGACCGGAAGGCATTTCTTCCAGTTGTTTCAGCACTTCGGTAGCGTAAAGCCTTGCCTGCTGCCGGTCGGGCTTTCCGGTTGCCCTGAGCGCCTTAAAAACAGCAAACGAAATTTTTTCCAACTCAAAAGGAACATGCCGTCCATCGCGTTTCACAACAGTTTTGATTAATTCTTTTTCTTTTGTATCCATCAGTAACAATTTTAATTGATTGAACAAATCAATCGGAAGAAGGAGGTTCTGAAAAGAAGCTGGCGAATTTTTAACGTATCGTTTCATTCCGAACCAGACTTTAACTCCCGAAAGTCTAATTATAAAACCGATTGAGGCAGGTCTTCTGGCTCGTCCTTTTTTCTGAAAGCCTTCCCATCCGGCAGTTACCGGACAGTGGCAGAATCATCAAAAAATATTCCCTGGAAATTCAGGGAAAAGAACTTACAGCTGCGGGGACAGCTCCCGGTTTCCACGGGATTCCCTCAGGTACCATGAACCGAAAATTCATGGTACACCTTCAATCGTTTACAATTTTAAAATATTTTCAGGAAGAATGTCTCATCAAGATATAAACAATGGGTGGCGATTAAAAAGAAAACCGGTTTATTTAAAAGACATTCTCCGTGTTGATAAGTCGTTGAAACGGTACATTCAGAGAGGCTGTCCAAAAACTCTGTGCTACTTTGTATTTTTTCTAAAGGCTACTTTGTGATAAAATATAAATGGCTAAACCACAGAGTAGTTACACAAAGTTTTTCACAAAGTTGAACAGAGTTAAAAGAAATATTATTTCCCTTCTTGGACTCTATATTAGTAAATAAAATACGGCGTTTATTCGTTTCCTCTCCGAACACTCATTCCATCAGAAAATTAAAGTCGTCGCCGGCAGATAGCTCAATCGGAAGTTGTCCTTTTTTGAAAATACGGGCAGGAAGTTTGCCAATCAGTTCCAGCTTGTCGTTTTCGTACTTCAGCATTGATCCTTCGCGCAACCCGACAACAAACAGGTGCGGATTTACTTCCAGAAATTCATTGATCCGTTGTTCCCGGGTTTCACCGCCATGGCCTTCCGGGTTTTTATCGAGGTAATGCGGGTTTATCTGGAACGGTATCAGTTTCATGCAATCAAAGCCGAGGGGATCGGTAATGGGCATGTCGTTGGTCGTCTGTAAAGTAGGGCAGGCTACATTCGAACCGGCACTCCACCCGATGTACGGCACTCCTTCCTTCACCCGTTTGGCAATTGCTTCGATCAAACCGTTGTCTCTCATCATGCGTACCAGTTGCCAGGTATTTCCCCCGCCCACAACAATCGCTTCAGCATTTTCAACTGCTTTTACCGGATCGGAAAAATGATCGACACTTTTTACGTGGTGACCGATTTCACTGAAACGTACTTCTACCTTGCGTTCATATTCGCTGTACGGAAAAGTAACGGCGGCATAGGGAATAAAAACTGCCGTAATTGGCTTACTGCCAAGAAATTTCTGAATCTCATATTTCGGATAATCCAGGAACGGTTCGCCCTGCATGGTTGAATTACTGATTAATAAAAGTCTCATCTCGTATAATTTTATTCTGATTCAAATAAAACAAAAAAAGACCCGGCAAACAAACCGGTAAATATTTTTTAAAGGGCAAGCAGGTAGATGCCAAACGAATACGGGAACAATTCCGGACCTTTATCTTTTTTGAAAAACGGAGTAAGGCCGTATGTTGCAAAAACATTTATCCACCGGTAACCCATCCGGAGCGTTGCCGAGCACCTGTAATCCTGAACAGAATAGCTGCCCGGAGTTTTCAGCTTTTTTTTCTGCCCGTCTTCCCGGTATTTGATTTTGGTATACGTTGCCAGCCGTCTTCCGGCAATTGCTCCGGCTGAAAAATAGAACCGGTTGGCATAGTTTTTTACCGGAATCTGAAATTCGAGCAACAACGGAACTTCAAAATAGAACGACGAAAATTTCGACTTCTGGTTGCTCCCTAACGACAGCGTTTCCGGATACACTTCCCCTTCACTGTTTTTCCGGATAGTTGTGTTTTTGTCAAGACGGGAACTTTGAACCGTTATTCCGGCTCCGGTTACCAACCCGATTGTATTTCGCGTAGCCTGCAATCCTTTTGAAAACTGTAAAAAATTGAGATAAAGTGAATTCGAAGAAAGCAGATCATTGTCGAGAAAATTTTTTTGTTCATCGGCATACATGCTGTAATCGCTTCCGGCAAAGCTGTTGAAACTTATTCCGATTCCTGCCCAATGTCCGGTAAAATCTTCATTCCAGTAATTGAAACCATCTTTTACAAGGTCTTTTATGTCAACCAGCTTCGATCCTTTTCCAAAAGCCGGGTTACTCACATGAAGTGAATCGTTTACCTGTGAAAAAGCTTTTGCAACCGGTAACAATAACAAAAAGACAAGAATGGTTTTCTTCATATACTGTTCTGTTTTTCAAAACATTAAAAGAACCGGCAGAAACCGGACTGCAAAGTTAACATTAAACGCAAAAAAGAGGATGTCCCAAAAGTCGTTTTAACCACTATGCACACTATGTTTGCACAAAGGACACAAAATATTAATTAGTTGATAATTAATGTTTTGTGTCCTTTGTGCATTTCCTTGTGATCATTGTGGTTAAATATTTCGGATTTTTGAGACACCCTCTTTTACCGGCAGGCAACGCCTGTTTAAAAGTTTATGAGGCCGATTCCAATGGTAAAGGGAGTCAGATCAGGTCCTTTGCCATCTTTAAATAAAGGGGTCAGGTTGTACGAAGCGTAAAGGCTTATATTTTTCAGACCGATTCTGCCGACTACAGCATATTTCAGCGTATTGAGGTTAAACCCTCCCCGTTCTTTTTCTTTTTTATCGTCCCATTTAATTTTGGTATGCGCACCGATGTTCAGTCCGCCTTCAACACCTCCTGAAACGAATATTTTATTCGAATGGTTGTTTACCGGAATCTGACATTCCAGCATTAGCGGAACGGTAAGGTAGGTAACTGTAAATTTCGATTTTTTATAGGCCCCTTCTTCCAGTTCAACCGGTTGGATTATTCCGTTTTCTTTTTTGATTGAATACGAACCGTCGAACCGGTAATTGTTATACGAAAGTCCCATGCCGGTTACCAGTCCGATGTTTTTCCTGTTCTGCTGCAAACTGATGTTGTATTCCCAGAAGTTAATGTTTACTTCCAGACTTTTTGACTGGTTAAGATTCATAAAATCAACACCATTGTACATGCTGTAATCTTCATTTGCAAAGCTGTTCACGCCCAGTTCAAAGCCGGCCCAGTGGCCATCAAATTCATCGTTGTTATCCTCGTGCTTCTTTTTCCATTTATCCTCATCATTTGTTTTTAATATGTCGACATGCTTGTTATTTCCGGATTCAATAATAACCACTTCTTTTTTTCCAAGTCGGATTCTTGTGGTGTCGCTTCCCCCGTTTTTATCCTTCTTGTCATCATTGTCAAGTTTAACCTCGATAGAAGCCGAAAGCTTATGTTTTTTTCCGGCAATGGAATCTGTTTTAGCGGCACTTTGTGCCCACGAAGTATTCAGGCAACAAACAGTAAAAAGGATTACAGCAAAATTTCTCATTGTATTTAGACTCGTTATTTTTTTCATGGCTTTGAGTATTGAATTTCCCCTCTGACGAATGATTATTCCTGAAAGTTACAACCGCTATTTATTATTTTTTACCGGAACAGAAAAAGCAAGTATTCTGGAGTCGAAACTGATCTTCGAAACTTTTCCTTCTTCCGTCTTATAACTGATCCGTTTCCCGCTCACATTTCCGGCTAAATCCAATCCTGATTCGAGCAGTGATTTATTTTCAGGTTTATCGCTTTTTTTAATATGAAGGACTTTTTCTGCAAAATAACTGTCCAGTGTATAATAATCAGATTCATCATTCTTCGTTTTTGTACTGATTCCGGCGAGTGCAGGCTGCTGTCTGTTTTCCGGAAGTAATTGTACCGAACGTAGCTGTAACGGTTGCATTTGCCCGGTTGCCGGTAGCGGAGTCTGTTTCGGTGTCACAACAGGAGCAACACGCTTGTTCACGGCAACCGGTTTTTCGGTTTTATTTTCTTCTGGCAATTCCGGTGCTTCAACTGCTTCGGAAATATTGTCCGTTTCCAACTGCGGCTCCGGTTTTACCGGTTCTGCCTTTTCGGTTTGTACGGCCGTTTGATTATTATTCCGGGCTAAAGTTTCAGTCCGGCTGATTGTTTCCCTGTTTTTACTGAGGTCGAGAACCGTGCGGAAAGCAAAAACCAGAAGCAGGATTGCCGCAGCACGGATTCCCCAGTAAACAAACTGCTGAGCGGATGATTTCCGGTATAGTTTCTTTTTTGCAGGGAACACAATGGTTTCATCCGGATGCAGGCGTGTTTTCATCATCAGTTCCAGATTTCCGGCCTTTTCAGGATGAGACTTCAACTGCTTCAGGAACAAGCTTTTTTCAGGTTCCGAAAGGTCGCCTTCCATATAGGCTACTGCCATAAAATCTTCGTTATCAGCCTTCTGATCTTCCGATTTGTAAAGTGATTCCTTATTGTCGAAACTTATTTCTTCGGCCGGCAATTTTACGTTTCCGATGCCTTCCAGCTCTTCTTTTAAATCCGGATTCTGATTGACGAAATCCAGAAACCGGTCCGTGTCTTCTTTTTTCAGATTCCCGTCGAGGTAATCCAGAAAGAAAATTTCGTAGTTATTTCTGTTGATTTCCATCTTATGCCAAAATTTCGATTTTACCTATAATTTTTTTTAAAGCAACCCGGCCGCGGTAAATGTAAACTTTTACCTGCGACTCGGTAAGCGATGCAATTTTTGCAATTTCCTCATACGAATAACCTTCGTAATCGCGCAGCAACACGACCATCCGTTGTATCTCGGGCAACAATGCCAGCGCTTTGTCGAGAACTTCACCGATATCTGAATATTGTTCAAAATGAACATCCTGCGGTAACTGATAGTCTTCCATAATTGTCATTCGCTGCTCTTTCCTGATTACATCGATCATGGTATGATATGCCGTTGAGAACAAGTAAGATTTGACTTTGGAAAAGTTCACATTGTCCACATTCCGCCAAAGTTTCTCGTAACAGTCCTGCACAATATCGCGCGCCCGTTCTTCGTCCCTGATATTTTTCAGGACGAAACGGTAAATACGGTCAGAAAACAGGTTAACTGCCTGGTTATATTCCTTTACGGTCATTACGGTTTAAACCTTTTTCAGGCTATGACGTTTTCCGTACCGAATTTGTTACAGGTGTTTTTGAAACTCCGGGAGCCGGTAATTTTGAAACTTCAACAGCTTTCAGCAAGGCATTGTCGATTTGCATAATGATCGGATAAAAGCCTTCCTCTCCGATAATATTACGCGCAATGTAAGCTTTCAGCTGAACTTCGATTATTTTTCCGGATATCTGTAACCCTTCCCGGCTTTTGGGAACACCTTTGCGGGCAGCATACGAAACAAAGTCGTTCAGAATATCTTTTTCTGAAAGATATTTGTCGAACCCGGCACCGGTTTTCAGCTTGTTCAATTGTTCGCGGTGCTGGTCGGCATAATCGAGTGAATAGCTGTAGATCAGCCGTTTCTGTATCAAGTCTGAAAAATAATCGGAATATCCGCTTGTATCGGCCGGGACAAAATAGTCGGGCATGATGCCGCCGCCGCCGTAAACTGTGCGTCCGTGCAATGTTTTATAACTAAGTGAATCGGTCATGTGAATGCTGTCGGCTACCTGGAACTCGCCGTGTACCATTCGTTTGACAATATCCTGATAATATTCTTCATTCCCGTCTTTATACGATTTCTGGATACAACGTCCGCTCGGTGTGTGATACCTCGAGACAGTAAGGCGTAAGGCCGATCCGTCCATTAACGGTATTTGTTCCTGCACCAGGCCTTTTCCGAACGACCGTCGTCCGACCACCCATCCGCGGTCGTTATCCTGAATGGCACCTGCAAAAATTTCGCTTGCCGAAGCCGAAAAATCATCGATCATCACCACTACATTTTTATCGGCAGAAGTGCCTTTTTCGGTTGCCGTGTATGTTTTCCGTGGTTGGGCGTAGCCTTCGGTATAAAGTATGGTTTCGCCACCTTCCAGAAATTCGTTGACCATGCGGATTACTGCGCCCAGGTAACCACCCGGATTTCCGCGTAAATCAACAATTACATTTTTCATCCCTTCCGAATTCAGTTTCCGGAGGCCTTCCATAAATTCGTCGTAAGTACGTTCGCCAAAACGGCTTACCTTTATGTAGCCGGTTTCGTTATCGATCATGTAACTTACATCGACGCTGTAAATCGGAATTTCGCCGCGGACAATTTCGTATTTAATCAGGTCTTTTATGTCATGCCGTTTTATCCCGATATTAACCTGGGTCCCTTTCTCGCCGCGAAGAAGTTGCATCACTTTATCATTGTTGATTTTTACGCCCGCAATAACACTGTCGTTTACGGTAACAATACGGTCGCCCGGCTCAATACCCAGTTTATACGACGGCCCTCCCGAGATGACATCAACAACCATAACCGTGTCATTCTGAATAGAGAACTGAACACCGATGCCGCTGAAATTTCCGGTCATTTCTTCGGTGACTCCTTCCATATCTTTGGCAGGAATATAGACGGTATGAGGATCCAGGTTCTTCAAAAGTCCCGGAATTGCATCTTCAATAAGCTTGTCTTTCGAAATGGAATCGACATACGAACTGGTAATTAAATCGACAATGGTTTCCAGCTTGTTCGCCCGGCCCAGACTGAAATTTTCGAGTTTCCGGTTACTTCCTGTTTTTAAATTGTTCCCTAAAAAAATACCGGCGACTAAAGCTAATGCCAAAAAAACCGGCATGTATATCGACATTTTATTTTTCATACAATACTAATTTCTACTCGTTTAAATCAACCTGGATTACTTCAATGTTAGCTTTTTTTAATAAATTAATTCCGTCTTCCAGACGGTAATTATCGGCAAAAACTACCCGTTTTATGCCAGCCTGAATAATTAACTTGGCACATTCGAGGCATGGTGACGAAGTGACATACAAGGTCGCGCCTTCGCTGCTGTTATTCGATTTTGCTACTTTTGTGATTGCATTTGCCTCTGCATGAAGGACATAAGGTTTCGATTTGTTTTCCTCATCTTCACAAATGTTTTCGAAGCCTACCGGCGTTCCGTTGTAACCGTCTGAGATGATCATTTTATCTTTTACCAGCAATGCCCCTACCTGACGTCGTTTGCAATACGAATTTTCGGCCCATATTAAAGCCATCCGGAGATACCGCCTGTCGAGCAGCACTTGTTTCTTGTTTCCTGTTTGGTCTTTCATCTTATAACAAATTGAATACAAATGTAATGATTGACAGACATTACAAAAGTAAAAACATATTTTTCGTGCACGAATAACAGTAATTTCAGGAACAAAACGAATTACTTTTTCAGATATTTTTGCACGACAGCCAGTAAATCATTCGACTTTATAGGTTTTGAGAGGTAATCGGAACAACCGGCAAGGATCGCTTTTTTCCGGTCGTCGGTCATGGCAAACGCTGTCTGCGCGATGACAGGAACTTCCGGTCTTATTTTTTTAATCGCTTTCGTGGCCTCAAAACCATTCATTTCCGGCATCTGTAAATCCATTAATATTAAATCAATCGATTTTTTCTGCTGAAAAAGAGAAACAGCTTCCGCACCGTTTTTTGCCCAGAATATTTCCGCTTTTATCTTACTTAATACAGCATTCAAATATAAAAAATTTGATTCTACATCTTCAGCAATCAGAATCCGAGGTCTTTCATTCATACCAGAAATATTAGTTCAATTCGAGTGTCCAAATATATTCAAACAATCAGACAAAAACCAAATTTTAATTGTATAATTTATTCTGTTCGAACAAATTGATTTACATGGAAATAAGAAAATATAAACCCGATTCATCTTATCTGACAGACACCCGTTAAATCGCACATATTTCCACTATTTTTATATGTCATTTTATGATTCCGATATAGTCCAGTTTTTCCGAAGCTGCCATCCCATTCGGATTACAACCGGGTTTCCCTTCCGGAATTTCAATGCCCAGTTTTTGGTAATATGCCATCCATGCCGGGGAAAATTTGCCGGTCTGCTGATCTTTAAAAGTCATCGGAGTCAGTGTAAACACAGAATCGGCAGCAAAAGCCCGGTAAATAAATTCGGAACAATAATGTGCCGAATCAGACAGAATATAACTGAAGTTATAGGGTTTACCCAGCATGTTTTCAGCCTGTTTCACGGCTTTGGGGATTGTGCTTTGCCACGGCTTTTTTAAACGGTATGCCACAACTTTTACGGGACCATCTTCCGGATAAAGGAATTTGTGCAACGGAATCCGGCAGGTTCCTCCCCTGGGACTGGCATGCAATACAAAAACAGAATCGCCTGCTACCTTTACCATTCCGACATGCGAGAAATGGGTTTCTGCACCGGTCTGCGTTACTTTATCGATTGCCTCCGAAAGCTGTCCGGTAGCTTCGCTCCTGAAGAGTAAATCGCCTGTTTGCAGTTTTATGTCAGTGTGTTGAGGAGTACAGGCGGTCAGTTCCATCAATAAAATTGCCAGGTATTTGGAGAACCTTTTCATCTTCATCTGTTAATAATCAATTTTTCCGCGCAGTGATTTTTTTTCGGCCTGCTGTTTCTTTTCCCGGATGCGTTTCTCGACCGAAGTTTTTGTCGGGCTGGTTGCTTTCCGCTTTTTTCGGGGCTTAAGTGCCTTTTCAAGTAAATCATACAATTTCCGGATGCAGGTTTCCTTGTTTATCAGTTGCGAACGATCGTTCTGGCTGGTTATCAGTAACCAACCGTCAATGGTGAGTTTGGTGCCCAGTTTATCGAGTAATATTTGCTTTTGATCCTCTGTCAGTATGGCCGAACCGGAAAGGTTGAAACGCAACCCGACCCGCGAATTTACCTTGTTCACGTTCTGTCCGCCAGGGCCGCTGCTTCGGGAAACCTGGAAAACGAATTCCGGGCTTAAATCGGGAATATGTACCGGCTGATTTTCCATTGCTGTAAAGATAAACGAAAAATGAGTGTTACCGATAAAATCGGGAAATTGCAGGTTGTTTGCCTAATTCCCGATTTTTGTGACCAGCCTGTAGAACAGTGCCGGGAGAAACCGGTGTATGTAAACCATAATCAGTTCCTTTTTCCCTACCAGAACTTCCTCCCTTTCTTTTTTGACGGCTTTTACAATCCGGGCTGCACATTTACCGGCATCCATGCCGTTTGCCTGTCCGTTGTCCATTTTGTTATAAGACCGTCCGTCCCTGGTCAGTGCATGCAGCGATATGTTTGTTTTTATCCTTCCCGGAGAAACAATGGTAACCTTAATGTTTTCGCCGGCCAGTTCAGCCCTCAGTGCCTCGAAAAAACCCTGAACAGCGTGCTTCGATGCCGAGTAAGCAGTCCGCATGGGAAAACCGAACTTTCCGGAAATACTGCTGATGGCGACCAGATGACCGGATCTCCTCTCAATCATTTGAGGTAACACCAGTTTGGTTAAAGCCACCACGCTGAAAAAATTAAGTTCCATAATGTTCCGGTCTATTTCCAGCGGCGTTTCTTTAGCCCACGAACGCTGGCTGCGGCCTGCATTACAAACCAGTAAATCTATTTGCCCTGTCTGTTTCAGAACCGTATTTACCACTTCGGACAATTGGTCTGTTTTTGAAAGATCGACCGGCTGAACCCAGCATTTTGAGGTAAAACGTAAGCATTTGCTTTTTATCTGTTCAAGTTTTTCTGCATTCCGGGCCGACAAAACCGGGAATGCACCTTCCCCTGCAAAAGCATAGGCCAGCGCCTCACCGATTCCGGAAGAAGCACCTGTAATCCAAACAACTTTTCCTTTGAAACTTTTCATTATTAAAAACTTAATCAGCAAATGTACTGTTTTCTCCCCGGAAGTTTCAGAAACTCATTTCTGCCCTGAACCGTATTCCGCTGTTGTCTGTAAAATTTTTGTTCCTGTATGTATTGCTGAACTGATGCACATATTCGACACGTAGTACTTTAAAAATATTCGTTACCCCGAAGCCGATTTCAGTATACGGTTTTTTATAGTCATTTGTGTAATAATCAGGTAAGTCGAATACTCCTTTATACGATTTTCCCAGTTCGCCGTAATGGCATTTGAACGAAACAATTTCGCGCAGTTTCAGTTTCCGGACAAGCGGAATTTTGTTCAGTACAATGCCTCCGCCGTTAAAATACAAGTGCGTATTGGTGTACAGATTATGCGCAAATGATGCAAAATGCAACAGGTTGTACCGGTCTTTTGCATACCCCAGCGACATGGAGCCCACAGGCTGATCCAGCAAATCGTAAGGAGCTTTGCCGAACAGGTAACCGGCGTTAAAAATGTAATTCATAAACACCTGCCCCATGTTAATCCGCCCCTGGATGGCCCCGTGAAACTGGCAATACAGTCCGGCATTTTTCATGCTTTGCCCGGGCAGTAACGTCTGTCCGATGTCGCAGTTCAGGTTCACAACCGGTACCGGATTGACGTAATAAACCCGGTCGAAATAATACTTGTCGTAGTGCTGACCAAATGCAAACCGGAGATCGAAAAAGAGGCCATAGTTTTTGTAATGCCGGTAGTCAATATTATCACGGATAAAATGTACCTCCGGAGTACCGGTACTCGCCAAAAGGTATGGCGCTACTTCAAAATGGGTATCATTGGGAGCATTGTATTCCATTCTGAATTCATAACTTTTCTCTTCTTTTAAATACGGATTACGTTCCCTGCTGGTAAATACCGCGATAAAGTTTCCGGTACCCCTGTTGTTCGGATTGTTTTTTATAAAACGAAGAAATTTGTCCTGGGAGACCAGGTTATAATCGTCGGAATACCGGGCCCTGAATATAAACTTGTCGGTTTTCAGCGGCTGGAAAGTCATGTTCAGCCCGTATTTGAGTTCATCGCTTTTTGTGCCGTATCCCAAAAATCCGCCGACTGAAAATTGTTTAAACATCTGTTCGCTGGTTCTCAGCGGAATTGAAAAACGGCTGCCTTCGATGGTGTTGGTACTGTAAATATCGAATACCGGGCCGATGTCGATTTTTCCGGCATTGACATAACTTGTAAGTACCATTCCGCCAACCTTGTCGACGCCTTTCACTACTTTTTGATCTTTCAGTTTATCAACGCTTGAATAGGTCTCGGCACTTAATTTTTCGGATGCAAATTCAGGCTGATTTTTCCATGCTCCGGCCCTTACCGCATTCAAACGGGCAGAGGTTGAATAATGTGTTGCCCTGTTTATCAGCCAGTTCCCCTTCGATACATTTTTTATCCGTTTTGAGCTGTAGTTCGAGATCGAATCTTTATTGATGGTAAACGCCAGGTTGATTCCTGCTTTTTGTTCGTTGTAGAACCATGTATTGTCGTCCAGCTTTTTATAAACCACATGACCTTCGAATCCGTTCACAAAATTCAGATTTGCATCTTTCGAAATAAAAACGTCGATTGACGTTAAAGCGAAACTGCCGTCTTCTATCCTTAAACGGCCAGAAAACAGTTGGTTATACTTGTTTTTCGGTGCAAACGAAAAATCGAAAAATTTGGTATTGCCGACTGTAACGCTATCATCCAGATACAAATTGTAGTACGACAGGCCCGAGCCGCTTATCGGGGAAATAAACCCGCGGTCGAGGATAAAAACCTGGTCTTTGTAAAAGTCAAGGTCAACAACCACATTTTTCAGGATTAACGTTTCGAATGCCTGGTTTAACCTGGGAAAAATGCCATCCTTTTTCTGGTAAACCACCTGCATGCTGTCGTTCGTAATTTTTTCTGCTTTTTCTGAAAGATAAACCGGAGAGAACCGCAACTGCTGGTTATCGATTTCGACCGTAACTTCATTCAGATTATCGATTACCCGGTTAATTTTTGATGTGCTGTCGACAGCAATATATACGGTAGTGTTTTCCAGCGTTTTATAATCATCAACCCGGCGAATCTGTTCCCTGTTTTCCTTTTTATGTTTCTGAATTTCGCCGAACAGCACTTTTGCCCGTGGAACTTCCGGTTTTACAGTTACTTCGCTGAGCTTTTTCACTTCTTCCCTTAATAACACGGTAAGCTGGTTATCCCTGTTCATTTGAATGGGTATTTCCTGCTGAACGTAACCTACCGAGGAAACGCAGAGCGTATCGTTTTTAGGATTGGAAATCGTAAAATGCCCGTTTGTATCGGTCATAATTCCCTGAAGAGTTCCTTTTATCCAGACATTTGCATACGGAAGAGGCTCTTTGCTCTTTTCATCCTGAACAACTCCGGATATTTTCTGGGCAAACAGACCGGAACTGACAACAGTCAGAAAGACGATTGCAATAAATTTGTACCACATATTGACAATCAATTAGTTACCGTGCTCCTTTTTTAGCAGCCAATACAATCCTTTCACACCTGTTTTGATGTCGTCAAGCCGCAGTAGCACAAAAATTTTTTCGATATAAGCGATTATGCCCCAACCCACAGCCAGGTAATACATCCAGGCATAAAAGCCAAATACGAACAGTATGAAAAAGAATATACTCTGTATATATCCTGCCGATACAGCCGAATACAAATGCAAACCCGGTATTTTACCAAAACGGAAGAAGGCAATGATATAACTGAGAATAAACACGCCAAGGAAAATATACAGGAACCATGCGTGTGGTTTAATATCGGTCCACTTAAAAATGAATAAACCCAGCAAGGCCATCGCATAAGTACAAATATCCGCCAGATTATCGAGTGCCGCCCCGAATTTAGTCTGAAGCTTGAAAATACGTGCAATGTTACCATCGAGTACATCGCTTATCAGACTGATACACAAGAGAATTACAAACCAGTTTTCACGTCCTGTAAGTGCCATAACCAGAATTACAGGGAAGGCAAGCAGACGGTACAGGCTGAGAAAATTCGGAACGTTTAATACTTTTTCTCCTCTTACTATTATTTGTTTCATTTTCTGTTTTCTTATTTTCTGACAACTTTTTCATTTATATCTGAGAACAAAACGAATCGTTTGATCAAACTACAAGGTTTGAGTTTTGTTCATTTTTTTCTCAGAAATATTTTCAATAAAGTACTTAAGCATCTTAAATACCGTATGTTCGGTCACTTCGTTATTGACCGTTGTAATAATTTTATCCCGTTTTGCAGTATCGAACCTGATGCTTGTATCGGCATAACTGCCAGTGAACGACATGCCTGCATTAATTATTCTTTCAATGGGATTCATGTCTTCACGATTAAAATTCTTTAACGGAATGATGTTGATCGGTAACAATTCATTGATGTCATGAATAATGTCATTATTTTTTACCGGTTTTTTAGAAACGAAATTCATAATTACAGGTAGCTGATCATCTTCAATTATTTCCGTTAAATAACTTACAACCGTATCAACAGGAATCAGGTTCTGTGTAGAATCCGAATCGACATGAACCCTGACTGTCCGGTTCGGATACCTGCTGGCAATACTCTGAATTCTTTTTGCAAAATCAAAAATACCGTAGTCTGTTTTTGTTACTCCGGACTGATTGTTCCCGACAACCTGCGACAGTCGTATAATATGACCATTTAACCCATCACATTCAATATGCGTTTTTAACACATTCTCGGCAAACCGTTTCGATTGTTCGTAATAATTCCGGAATGCGGAAATATCTTCATCCGGATAAAATTTTTCTTCGAATAAGCCCGGAAATTTGCCACAGGAATAGGCTGTTCCGATCAAAAAGAAACGTGAATGACTATTCGCGTACTTCGAATAAACTTTGACGGAATTTTCAACACCTCCGATATTCGTCTTAAAAATTTCGTCCTTCGATTTAAAATCGTACTTTAAACTGGCAGCGAAATGGAAATAATCGACATTCCCCTTAAAAATTTCTTTCAACTGCTCTTCCGAAATTGAAAAGTCTTCATCGAGTAACGAGTAACTGTAAACTTTCAGGCCCTGAAGATCAACACATTCACGATCGTCAGCTTCTGAAAGAGCTGTTTCCATTCTTTCTTCCGGCGAACATCTGCTGTTCCCTCTGGCCAGGGCAATTACCCTGTGTTTGTGTTTCAGTAAATTGCAGATAAAATTAGAGGCTACATAGCCATTTGCGCCATTAACAACAATTGTTTTCATGTTTCATGTTTATGTTTTTTGTAGAACTTTGTTTTTATTTCTGTTTAAATTTCATGGCTTCTGATTATAAATTACAAAAATAGCACCAGCATCAGTACTGCGCTTAACGGAATGGTAAGATTATCGGAACCTCTCCAGCTGAAAAATTCTCCCAGGGTACTTGCAACAGCTACAACCAAAGCCAGCCAGAATGTTTTCAGGTCGAAAACACCCCGGTGAAAATACAGGGCGATAATGCTGATCACAAAGCTCGTAACCAGAAAAGCACCGGAACCGAGCCATGTCTTTTCATATTTGTGGCCGAACAGTTTAATCTTGCCATTATAGTTTTTAATGTTTATACCAAGTATTGCTGCCATCGGATCGCAAATACCAAGAATCAGCATGGGAAGGATGTAAACGAATTTGTTGTGAAGCGAGCAGGAAATAAAAAATGTAACGTATATCGAGAGCGGCAGCAAATAACTGCCGACCGATTTTCGCTGTACATCATGAATTGACTTCAGCTGTCCTTTGTATTGGGTAATGAACAGCACCGCAGCAAAGATGACGGCCAGTATCAGCACATACCAGTGCGTCTTGAAAATGTAGGGAAACGGGATCGTCGCCACGGTTGTTGCAAAATGGGCAAACTTGCGCGTTATTTCTCCCTTTGCATTGAGCCTTCTGTAATTCAATTCATTGAATATCAGCAAAATTGAAACGCCAACTAAATATATAAATGTCAGAACAATCAGGTTTTTCATGGAATGTATTTTTATCAGTAAATAATTAAAAATTCAGAATATACGAACTCAGTGCAACCCATGCCCCGCCGGCAATAAGGCTGTCGAACCGGTCGAGAAATCCACCGTGCCCCGGGATGATGTTGCTGAAATCCTTCACCTTGTATCTTCTTTTATAGAAAGAAGCAGCGATGTCGCCTGCAAAAGCGAAAATTATTGTTCCGGCAGCCGTTAACAATAATTTTGAAAAAGGACCGTCGTAAAGACCGTTTAGCAGGATGGCACTACCCATTGCAACCAATGCCCCGCCGATAAGCCCGCCAAGTGTTTTATTCGGACTAATGGACGGTGCTATTTTGACGTGTCCCCAAAGCTGACCGGTTATCTGGCTGAAACTGTCGAAAATGGAAAGGACCAGAAAAGAAAACAGGATTAACTCTTTTCCCAGCCCGCCAAAAAAGAAAAATCCCAGCGAAAGGACGATGAAAACTCCTACCGACAGAGCGAAAAAACGTTTCTGTGAGTGCCCGTTTTCACGGAACAGTTTGAATAATTCAAAAAGTCCGGCACCGATAATCAGTACCGATAAATAGCGGAAAGCAGCAGGCCATATAGTAATGCTGAAAAACAGGATATTAATAATAAAAAAGTAGGTGGTGAATTTTATATAACTTTTCCGTGCTATTTCAGGATCTTTCCTGCGGTTAATAAAATAAAACCCGATTCCACCCAGGATGAAGTAAGAAAGAATTATATAGTAAATTGTCCGAATCATTGTTTTCTGTTTTTTCTGAATGTTATCTTATTATCATTAAAATTCCAAGAGCAGCCATTACCGCAGCATACCAGTATCTGGCCTTGTTTTCCGACCGGTCGATTTTTGTTTTTGCCAGTAATTTAGGACCGGTAATTGCACCTACAGCCGATCCGGCAGTAAGAAAATAAACCAGCGTGAGATCGATTTTTCCGATTAGAAAATGGGTGCCGGTTGCAAAAATGGTGTTTACAAGTACAACCCAAAGAGATGTTCCTATTACCATTTTAAAAGGGATGCGCATTGAGAACAGGCCTGCCAGAACAGGAGCTGTCCCGCTGGTACCGAAAGTGCCGGTTATTGTTCCGGCAAATAATCCGAAAAACGAAGCCTTTGTTATTTTTACAATTCCGGAAGTTTTTTGCGGTTCTTTTCCGTTGTCTTCATTTTTCTTTTTTTGCCATGTATTGACAGCCATGTTAAGGGCAATCAAAACCGAATAAACACCGAAACCTGCTTTGAGTTGTCCGGCACTAATCCGGGTCGTTACTGCTGTACCGATAAAAGCTCCCAATATGCCGGTAGTGGCAAACAGCGACCCTATACGAAAGTTAATATTATCTTTTCGGTAATGGCCGTACGCGCCGACCATGCAAATAGGCAATGTCGCTACCAGCGAGGTGATTACAGCTGTCTGTGCCGGTACTTTCAAAAGAAGGGTAAGAATTGGCAAAAAGAAAAAACCACCGCCACCCCCGAGCATTGTGCCGAACAGTCCGATAATGAAACCGCACACCGGCAGTAAAAAATAAACAGGTTCTATTGATGAATGAAAAATCATTTTAATACGTTAATTTTTGTTTTTATCATATTCTTTAACTGATATTTATAATGAATTACATGAGACGTTCCAGGTAAATTGTTGCAATAGGATGTATGAGCGCTGCCCGATCCAGAACACCATCTTTGTATTCATATTTATTTGTTTTATTATTTTTTTCGTCCATTAAAGCATACGTGTGGTCAGCAATACATTTTATGTGACTTTTCTCGCCGGTTCTTTCTTTATACAGGTATTGTACCTGCTCCGGTTCATTAAAATAAAGTAAACTGCCACTGTATGTTATTTTGCCGTGAATAGTATCGGTGCTTCCGTCTTTTGTTATAAGATAGGCTTCACCCTCTCTTTTCAGGAGAATATCGGAATAAACATTCCCGTTCTTTATTGTTTGCACATGCGAATTCCATAAAATTCCGTCTTTGTAATAACTCTCTTGTATGTATTTCACCCGGTATGTAAAGATTATCTTCACTTCGACATTGGTAATCGCCTCTACATGTATATCCCGGCCCACAGTTTTCTGGTTCACCGTGAATTCCCCGATATTCATTCCAAAAACACGAATCCGGTATTTGGCACTATCTGTTTGTTGAGCAGAAGAAACAGGCACGAGAGACAAGGAAATAAACAGAAATCCCCACACGAATTTCAGCAGCTTTATTATACTCAATCTGTAGTAAAATTTTTTCATCCCCCGTTTATTTTGTAACCTCAGAAAAACATGGAAAATTTTACATGCCTTTTCTGAATTCTTCAGCTTTCGTAATAAAAAATTTCAGGCCTTTGGAAAGAGTTTTCAGAAGGTCAACATTTTTTGACTCCTGCTCTTTTTTCAAATCAATAACCTGATCAATAATATTTATGTGCTGTTTGATTCTTTTTTCCGCTTCCCCGATAATCCTGTTTACATCTGTTGAGATAATCCGGTAGTAACGTTTCCGGTCGCCCGGGTAAGTCGTATATTCGACAATGCTCCGAAGTTCAAGATTTTTAAGAGCAATACTTACCGTTCCTTTGCTGGTTTGCATTTCCGTAACAATCTCATCGAACGTATATTCCTCTTTATCCGTTACCATTAATAGTCCTATGATACGGGCAGCAACCGGCTGAATACCGTCTTTTTCATTAATACGGCCTATATATTCTATCAGCTCTTTTTGTTTTCTTATTCTTTCTGAATCTTCCATTTTTCCTCCCCGGGGCAAAAATAGTTAGTTTTTTTTGTTTTGTAAATTTAAAACCAATAAAACATTCAATTAAAAAGCGGGATATGGGATACAAAATCCGTAGAAAACGCAGTCCTACCGGTTATTCAGTTTGTTTTACAGGATGTTCGGCAATTTTACAGGATGGCATACTATCTGCTTCTGACAGATAAATCAAAACCATACCTTAACTTATTGGCAATCCTTCTGTGAAGGATCCCGTAGAGATTCTGCCCAAGAATAAAGATTCTTTTTATTTCAGTTTGGCGATCTGTTCTTCCAGCACTTTTATTTTGGCTTCGGCATCGGCCTGTTTGGCGCGTTCTTTTTCGACAACAGCAGCGGGAGCATTATTCACAAAGCGTTCGTTTTTCAGTTTTCCCATAACCGATTTCAGAAAACCGCGTGTGTATTTTAATTCTTCCTGAAGTTTTTTCAGTTCTTCTTCCACATCTACCAGTTTACCCAGCGGAACAAAAAAGGTTGACGATTTTACGCGGAACGAACCGGCATCTTTTACTTCTTCATCAATCAGTGATAAGACCGAAAGATTGCCCAGTTTCACAATCACGCTGTCGAAAGTTTCGTTATAGCCTTTGTCGCCTTTCTGAACAAAAAGTTCGAGTTGCTCTTTGCTGGCGATGTTGTTTTTGGTACGTATGGCGCGTATGCCGGAAACAGTCTCCTTTGCATCTTCAAAGGCATCGAGTAAATCGGCATCGACACCTGTTGAAACAGGCCATGCGCTAACCATGATACTTTCTCCTTGTTTACGTTCTTTCAGCAATTGCCAGATCTCTTCGCTGACAAAAGGCATGAACGGATGCAGGAACCGGAGCACGGCGTCGAATATTCCGATCAGTTCGCTGTAGGTTTTTGCATCGATAGGCTGCTGATAAGCCGGCTTTACAATTTCGAGCAACCAGCCCGAAAACTCGTCGCGGATCGTGGTGTAAACGCTCATCAGTGCATCGGAGATACGAAACTTATTGAAATGGTCGTCGGTTTGTTCGATTACCTGGCTGAATTTGTTCCGGAACCATTCGAGGGCAAGCCTTGAATGTTCGGGCTGCGGAATCGTTTCGTCGATTTGCCAGCCGTTTACCAGGCGGAACGAGTTCCATATTTTAGTAGCGAAACCGGCTCCCTGCTGAGGCAAACTCTCATCGAAAAGCAAATCACCGCCGGCGGGCGAACAGAGCAGCATTCCAACCCGTACGCCATCGGCCCCGTACGTGGCAATCAGGTCGAGCGGGTCGGGCGAATTACCGAGCGATTTCGACATTTTACGGCGTAGCTTATCGCGTACCATCCCGGTGAAATACACATTTTTAAACGGGAATTGGCCACGATATTCATAACCGGTAACAATCATCCGGGCCACCCAGAAGAAAATAATATCGGGGGCCGTAATCAAATCGTTTGTCGGGTAATAATAGTTGATTTCCTTATTTTCGGGATGCCGGATTCCGTCGAAAACAGAAATAGGCCACAGCCAGCTTGAGAACCAGGTGTCGAGCACATCTTCATCCTGACGCAGGTCGCTTATCGGCAGGGAAGCATTGCCGGTTTTTTCGCGGGCCAGTTCCAGCGCTTTTTCATCGGTTTCGGCTACCACATAACTGCCGTCGTTAAGATAATAAACCGGGATGCGGTGGCCCCACCACAACTGGCGGCTGATGCACCAGTCCTTGATGTTCTCCATCCAGTACCGGTAAACATTTTTGAATTTCGGCGGATAGAACTGAATGTTGCCGTTCATCACGTTTTCGAGCGCCGGTTTTACTAGGTCTTCCATTTTCAGGAACCACTGGGCCGATAATTTCGGTTCGATAACTGCATGTGTACGTTCCGAAAAGCCTATCTTATTTGTATAATCTTCAATTCTGGCCAGGTTACCGTTCTTTTCCAGTTCGGGAATAATTTTTTCACGTACCACGAAACGGTCTTCGCCGACAAACAGTCCGGCTGCTTTGCTTAAAGTCCCGTCATCATTAAAAATATCGATACCTGGCAGATTGTAACGCAGTCCGATTTCGTAGTCGTTCACATCGTGTGCAGGTGTAATTTTCAGGCACCCGGTACCGAATTCCATGTCCACGTATTCGTCTTCAATAATAGGAACGGAACGGCCGATAAGCGGTACAATTACCCGTTTGCCTTTCAGGTGACGGAAACGTTCGTCGTTCGGGTTTACACAAACGGCAGTATCACCCAGAATCGTCTCCGGACGGGTTGTTGCAATGGTTACAAAACCATCTTCACCGTCAATGCGGTATTTCAGGTAATACAATTTCGACCGGACTTCCTCATAGATCACTTCTTCGTCGGAAAGGGCAGTTTTGGCAGCCGGATCCCAGTGAACCATCCGTACTCCGCGGTAAATAAGTCCTTTATTAAAAAGATCGACGAAAACTTTAATAACCGATTCGCTGCGGGCTTTGTCCATCGTGAAACACGTACGGTCCCAGTCGCAGGATGCGCCCAGCTTTTTCAGCTGTTCAAGGATAATGCCTCCGTGCTTGCGGGTCCATTCCCAGGCATGTTTCAGAAATTCATCACGCCCGATATCGAATTTCGATATTCCCTCGCTTTTCAGTTTTCCTACCACTTTGGCTTCGGTTGCAATCGAAGCATGGTCGGTACCCGGCACCCAGCAGGCATTCTTGCCCAGCATACGTGCGCGGCGTGTCAATATATCCTGAATCGTATTGTTAAGCATGTGCCCCATGTGCAACACCCCGGTTACATTAGGCGGCGGAATTACAATAGTATAGGGTTCACGTTCGTCGGGTTCGGAATGAAAAAAACCGTTTTCCATCCAGTAACGGTACCATTTGTCTTCTGTCTCAGCAGGATTATACTTAACGGGAATATCCATTTTATAGACTTATTTATTCGAAAATCTGTTCATTTTTAGCCTGCAAAAATAGAAAAAGTTTGGGGAATACCGTATTGGAGAAAAGGTATTAATGGTTTTGTTCCCCTGCATGTAAAGTCTGTTCATTTTCGGGATATGTAAATAATTCTTCATTTTTCCACTTTTGCATTTCTGAAATTTCAGAAACTGTTCTCTTCAGGCTACCTTTGCAAACCTTAACCTCGCGGAACTGACCTTATGAAGTTAAAAACCGGCAAATGAGTAAATCGATTCGTCACCTGACAAATGTTATTTCAATTACATTGGGAATGAGACTTTTCTCAATGTCTATTATCATTCCGTTTCTCTCGGTTTATGCCATGAATATGGAAGGAGGAAAACCTTCGCTCACAGGCTTTGCTCTTGGAATTTTCGGGCTCACCCAGGCCATACTGCAAATACCGTTCGGCGCACTCAGCGACCGGATCGGGTATAAAAAAGTAATGATTGCCGGCCTGATCATGCTGATTGCCGGATTACTTACTGCTGCATACTCCACTAATGTTTACTGGCTGATTTTTGCCCGGGCACTCCAGGGAAGCGGGGCAATCGTTACAGTGGGCTATTCCTGGATATCATCGATTGCCGGAGACGAGCAACGCGACAAGGAGCTAACGAAACTGGGCGCTGTAATCGGTAGTTTTACCATGCTTTCGTATACCATCGGCCCGCTGATCCATATTGTTCTGAATGTAAGTCAGATGTTCGTTTTTTCGGCTTGTCTCATCTTCTGCTGCCTTGTGTGGATAATTGTTGGCACAAAGCAGGTCGATTCGAACCTCAGAAAACAATATTCATTACAAAAGAAAAAGGTAAAAACAGTTTTCAACCGGAAAAATCTGACCATGGGATTTATGCTGACTATCAACAGTCTGATGATGATGTCTTTTTTCTTTATGATTTCTATTTTGTTAGAAGGAACCCTGGAAACCAACCAGATGTGGGTTATACTAACTCCGGCTATCCTGATCTCAATGGGTTTTCTTCCTCTGTTTTCAAAAATAGCATCACGTGGAAATTGCCGGTTGCTTATTATTTTTCTTTTTCTGTTGAACGGGATCGGCTTTCTATTCCTTTTCAGTCAGAAGTTAACCGGGTTCGTTGCCGGGACAATTGCTTTGATGACAGGCTCGTTTGCCATCTCAACCATTATTCCCATGCTGGCCAACAGGGGCATCGACGAACGCCAGCGGGGAAAAGGCAACGGGGTGATAGTCAGCCTTCAGTATTTCGGCTCCTTCCTTGGTGCAGCACTAACCGGAGGGTTATGGAGCATTTCCGAAAACCTGGCTTTCCTTTTTGCCGAAATAATGGCTTGTGCCGGCATTACATTGATTTTAACGTTACCAAGGGACAAAACCGTCAGCCAGCGAACCGAATCCGGGACCATGTAACCTCTGTACCTATCCGTATTTTTTAAATTGAATATCTGTGAAAGGCCCGTTCAACATTTTAAAAAATGCTGTATTTTTGGGTAAAACAATTGCCTTGTGGGTAGTTCCTGATTTACAGTAAGAAATAGCCGGAAGTATTTGAAACAGGAGAATATGCCCGGATAAATTCAGGCAGAGAAAAGAGAAAACATGCTACAGAAAACTTCAAAAGGAATAAAAAAGAAAAACAGGGATAAGCTGATCGACATTAGCCTGATCCGCGAAAACCGGAATATTATTTTACAAGGTATTCTGGCTTTTTTGTTTATTGCCCTGGCGGTCTATTTTATCAAACACGAAAAGACCGAACTGGTTCAGGTAAAGCAAACTCTCCTGAATTCTCAGCTTTTATATGTACTGGCCGGAATTGGCGTGGCTGTTTTTTATATCTATATACAGGGGATGATGTATGTTTTCAGTTTCCGTTCGGTGGGTGAACGGGTTACTGTGGGCAGTGCAATGATTTTGTTTATCAAGCGTAATTTCATCAGCGTTTTTTTGCCGGCCGGAGGAATTTCGTCACTGGCTTTTTTCACCAAAAACATAGAGCAACAGAAAGTATCGAAATCGAAGATACATGTTGCCTCGTCGATTTATGCCTTTGTGGGTATTATTTCGGTTATCGTGGTTGCCGTGCCGGCGCTGGTGTATGCTTTTTTTAAAAACAGTCTTTCGTCGAAAGAAGTTTACACCTTTGCGGCACTTGTCCTGCTGGTGGCAGGATCGGTTCATCTGGTTCGTTCGCTTATTTCCGAAGGATGGTTTTACAGGCTGATTGTCCGGATCAGTCCGTCTTTTGAAGCACAGTTTGCCGAACTGAAAGCAATTAACTTCAACCGGAAAAATTTTGTAATCACAATCCTTTTTTCCGTGCTGATCGAACTGATCGGTATTGCCCACCTGCTGATTGCCATGCGGGCGCTCGGGCTCCCGGTAAAAATTGAAGGAGCAGTGATGGGCTATGTGGTTTCAGTAATGTTCCTGATTGTTTCCCCTTTCCTTCGCGGACTGGGGGCTATCGAACTGTCCCTTAGTTTCATCCTGACCCGTTATGGTTTCTCCACGCTTGAAGCGGTTTCGATTACGTTTCTGTACCGTTTCTTCGAATTCTGGATATTGCTGATCATCGGGGCCTTCAGTTTCGTTTTTGTAAAAAATAACATTTTTCTGCGGATTGCCCCGGTTATACTGACCTTTACGCTTGGTGTGGTAAATATTGTTTCGGCTCTGACTCCTGCCATCCAGACACGATTGAAATTACTGCACGATTTCATACCTATTTATGCCACCGACATCTCGAATTATGCCGTCTTCATGATCGGTATTTTTCTTTTACTTGTTTCAGCTTTTTTGCTGAAAGGTGTTCGTACGGCCTGGTATCTGACTGTGGCTATGGCCCTTGTTTCGGTGGTCGGGCATATCACCAAGGCTATTGATTATGAAGAGGCATCGCTGGCCTTGTTTACGGTGGTTGCACTGGTTCTCACCCGGCGCCAGTATTTTGTAAAAAATAATCTTAGGATAACCCACATCGGTATTAATGCCGCACTCATAAGCATGGCTACCGTACTGGTTTACAGCATTACCGGCTTTTATTTCCTCGATAAAAATTATTTTAATATCGATTTTAGTTTCTGGGAATCGGTAAAATATTCGGTACAGAATTTCTTCTTTTTTCAAAGTGATTTATTAATACCGACCGACAAATTTGCCCGGCTTTTCCTGTATTCCATTAATTGTTCAGGAGGAATAACGATTGCCTTTTTCCTTTATACCCTTTTCAAACCATTCTTTTTTGACGAAAAGGCCGAAGAAGAAGAATTGGCGGAAGCTTCAAAACTGGTGAAAAAGTACGGACGTTCGGCCCTCGACTATTTCAAAACCTATTATGACAAGTCGCTGTTTTTTACCGAAGACCACGATGCTTTTATTGCCTACCGTCCGGCCGGAATTTATGCCGTAGTGCTGGAAGACCCGGTTTGTTCGGGCCCCGGGAAAATGAAATCGGCCATCAGGGAATTCGACCGGTTTTGTGCGGCAAACGGCATGAAAAGCATTTTTTACCGCGTTCCGGAAAGCAGCCTGCCGGTTTACAGACGGTTAAAAAAGAAATCGTTGCTGATCGGGCAGGAGGCCATCGTTGACCTGACTACCTTCACGATTGAAGGAAAAGATAAAAAGTCGATCCGTACCTCATCGAACAAGCAAAAAGAGCTTGGCTATGTTTCCCGTGTTTACGAGCCACCGGTGATGGATGGATTAATCCAGAAAATTTATTCGGTATCGAACGAGTGGCAGAAAGACCGCCATTACGATGAACTGGTTTTTTCGCAAGGTATTTTTAATCCTGACGAATTGAAGGAGCAAACCATCATCGTGGTAGAAAACCAGGAAGAAAAAGTGCTTGCCTTTGCCAACATCATTCCGGATTATGCAGAAGGCGAAGCTACCTACGACTTAATCAGGAATGCCCAGGGAACGCCCAACGGCCTGATCGAATTTCTGATGGCTGAAATGTTTTTTTATCTCAAAGCGCAGGGATTTAAATCGGTAAACCTCGGACTGGCTGCCATGTCCGGAATTACAGAAGGACAAAATCTTCCTGAAAAGTCAATTAAGTTTGCCTACGAAAAAATCAGAGCTTTTTCTCATTACAAAGGGCTGAAAGAATTTAAAGACAAATTCGGACCTGTATGGAAAAGCAAATACCTGATTTATTCGAACGACTACGACTTGTTTAGCGTACCTACTGCCCTGAAAAGAGTAACGAGGCCTTAATAAAACAATTTATATCCGTCAATAAAAACCAGATCTGATTAATTTATCAATTCTTTCCGGTCAGAAGTTATTGCGAATAATCTAGACCAGATCTCCTGATTTGTGTGATATTTGTTTTACAAAAACACATATATTTATAAAAATTCCAAATGTTTAACAGATCAGAAGATTCCGATGACCTGTTTCATCAATTATAACCTGATGCATTACGGGCGTATATCCAACGAAAAATCGACGAGAAAAATATGTTGCTGAATTTCAGCGGATACCCGGTATTAACGACAGACAAGCCGAAATAATTAAAATGGCTTTATGATGAATCTCATTTGTTGCTGACGGTAAAAGAGGTTGAGGACCGGTTAATGGTTTCGAACCAAACATCCAGAGCGGACTTACAACAATTGATGAAATCGGGATTCATAGAACTAATTCAAATAAACAAAAAGAAACAGGCATTTGTAAGAAGTGAAAACTTTGAAAAGATAGTAAAAGAAGAACTTTTCATAAAACAGGTGACTAACAGACATGAAATTAAGAAGGTATGTCGTGATATGACGCAACGAAAAAAAATAAACGAACTTCAGTAGCCGGTATAATTCCTAAAAAGATTGAAGTACATGATAAAGGTGAAAACTAATCGCCGAACATCCGGTTGTAAATTCGTTCTATGTCTGACTTTAATTCATCAAGGCTAAAGCTACGGCTTTTCCGGATGTATTCCTTTCCTTCGAAAAACACAATGATGGTCGGTGCAGTAAAGACCCTGTGCTGAGCCGCAAATCCGGGGAAACGGTTTATATCGGCATACGCGGTTCCCAGCAACGGAAAATCTGATTCAACTAAATCCGCAACTCTGGGCTTTAAAACTTTACAAACCTGACATTCTTCAGTAGAAAAATAAACAAGCACTGCATCTTTTCCCTGTATCAATGATGCCAGACTGTTTGTCCCGTCAATCTCCGGAATTCTGTTTTCTTCCATGCCTCACAAATTTAATACTGCCCTGTGCTCAGAAGTACAAGTGTACAGGCTTCAGTAGCCTCAATGCCTGCTTTTTTGAAATTTTCTTCCAGTGCCGGATTTTCAGTTCCCGGGTTAAAGATCACCCGGCGGGGTTTCAGACGGAGAATATATTCAGCATAATCGTCCTGATGCTGCGGCCCGACATACAGGCTTACCGTGTCGATATTTTCAGCAGGAAATTCTGCTGTATGAATGCTCACATCATCTATTTTGCCTTCTCTCGTCCCGATGGCAACAACCTCATGCCCATGGTTACGCAGCGAACGTACCGCCTTATTTGAATACCGTTCCGGGTTTTCACTTGCCCCGATTACCAATGTTTTTTTCATTTCGGTGAATATTATCTTTTTAAAAGAACCACTGCATGGGCAGAAATTCCTTCTTCGCGTCCTTCAAAACCCAGATTTTCGGTAGTGGTTGCTTTGACCGAAATATCGTCTGTGTCCATTTCCAGTATGTGGGCCATAGTCTCTTCCATTAGCGGAATATATTCCTTCAATTTCGGTTTTTGTGCGAGTATGGTAATATCAATATTTCCGATTGAATAATTTTTGTGCCGGACAAGCTCAAAAACTTTTTTCAATAAAATCTTGCTGTCGATATTTTTAAATTCTGCGGAAGTATCCGGGAAATGAGTTCCGATGTCGCGAAGTTTTGCTGCGCCGAGCAAGGCATCACAAAGGGCATGGATTACTACATCGCCGTCGGAATGGGCAACTGTTCCCTTGTAATGCTGAATTCTGATTCCCCCCAGCCACAGGCTTTCACCTTCGGACAGACGGTGTACGTCGAACCCGTGTCCGATACGGTAATCCATTATTTGCGCTGACGTTTAAATGCTGCAAAATCGAATGACAGTGTCATTCGTAAAGTCTTATCCAGCGGGTTATTCTGTACTGAAGAAACCAGGTAGGAAACATCGAGCTGGAATACATTCATTTTTAAACCGGCACCGAATGTGGCATATTCGCGATTTCCCTTGTAGTGATTTTCATAGAAATAACCTGCCCGTAAAAAGAATTGTTTGTTGTATTCGTATTCCAAACCGCCTGACCATGTTATCTCCTTCAGTTCTTCCTTAAACCCGCCAGGTGCATCACCAAATGACTGAAATATGCCTGCAATGACAGAAGTGTTTTCATAATCTTCATCATCGCCGTTGGGCGTTTTTACCAACAATTTATTAGCATCAAAATAGAAACCGAACGAATTATACCGGTCTATTTCTGTAGAATAACCTAATCCCAACCGAAGGTTTGTCGGGATAAAATCGTGATGCTCGCCTTTATCATAAGTAATTTTTGCCCCTATATTTGAAATGTCTATTCCGGCAGTAAATGCCTGTCTTCTTCTGTTCGAACGGAATTCGTTCCGGTAATAAAAGGCCACATCGGCAGCATACGAATATCCCGGGTATGAACCATCTGTACCAGGAGCAATATTTGAATAAATCATACGCAGGGCTACAGCACCTGAAAAGTAGTCAGATAATTTACGGGTATAGCCTACATCAAATGCGAATTCAAGCGGATTTTCAGTATAGCCGACATCTTCTGCAGTGCTTCGAAAAACAATATCCCCCAAGGTAAAATAGTCCAATGAGGCACTTATAGTTTGCACATCATCAAGTTTTTTATATCCGGACATATAGGCAAGTCCAATATCGCTGACAAGGCTCCGTAACCAGGGGGTATATGCAAGTCCGATTCCCATATCCTGTTTGATAAAGGCATATTTCGCAGGGTTCCAGTACTGTGAATAAATATCAGGTTGCGAGGCAACCCCGACATCACCTTTACCACCGGCAATTGCATCAGGTCCAATGGTCAGGAACGGAACACCTGTTGTAATTGTATTGTAATTCGAAGCATCATTGCCGTCCCCTGCGATGGCAGGACTGAAATCAAAAACGAATAAGCTGACAATCAGTAATCCGGAAATTAAAATCTTTTTCAGGTTTTTCATCATTCAATATAAAATTGGAAATTGCAAATATAAAACTTTGGTCTTGAGTTGTGTTATTTTCTTCTTCAAAAAACAAAACGGGGATCCGCTTTAAAAAGTATCACAGAATGCTAATTTTTCAGAAAAATAAATTTTCCGGTTTTAGCTGTAGTCTGTCCTTCTGTGGTTTTAACGGTAACCCGTACCAGGTACATTCCTGAACTTAAAATTGTATTACTGTCAGAAAAATTCCATTTAAAAGGAACGCTCTCTGCCCCGTCGGACGATATTTGCCGTTCATCAACGGCCACACGTTTTCCGCTGCGGTCGAATATTTCGATGGTCGCCGAAAATAATTCATCAGGCAAATTGTGAGTGAACGAAACCCAGATATACTCGGTTGCCGGATTGGGGTAACAATTTATTTTGGTAATACGAAAATCACTTGTAATTATAAAATCGATCGTCTTTTCCGATGAGTTGTTCACCACATCCCAGACTTTCAGCGTAAGTGTGTGTTTGCCGGGTTCCAGACCGTCGACCGGGTAAACAATCTTCCCGTTTGTGTAGCTGTCGGTGTCGGCTTCGTAGTAATCGTTCAGCACCAGTATATTGCTGTAATTGCTGTCGATGACGGCAGTAATGTCGTGCCCGATTCCTGTTCCGACGGTATTGATGCCGCTCTCGTCGTAAAGTTCTGCAATCAGTATCGGGCTGGCCCCTACTTTGTCGCCCGATCGGAACGAGTCGTCGTTCATGTACATTGTTATATCAGGCCCTTTGGTGTCGTCGATCGTTGTTCCGGAGGAACCGCCAATCAGAAAATCAGTAAAAGCCCCGTTTGCATCGGTTTCCCCGTTGTCGGCATAGTAAATGATTTTCCCGTTGCCAATGCTGTATGAAATGTCCTTCGGAACAATAAACGAGAAACTGAAACTTCCGCTTTTTACACTTACATTTCCTTTATAAATCACATTGCTCTGAGTTGTGAATGTCATGGTACTTTGCCCGGCATTTCCCAGGGTTTCTACCTCAGCAGACTTGTCGTAAACAACGGGTATTACGGTTCCGTTAAAGTCTGTAATCCTGTTTCCTGCCTGATCGGTTACACTACCGGTAACGGTAACTTTATTGAGGGCTGAAATGGTTTCGGTATAACTTTCAGCATCATTGCCGTTTATTGTTTCCGTTTTTATATTGAATTCAGGATACGCCAGCCGAAGAGCAGGATCAGCCAGTAATGTAAAATTCCGTTTATTGTTACCGGTATTCGAATTTATTTTTGCAAGCCGCATCACATCGCCCATCCGGAGATTCTCTCCTGAAGCATCTTTTTCGAATACATGATTGTAAAAACTTTTTGTAAGGTTAGAGTTGGCTCCGGAATAGACCAGCCGGGTAGTTGAAAAAAGCCCGATTCCTCCTCCGTTTTCATTAAACAGAATATGTTCACCGGCGGAAAGATCATCGGCATCGAAACGGCTGAATTCGCAGGTTGCCGTTACAAAAATGGGCAGATTCTTATAGTTTGTCCATGAATCGATGGTACTGATATCCAAGATTTGTTCGTCGGCCAGGTATTTCTCATTGGCATGGCCGATGTAATTCAGGATCAGAACACCTTCTTCGACCCTGTCGTTAATTGCATCATTCACTTCCGGATACGATATGGTTCCGGAACTGGATTCCCGCTGATAGGCGTCGAGATAAATTTTGTCAGTATAAAAAGCCGGGTAATTCTGATTGATAAGGTCGGCAATCGTTTCAGACTGTTCCGCATGTTGGTTGGTATATCCGTCGGCTGTATTCCCGTCGTCAGCAATGAAACATAGCTTATTGCGCCAGTTTCCAAGGGCTTCTTCACTTACATAGTTTTTAATTTTTGTAATAACAGCTTCTGCTTCATCGGTAGTACGCGCAGGAATCCGACCGATACCAAGATCGACCAGACCGGTGGAACCTCCTTCATCAGAATCGAGCAGCACGAAAAAGTCGTCGGAAACAAACGAACTTGTCGGGGAAAGCGACTCTTCCGACTGGTAGGTCGGAATCAGATTGTATCCTTTGCCCCGGATATCCTTATTGTCAAAACTTCCGTCGCCTAACAGTAAAACATATTTCAAACTATCATCTCCGGACGATTTTTCATAACACATACGGATGAAATTCCGGATGCCGGCCGCATCAGGTTGTCCGCCTGAAAATTCGTTATAGATCTGTTCCGTGGTATAAACCCGAACACTCATGCCGTCGTTTTCGCGGTGGAACGCAGCAAGTTCTTCTGCCTGTTCCGAAAAAAGAGGATTGGTTATAATTAAAAAGTTCGGGACAGGATCCGCGTGTAAATTTTGGATTTTAACATCTTCCACTTTTTCAGGAACAGAAATGTCGCCCGTAGGGTCGAATGCTACGAATTCACGTAACTCACCGGTTTCCACTTTAAATTTCAAACTGGTACCCGACAATTCCGTCGGGATTGATTCAGGTTTAATGTAATCGGTTACATCCCAGATTTTCACATTGGAGTTAGCCTGCGATAATGTATATTCAGTAACCGATCCCTCTTCAACAGACCGCTGGTCGCGAAACAAAAGCTGCGCTTCTTCCAGATTGAGATTACACCTGCTGTTTACATCAATATAATCAATCCATGCCTCCGAACTGCTGTTCGATGCCGAATAAAGTGTCCCGACTGAAATTGTTGTCCCGGTTAGTATTTTGTCTTTTCGAAAAGTTCCCGTTTTGCCATAGTCCGCTTCAGCATCGGTGGTTTTTACCGCACTGTAACTTATAGAACCTGCCAGCTTGCTGTTCAGATAAATTTTAAGAGTACTCAACGATGACGAACGTCCAAGCGTCTCTGTATATATTTTAAAGGTATCCGTTTCAATACGATCCGGAACCTGAAATGAAAAAGAAATACTATCTCCGGTCGAATGTTCATCGCCGTACCAGCTTGCTCCCGATTCCAAAAGGTTGCTTTCGTCACTTTCATGCCGGCTGTAATAATCGTATTCGGCGACCTCTTTCCCGGCGCTCTGAGTTGGTTGATTTTCTTCCTGAACAAAAAGATCATCACCCGAATCGGTCAGATAATAAAAGGTATTGTCAGTAAAATAATTCTGCTGGTGCACAAACATTTTCAGCGAACTGCTGTATGTCCATTTCACAGTTCCTGTTGAATAGAAGAACAAACAGTTGTTTCCGTCGCCGTCTTTTCCCTGCCAGACGGCAATCTGCTGCAGGTCGTCGTAAAAAGCACCGCTGTTCATGGTCGGCAGCATATATCCGCCATTCCCGAATACTTTTACCGACGAAGGAGTACTAAAACCCCACTTCTGCAAATCGCTGTATTTAATTTTATAAACACCTTGTTCCGTCGTTTTTATTTTCACCCAGTTACCTGATGCAAGTACTGAATTTTGTGTCCATTCCCTCACTGTTTTTACCGATTTCAGTGTTTTTTCTTCGGACTGGGTTTTGATACAAAAAGAATCGACCCGATAAATCTGCCCGTCTTTTTTTACAAACGGAATCATTTCGACCTGCAAATACTGATCACCGCCGGAACGGAACATGTTATATTCCGTTTCTATCTTTTCTGAAATTTCAGAAATTTTTTCCAATGGGACATTTTCTATCAGAGTGAGCCGGAGAACGGTAACCTCAATATTCGAAACAGGCGCTTCAACTTTAATGTTTTCAATATAAACAGGCAAAATGTCCTTGCTGTTTCTTGATGAACCGATAAAATCGGGCCATGAAAAATTTTTCTTGTCCGAAACAATATTTTGTCGCGTTTCCCAGTTTATAGTACGGTCAAAATTATCAGCCCAAAGCTGAGAAAAGTATATAAAACAGAAAATAAAAAGGAAAAGATTCTTCATCCGGTAAAAATTCTATAAATCGTTCTGGCATCTACTTAACGACACATTGTTTATATTATTGCCAAAAAGGCAAGTCAAAAAAATCATTTTTAAAAATTGAATTAATCGCAAATATAAGGACAAGGCGGTTATAATGGCTGAAAAAAAGAATAATAAACCGGACAATAAGAATTGAACAATTTAGTTATATTTGTGAATATTTATTCTTTAGAAGAATTAGAATGGAGAAGAAACAGAGATGACTCAAAATCATGTGATTCCCATAAGAATATATATACGAAAATAATATATTAATTAAGTTTTTTCTGATGAAAATTAAAACCATATTAATAATAATTGGATTTTCGGCTCTTGCAGCAGGATGTGGCATTTTGGGAAAAGGTAAAAAAGGCGGGAATGGTGAGGTTTCGCAAACTACAGGATGGAAATACGGCGACGCAGCGAATGGCGGTTTTCAGTCGGATAACGGATACGAGCAGGAAACAGGGCCGGGCTTGGTTTTTATCCAGGGTGGAACTTTCACCATGGGACGAGTTGAAGAAGATGTGATGTATAACTGGAACAATGAGCCCCGGCGGGTTACAGTTGCCTCATTCTATATGGATGAAACGGAAGTTTCAAACCTCGATTACCGTGAATATTTATATTGGTTAAAAAGGGTCTACCCGGACCATCCAGAAAAGTATCGTCAGGCTCTTCCCGACACCTTGGTATGGAGGGAGGAATTAGCATATAATGAACCGTATATCGAAAATTATCTGCGCCATCCGGCTTTTGGCGATTATCCTGTTGTCGGAGTCAGCTGGATTCAGGCCGATGCTTACTGCAAATGGAGAACCGACCGGGTAAATGAACAGATACTTATTTCGCGGGGAGTTTTGGCACCCGATAATTCCCAAAGCGGACAAAATGTATTTACAACTGAGACATATCTTGCAGGTTTATACCAGGGAACCCAAGGGAAAAAACCGTTTAAAGATGCAAGCGGCAATGGCCGGCGGATACGCTGGGAAGATGGTTTGTTATTGCCTAGTTACCGTCTGCCTACTGAAGCAGAATGGGAATACGCCGCTTATGCACTACTTGAAAATGCAGACGGGGAATTACTTACCGACCGTAAAATTTATCCGTGGAATGGAAACTATTTGAGAGAGTCCGATAAGAAAAACCGCGGAAAAATGATGGCAAACTTTACGCGGGGACGAGGCGACCTGATGGGAATGGCCGGAGCATTGAACGACAATGCCGACATTACAGCACCTGTTCATTCTTATCAGCCAAACGATTACGGATTGTATTGCATGGCCGGTAATGTAAACGAATGGGTTTATGATGTTTACCGTCCGCTCTCTTCGGAAGATGTGGCTGAATTTCAGCCTTTTCGTGGGAATGTCTTCACAAAATACAAAACCGATGCCGACGGAAGCCTGATTCGGGACCAGTATGGTGAACTGGAAAAAGATACCATTGCCGATTACCGTAATTTCCGGGATGGCGATTACAGTTCCCAGATAGTAGAAGGAAATTCAGACTGGAACAGTGTGAAAGGAAAACTGAAGACTGACGATATGTATATCATGGCTAAAAAACCCGGAGATTTTTCGTCGTCAATTACCGATGAAGCGAGAATATATAAAGGAGGATCATGGAAAGACAGGCCATACTGGCTGAATCCCGGAACACGCCGGTGGTTACCGCAGAGCGAATCGCGCGACGATCTGGGTTTCCGGTGTGCCATGACCCGTGTGGGAAGTCCCGAAGGATTGTAATCAATTAATTTTAAATATACTGAAACCTCATTTTTACAAAATGGGGTTTTCTTTTTCCCGGAAATATGAAAATTGAAGAATTATACACAATTTTTGAAAAGAATTCTGTCATATCGACGGATACACGAAAAATCGTACCAACCAGTATTTTTTTCGCACTGAAAGGACCTAATTTCAATGCAAATCATTTTGCACATGAGGCATTGAAAAAAGGAGCATCGTACGCAGTGATCGATGAAGAACAGGATGTTCCGGATAAACGCTTTATTCGGGTGGACAATGTTCTTAAATGCCTTCAGAAACTTGCTACTTTCCACCGGTTGAAGCTGAATATTCCGGTACTGGCAATAACAGGTACCAACGGGAAAACGACGACCAAGGAACTTGCAGCATCTGTCCTGTCAAAAAAATATAAACTTTGTTTTACCCAGGGAAACCTCAACAACCATCTCGGAGTTCCGCTTACCTTGCTGCAAATGGATAAAACAACCGAAATGGCGGTTATTGAAATGGGAGCCAGTCATCCTGGAGAAATTGATGAACTTTGCAAAATTGCTTTGCCCGATTTCGGGATTATCACAAATGTGGGAAAAGCACACCTCGAAGGCTTTGGCTCTTTTGAAGGAGTAGTCCGGACAAAAACCGAGATGTATCGCTTTCTGAAATCAAAAAACGGAAAGTGTTTTGTAAATGCTGACGATCCGATTCTAAGCAAATATGCCAGCAATCTGGAAAATATAGGCTACGGACAATCAGATGGCTGCTATTTGCAGGGAGAACTGGCAGGAATTGATTTTTTCGTCGTTGCAAAAGTTATGTTCCCTAAAGGCTGGCTGTACCTGAAATCGAAATTAATTGGCAGCTATAACCTCAACAACATACTGGCAGCAGCCTGTATCGGCAAATATTTTCAGGTTGATCCGTTAGACATTCAGAAGGCAATAGAAGAATATACGCCATCGAACAACCGCTCTCAGCTAATCGAAACGGGGAAAAATAAAGTGATCATGGATGCGTATAATGCCAACCCGTCCAGTATGATGGCATCTCTTAAAAATTTCATGGAAATAAGCAGTCCGGGAAAAGTAATTATTTTGGGTGATATGCTCGAACTTGGCCAAGAGTCAGAAAATGAGCACCAAAAACTGGCAGACTTCGTTTCCGTGAATGGATTCAGTCAGATTTTTTTAGTAGGGAAAAATTTCTGCAATGTTAAAATTGATGCAAAAGCAAAGAAGTTCGACACCGCCGAACTTCTTGCTGACTACCTAACTAAACAACCACTAAAAAGCAAACTCATTCTTGTAAAAGGCTCACGGGGTATCTCTCTGGAGAAGATCCTCGGTTCGCTTTAATAAAACCGTTTTCTGAACCTGGTAAAACCCTTTAATTTACAGGTTTTTCCACCTTCAGCACTTCGGAAATTGCCTGAACAAAAGTACTTTTGGGCAAAGCTCCCATTGCCATTTGTGGCTGGCCTTCCTTCGGTACAAACAATAACGACGGAATGCTCTGAATTCCAAACATTGCTGATAATTCCTGCTGTTCTTCTGTATTCACTTTATAAATCTTAATTGCATCACCATACTCCTTTTGCAGTTCTTCCAAAACAGGAGCTACCATTTTGCACGGGCCACACCAGTCGGCATAAAAGTCAATTAAACATGGTGCATTTCCTTCGTATTTCCAATCCTTGTTTATTTCGAAATTGAAAACTTTCTCTTTGAATGATTCTTTCGTTAAATGCTCTAACATGACTTAGTTTTTTAATATTATACAAATATATACATTTTTTAATATATTCATATCAACGATTGTGCCGGAAAAATATGAATTACAAAACCAGTCATTGCACCACAATTAATTGTAATTTTGTCACAATTTTAAACAAATTGTCATATCTACTTATTTGTATATATCGGGAAGAAAATTGATTTTAGAATGAAAGAATATTTAAAAGACCCAATATTTACAGTTATTTCAGCGGTTGCTGATGAGAATAAGCTTGAAACGTACATAATTGGCGGGTTTGTCAGGGACTTAATATTAAAACGTCCTTCTCCCGATATCGATATTGTGACTATTGGCAGTGGCATCGAACTGGCAAAAAAAGTAGCCAGGAAATTGAGGCCGGTTCCGCCGGTAACTGTTTTCAAGAACTTTGGAACTGCCATGCTGAAATACGGAAAACTGGAACTGGAGTTTGTAGGTGCGCGTCGTGAATCGTACCAACACGACTCACGCAAGCCGATAGTTGAGGATGGAACACTGGAAGATGACCAGAACCGTCGCGACTTTACGATCAATGCGATGGCCATTTGCCTGAATAAAGACCGTTTCGGCGAGTTGATCGACCCGTTTGGAGGATTGGCAGATATTCAGCTCAGGATAATCCGCACGCCGCTTGATCCGGTAATTACTTTTTCTGATGATCCGTTGCGGATGATGCGTGCAATCCGTTTTTCAACCCAGCTGAATTTTATGATTGATGAAACGACCCTTCTGGCTATAACACAGAACAAGGAACGGATTAAAATTGTTTCGAAAGAACGGATCGTGGCAGAAATGAATAAAATCATTATGGCAAAAAAACCGTCAGTGGGTTTTAAGCTGCTTGAGAAGACAGGCCTGCTCGAAATAATTTTTCCTGAATTATTCCGTCTGAAAGGGCAGGAAGTAATAAAGGGTATCGGTCATAAGGATAATTTTTACCATACGCTGGAAGTTCTTGACCGTCTGGCACCTAACTCGACTAATTTGTGGCTGCGCTGGTCAGCACTTTTACACGACATTGCAAAACCGGTAACAAAACGTTTCTCCGACAAGCAGGGCTGGACTTTTCACGGGCACAATACCATCGGGGCCAGGATGATTCCCGGCATATTTAAAAAGATGAAACTTCCGTTGAACGAAAAGATGAAATTTGTCGAAAAAATGGTTCTGTTGCACATGCGCCCCATTGTTTTATCAGAAGAAGAAGTGACCGACTCGGCGGTACGCCGTTTGCTTTTCGAGGCCGGCGACGATGTTGATGAATTGATGACGCTTTGTGAGGCCGACATCACTTCGAAAAACCAGGATAAAGTGATCCGTTACATGAATAATTTCAAGCTTGTCCGCGAAAAGCTTAAAGACCTTGAAGAACGTGACCATATCCGGAACTTTCAACCCCCGGTTTCAGGAGAAATAATTATGGATGTTTTTGGATTAAAGCCATCCCGCGAGGTTGGGACAATAAAAGATGCCATAAAAGATGCTATCCTCGACGGAAAAATTCATAACGATTATAGTGAAGCCTATAAATTTATGCTGGAAAAAGGAGAAGAACTCGGATTAAAACCTGTTAATAACCCTGGCAAAGCTTAAAGCTCAGCCAGGGTTATTAAATTAATATTGTTCTCTTTCGTTCGGAAAGTTACGCGATTTTACATCTTCAATATAGCTTCCTACGGCTCCTTTTATTTCCGCAGCAAGATTGTGATAACGCCTTAAGAAACGGGGCGAAAATTCCTGTGTGATTCCCAGCATATCATGAAGTACCAGTACCTGTCCGTCGACACCGCCACCTGCACCAATCCCGATAACCGGAATTTTCAGTTCTTTGGCAACCCGTTCGCCCAGGGTTGCCGGAATTTTTTCCAGTACAATACTAAAGCACCCGGCCTCTTCCAGCAAATGGGCATCTGCAACTAATTTTTCTGCTTCTTCTTCCTGCTTGGCCCTTACGACATAGGTTCCGAATTTATGTATCGACTGAGGCGTCAGTCCAAGGTGCCCCATGATGGGAATTCCTGCCGATAAAATACGGGTTACCGATTCAAGAACTTCCGATCCGCCTTCGAGTTTAACTGCGTCGGCTGCCGTTTCCTTCATAATCCGTATTGCTGAATTTAAGGCTTCTTTCGAATTTCCCTGATAGGTTCCGAAGGGCATATCAACAACAACAAGCGATCTTTTCACTGCTTTAACTACTGAAGTTCCATGATAAATCATGTGATCGAGGGTTATGGGAAGTGTAGTCTCGTTACCTGCCATTACGTTCGATGCCGAATCTCCAACTAAAATAACATCAATTCCAGCCTCGTCAACCAGTTTGGCCATACTGTAATCGTAAGCTGTCAACATTGAAATCTTTTCGCCTTTTAATTTCATTTCCGACAACACATGGGTTGTCACTCTTTTTATTTCTTTATTAACTGACATGGTTTTTGCTTTTCTCGATACAAAGTAAGCAACTTTTAAAATAACATACCAGATAACCGGATTCTAAATAAAGCCAGTCCGGATTCGCCTTGCCTATATGCGCAGAAAAATTTCTTTTTTATACATATAATATAAAATTCCCCATACGAGAGCCAGATAACCAACCAGCGATACCATGTTCATTACCTGTTCCGAAAAAATGATTGTCCATCCGGTGAATTCTCTGGTTACACTGTCGAAATCGATAAAATGGGTAAAAAGGTATACAAAAATTGAATTCATCCCGATAACACGGAAATAGAACGACCATTTCCGGTATTGCAATACATCTATTAAAAGGTAAAAAACAGAAAGCAAGAGGAAACTGATTCCGCCAGCCATCAGGTTAAATGTGCTGGTCCAGCATTTCTTTATGATCGGGTAATACGGACTTGCAATTAATGCAATAATGACAAGCACGGCTCCAATGCCTGCCAGAAGATATACCTTATTCCATTCGCTTTTCTTTTTGTCGCGTAAAAGATATCCGGCAACCGATCCCATCAGCGTGATTCCTGTTGCCGAAATGATGCACAAAAGGCCTTCCGGGTCATACACTTTGCCATGCAGAACTCCAGGCAGAAGCATGCGGTCGATATAGCCGTTTATGCATCCTTCGGGAGTTAACTGGCCGGCCCCTGCTCCCGGAACAGGAATAAACAGCTGAATGATTGAATACCCCAGCAAAATTCCGCCTAACCAATACAACCTGGTCTTAAATGAACGGGTATAAATTACGATTACTGAAGCAAAAAAATAGGCCAGCCCGATTTGTCCGAGAACGCTTGCAAAACGGATGTTGGTAAGGTTTCCACGTAATGCATGGTTATATATGATTCCCAAAATCACCAGGGTGAGCATTCTTCTGAAAACTTTCTTCAGCATCTCACTTCTCTGAGATCCCTTCTCTATTTTAGAAGTAATGGCAAAAGGGATTGCAACTCCTGAGATAAACATAAACAACGGGAAAATGAGGTCGTGCATGGTAAATCCCTCCCAATCAACATGTTCCATCTGTCTGGTAAGCCAATCAAAGCCTGCAAGTTGCCCGATGCAAGCGAACAATACACTTCCGCCCGTAATCCAAAACATATCGAATCCACGCAATACATCCAACGAAAGAAGTCTCTCTTTCTTTTGAGTTCTGATCAAATTTGATTCCATCCTTTTTTGAGTTTAATTGTGGTTTACATTTTTCCAAAAGTAAAAAAATGGAATTTTTGTACACAACAAAATGCCATATTTTGAATGTTTCTGACAGGAATATTCAAAATAGAAGACAGACTTTCAAAATCAGCATGAACAGGCGTTGACACCTAATCTGACTTTTCGAAAAAATTTTATTTCTGAAGATCAAGTAAAACCGGCAGATGGTCGGAAAAACCGCCGGTATAACGAAAGCCGGCATAGGTTCGGAATGGCTTGTTTCCCGTGAATTTCGCATCCGGCTCGAGCAAGAAACCGGCAGTAAACACGGAGGTTTTCGTCACGGATAATAAATTTCTGCTGATAATAAACTGGTCGAAAACAGCCCATTCCTGTTGATGCTTAAGTGTTCCGGCAATTCCGGAATTACCGACACCGGATGAGATATTGACCAGTTTTGAAATGCCTGTGTCCTCCTGAACAGGAGATGCACCAAGAACTTTACGAATGCTTTCGTCGTATGGCTGATCGTTAAAATCGCCCATGCAAATAATTCCGGCATCAGGACGTTCTGTTTGAACATTGTCAACAGCCTGTTTTAAACATTTTGCTGCGAGCTTCCGGCCATTTTCGGTTTCCATTAACCCGCCATACCGTGAGGGCCAGTGGCTAACGAAAAAATGGAATTGTCTTCCATCTTGGAAAGCTCCGGTAACATGCAATATTTCACGGGTTGGTAAGGTGTCTCCTTTTTCGTTTAAAACAGGAATGGCAGAATAAGTTTCCGGTATAAACAGATCTTTCCGGTACAGCAAGGCAACATCAATTCCGCGATGGTCTGGTGATTCTTTGTGGATGATGTGGTAGTCTGATTTTTTTAACAACGGATGATTACATAACTTTTCAAGTACGAACTGATTCTCGATTTCGCACAGACCGATAATGGCCGGGCTTTCCCATCCCCCGGCAGCAACGATTACCTTGGCCGTATTTTCTATCTTTTTTTCAAATTTTTTCGGGGTCCAGTGCCGATCTCCCTGAGGAGTAAATTCATTGTCGTCTGTCTCCGGATCATCAATCGTATCAAAAAGATTTTCAACATTATAAAACATAATCCGGATGCTGTTTCTTTCTGCTGGTTTCTGAGATAAAACGGAAAAGGGAAAAATCAGGATCAGAACAATGGCGGAAAAAAGGAATTTGCTGATCATTCTTGTTTTTCAATCCGTTCATAAGCGCCCATATCCGGGCCCTTATCATCCAGACGACTGTTCATTTTCAAATCGACAGGGTATAATTTGGCATAGTCGGCTTTGCCGGCATCTTTGGCTGGGCTTAAGGTATCGAGCTCAAAATTGTAATTTTCGTAAGGATCTATAAATTTGGGATCTTCACCTTTCAGAATATCCACAAATATGGAGGTATCGGTGGTTTTAAATGTGTCGGCTACCTGAATGAGACAATGATCGAACTTGCAGGTGAAATTAGCTTCATCTGACTGTCCTAATTCAAGTTCATTCCCATGGGTAACATCGCCGGTAATAATACAGTTTGCAAAAGTTGCCTCATTCAGGTCATCAATAAAGGTACTGTCTTCTGTCAAGATGAGCTGGTTCGAAATAACAAGAGAGGGAGTGTTTCGAACTTTATTTGTGTATTTTCCCCAGTAATTGGCAAGGGTTGAATGATAAAATTCGTAACTGCCGCCTATAAGTGCCGCCAGATAATATCCGCAATTAGTAATCAGACAGTTGCCTGCTTTAATATCCGATTTCAGCGCAAAAATGCCGGCATACGCCATATTTTCAATCTTCGAGTTTGAAAGTTTGACACTTGCATACCCCTCATTTTCGATCGTTCCTACCTGAAGGCCGATATTTGCATTTTTGATTTCAGCAAAATTTATTTCGTTATTATGACTTCCTGAATACAATACCACACCACTCCATTGATCGGGGACATCAGAATAGACATCTTCGAGCCGGTCGCCCTGCATCACAATAGGTTTTTCAAAGGTGCCACCGGCAATCAGTTTTCCACGGACATACAACCCCGCATCTTTATGAAAATAGAGTTTTGTTCCGGGCTCAATAGTTAAAGTCGCCAGACTGTCAACGACGGCATAATTGTATATCAGATAAGGTTTTTCATTTGTCCATGTGACCGATTTCTGAATATTTTCATCTTTAATCAGGTTAAAATCCTGTCCCCAGGCCACAAGATCTATATCCTGCAAATTCATATTTGTAACAAATTCAATCGAATCTTTCACAACCATGGGAAGATTTTGTCCGTTAGGGTCGATTGTCACTTCCACAAAAATATAAATACTGTCTTTCGGCCCGATTTCAAGGTTAAGGGCTTCATTTGCCATAACCCCGTTAATATTCAGCCTGAAATTGGAATTATCGCCCCCGGCCAGGCGCACACTCGATATTAATATTTTCTGATCGTATGGATTATACACTTTAAGATGTTCGGTAGTAGAACCGATTTGCGTAAAAATCGTGTCGAACATCACAGTGTCCGTAGAGAATTTTAAAAGTGCATCCGGAGATGAGAAGTATTTCTCGTCTTCGCATGAACTAAAATAAGCCAATGCTACGACAACTAAAAATATGTTGAAAAATTTTCTCACAAACAGTTTCTGGTTTAACGTTAGGTTACACCTTATTATTGCAAATGTATAAAATGATTTTTACATTTTTTAACATTTCCGAAAAATCGCTTGATCCCGAATTGTTTAACTCTTTTTGCTGAACAGCCAGAGACCTGCAAACGTTAATAGCCCATTCATTATAAGTAGTTCAAAACCAAACTTATATCCGCAAAACACTTGTTCCGAAAAAAGAGAAAGGAAGTAACATGAAACAGGAGCAAGTACTGCAACCAGAGGCACCTTTTTTTCATTTACTCTTCGTTTGGTAAGCAGTCCGAATGAAAAAAGTCCGAGAATAGGCCCGTAAGTATAACCCGCAGCTTTAAATACTGCCACTACAACGCTCTCGTTATTCAGAACCTTAAACAGCAGAATTACAATAATCAGGATTACAGAAAACCCCAAATGAACCAAACGCCGGATGTTTTTTTTCTTTTTTTCTCCATAGCTTTCGTACGGTAGGAAATCGATACAAAAAGATGTTGTTAAGGCAGTTAAAGCAGAGTCTGCACTTGAATATGCTGCTGAGGTGATTCCCAGAAGAAAAGCAATTCCAACCAGGATTCCCAGATTGTTGAGGGCCAGTAAAGGATATAAATTATCGGTAACTGCCGGAATAGCAATGTCTCTCTTCCCGGCAAAAATGTATAATAAAACGCCCAGTCCGAGGAACAACGTCACCGTAAAAACAAAAAGGAAGCTAAACACGAGCATGTTTTTTCGTGACTCAAACTTGTTTTTACAGCTCAGATTTTTCTGCATCATGTCCTGGTCCATCCCGGTAATGACAATTGTCATAAACATTCCGGCAAAAAACTGTTTGAAAAAATTGTTCGGTGAGCGCCAGTCCCAGAAAAAAATCTGTGAATATTCGTGTTCTGAGATTGCTTTCACGGCCTGTCCAAACGACCAGTTAAGATCCGATGAAATCATGTAGACCGTAAAAATTACAGCAGAAACGAGAAAAAATGTTTGCAGGGTATCGGTCCAGACAATTGTTTTAATCCCGCCTTTGAATGTATAAACCCATATCAGGAAAATACTGGTACAGACAGTCACACTAAAAGGAATTCCCAGCGGGCCGAAAAATGCAATCTGCAGTACTCCTGCAACCAGGTACAAACGGAATGCAGCCCCGATTACTTTCGAAATAATAAAAAAGAGCGAACCTGTTTTTTGCGAGCGTATTCCGAAACGTTCTTTCAGAAACGAATAAATGGAAACAAGATTCAAGCGGTAATACACGGGCAACAGGACAAAGGCAATAATCCAGTAACCCACAAAGTTACCCATCACAAACTGGAGGTACGAAAAGGCCGATTTACCGACTTCGCCCGGCACCGATATGAACGTAACGCCCGATAAAGTTGCACCAATCATACCGAAAGCTACCAGGTACCATGGGGCTGCCTTGTTTGCATTGAAAAAACTCTGGTTGTCGGCATGACGGCTCGTCAGCCATGAAACCAGTATCAATAAACCGAAATATCCGAAAACAACTATAAATACTGTAATTGGGCTCATTCGTAATTATTCAGAATCGGGATACAACAAATATTTTTTCCTGATTTTTTTATACTGATCCAGCTCCGTCTGCCAGCTTGCCGGAATTTCTTCTTCAGTTTTATTTTCACGGATCATTTTCAGTAATTCGCCGGAACCGGAGAGTAAACTTAACCATCTCTCAGAACTGATGAAATCTTTTTCATCTTTAAACTTGTGATACCAATCGATAAAATATTTTAAGGTAAACTTTTGATTTTCATTTTCTTCCCGTAAATCATTTCCGTAGCAGCATTTGTTTTTTTGTACCGGATTGACGGCTACTCCCGGAATATCGACCGGGGTGAATGTAAAATCTCCCATTGTGGCATCGGGATATCCGATCGCCTGAAACGGAAAATCAGTTCCCCGGCCAATGCTTACATGGGTTGCCTCGAAAAAACAAAGCGAAGGATACAACCGTACAGACAAGTCGTTGGGCAGGTTTGGCGATGGCTGTACCGGTAATGAATATCTGTCGCTGTGTGTGTAATTTTTTACTTTAATAACCTCAAGGTCACATTTTTCATGGTTTTCGAGCCAGCCTTCCCCGTTAATCATCAAAGCCAGTTCGCCGATCGTACATCCGTGCACCACCGGAATCGGATCAAGACTGACAAAAGATTTAAACTCAGGTTCCCGGATTGCACCGGCAACATAATCACCGTTCGGGTTCGGACGGTCAAGAATAATCAGCTTTTTGTTGTTTTCGGCACAGGCCTCCATTACGTAATGCAAGGTACTGATATACGTGTAAAACCGGCACCCGACATCCTGAATATCAAAAACAATTATATCCAGATCGTTCATTGCTTCCGGCGACGGTTTTTTATTTTTTCCATACAAGGAAATAACGGGAATGCCTGTTTTTTCATCAACCTGGTCGTTTATCTTTTCTCCGGGAGCAACGTTTCCCCGGAATCCATGTTCGGGAGCAAAAACAGTGTGAATGTCAATTTTTTTCTGAAACAAAAAATCAACTAAATTCTGATTAGCGACCAACGAGGTTTGATTTATCACCAATCCGATGCTTTTATGTTCTAATATTCCCAAATACTCGTCCGGCTGATCAGCCCCCGGAATTATATTCTGGCTTAGAGACATATACGATTTCAGGAATATGATTATCAGGATAATTACCGATATCCGGTTCATGTTGCAAATTTTACTTCCCTAAGATAGCAATTAAAAATTAGGGCTCAATGCCAATGATTTTTTCTGACAAACTTTGTATTTTTAGCCGACCCAGAAACCTATTGAGATGAAGAAGAGCCAACTTTTCCTGGTATTGTGCCTGTGCATTCCGTTTTTTGCCAATTCGAAGGAATCCCCTCCATTCATAAAATACCTGAATGATCCGTGGGTAAATTCAACATTGCAAAAAATGACGCTTGACGAAAAAATCGGACAGCTGTTTATCGTGCAGGCTTATTCAAACAAACCGGAAGAATACACCGCATCTGTTCTTTCTGATATACGTAAATACAAAGTCGGTGGTGTACTTTTTATGCAGGGACATCCGACGACTCAGGCTAATATGACGAACCGGATTCAGGAAGCCTCGAAAATTCCGTTGCTGGTTGCCATGGATGCCGAATGGGGACTTGGATTCCGGCTCGATTCTGTGATGAAATACCCGGTACAAATGGCACTTGGGGCAATCGGTAACGATTCGCTGATTTACCAAATGGGAAAAGAAATCGGGGAACAATGCCGCCGGCTGGGGGTAAACATCAATTTTGCACCGGTAGCCGATATCAACAGCAATCCGGAAAATCCGGTGATCGGATACCGTTCGTTCGGAGAAGATAAACAGAATGTGGCCCGCAAAGCATGGTCGTATGCAAGCGGAATGCAGAATGCCGGAACACTGGCCTGTGCAAAACATTTTCCCGGACATGGCGATACCGGCAGCGACTCACATTTTACCTTACCGGTTGTTTCGGGCAGTGAAGATTACCTGGACAGTGTAAACCTTGTTCCGTTCCGCTTTCTTGCCGGCAAGGGAATTGCCGCGATGATGACCGCACATTTGCAGGTACCTGCAATCGAGCCCGACAAACGTGTTCCTTCTTCTCTTTCCGAAAAAATCATTCAAAAAAAACTGGTTGGTGAACTGAACTTCGCAGGTCTGATCATAACCGACGCCATGAATATGAAAGGAGTCAGCAAATTGTATTCTCCGGGAGAAGCCGCTGTGAAAGCTCTTAAAGCAGGGAATGACATGATCGAGATTACGCCTGATCTGAACGAAGCCATCTTGGCTGTTAAAAATGCAATTCGGAATGGCACTCTTACCGAAGAAATGATCAACAAAAAATGCAGGAAAATCCTTTCAGCAAAAAAATGGCTTGGGCTGGATCATTATATACCGGTAAAAACTAAAAATCTTTATCAGGATTTGAACAGAAAAAAATACATGGTAACACACCGGAAGCTGCATCTGTCATCGCTGACTGTACTGATAAACACAAATTCGCTGTTGCCACTGAAAAATCTGGATACTTTAAAAATTGCCACCCTTTCAATCGGAACAGCAGACGAAACGCCGTTCCAGCAGATGCTCGGGAACTACATGGCAATGGACCATTTTGTCCTTCCTGACAATTCGTCCCCGGAAAAAATCGCCACGACTTTAAACCAGCTTAAACCATATAATTTAATTATTGCCGGCATTCACGGAATGAAACTCGGGCCATCGGATAATTTCGGGCTCACACAGAGCCAGTTCGAGGTAATCCGGAAGCTGGACCTTTCAAAGTCGGTTGTTTGCCTGTTCGGGAATCCATATAGCCTGAGCCTGCTTCCCGAAATCCAAAGGGCAAAAGCATTAATCATTGGCTATCAGGAAAATAAAATGGTTCAGGAACTTTCGGCACAACTTATTTTCGGCGCTGTAGGGACAAATGCGAAATTGCCTGTAAATGTAAATTCCCGTTTCCGCATGAACGATGGTTTCCCGGTTAAAAAAATCGGCAGACTGGCCTATTCTTTTCCTGAAAATACAGGCATCCGTTCTGATCTGCTTTCTCAGAAAATTGACTCGCTGGCACTACTCGGGTTAAAAGAAAAAGCGTATCCCGGATGCCAGGTGTTAATTGCAAAAAACGGGGAAGTAATTTTCCATAAGTGCTATGGATATTATACTTTCGACAGCATTACGCCCGTGCAAAAAGATAACCTGTACGACTGGGCTTCACTTACAAAAATAACAGGGCCGCTGCCTGCTATCATGAAACTTACCAGTGAAGGGAAAATCAACCTGGATAAACCTTTTTCTGATTACTGGACCGATTTTAAAGGATCGGACAAAGCCAATATTACCTGGCGGGAAATATTGGCTCATCAAGGCGGGTTCGTTCCGTATCTGTCATATTGCTATAGTATGGCAAAAAAAAACGGGAAAAGCCGTGCTTCAGTTTTTAAAGACCACCCTACCAATAAATTTTGCGTGAGGGTTTCTTCCAATTTGTATGAAAACAAAAATTGCATCCAATCAATTTATCAGGAAATAAAAGAATCGAAACTGCTACCCAAACGAAAATATGTTTATTCCGGTTTATGTTTTTTTATTTTCCCGGCAGTGATTGAACAGCTTACCGGCGATAATTATGAACATTATCTGAAGGCAAATTTTTATGCTCCGCTTGGGGCAGGTACAATTACCTATAATCCATACAAATATTTTCCGATACAGGATATTATTCCTACAGAAGATGACACTTATTTCCGGAAAGAGTTGCTACAGGGTTTTGTACATGATGAAGGAGCAGCAATGATGGGAGGAATTTCAGGCAATGCCGGATTGTTCGGTTCAGCCAACGATCTGGCCAAAGAAATGCAAATGTATCTGCAATATGGCTGGTACGGAGGGGAACAGTTTATCGATTCGGCCACGGTAAAGGAATTTATCCGCAGGCAGTATCCTAAAAATGAAAACCGGCGGGGATTAGGCTTTGATAAGCCTTATATCGATAACCATAAGAACAAACTTAAAGATGCTTACCCGGCTGTCGATGCAAGTGACAACAGCTTCGGACACAGCGGATTTACCGGTACATTTACCTGGGCCGACCCCGACAACCAGCTTCTTTTCATTTTTTTCTCGAACAGGGTATACCCCACGCGTGAGAATTCCAAATTGTTTGATCTGAATTTACGACCTCAAATGTATCAGGCAATATACGATTGCATAAAAACAGGCCTGTGAGATAATTAAAAAATGTTAAAATGTTTTACAACAGATTTCACTTCGACAAGGATACGTCCTGTCTAAAATATGCTCCAAGTCAGTATTCTGAGGTATTGAACATTCTCCGTTCCTTCCATTTTATATTCTAAAACATAAAATGACAAGTTTAACATTTCCGTAACCCCTGTGTTATTAAATTATTAATTTTAACTTTAAAGGAGATTTAGTTGAAATTATATCAAAAACCCATAAAAATTTAATGTCATGGAAAAGAAAATAACATTTAATGAACTTCGTAAAATCAAAGATCGTTTACCTGACGGTTCGATGCAACAACTTGCGCAGGAATTTGGGATAGAAACAGAAACCGTCAGGAATTATTTCGGGGGATCCAATTATGACCGGGGAAGGTCAGTAGGACTACACATTGAACCGGGACCAAACGGAGGAATTGTTCTATTGGATGACTCAAAAATATTGGAAAGAGCAGAAGAAATTTTGGCAACAGTACATTAACGGGAACAGAAAAGGAAATAAAAAGATATTGAAAACTGTCTTATTTTTAAGGCAGTTTTTTTTGCCAACTTTAATCTAAGACTATGAAAAAAATTGTAATGACATTCTTTCTGTGGGGCATTATCATTTCCGGATTTTCACAGAAACAATTATTTAACGGCACAGATTTAAAAGGCTGGAATATTTTTATTGGCAAAGCGATAGATGGTTTCGAAAACTTAAAAGAAAAAGCAAGCCCAGCATCAGTTTATTCAGTAATTGACATGGACGGCCAAAAAGTAATCCGCATTTCAGGCGAAGTATTTGCATCACTGGCTACTAAAAAAGAATACGGGAACTATCATCTTCACCTTGAGTTTAAATGGGGTGAAAAGGTGTACGGGAAACGAAACAGCGGACTTTTATATCACAGTTTTGGAGCTTTCGGGGCAGCATTCGGAACCTGGATGACCAACATCGAGCACCAGCTAATGCATGAACATCTGGGAGATACATACCTGATGAACAATACCTGCTGCGAAACGGAAGTCATAAAAACCAGTGACGGTAAATTTCAGTATCAGAAAGAAGGAGAACCTGAAAAATTCGGAGAACCGTATAATGGCCATAATATAGCAAAGAGTGCCGATGCAGAAAAGCCTCTTGGCGAATGGAATTCGGTCGACCTGTATTGTTTCGGTTCCACATCGGTTCACGTCGTAAACGGGCAGGTAGTAATGGTTAACAGAAATACCGGTAAAATAATTGACGGTAAATTTGTTCCGCTTACAAAAGGGAAAATACAAGTCCAGTCGGAAGGTGCTGAATTATTTGTACGCAAAGCAGAAATTGAAAAAATAAAGGAGATTCCTCTCTATTTCCTGGAATAAAAACAGATCAGGATTTATGCTAACTCATAAAACATTTAAATTTCTCAGATCGTCCAGCACCGGATAACCTGTTTGTTTCAGCCGGTCTTCAGACTGATGTCCGTTTGCAACCAAAATGCATGAACATCCCAGTTCTTTTGCAACTTCGGAATCGTGTGTTGTGTCGCCAATCAGGCACGTTTCGTCCGGATTTAGTTTTAGCTTTTCAATCAATAATTTACCGTTTTCAATTTTTGAATCCGCATAGTGGTTGTCGAGCCCTGAAATTTTGTCGAAGTAATGACTAATTTGATGACTGCCAAGTGTCTGTTCCAGAATGACCTGTTCCATCGCCGATAAAATCACTTGTTGTTTGCCTGCGGACCTGATCCTTTCCAGAACAGCAATAACTCCTGTATGTAAATTGCATTTTACGACATCCCGGTTGTACATATCGATAAATTCACGGGCAGGAATTTCAAACGGTTCTCTGCTGAAATCAAAACCTATTTTCGCATAATAGTCTTTCACCGGAAAAGAAAAGACTTCCCTGTAACGGGAACTGTCAATCAGAGGCAAATTCCGTTCTGCAAGTAAAACATTAATGACATGAAGGGATAATTCGAAATCATCGAGTAAAGTGCCGTTCCAGTCCCAGATAACTGTATGGTTTTTTTTAGAGATAACCATTCAGATTGACTACATTTTCACGGTTGATTACCGGATTTGCATACATTAACAGAAACATTTCCCGGATACGGGCAGCATCACCGTGAATAGTTTCAATTGCTTCTTCCTCCATTTTAACAAAATTGTCGTGCTGTTCCTGGCTGTATTCTCCTGTATATTTGGTTTCACCGCGAAGCATATCGGCTGCTACATAATTATTTGGCCAAAGTTTGAAGTTCCGGTAAATACGCTGATCGATATAATCGGCCAGAGCTTCTATTTTTTCTGAAAGGGATTCTTTTTTATCCATTTCGTTAATGGCTGTTTTCATCGGCCTTCCGAAAGCAAAATGCACACGTCCTTTGGGCCGCATCAGTCCGTGCGCCATACTTCTCAGATCGTCTTCCTGTGTTTTGATAAAGCCTTCGGTTTCTTTTTTATACAATTCTTCTACTTTCGAAATTCCACATGGTTCGATTTCGTATGAAATGGAAAGCGGGACAATCCGCAAATCACGGAAACCCTGGACAAAATCTTTCTCGTTGCTCAGGTTAATCATCTTCAGCACTGACGGCTGGGTTTTATCGCATCCGTTTTTCGTCCGGCCTTCACGTTGGGCAATCCATACCGACAGGTCTTTTTCGGTAATATCCTGCCGTATATATGCCGATAATTTTTTAGATGCTGCCATCAACTCACTCACCGATAAATTGCGTTTTACCTCGAAAGCCCTGTTCAGCTTAACAGCATGTTCAATCCACTTGTCAATAAGCAGATTGTCGCCAATAGCTATTTCGGTGGTATGCAATCCTTCTCTGAAAATCAAATAGTTAAGTATTGCTGCATCAAGAATTATATCGCGATGATTTGAAATAATCAGGTAACTTTTGGTGATATCAAAATTTTCGATGCCGCTACAGGTAACACCGTCGGTTGTTTGCTTCAAAATGAAATCTTCAATAAGCCGGTACATGAACTTAAGCTGCAGATCTTCAATAGTCTGAATTCCCGAAAGCAAATTTTTTGCATCGGCAATTTTTTTCTCATCTTGTTTGAAAACAAAATTCAGTATCCATTGAAAACCAGGGTCATTAAGTAAAATGTTGATATGTTGATTCACTTCTGAATTGTGATAAGGACGGATATCATCGAAGTTATAATTTTCACACATCGCGTTCATTTTAGACGGGCAAATATAATTAAATAATAGACGGGCACGACTTTGATGGGTCATACTGTGGAACATGCAAATCCTATAAAAAATATAAATACCTTATAGTCAATGTATTAAAATATATTCGTGCGCATTTCGGGCAGCGTTAATAAATGTTAAAACCGCTTTTCAATTAAAATTGCCGATTTTTCATCTTTCTATAATTTATAGAAAATCAATACTTTTTAGCTGAAAATTATTTTCAAAACCGGTACATGGCCTGAATTTTCAATTCTGTCTTCCTGTCTCCGACGATTTCGTCCCAGCCACTGCCGACCGAATTCTGGTCGAAATACTGCGTACGGGCTGCCTTAAACCATAAATCGATTTTTTTTGAAATGCTGTATTTACAGTTCAGGTAAGTTCGTATGCCTTTACCAGACAATGCCGGCACCGAAAAATTGTACAACACATCGTTTTCATACGCATACAAACGGCAATTGTAACTTTCGGTATCGAACCATGCAAGACGCAACTGGCAGGAAAACGGGAGACCGATAGCCTTGTACTTTAAATCCTGCAACAGCAATAATCCATGTTCTTCTTCAGCCTCATTAAAAATTGAAAATTCGGCCCTGCTTTTCATGCTCCACTGTTCATTTATGCCGACATCCAAGTTTAACCGTATTTTTTGCAATGAACGGTTTGTGTTGCAGTTTATTTGTCCGTCTGTCGATTTTATTTCTTTTTGCTCATTGAAATACCGCAGATACATGCTGATTAACCTGGACGGCGAATAGCTGATCAAAACCAAAGTTTCGGAACCAACTGAAGGTGAATAGGTTTGATATTTCAGCCAATTATACTGAAAAAAGTCGCGGTAGGCAGAAACCGAAATTTTTGACGCCGGTAAAAATTTCATGCCAATGTAAAGTCCGTTTTCATCATTTATTGAAGAAGATTCGGAAAAGGTTTGTCCGTATATATTATTGTATTTTTTCCCGAAGTTACGGTACACCAGCGAAAGTTCGAGCCGGTCGGCAGGTTTCAGCATTGCCCCGTGCAGATTGGCTAAACCACCGTTAAATGAGGAGGCCACTTCCCCGAACAGAAACAACCTGTTTAGTGACCATTTGTAATTAAATCCGGCATTGGTAATTTGTTTCCCTTCGAACAGAAACAGTTTGTACAACTGCCCGTCCGAAACTTTTGGTTTATCGAAAAAAATATGAACCCCGGAGATACCTGCTGAAAATTTGTTTTTCCTAAAAGAAAACAACACGCCACTTGCATTTTCTTTTACGGAATGTTTATCGGCAATCTCATTTTCAGTCCGGTGCAATCCGGATGTCTGGAATGAAGTAAAAACCGGTTCCCCGTTTAACTCGTCCAGATTGGCATCGATTTTCTTTTCAGAATGAAAAACAATCAACGAAGCATTTTTAAGGTTCATCTCTCCGGCAACGCCCCGGAAAAACCGGTTTTCGTCGGACGACGAGTATGAACGGATACCCTGATTTCCCCGGTAAACCTGACTTACTTCTGCCGACTTTCCGGAGGCAAATCCCTGCCAGAGCGTTAGTCCCTGCCCGGCCCGGACCAGAAAGTCGCCCAGATAAAAATGGTATTTCCCTTTTTTTACATCAAAATCAGCAAAGCCGCTGTAGTAATCAAAACCTGCTTTGTTCGGGCTTCGGAAGAAAGTTTCCCCCGGATCTTTTTCGGCAGTAAAACCAATATTCAACCGGTTGCCTGTTTGCTTAAACCGCATATAATATTTCTCCGGCGATCCCGGATAAGCATTTTCAGAATAAGCTCTCGATTTCTCGATAACCCGCTGTGTCCTGATCAACAGCTCTTTTTTGCTTCGTTTCCCGGAGGTGGCAGCCGGAGCATTTTCAGGCTTGCCAAAAAGCAAGAAAGGCTGAAGATTCTCGAGTAACTCCCGGGAAAAACCGTCCAGACGGGCAAGCTCATAAATGCTTAAAACAGGAACATTTTTATTCTTGTATTCAATTATTTTCTGAATCTGGAATTCAGACAGGAAACCCAGTTGGCGTAATTTACCTTCACAGTCAGAATTAATATTAACCGGGTTTTCCAGGTAGAACTGCCATCTTTCGGTAAGTTCCTCAATATCCGGTTCTTCCTCTGAATTTTCCAGTAAAATTTCTGTCAGATCTTCGAGCAGCGAGTTCTCCGCATTTTGAGCCATACCGGATTGGAATGCCCAGCCGATCAGAAGGAAGCATAAAAATTTTTTCATTTGAAACGATATGAAATTGCTACTGAAGGTGTGCTCCCCAGCCGGTACGTGTATTGCCAGGAAAAATCGGTTGTGACGTGTTTCGCCAGGTAAGCAAAGCCGAAGGCAACCAGATTGTCATTTCCGGCAACGCCACCCCTTACCTGAAATTTATTCAGAATATTGTATTCGATTCCGAATTTGCTTTGGAAATCATGTTCCAGATCCTTTTCAAACCCGCAGTACAGCCACAAACCGTCAGTGATGCAGGTTCCCGCGCCGAACCGGAACAAACAGGGAATTTTGTATTTTACACTTGTTGTTTTTATTCCCGCCTGAAAAGGGTTGAAACAATGAACTCCGAAAACAAGTTTGTCGCTGAATACATACCGGAGTCCACCTTCGAAGCATAAATCACCGGGCGATTTTTTATTCTCGGGCAGGTGAATAAAAAAATAATTGAACTGGAAACCGGCAGAAAAGCGAGGGGTAAGGGCTTTCGAGAAAGCGAATCCTAACTTGTTTTCGTTATAGGCCTCATAGCCGTAGCGATAGAATGAAACGGCAAAAACATTTTTGTCGACAGGAATGGCAGCAAAAGCTGAGTTTAACGATAAATCGCTCAGCATAAAAAAATTACTGTACGAAATTCCCAAAGCAGGCTTGATCATTCCGGCTAAACCTGCCTGATTTCCGAACACAGACCATGCGTCGGAAAGACAAGCTGAAATTCCGGCCATTGATTTAGAACGCGTACTGATTTGGTAATACTCCTGTGCTGCCGATTTTGTTCTGAATAACAAAACAAAACAAAAAACGAGTAAAATTGAATAAACAGCTTTCATATATGGGTGAAATTAAAATGAGCAATGCTGTTTACTCCCCATCCATCCTTATTCAGCCTGAATAAACAGGCAAACGAAAAGGAATTCTTTGTAAAAATTCCTTTTCATTTTGATGTTCAAGATACAAACAATTACTTTAAATGCAAGTCTAATTTACCTTGAATTTGTATTTTACGGCAGAAAGGTCCTGATTGGCTTTTTCTATTTTATTTTTTAATCCCTTTTTAAATTCAGCTAATTTACCTGCCAGTGTTTTATCACCCAGAGAAATCATCTGAACAGCAAGAATTCCTGCGTTCTGTGCACCATTGATTCCTACCGTTGCAACAGGTATTCCCGGAGGCATTTGTACAATTGCCAGCAAGGCATCAAGTCCTTGTAACGAGGCGTCAATCGGTACGCCGATAACCGGCAATGTCGTCATTGCGGCAATTACACCAGGTAAATGAGCAGCCATTCCTGCTCCTGCTATTATCACCTGAATACCGCGTCCTTTTGCTTCTCTCGCGAATTTCTCAACAGCTTCGGGCGTACGGTGTGCCGACAAAGCATTTATTTCAAAAGGAATTTCAAACTCATCCAGTATTTTTGCGGCTTTTTCCATTACTCCCAGATCGGAAGTACTTCCCATAATTATACTAACCTTTGGTTCCATCTTTTCAATCGTTTATCTTTTCAGAACAAATTAGTTTTGTTACTTTCGCTTTTCTTTTTCTGCAGGTAAAATTATTGAAAAATAAGTGATAATAAAACCTGATTCATTTTTTGGTTAACAAATTAAAAAAGCAAGGCAAAATGGGAACCATTAAAGTCCAAGACAAAGAATTCGACGTTTTTATCCCTTACGAAAAGATACGTTCCGTCGTTGAAAAAATGGCCGAACAAATGAATAAAGATTTAAAAGACAAAAAACCTCTGTTCTTATGTGTTTTGAATGGTGCGTTCATGTTTGCTGCTGAAATTTTTAAACGGATAGAGATTCCGGAAGCAGAAATATCGTTTGTAAAATTGTCATCCTATTCGGGAACTTCAACAACCGGCAAAGTAAAAGAACTGATCGGGCTGAATGAAAATCTGGAAGGCCGGACAGTAGTTATACTCGAAGATATCGTTGATTCGGGAATTACCATTTCCAATACCATTGAACAATTAAAGTCGCAAAAACCTGCTGAAGTAAAAGTTGCCACATTACTTCTGAAACCCGATGCCTTGAAAAAGCCGGTTCATCTCGATTATGTGGGCATGGAAATACCAAACGATTTCATTGTTGGGTACGGACTCGACTATAATGGTCTTGGACGCAATCTCATTGATATTTACAAAGTAATCAACTGATACGAATCAAAATTTTATTGTTATATGCTTAATCTTATTTTGTTTGGCCCTCCCGGGGCCGGGAAGGGAACGCAGGCTGAATTCCTGATTAACGAATTTAAACTGATCCACCTGTCGACAGGTGATTTATTGCGCAGCCAGATTGCAGAAGGGACGAAACTGGGAATGGAAGCCAAAACTTTTATGGACAAAGGCGAACTTGTACCCGATGAAGTTGTAATCGGTATGATTAAATCGAAGCTGGAAGCGAACAAAAAAGCTGCCGGTTTTATTTTCGACGGTTTCCCCCGCACCGTTAAACAGGCAAAAGCACTTGACGTTCTTTTGAACGGGAACGGCACACCTGTTTCCGGTATGCTTTGTCTTGAAGTAGAAAAGCAGGAGTTGATTGCACGTTTGCTCAACAGGGGAAAAACATCCGGCCGGAGCGACGATCAGGATGAATCGGTTATTGAAAACCGGATCAATGTTTATCATGAAAAAACGTCTCCGCTGAAAGATTTCTATGCAGCCCAGAACAAATATTTTTCAATCGACGGGATCGGAAGTGTTGAAGATATTGCAAAACGGCTGAAAACAGTTGTTGAAAAACTTTAGGAGAAACATATTCGATGGGAAAGGCTGTCTGATTAATGTAAATGCAGACAGCCTTTTCTGTTTCAGCCAATAATCAGAAATATTATCTATCCCTGACATTTTCTGAAAAAACCTTATAAGGGAATAACTATCACGGATTTTTCTATCCCACAAATTCGCTGTATTTTTGTGTCTCATTTAAATAATATGGCAGAAAGCAATTTTGTTGACTACGTTAAAATATTTACCCGTTCAGGGAAAGGCGGGGCAGGTGCGTCCCATTTCCGCAGGGAGAAGTTTATTCCCAAAGGTGGCCCCGACGGAGGTGACGGCGGACGGGGAGGCCATGTTATAGTAAAAGGAAACGCCCAGTTATGGACACTGCTTCACCTGAAATACCAAAAGCATGTATTCGCCGGGCATGGTGAGCCAGGCGGAGCCCAGTGCAGTTTCGGCGCCGATGGCGAAGATGCGGTCATCGAAGTTCCGCTGGGAACAGTTGTGAAAGATGCAGAAACAGGGGAATTTATTTTGGAAATCACCAAAGACGGTGAAACACAAATACTGGAAAAAGGAGGCCGGGGCGGACTGGGAAATACTCATTTTAAGTCGGCAACCAACCAGGCTCCGCGTTATGCTCAACCCGGAGAAGATTATACAGAAGGGTGGAAAGTACTGGAACTTAAAATACTGGCCGATGTCGGACTGGTCGGATTTCCAAGTGCAGGTAAGTCGACTTTGCTCTCGGTGGTTTCGGCAGCCAAACCCAAAATTGCAGATTATCCGTTTACTACCCTGGAACCGAACCTGGGTATTGTCGGGCATCGCGAAAGCCGCTCGTTTGTAATGGCGGATATTCCAGGAATTATTGAAGGGGCACACGAAGGGAAAGGACTTGGATTACAGTTTCTGCGGCATATCGAACGCAATTCAATGCTCCTGTTTATGGTTCCGGCCGACAGCAAAGATCACCGGAAGGAATATTCCATTTTGTTAGACGAACTGGAAAAATACAATCCGAAACTGCTTGATAAGGATCGTTACCTGGTTATCAGCAAAAGTGATCTGCTTGACGAAGAATTAACAAAAGAAATAAGTACAGAACTTAGTGATATTCCTCACATGTTTATATCTTCGGTCACCGGTTTGGGCATTGCCCGCCTGAAAGATAAAATCTGGCAAATATTAAATCCTTAATCCATGTCGCTGATCTCATTTCTGAAAGGAATCGACCAGTCGTTATTCATGTTCCTGAATGGTTTTCATAACGATTTCTGGGATATGGTTATGCTGATGTTCACGCGGAAAGAAGTCTGGCTTCCGCTTTATTTCTCATTCATCTTTCTTATGGCAAAAAAATACCGTACGAAATTTTTCTTTATCTTCATTATCATTCTTTTAGCTGTTGTTTTCAGCGACCAGACATCAGGAATAATCAAAGAAGCGGTAAAACGGTTGCGTCCCACACACGATCCGCTTATCAGCAATTCGGTACATAACATTCTTAAGCGGGGCGGCCTTTACGGTTTTTTTTCCTCACATGCAGCAAACACGATTGCCGTTGCTTTCCTGACTTCAAAAATTTTCAATAATAAAACGTATACCGTCACTGTTTTCTGCTGGGCACTGATTGTCTCGTATTCACGTATTTACCTGGGAGTACATTATCCCTTCGATGTTCTTGCAGGCATTATCTGGGGATTTTTCACCGGTTACATCTTTTACAAACTATTATTATTTACCGAAAAGAAGATACATCCGGCATACTTTCCAAAAATCGGGGAGGTCCGTCTGACCCCGGGAGAAAGTATCTGTTTCGCCTGCATCCTGATTGTTATGATTGCAACAATAATGCTGGTTATCTGGAGGCTTCAACATTATAATTTTCTGTAAGAATGGTTCCCCGTGAAGTCTATCAGCAATTAATTTCCGTTTACCAGTCGAAGTTCCGGAAAATCAGTAAAGAACTTTTATTCATTTCTTTTACGAGACTGGCTACGTTTATTCTTCTTGTTCTTTCCGCGATTTTTCTGCCGAAATCCGGAGAGGCAGTTCTCGTTCCGGTACTGGTTATGTGGCTGGCTTTATTTCTTTTTCTGGTTAAAAAATATATTTCGAAGGAAAAAGAAAAAGAATTCTACGGAAACCTGATTTTGATTAATGGAAACGAGTTGAAGGCGATGGACGGAGATTTCAGTTCGTTTAAAGACGGGAACGAATTTGCAGACATTCACCATCCGTATTCGTACGATCTCGATTTGTTCGGGCCACGGTCGTTTTTTCAGTTTATCAACCGGACCTCTACTCAACTCGGAAAAAAGAAGCTGGCATCGTTGCTGAATTTCTGTGAAACGAATCCGGATAAAATCAGAAAGAAACAGGATGCAATAGAAGAATTAGCTAAAAAGCTTGACTGGCGGCAACACTTTGCGGCAAAAGGAAAGACCGATGCCGATCAGCACGATTTCGATTTAATTACTGAATGGTCGGCAACTTCGTTTAAACTCCGTAACGAAAGAGCTATCTCTTTCCTGATTATAATTTTACCTGTACTTACTCTGGGCAGCATAATCCTCAGTGTTTTTTCATTTATTAGCTGGAATGTGGTTCTGATACTTGTTTTATCGCAATGGATGGTATACGGATTCTCGGGAAAAATGATCAAACATTTCCACCGGCAATTCGGAAGCCGGTCGGAAATACTGGCAAAATATACCGAAATGCTGCACGATATCGAAAGCACAGATTTCCGGTCGGAATACCTGCAACAGATAAAACAGGATTTATATTTTCAGAACATGCCGGCAAGCCGGATCAGCCGTGATCTGATGAAACTGATCGGCGAACTGGACTACGGACGGAACCTCATCGTTTCACTCATTTTGAATTCGGTATTTCTTTGGGACATCCGCTGCATTTATAAACTAAGCAAATGGCATCAGAAATATCACCAGGTATTCGACAAATGGTTCGGTGTACTTGCTGATTTCGATGCTCTTTCCTGTTTCGGAAACTTCAATTACAATCACGGCGACTGGGCAGTTCCGGTGCTTGTAAACGGCGGTTTTACATTGATAGCAGAAGAACTCGGGCATCCGTTAATCAGCAGCAAAAAGCGAATTGATAATAATTTCAGGCTCGAAGGGGCCGGGAAACTGGCAATTATCACCGGGGCAAATATGGCCGGGAAAAGTACATTTCTTCGCACGGTCGGCATTAATATGCTGCTTGCCATGAATGGCTGCAAGGTATGTGCCCGGCAAATGCAGGTCACGCCTGTTTCTCTTTACACGAACATGCGCACTACCGATAACCTGATGAACGACGAGTCGTATTTCTATGCCGAATTGCTGCGACTGCAACAACTGCTCGAAAAACTCAGAGCAGGAGAAAAACTGTTTGTAATTATTGATGAAATGCTGAAAGGAACTAATTCGGTCGACAAATTGAACGGTTCAAAAGAGCTTATCAAACAACTGATTTCACTTAAAACGGTTGGTATTGTTGCTACTCACGACCTGAAACTTACCGAACTGGAAAAACAGTTTCCGGAATCAATTCAGAATCAGTGTTTCGAGGTTCAGCTCACCGACGATGATCTGAGCTTCGACTATCGGCTTCGCGATGGGGTAACCAGCACAATGAATGCAACCTTCCTGATGAAAAAAATGGGAATCATCGGATAGGCAGAATAGTGATCAGCACACAAAACTAATTCTGTCGTTCCAAACAATAATTTATAAAAAAAGCCCGGCAGACGGGCTTACTCAACGAATTTGTATCCGATTCCTTTTAATGTTTTGATGTGGTCGTTACCGATCTTCTCGCGGAGTTTCCGGATGTGAACATCAATGGTTCGGTCTCCCACAACCACGTTATCGCCCCAAACCGAATAATAAATTTCCTCGCGGGTAAACACCTTTCCGGGTTTTGACACCAGTAATGAAAGCAATTCAAATTCTTTGCGCGGCAATATCATTTCTTCTTCATTTTTCCGGATCAGGTATCGTTCCTTATCGATCATCAGGTCTCCGATTGTAACCGTATTGGTGCTTTCAACCGGAGTCGCTCCCGGAGCAGTCGCTCCCGATTTTCTTTTCAGCAATGCTTTCACCCTGCTGATCAATACTTTCGGTCGAATAGGTTTGGTTATATAATCATCGGCTCCGGCTTCAAAACCGGCAATCTGGGAATAATCTTCACTCCGCGCAGTTAAAAATGCGATAACGGTATTTTGCAATGCCGGTATTTTACGGATTTCTTCGCAGGCAGCAATTCCGTCCATTTCGGGCATCATTACGTCGAGGATAATCAGATCAGGAATTTTTTTCTCAGCTATTTTAATTGCCTCTACTCCATTTTGTGCCGTGTATACTTTATACCCGTCTTTTTCAAGATTGTAGCTGATAAATTCCAGAATATCAACTTCGTCGTCTACCAGTAAAATTTTTTGTGCTTCTTCGCTCATATAATTAATTGTATCATGTAAAAATGTAAAACTAGAGCCAACTTATTAAGAGAATATTAAAATTCGATTAAAAAATAAACAGAGTGAAAGTACGAATTTCATTTGGCTTTTTCAAGAGTGAACGTAAAAGTAGTGCCTTTGTCAATTGCACTTTTCACATTGATTGTCTGTCCGTGTGCCTCGATAATATGCTTTACTATTGATAATCCGAGTCCGGTGCCGCCCTGTTCGCGCGACCGGGATTTGTCGACACGGTAAAAGCGTTCGAAGATTCGCGGCAGCTCACTTTTCCCGATCCCGATTCCGTCATCGGCCACTTCGACCATCACCGTGTCATGCAAATCGTAGAATGCAACGGACACATATCCTTTCTTTCTCCCGTATTTAATGGCGTTTACAATCAGATTGGTCATTACTTCCATAATCCGTTTTTTATCGGCACGAACCATCACCGGTTTGTCGGGACGGGAAGTAATTTCCAGGTTTGTTTTTTGCAGCTGGGCCAAAGGTTGTTCCAGCTCGAAAACATCTTCGGTTAATTTTACAATGTCTAAATCCTGGTAATTTAATTTCAGCTCACCCGATTCAAGTTTGGTAATCGACTCCAGATCTTCAACAATCGAAATCATCCGGTCGATGCTTTTTTCGGTACGCTTCAGGTATAACTTGTTAATGTTCGGGTCATCAATTCCACCGTCGAGCAATGTCAGAATATAACCCTGAATATTGAAAATGGGCGTTTTTAATTCGTGCGAAACATTCCCGACAAACTCTTTCCGGTATTTTTCAAGGTCTTTCAGCCTGGTAATTTCATCTGTTTTATTTTTTGCCCATTCTTCTACTTCCTTCTGCACATCACTAAGCAAATTTCCGTCGAAAACAGAATCTTTTGAATGCTTCTTTTCCTGTACCGGAATATTTCGGATGGTTTTATACAAAGGTTTTATCTTATCGTAAATGAAATAGTTCAGTATATATAAAATGATGACATACGTCAGGACAAAAAACAAGAGCAGGGAAACAAAAAAAGTAAACGCCCGAAATGAAAGAAGCAGGTTGAAAAGGATAAAAATAACCCCCAGGCAACTAAGTACGCCCGAAATGAAAAGGGCCAGATGTTTTGCCGAATACGTTTTCATAAAACCATTTATTTTATTTTTTTCAAAAAGAAATCCTGGTTAATCACCAGGTAGAAGCTGTAGCCGTAGGAAAAATCAGAATTCAGAAAATCGAAAAGGGCTTCTCCCTGAACTGCAAAATGAACCCCTTTTGCAATTTGTTTTTTCAGGACATAATTTAAGGCGGCGATCGACCTGTCGGTTTGGGAGAGGCTGGTATCTTTATCGGAAACCGACAAATACAGTTTTTTGCCAAAAGGTGAAGCAAACCGGTAAGCATTCCAGTAATCAAGGAAAAAATTTCCCCACCTGGTATCGGCCGACACGACGAACGACAAGGCATGTCCGCTGGTATAAACCAATGGAGCCGGTCCGTCCGGGCAATTATAGCCCAGCCAGTAGGAGTTAAAATTTACTTTTCTGAAAGACTCGCTCCCCGTATTAAAACCCAGTTCGAGGCCTGTGGCATAATTATAATGAGTTACAACGCCCAACGGGCTGGAATCAATTTCTCCTCCCTGATGATACACTAAAAATTGAAGCGGAACCGAGACACCGATATCCGAATTGGAATAAATCCGTCCGATGCCGCTAATGCCAACTGTAAAATGTTCCTGAAACGGATCTCCCTTCATAATAAGCTGTTCCCAGTTTACCCAGGTTTGCATATCCATGAATTTCGATTTATACAAAAACTGAAGACCTTCTTCAGGCGCATCGGTCAATACATGCTCGGGATCCCATAACTGTTTCAGCAGACCGTGATTGTCGTTTTGATCGAGGTTTCCGAACACCGCCGAAAGCTTATCGGACAGAAGGTATTGTGCGGAAAACCAGGGTCGGCTGATCGTAAAATTATCACGGCTGTGGTATCGCAGGAAATGCCCGCCGGCTTCCAGTTTTAATTTTTCAGCAAGTGTATATGTTAATTTTGGACGAAACCATGCGCCAGTCCAGGTGTAACCGTCTGCAATATCTCCCGCATATTCATTGTTCAGAAAAAAGCTCAGGGACTCGAACCGGAATCCGAGGTTTTTAAGTTCCGTTGCATCAACTTCTTTATAACCTGAATTCAGGCCGGCAATATCCTGGGCAAACATCCGGGTTGCGAACAGAACCAACACTACGGCAAGGATTGTTCGTTTCATATTAAATTATTTTTTCTGAGGCAAAATATACTGGTCGTAAATATACAGCAAAACCGCCGCGGACAATGCAACTCCCGTGTATATAATCCAAATGTTCCAGGGATGATAGTTCGACCAAAGGAATTCGGTTAATTCCGTACTACTCATTTTCATTTGTTTTGCAGCTTCTTCAACATATTGATTTTTTGAAAAACTGTCGGAGATTGCAGGAAGATTGAGCCCCAGCTTCGCAACTTCTTTTTGCAGTATAAAAATTTTGTCGGAAATGCCTTCATAAATTCCGCCCGACAGCCAGCCGGCGATTTCGTGTCCGAGAGCTACCGGCAAAAATGACGTTCCGATATAAAGGGCTTTTTTGTCGTCAGGGGCAATACGCCCGATATATTCCGTATACTTGGGAGAGCTGGCCATTTCGCCCAGACTGAAAATCAAAACTCCGAAAAGCACGAACCATCCGTTCCGGAATAAAAACATCATTGCCAATCCGCCTCCCAGCACAGCAATGCCGCCCATCATTGCATGTAAAGGGCGGAAACGCATTACAAAAGCCGAAACAAACAGCTGAAAACATATAATAAAAAATGCGTCCATACTGGAAAAAGTAACTGTTGAAATACCGCCCCAGCCGTTTCCGATTGCCTCGGCAAACGATGGAGAAAGAGAAGCCACCATCCGGTAAATACCTGATGTATCGGCCCATTCTTCCACAAAAACCGGAAACGAATAATACAACTGGTTGTAAGCCGCCCAGAAGAGAGACATGATCAGCAGGAAAATCACATACCTCCAGTTTTGCAGGGTAATCCATATATTTTTAAATGCCTGCCCGATTTTCGGCAACAAAGAACCGTCTGTATCTTTTACAACCGGTTCCTTAAAAAAGAAAATCGTAACAAAGTAATTTAGTCCCAGCACAGCCATCGACATGAAAAACAGATAATCCCAGCCTGCCTTTAAAACAATTCCGCCGACAAACGGGCCGATAAAACCGCCGATGTTGACTATCATATAAAAAATGCCATAACCGATTGAAATGGTTTCGTCGGTAGTAGTGCGGGCAATCATGGCCGAAATAATCGGTTTAAAAAAGGCCCCGCCGATACAAATCCAGATAAACGAGAAAAAGGCCAGACCGAAACTATGAAAAGAACGAAGCATAAAAAAGCCTGAAATATAGATGGCAAACGAGATATACAATATTTTTTTATATCCTACTTTATCAGCAATAGCTCCGGTTATCACCGGCAAAAAATACAAAAGCATGGAACCTGTTCCCATAATAAGGCCTTTCTGTGCCTGGGTAAAACCAAGGGCTCCCGTATCTTTCGAATTCACCAGGTATAAGGCAAGCGCCATATACAAGGCATACCATGCCCACCGCTCAAACAACTCAATAAAATTCGACGCCCAGAAAGTGCGGCTGTATTTTCCGAAAAAAGTTAAAACCTTCATGTGTCCCCTTGTTTTTTGAGCTTCTAAAAGTACATAAATATGCTTTGGATTTTCAATTAAGAATAATTAACTAATCAACAATCAGGATAAAAGGGAATAAAACTAAAGGTTTTACTATTTTTGCTGACTGTTAAAAATAAAAATACGATGAAGCATTTAAAGAAAAGGGCAGCGATTATTGTGATTGCCTTACTGGTTTTATCACTGGGATTTTTAAGTCTGAACCGCGATGAAAAGAATTTTCAGATTGCCAAGAACCTTGATATTTATTATACCTTGTTCCGCGAGCTGAACCTTTTCTACGTGGATGAGATTGACCCGACAAAACTGATAGAAACCAGTATTAACAAAATGCTCGAATCGCTCGACCCGTATACAACATACATCCCGGAAGATGAAGTTGAGGATTTCCGGTTCCAGACAACCGGCGAATACGCAGGGATAGGTGCATTAATCGGGCAACGGGATAAAAAGGTACTGATTACCGAACCTTATGAGGGTTTCCCGGCACAAAAGGCAGGGTTAAAAGCCGGAGATGTCATCCTTGATGTTTCAGGAAAGTCGACAGAAGGATTAAACTCTTCGGATGTCAGTAATCTTTTAAAAGGACCGGCAAAGAAGCCGCTAACGATGACAGTTGAACGTCCGGGAGTAAAAAAGCCAATGAATTTTGAGCTGGTTCGTGAAAAAATACAAATCGACCCGGTCCCCTACTACGGGATGCTGGATAACGAAACCGGATATATCCGTTTTTCAAATTTTACCATGGGCAGCAGCGATTACGTAAGAAAAGCTCTTTTGGAACTGAAAGAAAAAGACCATGCAAAATCGCTCGTACTTGATCTGCGCTCGAATCCGGGAGGCTTATTAATTGAAGCTGTAAAAATTGCCAATTTCTTTGTAAACAAAGGCGAAGAAATAGTAAGTACCAGGGGAAAAATTAAAGAAGGAGACGAGACCTATTACGCAACAGAAGCCCCGATCGACACGTTAATGCCGCTCGCAATTCTGGTTAACTCAGGTTCAGCTTCTGCCTCGGAAATTTTAGCAGGATCAATGCAGGATCTCGACCGCGGAGTTATCGTTGGTGCCCGTACATTCGGGAAAGGTCTGGTACAAACAACCCGCGATCTGAGCTACAACGCAAAACTGAAAGTTACAACTGCCAAATATTACATCCCCAGTGGCCGTTGCATCCAGGCACTCGACTACTCACACCGCAATGAAGATGGCAGCGTAGGACATATCCCAGACTCGCTGATAACCCGGTATTCAACAAAAAAAGGCCGTCTGGTATACGATGGCGGTGGCATTGTCCCTGATGTGAAAATCGAATCGGAATACATGAGTTCCCTGGCTTACAAACTGATTTCAGACTATATAATTTTTGACTATGCAACAAAATTTGCATCTGAGCATAAAGAAATTGTACCTCCGGAAGAATTCCGGATTACTGATGATATGTATGCCGCCTTTGTCAAATTTGTTGAAGAAAAGGGGTATTCGTATAAATCGAGGACGGAAGAGCAGCTTGATGACTTACTTGAAACAGCAAAACACGAAAAATACTACGATTCGAATAAAGCGGATTTCGATTCGCTTACAAAAGATTTAAAACACAATATTACACAAGATCTTCAAACGTTTTCGGAAGACATAAAAGACCTGCTGACTGATGAAATTGTATCGCGTTATTACTACCGTAAAGGTGCCATTGAGGCAGCAATAAAAGATGATAAAGGCATTGCCCGCGCAACGGAGCTTCTAAAAAACGAAGCAGAATATACGGCCGTATTTACAAAAGGAAATGTTATAAAAGATTAATATTCTGATATTTATAGTGTAATTAATATTTATAAAAAATCCCGCTCTCCGGCGGGATTTTTTATAAATATTTTTTTCAATCAGAGTCCAAAGGTATCCGGATTCATAATGGCATAAAGAACCATTACAATAATAATCACTACCAAAATAGCGAAAAACAATACTACCCCGATTTTGTAACGTTTGTTGGTTTTTTTCAAATGATGAACAGACAGAATTTTATGAATTTTGTCAATCAGTTTTTTCAGAGCCATCTGGTCTTTTACAATATAATCATAAGCCCCGTATTTCATACTGTTTATTGCAATATCAATACTATCCTGACCTGAGAGGAAAATAAATTCCGTTGCAGGGGATATTTTTTTTGCTTTTACCAAAACATCAATCCCTGTCATCTTTTCCAGTAAATAATCCTGAACAATGATATCCGGCTTTTTGGGAAGATTAGCCAAAGCCTCTTCTCCCGTCAGATACGATTCGACATTAGTAAACTTGTTCGATTTCAGATAACTGACAACCAACTTATTATAAACCTGATTGTCCTCAACTACAAAAATCAACGGATTTTTACCATTTTGCATAATTCCTATTAATAAAATTATCAACCCTCAATCTAAAAACTACCCCCGAATCGATCGTACTTTCGACGATTATTTGATCGTCACAGATAAGTCAAATTTATAAAATAAATTCAAGATTATTGCTCATATTCTATGATTAACGATAATTTTTGATTTTTGATGTATAAATTCAATGAAAACAAGGACATGTCTTCGGGTTTTAATTTTTACCTTCACCTGATTTTTAACGAAAGAATCAAAGCCAATTATGATTTATAAATACCCATGTTACTTGCAATTGATATTGGAAATACAAATATTGTTTTTGGCATAAGCTTCTCCGGAAAATGGCAAAAAATATGGCGCATACAAACCGATCCCGGTAAAACAGCCGATGAATATGAAGTTATTTTCCGGTCGTTGCTTTCGACTGAAAATATCAGTAGCAGTCAGATCAGCGAGGTGATTATCAGTAGTGTTGTACCTTTTTTATCCGAAGCATTTCTGAAAATGACAAAAAATCTGTTTCCGGTTGATCCTTTTCTCGTTTGTCCCGAAATTTACAGCAAGCTTCCGCTAAAAATCTTAAACCCTCACGAAATAGGAACCGACCTTGTTGCAAATGCAACAGCAGCCTTTGTTATGTATCATTCCCCTTGCATGATTATTGACTTTGGAACAGCGTTAACCTTTACGACAATCGGATCAGAAGGAGAAATTCTCGGCGTCGCCATAGCTCCGGGTCTGAAGACAGCCGTAAAATCGCTCGCCTCCGATACAGCCCAATTGCCATATATCCGGCTGACTTTGCCTCCATCGGTTTTGGGTGATAATACGGTTCATGCCATTCAGGCGGGAATAGTGCATGGCTACTGCGGACTGGTTAACCATATAATAGAAATGACCCGTAAAGAGATGGGTCTCAATTTAAAAACAATTGCCACCGGAGGGCTTGCAGAAATAATTGCGCCCCTGACGAAATCGATTGACTGTACAGAAAAAAACCTCACACTCGACGGATTGAAAATTATAGCAGAACTTACGGCAAATTAAATTCCGGAGTATTTTTACAAATCTGAAAAATATTCTCCTTACCCGTCCAATCGTTAATTCATGCGTTTACCGGTTGATTTAATGGTTTTAACGAAAAGAAGAGTAAAAAAATTCTTTCCCTTATTATTTTGCAACAATTCTGAAAAAATAATCGTCATACACATAACCAAACTGAAAATGGGAACAAAAAAATTATCATTAATCGGAATTTTTATTCTTCTGACGGGCTTTTTTAACTCCTGCATTTTACTTGGCCCTTCGGTTAAGGGGAACGGAAATGTTACTGAAGAAGAACGTAATGTCGGCAATTTTGACAAAATCAAAGTAACGACGGGCATGAATGTTCTGATCTGTCAGGGAGAACAAACAAAGGTGACCGTAGTAGCCGACGAAAACCTTCATGATAGAATTCTTACCGAAGTTTCGGGCCGAACCTTAAAAATAGCGGCTGAAGCACGTATCCGCCGGGCAAAAGAAAAAAAAGTACTGGTGATTGTCCCTGATCTTGAAAGGATTATGGCGTCTGCCGGGGCCAATGTATCCGGGTGCGGTGTGCTCAACTTCGGTGATCTTGAAATATCTGCTTCGGCAGGCAGTAACCTCTCACTGGAACTGTCGGTAAAAGAACTGAAAGTAAAAACATCTTCCGGCTCAAATATAATTTTAAAAGGGAATGTATACGATTTGAACCTTAAAGCCTCATCAGGTTCAAACCTAAAAGCAAAAAATCTGGAAGCATCGGAATGCAAGGCTGAAGCATCAAGCGGGGCAGACATATATATTACTGTATTGAAACAATTGGACGGGAATGCATCGTCAGGAGGGACCGTTACTTATTACGGAAATCCGGAAAAAATAAAAACTCATACCTCTTCAGGAGGGAATATAATCAGAAAACAATAAACACAAAAACATGAAAACAACAGGTTTTATTTTTCTTTTTTGCCTGATATTTTTCGGGACATTTTCTTTTTCATCAAAAGCAGGAGAAAGTTCAGCAGTAACGCAGGAACGCAAGGCCGAGCCGTTTCATGCCATCGAGGTAAGTACGGGAATTGATTTGTACCTGACCCAGGGGGAATCGGAAAAAATAACGGTTGAAGCCAGCCATGATATCATTGATAATCTGAAAACAAAAGTAGAAAACGGCGTTCTGAAAATTTACATGGAGAAAAAAATATTCTGGAAATGGGATATAACCCAAAAGGTTTATGTCACCTTCCGCGATATAGACATGCTTGACGCGTCTTCAGGATCTGACGTAGAATCGGAAGGAACTCTTCAGCTAAAAAACATGAAGATTGAAGCCAGCAGCGGAAGTGATATAAAACTGACGCTGAATGCCGACGGGATTGAGGTGGAAACCAGCAGTGGCAGTGATGTCAGTCTGGAAGGCACTGTAAACACACTTGAGGCTTCTGCATCGAGTGGAAGTGACCTGAAAACAGGCGAACTGAAGGCAAAACACTGCATCGTTTCGGCATCAAGCGGATCGGACATTACCGTATATGCAGGCGAAAGTATAAAAGCCCGCGCCAGCAGCGGATCGGATATTCGTTACCTGGGGAACCCTTCATCAAAAGATATTGACGAATCGAGTGGCGGGGACGTCTGCAACCGGTAATTTATGCCGGTAAAGCAAAAACCTTCAGTTGGTCGGAACAGTCCGACAAAAGTTGGGAAACCGTTTTCCGGAATGAAGGATGGATCTTTTCTCCTGCAATCTCGGAAAGGGGAACCAGCACAAATTTACGGTCGATCATCCGGGGATGCGGAATCTCCAATTCCTCGGAATTTAATACCAAATCGCCGTAAAAAAGAATATCAATATCAATGATCCGTGATGTATACCGTTGGTTATAGCGGATGCGGCCGACCTGTTTTTCAATCTGATGAACCGTACGCAGGCATTCCATTTCAGAAAGAGATGTTTCAACAATCAGAGCCTGGTTCCAAAACATATCAGCCGATTCGAACCCCCAGGGTTCCGTTTCATAAATATGTGATTTCTGAGTAATCTTACCCAGTTGCTCTTTTATGAGTTTTTTTGTTTCAGAGAATATTTTTTGTTTGTCTCCCAAATTTCCACCTAACAATAAATAAAGTTGTTCCATTATCTGATCAAATTTGTAACAAAATCGCTAAATTCGTACAAATTCATATAAGAACAAAACCTGTATTGAAAAACAGAAAAATCATCTGTATGAAATAACATTTCTGCAGTAGTGAGTGAGGAATACTGTTGGAGGATATTGAAAAATAAAATTGACACCATAATATTGAAAAACAAACCTATGAAAGACTTTTTAAAATTTACGCTGGCAAGCATTGTCGGTATGATAATAGTTGGCCTTTTAATGTTGCTCATTCTTATCGGGGTGGTTACCTCAATAATTACTTCGGGCGATCAGGTAGCCAGTATCGAAAGCAACTCTGTTCTATATTTACCCTTCGATTCCCGGATTATTGAAAGGGGAACCAATAACCCGCTTGACGAAATAGATATTCCGGGGCTTAAAGGGTCAAAAAAAACCGGGCTAAACGACATTTTAAGTTGCATTAAAAAAGCAAAAACCGATGATAAAATTAAAGGTATATACCTGCATCCTACTGATATATCTGCCGGAGTTGCCACTGTTGAGGAAATACGTAATGCACTGATAGACTTCAGAAAATCCGGCAAATTTGTTTACGCGTACGGTGAATTTTTATCACAAAAAGCATATTACCTGGTTACTGCAGCCGACAAAGTTGTCCTGAACCCGCAAGGAAGCATTGATTTCCGGGGACTAGGTGGTGAACGCAACTTCTACAAAAAGGGGCTTGACAAACTGGGCGTAGAAATTCAGGTTGTCCGTCACGGAAAATTTAAATCCTATGTCGAAAGTTATACCCGTGAAAACATGAGCGAAGAAAACCGCGAACAAACACGTGAATACCTGAAAGGCGTGTGGGATGAAATGCTCCGGGATATTTCTGAAGCAAGAGGTGTTTCGGTTGATGAGCTGAATACTACTGCAAATCAGGTAGGTACATTCCGAAAAGGCGATTTTGCACTTAAAAACAAACTCGTTGACGATCTGAAATACTTTGATCAGGTGCTTGACGATCTGAAAGAACTTACAGGTACCAATCCAAAAAAAGATTTGAAGACAGTGGAAATTGCCAGGTACAAAAAAGTACCTGCCACGCAGTCGAAAAGCCTGATCCGTAATAAAATTGCAGTGGTTTATGCCACCGGAGAAATTGACGGGTTTGACGACGACGGAATAAAATCGGACGAACTTTCGAAAGCAATCCGGGCCGCCCGCCGCGACTCAACGGTGAAAGCCATTGTATTGCGCATTAACTCGCCGGGAGGAAGCGCTTACGGAGCGGAAGTAATCTGGCGCGAAGTAAAACTGGCTACCGAGGCAAAACCGGTAGTTGTTTCGATGAGCGATGTTGCCGCTTCGGGCGGTTACTACATAGCTGCCGCAGCCGATACAATTATCGCCGACCGTACCACCATTACCGGTTCAATCGGCATTTTCGGCATGATTCCCAATGCCGGTGAACTACTGAACGATAAACTCGGCATTACTCAGGATGTGGTAACAACCAACGACCACTCCGATATGCCGTCGCTCACCCGGAAGATGACCCCTTTTGAACAAGACCTGATGCAAAACATGGTGGAAGAGGGTTACGATACTTTCATCAGTCGTGTCGCCGACGGACGTAAAATGACAAAAGCAGAAGTCGACGAAATCGGGCAGGGACATGTCTGGGCTTCTGTAAAAGCAAAAGAAATCGGGCTGGTTGATCTCTACGGAGGAATTACGGAAGCTGTTGAACTTGCAAAAAAAATGGCAGGAATCGAAGATTGCAGAATCTCGGAATATCCGAAACAGAAAGACCCGTTCGAAGAACTGGTGAAACAACTGACAGGTTCAGTAAAAATGAAATTTATAAAAAGCGAACTGGGCGAAAACTATCACTATTACGAAATGCTGAAAAATGCCATGAATACAAAAGGTATTCTTGCCCGGATGCCATACGATATATTAATTAATTAATCGCAAAGAAAGATCTGCCGGAATCCTCCGGGATAACTGAATAATTGAATAATGCTGAAGTTAGTGCTATATCCAATATCTCTCCTCTATGGAATCGTTATGTATTTCCGGAACCGGATGTATGACCTTAAAATACTGAAATCAACCGAATTTGAAATTCCGGTTATCTCGGTAGGGAATATTACAGTTGGCGGCACGGGGAAAACCCCGCACATTGAATACCTCACAAAACTGATGAAAAGCGAATTTAAGGTAGTGGTACTAAGCCGCGGATATAGACGCAAAACAAAGGGATTCAGGGAAGTAACTGTAAGTTCAACGGCTGACGAATCGGGTGACGAGCCCCTCCAGATAAAAACCAAATTTCCGGAAGCAGGCGTATTTGTCGACGAGAAAAGAGTACACGGAATCAATGAAATTATCCGGCTAAGCGGAGAAAACCAACCTGATGTGATTTTACTCGATGATGCATTCCAGCACCGGAGTGTTTCACCGGGCATAAACATTCTTTTGATTGATTATAACCGGCCGGTTACTGAAGACAGTATGCTTCCGGCAGGAAGATTGCGCGAAGGGAAAATACAAATGCGCAGGGCCAGTACGATTATTTTCACCAAATGTCCCATGGAAATTACACCTATTACGCGCCGTATAACGATGAAAAACATAAACCTGCGCCCGTACCAAAACCTGTATTTTACTACCATGGCATACGGAGATCCGGTCCCGGCCTTTCCCGGTAAAGCAGTAACTATCGGGAATCATGATTCCCGTTTCTCTGCCGTTTTAATGGTAAGCGGGATTGCACAACCGGAACCCTTTAAAAATTATCTGTCGTCCTGCGCCGATTATGTCGAAGAAATACGTTTCCCCGACCACCATGCATTCAGTGGAAACGACCTTCTAACGATTGAGGAAACTTTTGAAAAACTGACCGTTAAAAACAAGCTTATACTGACTACAGAAAAAGATGCCATGCGTCTGAAAAATGCCGGGGAGATACAGGAGAATATCCAAAAATATTTATTTTACATACCTGTTAAAATTGAATTCCTCGATAGTGAAGGGAAAATTTTTGATAAAAAAATTCTTAATTATGTTAGAGAAAATAAAAGCAACCGCGAACTTCATAAAAGAAAGAGTCAATACGCCTATTGATGCTGCTATAATTCTGGGATCAGGATTAGGAGGTCTTGTAAGCGAAATTGAAATCGAAAAGACCATCCCTTTTGCTGAAATTCCGAATTTTCCGGTTTCAACAGTTCCGGGACATTCCGGAAAATTAATTGCAGGCCGGCTTGCCGGTAAAAATGTAATCGCGCTGCAAGGGCGTTTCCATTATTACGAAGGCTATTCAATGAAAGAAGTAACCCTGCCTGTAAGAGTAATGAAAATGCTGGGAATAAATATATTATTTGTTTCGAATGCCAGCGGCGGATTGAATCCCGACTACAAAGTGGGCGATATTATGATTATTTCCGATCATATAAACATGTTTCCGGAACATCCTCTGCGCGGTAAAAATTTTTCGGAACTGGGCCCGCGGTTTCTGGACATGAGCAAGACCTACGACGAACAACTTCGCGGAAGAGCAAAATTTATTGCACTGCAGCATAATATTCAGGTAAAAGAAGGTGTGTACGTGGGTGTTTCAGGTCCCACCTACGAAACTCCGTCTGAATACAAAATGTTCCGGTTACTGGGAGCCGACGCCGTTGGCATGTCAACTGTTCCCGAAGTAATTGTTGCCAGACACATGGGGATGACCGTTTTTGGTATTTCAATTATTACCGACAGCGGCGTACCGGGACAAATTGTAGAAATTTCGCACGAAGAAGTGCAGGAAATTGCTATGAAAGCCGAGCCAAATATGACACTGATTATGAAAGAATTAATCCGGAAAATTTAATTCTGGCTGTATGAGCTTACTCATTTAGCCCTTGCTCCGGTTGCGGCCATTTTATTTTTTACGCATTACCGCGACCGTTACGAAAAAGAGCCATTCCGTTTGTCGTTTCTTTCTTTTCCGGCAGGAGGAATCAGAGTTCTGCCCGTTTCCTGACCGAAATTTTTTTATCCGGGTTTCCGGTCTTTCTTTCTGGTACTTTCAAAAATTTATGACTTTATTCTTATGTCGGGAAACCCTTTCCTGCTTTGCCGTTCTTTCCGTTTTCATGTGGAGCTACAGCCTCAAAAAAAAAAAATAAAAAGCCTGTCGGAAAAATCGATTTATCAACCGGATTTCTAGTTCGGGAAAAAATCTGAAGAACCGGAAATAAGATTGCAGTTACCCGGAATTAAGATAAAGTAAATGTTGATTGTCTAATTCGAACAAAACATGTAAAACAGTTCTGATTTTCGAAAAATTCGATTTACTTTACACAAAAAGTTAATATGAATTTAAACCTTCCGATATTGCAAAGTGAACAAAGTTCCCTGCCTCAGTTTATAAACTACTGGAGTGGATTTTACGATTATCCGAAGGAAGAGTTGTATACTAAAGTTGACCTTCTCCAATTTTCGGCACAGGATATTATCGATTTGTATGAATGGAAAAACGGCATGGCATTAAGTGCTGCAAAAATGAGTTCATTAAACAAAAAGATCATAGCAAAGTTAGATATTGTTAATCAACTAAAAGCAGAAAAGAAAATTGATCTCGACTATTTTAAGAATGAATTTTTTTCGCTTTCATTTGTCTGGAAAATTTTTTTACTGCACATTATAAAGCCCAAAACATATCCGATCTACGATCAGAATATTCACCGTTGTTTCAATTTTATACATGCGCGGGAACATATCGGAATTTCGAGTTCTATTTCAGAGAAGAGCAAAGAACAATTTTATTTCGAAGATTACCTGCCTTTCATTGAAACCCTGAATGGAATTTCGTTGCACAAAATTGACCGGGCATTTTTCACTTTCGGGCAGTTTTTGAATACACGAAATCTGGAACGTCTGCTGGAGTAATTATGCAAATTCCTGTTTTTTCAGATATTGAAGAAGCACATCTGCGAATCGGGAAATACCTACCGGAGGACTAACCTTTCACCAGTTCCGGAAAATCGACGGGATAGTTGCTGTCATATAATTCGGTATACAGCTTGACATAGCTCTCATACACCGATTTTGCAAGGCTATGTTTTCCCTGTGCATTTAAAATATGCACTTTCGTCTTCAGGGCAGTCTCGTTAAGTTCGTCATAAATGCTAATAATTCCGGCCAGTTCAAGTTGCAAGGCTTCTTGTTTTTTATCGGAGGAGGCAAGTAAACCAAGACAAATTTCAACAAGACGGGCACTGAACTGGTCTTTAAATGTATCGAGCCATAAAGCATCAACCGACTGTAGAAATTTTCCGGTTTTCAATACTGAAATCAGTTCCGTAACAATCAATATTTTTTGCTGATTGCTGTTATTTTTTTCAATGCGGCTCAGAAGTTTTTCGGCTTCGAAATAATCACAAAAAACATTATCGCCGATTTCCAGTATCCACATTTTATCTTTAAAAGCGATTGTTATATCGCTACATGTACCTAATCCCTGCCTGAGATTTTGAATGCTGGTTCCCCTGGCGTTTTTGGCATTGGCTGCATTCATTCCCGGCCACAAAAGCTCGCTCATTTTCTTCGAACCGATGCCTTTTTTCCCGGGACCGCTATACAGCAAAATTAATACGAACAGCTGCCGTAGCTTTGGCGAAAGCCTTGTAATCAGGTCGGTACTGTCTTTGCAAAGAATTCTGAGGTTTCCGAAACAGCGTATCTCCTCCATTTTATCTGAAATACACGGGGTCGGTTCCCTGTTGTCAGAAATTTTAGCTTTTTGTTTTTCCCTGCTCTTCTTTTTTCTGAAAAGAACAAATAGCAAAACAATTAGTAACGCGGCCCCGGCAATCCATCCGATTATCCCTCTTTCTGATTTATCGGGAGAAGAGCGAAAATCGGCCAACACCTCCTGGTCATTCAGTTCCCGTTCCCATATTTTTATATCGCCAATGTAACCGTTAAAAAATTCTTCCCACAAATTGCTGCCGATAAGCAAACTGAAATCGCTTCCCTGATAGTCGGCTATTAAACTGATCTGATCCGTCATTTTACCATTCATGTAAAACTTCAGTTTTTTCTCAATTTCAGAAAACACGACGGCTACATGAGTCCACTTTCCTGCCGGCACCGGCGAATTTCCGGAAATATAATCTTTCACGCCGGCCATGGTAAAAGTCAGTTTTCCGTTATGCAGTTTTATCACGAAATTGGTACCTTTTCCCAGAATGCTGTTGTTTTCCCCCAGTTCAACCGGTTTTATCCAGACCAGAATACTGAATGCAGAATTTAAAATCTTCCTGCTTTCAAGCCCTGCATCGATATATGCATGATTAAAAAATGCAACCGGACCATGTATTTTGTCATTTACGAACCCGACATTCTGAATGATAAATTCATTGTCTCCGGGTCTGCAACTATTTCTCACCCTCTTGTTAAAGGTAAAATGATCGCTCAGTCCGAAACCGGGATCCAACCTGACAGCCCGGAATATTTTCATATTTTTCTTATTGCTGGGCGCATAATTGATCACATCGGGCGAAAACTGGTAACCGGCTTTGTATGGCTTCAAAAGCAATTTTCCTGACAGTGGAAAACTGAAATATCCATTGACCTGGCAGCCCGGCAAATCTTTCAGGATAACGCCGGGAAGTAACCCGTCGTCGGAAGATACAACGCCAAAAATTTTCTCCTGTCTATTCAGAAAATCAATAATTTTCAGGCACTTATCCAATTTTGTTTCCGGAGCTAAAATGAAATTCGGTTTTTTCCCTCTTAACTGCCAAAGGTTAAGCAAATCGTTTGATGAAACCAGCGAATCGGCCATTTCGACCAGCAACAATTCACGACAGGTAAATGCAGGGGATGTAGTTGAATCCGGAAAAGCCGGGGATTTGTATCGATAAAAACCGAAATCGCCGGGACAGATCTGGATGATACTGAAACTGGTCGTAAGCAGCGAATCAGAATCAGAAACGACAAATACAGGACGACCCTCTGCCGAAAACTTTTCCAGTCCTTTCAGATAATTTTTTTCGGTTCCCCGGCAATCGAACGCCAACGGAATTTCCGAGTCAGCCAACTTCTGATAAGCGCCGCAATCTGAGGCCGGAACGAGCAATCGTGAAGTTAAACGTATTCTCAGACGTAAACTGTCGGATAAAGCGGCATAACGGATATTCCCTGCTTCTCCTTCCGAATAAAAGAAGAAAAAAGAACACCATAAGAATAATCCGGATATGAATTGCCGCATTTGCAAAACAGGTATTTTTTACTGAAATACAAATCTAAAAAATAAAAGAGAGAAATGTAACGGGAATACACGGCACAAAAAAAGCCCGAAGGCAAAACCTCCGGGCTCATCACTATATGATTTGAAAAAACTATTCTCCGCGAACAGCAGCGATACCAGGTAAGGTCTTTCCTTCGAGGTATTCGAGCAATGCACCACCTGCGGTTGAGATGTACGAAACCTGGTCAGCCAGTCCGAATTTATGGATACAAGCCACTGAATCACCGCCACCGATCAGCGAGAAAGCGCCTTTTTTGGTTGCAGCAGCAATGGCATCGGCAACAGCACGCGAACCAACGGCAAATTTGTCGAATTCGAACACGCCAACCGGTCCGTTCCAAAGGATGGTTCCCGAATTTTCAATTACTTTTTTAAATGTAGCTATACTTTCGGGACCTGCGTCCAGACCTTGCCATCCGTCGGGGATGTTGTCAGCCGGAGCTGCTTTGGTTTTTGCATCGTTACTGAAGCTGTCGGCAGCAACCACATCGGTTGCGATATATAGTTTAACGCCTTTTTCTTTTGCCTTTTTCTGAACATTCAAAGCTGTTTCAATAAAATCGTCTTCGCAGATCGAACTGCCTACTTTTCCGCCGTTGGCTTTTACAAAGGTGTAAGTCATACCGCCACCCAGAATCAGGTTGTCAACTTTGTCGAGCAGGTTTTCAATAATGGTAATTTTCGACGAAACTTTGGAACCTCCCATAATTGCAGTCATCGGATGAACCGGGCTTTTCAGCACTTTATCGAGACTTTTGAGTTCGCTTTCGATCAGGAATCCGAACATTTTGTCGTTGGGGAAAAACTGTGCCATTACAGCAGTTGAAGCATGTGCACGGTGTGCCGTTCCGAAGGCATCGTTCACCCAGCAGTCGCCGTTTCCGGCCAGCTGACGTGCAAATTCAACATCGCCTTTTTCCTCTTCCTTGTGGAAACGAAGATTCTCAAGCAGCAAAACTTCACCCGGTTTCAGGGCTTTTGCCATTGCTTTTACTTCTTCTCCGATACAATCGGGGGCTAGTTTAACTTCAACTCCCAGCAAATTGCTGAAATGTTTTACCAGATGACGCATCGAAAATTTGTCTTCCGGACCGTTTTTCGGACGGCCAAAATGCGACATAATAATAGGTGATCCGCCCTCTTCAATAACTTTTTTAATTGTAGGTAAGGCTGCGCGGATACGTGTATCATCGGTAATCTCGAAATTATCATTCAACGGAACGTTAAAATCCACACGGATCAACGCTTTTTTCCCCGCGAAATCGTAAGTACTGATTGTTTGCATATTGTGTATCTTTTAGGTTTAAAAAATCCGGTTCCAAAGATAGAAAAAAATCAATCCTTCTGAAAGAACACTGCTGTCTCCTGATTCTCAGGATTAATAATAAAATAAAATTAAGCAAAAGAAATTTCTGTGTACAACCGGGTGATATTGGAAGCAGGAATTCGTATTTTTGAATTTCTTCAAAAAAAGTAAACATGTTTTTTCGGCAGGTAATCGGACAGGAAGAAATAAAAAAGAAGTTGCTGCAATCGGTAAACGAAGGGCGGATAAGTCATGCCCAGTTGTTTGCGGGCCCCGACGGTTCGGGGAACCTGCCGATGGCTCTGGCTTATGCCCAGTATGTTTCGTGCCTGAACAAACAGGGCAACGACTCGTGCGGCGAATGTTCTTCGTGTAAAAAGTACCGTAAACTGATTCATCCCGATCTTCATTTTGTATTTCCGGTGGTGAAAACCCCGAAATTTAAGGATCCGGTAAGCGACAACTTTTTGGAAGAGTGGAGATCGATGGTTACTGCCCGTGATGCTTATTTCGATCTCGATCAGTGGTTTACGTTTATCGGCTCCGAAAATGCCCAGGGACTGATTTACTCGAACGAGAGTGAAGAAATTATCAGGAAGCTGAACCTGAAACCGTTCGAATCGGAATTCAAGGTAATGGTGATCTGGATGCCCGAAAAGATGCACGTGTCGTGCTCGAATAAGTTGCTGAAGATGATTGAGGAGCCGCCAAGCAAAACGCTTTTCCTTTTGGTCACTGAAAATGAGGAAGATATTATTGCCACCATCCGTTCGCGTTGCCAACTGGTGTCTTTTCCGCCTGTCGACGAAGACTCGATGGCACAGGCACTGGCGAATGTACAGGAAGCGGCAGGTGCCAATATTCCGAACATTGTTCACCTGGCAAAAGGCAATTACCGGAAAGCAATTGAGTTGCTTCAGCCCGACGAGAATTCAGCATTTAACCTCGACCGGTTCAAGGAACTGATGCGTTATTCGTACGGACGGAAATTTCCGGATCTGTTTACGTGGTCGGCAACCATGTCGAACATCGGCCGCGAAAAACAAAAAAACTTTTTGCTCTACGGGATGAATTTCCTGCGCGAAAATTTTGTTTCGAATCTGCACAACAAACAGCTCGTTTTTATGGATGACAGTGAAACCGATTTCTCGCAACGTTTTGCTCCCTTTATTAACGAACGGAATATCATTCAACTGGGCAGGTTGTTCGAGGAAGCGTTTGCCCATATCAGCATGAACGGAAATGCCCGTATTATTTTTACCGACGTTGCCTTCAAAGTAACAAAACTTATCCGCAGATAGTTTTCAGAGCGCCAGATTCCGGTTGATTATCCCGAAGAATAAATTAACGTTGATCGGTTTCGGGATATAGTCCGAACAGCCGGCATCCAGACAATTGCTTTTTTCTTCAGGCAAGGCATAAGCAGTTTGGGCAATTACCGGAAATTTATAATCTAAATTCCGCAGTTCTCTTACTGCTTCCAGCCCGTTCATTTCAGGCATATTAATATCTATCAGCACTAAATCGGGAACTTCTTTTTTTACCATTTCAATCAGTTTTTTCCCTTCCGTTACATGAAAAATACGGGCATTGGTAATGGCAAGTATCTCCTGCAAATACAGGAACGAAGGATCATCATCTTCAGCAATATATACTAATTTTCCTTTCAGTTCAGGAATATGGCACGACTGGTTCGGTACGGAGGGAACAGGTTTTTTTACAGGATTTTCCCCGTAAGGCAGCGAAAAGAAAAAAGTAGTACCGGCCCCGGGTTCTGATTCCAGCCGGATATTCCCCTTCATTAAATGAATAATTCCTTTCGTGATACTTAATCCGAGTCCTGTTCCCGGAATAAAATTTTTCCCTTTTAACCGGACAAAACGTTCGAAAATAATTTCCCTGCTTTCTGTGGGGATTCCCACGCCGGTATCCTTTACAAAGAAAGTGATCAGGTGTTTTTCAGAATCAATTGAACAGATACCAAATTCGACATATCCTTCATCGGTGTTTTTAATGGCATTCGATACCAGGTTATTCAGTATCTGTTTGAACCGGACGGGATCGGTATTGAAGACCGGGTTACCGGAGAGATATTTTTTACTGAAAATCAGCTTCAGGTTGTTTTTTTGCTTCAGAATATCGCTTTGCAGGTAATATTCATAAACTTCGTCCAGCAAAGAGAACAGGTCTTGCCCGGATATTTTAATCACAAGTTGGTTCGATTCAATTTTGGCAATGTCTATAATATCATCGATGATCCGAAGCAGATGCTCTCCGGCTGACAGGACAAGATGGCTGTAGCGTTCCCGGGTTTCCTGCAATAAATCTTTTGAGGTCATCAGGCTTGAGAACCCGATGATGCTGTTCATCGGTGTCCTGATTTCGTGGCTCATATTGGCAAGGAAAGCCGATTTAAGCCGATCACTTTCTTCTGCTTTTTCCTTTGCACAACTTAGTTCAATATTAATATTTTGTATCTGTTCGATGGAAGCTTGCAATGCTTTGTTCCGGTCGGCGATTTCCCGGTTTTTTTCAGTAATCTCCAGCTCCATGTTTTTCCGGTCTGTTATATCAAAGATATATCCTTCAAGATGTGTTAACTCATCTTCTTCATTTTCAAGAACTATTCCTTGCTCAAGAACCCATTTTTCTTTTCCGTCCTTTGTTCTGATCCTGTATTCCAATCTGAATTTAGGATCGCTGTTTGTCGATGCCAAAACAGTTTTGCTTACCAAATCCCAGTCGTCAGGATGAACGATGTTTTTATACATAACTGAGTTATTTCCCATTAATTCTTCAGGTTCATATCCGGTAAGGATTTTTACCCCGGGACTTAAATAGGAGATGGTCCAGCTTTCATCGTTTTGGCAACGATAAACAATTCCATTAAGATTTTCCACAATTTCGGTTAGTCTCCGTTCGTGTTCTGTCAGTTCTCTTTCAGTTTTTCTTTTTCCCGTTATATCCTGATTTGTACAGATCATCCCGTTATACTTATTGTTTCCGGTCATCGGGATCAACCATCCTGTCTGAATTGTTTTTTGCCCTGACGAGATTATGATTTCTGTTTCATATTCAGTAAATCTTTTACTGCTTCTGGCTTTTTTATAGGATCTCAGTAAACTGCCTGTTGTTTCTTCAGAGATGTCGTTCAATATATTAATTCCCAGAATATTTTCTTTACAACACCTGTATTTTCAGAAAAAGCTGAATTCACATATACAATATTATCTTCCGCGTTTGTAACCAGTATCCCGTCGTGTGTCGATTCGAGAATTTTTTCATAAAAAGTTTTGGTCTGACTGATTTTTATTTCTGCTTCTTTCTGTGAAGTAATATTGATAAAAGTAACAACAAAATGTCCTTCAACCGGACGGTATGCCCGAACACTGAAATACCGGCCAAGTTGCCTGGAGTAGTTTTCAAATTCGACAGGTTGTCCGGTACGAACCACGTCTCCGTATTTTTCAATCCAGATTTCCTCAGTCTCAGGAATCACGTCCAGAGCACTCCGTCCGATAATATTTTCTGCTTTTAAACCGGTCAGTTCCTCAAACATCCGGTTTACCCGGACAAAAATATAATCGACCGGTTTACCCGATTCGTCAAAAACCATCCGGTGAAAGGCCGAAGCGGCATTCATTTCATCGAACAAACGGAAAAATTTTTCATCGTTATTAACCAGTAAATCAGTTGACCGGCAATTATCCCTGTTTTCCAACTTTTCAAGTTTGTTCCGTAACAATTTGTTCTCTTCCATCAGATTGGCAACATACTCAGATTTTCCAGTCATAACATTCAGATAAAGTCTGCTTTAATATATAACAAAATTTTGAATAATAGATTAATGCTGATTTTTTTTGCTAAACATACAGAATCCGGATTAAAATGAACAGGCGGCAGGATTCAGGTGCTTTTTTTATACACATTAATCATTACTTTTGTATGTTTTTGAATTTCCTGTCAGAAAATAATTTTATTTCTGTCAGGCAGTTAAATATCTGAATATGAATAACTATTTTACAGACGAAAATAATTTGATTGAACGGGGGTGCTGCAAGGGAAACGGCGGAACATGCTCGAAACTGGAAGTTCACGACTGGTTGAGCGATGTAATAAATGTGGTCAACCCAGGCAGGCTGGTTGAAGTTCGTTTTAAAAATACCCGCAAGGACTATTTTGAAAATATAAACCACCTGAAAATAAAGGAAGGCGATATTGTTGCTGTTGAAGCAAACCCCGGACATGATATCGGAATTGTCTCGCTGACGGGTGATCTTGTGCTCGAACAAATGAAAAAGCATAAAGTTACGCTGGTAAACGGGGAACTGCGCAAAATATACCGGAAAGCAAAACAAATTGATATCGACAAATGGCGTGAAGCCATGCAACTGGAGCATCAGACTATGTTAAGGTCAAGGCAGATTGCTACTGATTTGAAACTCAACATGAAAATTGGTGATGTGGAATACCAGGGCGATAAAACAAAGGCCATTTTTTATTACATCGCCGATGAACGTGTCGATTTCCGCCAACTGATTAAAGTGCTGGCCGAAACATTCCGTATCCGCATCGAAATGAAACAGATCGGTGCACGGCAGGAAGCCGGACGAATCGGAGGCATTGGCCCCTGCGGACGCGAATTGTGCTGTGCTACATGGATCCATAATTTTGTTTCGGTAACTACAAATGCCGCCAGATACCAGGAAATTTCACTCAATCCGCAAAAACTGGCCGGACAGTGCGGTAAACTAAAGTGTTGTCTCAACTACGAAGTAGATGCTTATATTGATGCACAACGGGATTTTCCGCCTGCAAATGTTCCGCTCGAAACCGAAAACGGCCGGTATGTTTTTCAAAAGGCAGAAATATTTAAAGGAATGTACTGGTATTCGCCCGAAAAAGAGGCACCGCTTAACCAGATTGCTATTCCTGTTGAAAGAGTAAAGGAAATTATTCTTCTAAACCAGAAAAAGAAAAAGGTTGAGAAACTGCTTCCTGATACCGGTAAAAAACAGTCTCCTGCGGAAGAAAAAGGGTACAAAGACGTTATCGAGCAGGAAAGCCTTACCCGTTTTGACGAACCACGGAAAACCGATCGAAACAAAAACAGGAATAAAAACAGGAAGTTCAAGCGCCGTAACCCTCAGCAAAAAAATAAATGAAACGTATTTTTCTGTTTTTTCTGGTCGTTGCATCATTCGTCGCATGCGACCGAAACCGGGTGTTCGAATCGTACCGCGGGATTAATAGAAAGGGCTGGAATAAAGATTCGGTGCTGACATTCAACTTTAATATTGAAGATACAGTGAGCGGGCACAATTTATATATCGACCTGCGGAACAAAGGAAATTACCCGAACAGCAATATCTGGCTCTTTCTTTCGGTGAGTTCGCCTTACGGGAACAGCTTTTCCGACACGGTTGAATTTACCCTGGCCACACCTTCCGGCCGCTGGACCGGGTCAGGTATCGGAGACCTGTTCGACAATCAGTTCGTTTACAAATCGAACGTTTATTTTCCGCAGAAAGGGGAATACACGTTTACTATCCGGCATGGCATGCGCGAAGATATTCTGAAAGGAATCCGGGATGTAGGAGTGAGGGTCGAAAAAATAAAATAGGCAGAAGTGGGGAAAGGAAAACTTAAAAAATTTGCAGACCTGAGTTCGTACGATCATGTGATCGAAGCGCCGTTTATCAGTATCGATCAGCCTGACCATGAATTAAAAGGGAAATGGTACACGTTTTTCGGAAATAACAACCCGATTGTTCTGGAACTGGGTTGCGGAAAAGGTGAATATTCGGTACAGCTGGCCGAAAAATACCCGCAGAAAAATTTCATCGGGGTCGATATAAAAGGCGCCCGGATGTGGAAAGGCGCTACCGAGGCAAAACAGAAAGGCCTGAAAAATGTAGCTTTCCTGAGAACCAACATCGAAATAATCAGTAGTTTTTTCGCGAAAGGCGAAGTTTCTGAAATCTGGCTGACTTTCCCCGACCCGCAAATGAAAAAAACACGCCGGCGGCTGACCGCTTCCAATTTTATTGAAAACTACCGGAAAATACTGGTTGCAAACGGGCTGGTACACCTGAAGACCGACAGCAATTTTCAGTATTTATATACCGAAGCAGTGGCAAAGGAAAATTATTTCGATATTGTTTGCAATACCAGCGACTTATATAATTCGGGAGTGGCCGACGACATATTGTCGATCCGCACTTTTTACGAAAAACAATGGCTCGAACGGGGCATCAGTATTAAATATCTTTCATTTCGCATAAACCACGATGAACCTCTTACCGAGCCAAATGTTCAGATAGAAAAAGATCCGTACCGGAGTTTCGGACGGAGCGCCAGAGTATAACATATAATTATGTCTGATTTTTACGAACAGGTCTATAAAGTGGCCCGGCAAATACCTCCGGGCCGTGTTACCAGTTACGGGGCAATCGCCGCGTTTCTCGGAACAAAACAATCTTCACGTATGGTCGGCTGGGCAATGAACAATGCACTTTCGCAACATGAATACGTGCCTGCCCACCGCGTGGTCAACCGGAACGGACTGCTTACCGGGAAACATCATTTCGGTGGAGAACATGTGATGCAGGAATTACTGGAAAGCGAAGGGCTGATAATCGAAAATGACCGGATACTGAACTTCAGGGAGAAATTTTGGGACCCTGCCAGGGAACTTCCTTTGGAATAATTTTATATTTTTGAACTTTTGATTATAAAAAAAACAAAATAAAATGTCAGAAATTCCACGTAAACTAATTGTACCAAAAAATATTACAGACGCACTGCGTAATGTAGATTTTCCGGAAAGCAAACAGAATATCGTTGAACTGGACATGGTTCAGGAAATACGTATCGCCGGGAAAAAAGTAAGCTTCTCGCTGGTATTTCAGCGCTCCGACGATCCGAATATCGAAACAATAAGAAAGGCCTGTGTGGCAGCTATCGAAAAATATGTGGGTGAAGATGTCGAAATCAGGGGAAATATCAGTGTAAAAGCAATTCACCAGATGGAACGTCCGCTGTTGCCGGAAGTAAAAAATATTATTGCCGTGGCTTCGGGAAAAGGAGGAGTCGGTAAATCGACCGTAGCCGTGAATCTGGCTGTTGCCCTGGCAAAAACAGGAGCAAAAGTTGGTTTAATCGATGCCGATATTTTTGGTCCGTCGGTGCCCAAGATGTTCGGTGTTGAAGATGTCCGGCCGATGGGTGTAACTATCGAAGGACGCGATATGATTGAACCGGTTGAGAAATTCGGTGTAAAAATACTGTCGATCGGCTTTTTCGTGGCAGCCGAGAATGCAGTGGTCTGGCGTGGCCCGATGGCTTCCAACGCGCTGAAACAACTGATTGCTGACGGTAACTGGGGCGAACTCGACTATTTGCTGATCGACCTTCCTCCCGGAACAAGCGACATCCATTTGAGCCTGGTGCAAACCGTTCCGGTAACCGGGGCTGTAATCGTAACTACTCCTCAGGACGTTGCCCTGGCCGATGTAATTAAAGGAACAAACATGTTCCAAAGCAAATCGATTGATGTGCCCGTACTCGGACTGATTGAAAATATGTCGTGGTTTACTCCTGAAGAATTACCGGATAACAAGTATTACATTTTCGGAAAAGGAGGAGGTAAAAAACTTGCCGAACAAATGGGTCTGGTGTTGCTGGGACAAATTCCTATTATACAGGGAATCCGCGAAGGCGGCGACTCGGGCAATCCGTCGGCAGACAAAATTGACTCACCAATAGGAAAAGCATTTGCCGAAATTGCTGAAAATATGGTGGAACAGCTGAATATAAGGAACAGGGAACTGGCGCCGACGCAAAAAGTAAAGGTTACGAAAAAATAAAAAACATATTCATATACAGTCGAAGGCCGGTAAAATCATTGAAGGTTTTACCGGCCTTTTGTCTGATATTCTCCGAAAGTTCGTATTATTGTAATCTTTAAAAAAATAAAGTTTCAAACACTTTTTCAAACAATATTATATTGATTTTAAAGTTTATCCTTTGATTAGTTTCATATATTGAACAGAAATTTTCTACATATAATTTTTCTCACTTTTGTCGTGTTAATTATCTCGGGCTGTTCGGTTGAAAAGAACACCCGTGTAAGTCGTTTTTACCACAACCTGACTGCTCATTATAATGTCTATTTTAACGGAAAAGAAAGTCTGAAACAGGGAGTTGAGCGCATAAATAATTCGGTTGAAGACGATTACACCAAAATATTACCCATCTTTAAATCGAATAATGCCGGTACCGCCCAGACTGCGACCACTGAAATGGAGTATTCAATAGAAAAGGCATCGAAACTTATCAAACTGCATTCGATGACAAAAAAGCCGAAACGGCAAAAAAAACGGACAAAAGCCTATCAGAAACTTGCTGCCCGCGAAGAATACAACAATTGGGTCGACGACGCCTACCTGCTGATGGGACAAGCTTATTTTTACATGCACAACTTCATTTCGGCAATCGAAAATTTCTCGTATGTTACCCGCAAGTTCAGTGAGGAAGAAATAAAATACGATGCTTTTATCTGGTTAATACGCAGCTATACATTGTCCGAAAGATACACGGAAGCTTCGGAAGTTATAATCAGCCTGAGCAACGATGAGAATTTCCCCAAACGGCTGGAAGGAGATCTGGCACTTGTAACTGCCGATTATTACATCCACCAGTTGCAATACAAGGAAGCCATTCCTTATCTTTCAATTGCAGTGAAAAAAACCGCTGTGCGGAAAAATGAACTACGCTATAAATACATTCTGGCCCAGTTGTACGAAGAAACCGGCGATCTGCCTCTTGCTTCGCAGACCTATCATGAGGTCGTCCGCATGAATCCTCCCTATAAAATGGCGTTCAATGCACGGATAAATGCCGCCGAGGCTTTCACCGGTCAAGGCGATGCCGGAAAATTGAAAAAAGAGCTCAGGCACATGCTGAAAGACCGGAAAAACACCGAATTCCGCGATCAGATTTATTTTGCCCTGGCAAACATAGCAAAGAAGGAAGGAAATCCCCAGCTGGCAAAAGATTTATATATTAAATCGGCCGCATCCAGCACTATGAACATGTACCAGCGCGCCCTTTCATGCCTTACTCTGGCCGACCTGTACTTTAAAGAACCCGAATACATGAAATCGAAAGCCTATTACGACAGCGCCATGGTGGTTATCGATGAAAACTATCCGGGATATAAAAATATTAAAGAGAGACACGACGACCTGAGCCGCCTGGTCAATAATATCTATACGGTCCAGAAGGAAGACAGTCTGCAGCGTATTGCGCAAATGAGCGAAGCTGAACGAAACTCCATGATTGACGAATGGATCCGGAAAGCCAGGGAAAAAGAGGAAGAGCAAAAAAGGAAGGAGCAGGAACAACAGATGAATCGTGGGTATTATATGTCACAAGACTTAACAACCACACAAACTTCGAACTGGTATTTTTATACCCCGACAACTGTTGCTTACGGGCGGGTCAAATTTCAACAAACATGGGGCACACGAAAGCTGGAAGATGGCTGGAGGCGATCAAATAAACTTTCCCGCAGTGAAATGGAAGCTGAAGAAACGGCTCAGGAACAGAAAACCGATACCATCAACAATGTAGTTCGTGTTATCGATCCCGAAGAACGTGAATTTTATTTACAGGATCTGCCTCTGAATGATTCCCTGCTGGCACTTTCACATGCCCGCATCCGGGATGCTCTCTATAATGCCGGACGAATTTTCGAAACCGTTTACAATAATTTCCCGCGTGCTATCGATTCGTACCTCGAACTTAACAGAAGGTATCCGTCAAGCATCTATAAATTACCGAGTTACTTCGAACTATGGAGCTTATATACAAAATCGGGCGACGCGGCAAATGCCGACTCGTACAAGAACAAAATTATTAATGAATACCCGGAAAGCAAATATGCCAAATATCTTCAGAACCCCAATTATTTTGTTGAACTGGAAGCGGCAAAAGACAGTCTGAACCGCATCTATCAGAAGGCATTCTATCAGTATAAAAAAGGAAATTACAGCGAAGCCGGAAAACTTTCGGATCAAATGATGAAAATGCAGCCCGATTCAGTAATTATCCCGAAAATCGAATTTTTCAAAACAGTTGCCCGGGGAACGAGTTCTGACTGGAATATTTTTGGTAAACTGCTGAACGACTACGTGCTAAAATATCCGAAAGGCGAAACAACTCCACTGGCCGAAAAAATCCTGACATTGATTCAGGACAGCACCCTTGCCGATTACCAGAAACTGGTTCAGATCGGATACCTGAACGACAAAATCCAGAACGAGGAGCTAAAGGATAATAAACTGACAGGAAACGACGAGTTCGGCGGTAAGTTTTCGTACGACGAAGATCTGCTGCACTATTTTGTAATTGCTTTCCCGAAAGATGCAGGAGTAGATGTAAACCGCCTTAAATTCGATATTGCCAATTACAACATCGACCATTATACAAAGATCGACTTCGATATTGAAACCGATAACCTGAACAGCAATACCGAATTGCTGCTTGTCCGTGCGCTCGAAAACAAGGAAAACGCTTTAATTTACTTCCGATCGATTATCCGGAAACGGGAAGTTTTCCAGGCGCTGAAAGATGTAAAATATGTAAATTTCATGGCATCGTCGACAAATTACCGGGAAATAACCGCTGATAAAAGCTACGCGGAATACCTGAAGTTCTTTGTCAAAAATTACAGTCATTTTATTACAGGCGACTTCAGCGACGAATTATTGCCTTCGCCTGAAGAATTAATGGCCAAAGCAAAAGCTGAGGAAAACAAATTTGAAGAACACGGCTCATTTGTGGTCGTAAAAACCGGCCGCAAAAGCCGGATATATAACGTTGAACCTGATGCTGTACAAAATTTCGTTGTTGCAGTAAACGACCCGTCGTTCTCCATGAAGCAACTAATGTCGGGCTTATCGGATTTCAACCGTAAAAACTATAAAGGAAGCGGACTGAAAATAGATCAGGAAAAGTTTGAAGGGTACCGGCTGGTTGTTGTTAAATCGTTTGCAAACAAAAACGAGGCCCTGCAATATTTCACCAAAGTGGTAACTACACGCGATTTGTTTTCCAGCCTGGGAACCATGAGCTACCGGAACTTCCTGATTTCTGACGGCAATCTGGCCAGGCTGATTGAAACCGGCAGCCTCGAAAATTATATGAACTTTTTCAGCGATGTATACCTGAAAGGCCTTCCTTCCGCAGACTCCGGACAAACGGAAGAACAAATACCAGCCGGCGAAACTGTAGCAGAACAGACAAACACGAACCGACCTGAGCCACAGGCTACTGCTCCTGAAAAAACAGCTTATACCGGCCCGTTCAGCACAGAAATGAATACGGCCCACGTTTTTGTACTGCTCATCCCGCAATCCGGAGTAAATAAAAAAGCAATAACCGAGGCAATTCAAAAGTTCAACAGCACAAATTACGCCGGACAAAACCTGAAAGTCAGTGAAAGCCCGTTCGGAACGAACCAACTGATGATAAAAACGGAAGGACTGACAGACGACATAAAGGCCCTGGAATATCTGACGGAAATAATCAATGATCAGCGTATTTTCCAGCCGATTGAAGATATTGACTACCGGAATTTCATTATTTCGGAAGAAAACCTGAAGATTCTTTCGGCACAAAAAGACGTTGCTGCGTATATGAATTTCTACAAACGTTTTTACCTGAACCGAAAATAATTTTTCCCCTGCCTGAATATTAAAGTTTGTTAAACCGATACTTTTTCAGAAGAATATTTGTTTAACTTGTATAACCTTTTCCGGAAATAATACGCGTATGAAGAAAATAAAAATACTTTGGACCGACGACGAAATTGACCTTTTACGTGCACATGTCCTCTTTCTGGAAGAAAAAGGCTATGAAGTGCAAACAGCGAATAACGGGAACGATGCCATCGAACTGGTAAAAAATAATTTTTACGACATCATTTTTCTGGACGAAAACATGCCCGGATTAAGCGGTCTGGAAACACTAAGCGAAATAAAAGCTGTCAAGCCGAATGTGCCGGTGGTGATGATTACCAAAAGCGAAGAAGAAGATATTATGGATGAGGCCATCGGATCGAAAATGGCTGATTACCTCATCAAACCGGTTAATCCCAAACAGATATTGCTTTCCATTAAAAAAAACGTAGATCAGAAGCGCCTGGTTACCCAGCAAACCACATCGGCTTACCAAAGCGAATTTTCGAAAATAGGTATGCAGATAAGCGACCGGCTCAACTTTAATGAATGGAAGGAAATTTACCGCAAACTTGTTTTCTGGGAGCTGGAATTAAGCAGTTCTGAAGATTCGGCAATGGACGAAATACTGCGGATGCAAAAATCTGAAGCAAATAATTCGTTTGCCCGCTATATTAAAAAAAATTATGTCGGCTGGTTTAAAAAAGACACGACCGAACGGCCCATGCTTTCAACCGACATCTTCAGGTATAAAGTTTTCCCCTTGCTCGATAAAGGGAACAAGGTTTTTGTATTGGTGATCGACAATTTCCGGTACGATCAGTATCGTATGTTTAGCCGGGTGCTCAGCGAATATTTTCATACAGAGGAAGAAGAATTGTATTACAGTATCCTTCCGACGTCAACCATGTATGCACGCAATGCCATTTTTGCAGGACTTATGCCTTCGGAAATAAAAAGCATTTACCCCGATTGCTGGGATGATGATGATAATGAAGGATATAAAAACATGCACGAACTTGAACTTCTGGAAAAGCAAATGGCCCGATTCGGAAGAAAGGAAAAACTTTATTTCGATAAAGTAGGAAGCATAAAAGAAGGGAAGAAACAGGCCGAAATCCTGAAACGTATTCTTGAAAATGATTTGTCGGTAATGGTTTTCAACTTTGTGGATATGGTTTCCCACGCGCGTACCGAAATGGAAGTAATTAAGGAACTGGCAGGCGACGAAAAAGCATACCGGTCGTTAACTCTCAGCTGGTTTAACCACTCCCCGCTGCTCGATCTGCTGAAATCCCTTTCCGAAAATAAAATCAAGGTCGTGCTTACCACCGATCACGGCACCATCCGGGTCGATAACCCGGTAAAAGTAATCGGCGACCGCGAAACCAATGCCAACCTTCGCTACAAACTGGGTCGTAACCTGAATTACAACCCGAAAGAAGTATTTGAAATCACGAATCCCAAAGATATTTTTCTGCCGTCGCGGAATGTGAGTACTTCGTACATTTTTGCTACCAACAGCGATTTTTTTGCCTATCCGAATAACTTTAATTATTATGCCGGCTACTACCGTGATACCTTTCAGCATGGAGGCATTTCGCTGGAAGAAATGATTATTCCGGTAGTTACCATGTCGCCGAAGGGACAATAATTTTTCAGACTAAAAAAACCGGAGGAACCGGTTCTCTGCTTATTTAACGGGAATTTCCTGAAAACCTTCCGGATTCTTCTGAACGGTATCACCCCGCAGAAAGCGGTAACGGTTACGGCTTTCGCTTACATAAACACTGCCGGGATATTTTACCATCATTTGTTTGTACAGTTCCTGAGCCTTGTCTTTCCGGTTCAGATGAAACTGGTAAATTTCGGCCAGGTCAAAAAGCGCGTCGTCAGCCAATAACCCGTAACTGTACTTATCAACAATCGATTCCAGGTTTTGGGCAGCAAGTTCGTATTTCCCCTGTTTCTGAAAAATCATTGCCTTCCGGTATAAAACATCGTCAATCAGATTGTGTGCCGGATACTTTACTTCGATGGAATCGAACACCTGCAACGCCAGTGAATCCTGGTTCCGGAACGAATAAAAATCGGCCCTGGCAAACATCTGCATCGGGATATCTGTCGTATCTGTTCCCAAATTGTTGCTAATCAGCTCAGAAAGTTCAAAGGCATCGTTAGCTGTCATTTTTTCGGTACTTGCCTTTATTACATCGAGTTGAGCCTGTGCCCATTTAAAATCGCCCAGGAAATAACTAAGCCTTGCTTTTTTAAGTTTTGCATCATCGCCCAGATCATTGGTTTTGTTGTCTTCCACAATTTGAGAATACAGTAAAACAGCCTCCCATTCATCGCTTTTGTAAACTTCCACATCAGCCGTTTCCATTTTTATTTCTGAAGCCTGAAATAAATTCAGTCCCTTTATTTTTGAACCTTTTTCCAGCAAGATGAGGGCATCGTCGGGTTTGCCAAGATAAAAAGCCAGCAAATGAGCCTGATTTATCAGCAACCCGTAACTTTCCGGAGTATAGCCCAAAACAGCAAAGCATTGGTTAAACTCTTCATTTAATGTTCCGGCTTCAGAAACATCTGTGTTTCCGAAATCGGTAACCCGGTTGTATTTCAGGTTCATTCGTTCTTTAACAGCCCGTGTGTAAAACGGTGTTTTATTACCTTTCGATAAAAGATAATCATATCCTTTAAGTGCTTCGTCGTATCCTTTGTTTTTCCCGGCAATATCGGCCAGAACCAGAATCTGGTCAGCTTCGGTACCTGTTCGTTTGTCAAGAGCAACCTGTTCACGTAAAGCATCTGCAAAGTTTTTCTCCTGAATAAAGAACCAGATCAGCAGGCGGTTAAATACCAGTTTTTGCGGCTCTTTCCTGATTTGAAGCAGTAATTTCGAACGGAATAAATCGTTCAGCGAACTGTCGACATCGAGTGCAAGGGCCGAAACAATACTGTTCTGGACATTAACAAGATTGTTTTCATCAAGCGAAAGCACAGAAAAATATTCGTCGAGCATCTGTCCGTAGTTCCGCTGAAACATAAAGATACGAGCCATTTCAAGGTGAAAATCTTCACCAGGAAGATCTTTTTCCCCTTTGTCATAAACCCGTTCGGCGTATTCATATTCCGAACGTGAAAGGAATTCGTTTGCAAGCGAAATATACGATTGTTTGTTATGTCTGACATTTTCAAGCGCTTTATCAAAACTTTTTTTTGCATCGTCATCCTTCCCCTGCAATTTCTGAATATAACCCAGCTGCACGTACAGTTCGGACTTGCTCTGTGACCCGCGTAAATTTTTTTTAATCTCCTTTTCTGCACGTTCAAAGTCCTTCAGTTCAACCATACAGTTCAGAAAAATATTGAAATAGGCAGGCTGCAGGGAAATCCCGTAAACCTTCAGGTATAAATCGGCAGCTTTTCCGAAATCTCCCGACTGGTAATATTTTCCGGCCAGAATAAGATCACCGGAATCAATATTTACCTGTGCCTCTGCAGGTTTCGCCAGAAGTACGAGAAACAAACCAAATACTGTTAATTGAATGAATTTATTCATAGTACAAAAATAACATTCGGGAACTTTCAGCAGCTGTCCTTTCCCGTTTTTTTAAACCGGATTCGGATGATTCTATTCAGCCAATTAAAATTAATAACCCTATTTTTACACAAAGGAATTACTAACATTTCATCATGAATATTTTTACCGACAAGAATGTGGCCCGTGACTACGATGCCTATTATACCAGCGAGCAGGGCAAAACTGTTGACGATATTGAAAAACAGGCAATTATCGAATTTATGAAGCCGGTAATGCCCGGAAGGATGCTTGAAGTCGGTTGCGGAACCGGGCACTGGACTGAACTTTTCAGCCGGATGGGCTTCCGGGTTACAGCCACCGACGTTTCACAGGCCATGATGGCTTATACGAAAAACAAATCCCTGCCGGGAGTCACTTTCTCAGAAGCTGATGTTCTCAACCTTCCTTTTCCTGATAACCATTTCGATCAGGTTGCAACGGTTACCGCCCTCGAATTTTGCGGCGATATTCAGCAGGCTTTTTCTGAAATGAGACGGGTATTAAAGTCCGGTGGCTGGCTGATTGCCGGATGTCTGAATGCAGATTCAATGCTGGGTAAAACAAAAAATTCGGACCCGGTTTTCAGACATGCGAAAATGATGACCCGGTCAGAACTTAAAAATCATCTGGAAACGATTGGGATCCCGGTTATACACGAGTGCGTTTTCTTTTCTCCTGAATTTGAACTTCTCGATCATACCGGCAGGGAAAACACGGTTGCAGGTGCTTTTATGGCTGCTGCCGTACAAAAAAAATAATTATATGCAGACGATAGACGCAACTATAAATACCTATCTCCATCTATAAAAAAACAAAAAAATTCTGGCATGAATAAAATAATTATTTTACTACTGGGAGTTCTCTTAATGAGTTCATGCTCAGACAAAAAAAACATTGATGGGAAATGGAGCGATATTATTAAATTATCAGTAAAAAAAGTTGATTTTTCTGCAAAGGCTGATTCGGTTATAATCACAACAAAAGGGGATTGGTGGTGGATCGATGAAATTTTGTTCGGGGACACTATCTATAGCTACAATGGCAGAAATGATATAAATCTTGAATCCGACTCATATACCATCAAAGAAGACTGTTTCGTTGTGGAACGACGTGATAAAAACACGCTTTTCGTGAAGTTGAATGAGAACGACACAGGGGAAAAACGAGTGATGACAATCGGTATTGAAGCAGGCGACTATTTTGACGGCGTGACGATTAATCAGGCTGCAAACTGATGGACTATATTTAATTTTAGAAAATTTGTGAAATGTATATTACTGTTGAAATAAGTTATTACCCGTTGGTTGCCGACTACTGCCAGCCTGTTGAAGAATTGCTGGAAATACTGAAACAACAAACTGGCATTTCGGTCGACACCGGCGTTATGAGCACCCAAATCGGTGGTGAATACGAGCCGGTCATGCGATTGCTCGGCATATCGATGAAACAATTAATGGAAAAATACCCTTCCGTATTTACCCTGAAAATTGCCAACGCCTGCAAGGTGTAAAACGGGAACTAACGACTATCTCTCCAGTTCTTTAAAATGTCTAATAAATTTTCTATCTGATCTTCGGTATGAATTGCCGAAACAGTTATCCTTACAATAAATTTTTCCATCTTAACCGGATAATCGACCGCAGGTGCGATGATAAGATTTTCCTCAAGGTAGGCCGACAAATCGCGGGCAGTTTGTTGTTCCGAAAAATAAACAGGCACAATAGGCGTGTTGCTGCCCGATGTATCAAATCCAAGCTCGATAATGCCATTCCGCAAATGTTCCGAATTTTTTAAAAGAACATTTCTCCATTGCGGATTTCCTTTTATCAGTTTTAATGAAGAACAGGCCGCAGCTACAATTGACGGTGGCAAAGAAGTAGATGCCTGGTAAAATGAGGATTTGCCACGCAGTTGTCCGATAAATTCTTCTGAGCCGGCAATAAAACCGCCATAGGCACCCAGCGCTTTGCTCATCGTTTCTGACTGATAAATGCCGGGAGCACCATCCAGTCCGAAATAGTCAGGGGTTCCGCGCCCGTTCGGACCAAGCACACCGGTTGCATGAGCATCGTCAACAAGCAGTAACCCGTTATGTTTCCTCACCAGAGGATAAATCCGGTCGAGAGGGGCAATCTCTCCCGTAAGAGAAAAAATGCCGTCAGTAACAACTATTGGCTGCTGTTCCTTATCCCTTTCCAGAATCTCTTCAAGATTATCCGGGTCACGGTGACGGAAAAAAACAATATTTGAAAACATCCCGGGAATGCCGTCAGTAATGCTGGCATGTGCCATCGAATCGACATAAATCACAGAATACCTGTGCTTCAGTTGCTCAAGCAGTAACCGGTTCCCCATGTAACCTGAAGCAAAAGTTATTGCCGACTCCTTCGCCTTGAACTCAGCCAAAAGTTTTTCCAGTTTCAGATGCAGATCGGAAGTACCCGTTGTTTGTCTTGATGCTGAAAAATTAACCCCATACTTTTGTAAAGCAAGGACAGAATCTTTTACAACATCCGGATGATTTGCCAATCCCAGATAATTATTTCCCGCAAAATAAGAATACCTCTCATTTTTTAGCCGGATATAATTTCCAACGCTACTGTTTAATGTGATCATTACAAACTCTATTTTTCCCCAATAATAAAAAACAATAAACTCAAAAATGATCTTTATTTCAAAAAGATATTGACAAATCCCGGAACAAATCCCGGTGTTAATTTACTGCATCCAAACCAAGTTTATTTTCATTTTTGTATCTTGTCGGTTTATTTTTCTGGAATGATTAAAAATGTTGTTTTGTTAGGGGCCGGAAATCTGGCAACCCATCTGGGAGAAGCGTTATCCGACAGCGGAATTAATATTGAGCAGGTATTCAGCCGAACAACCGATTCGGCAAGAACCCTGGCCGGGAAAGTAAAATCTTCGTATACTACCGATCTTTCCAAAATAAAGGAACATTGCGATTTATACATTATTGCGGTAAAAGATGATGTATTGCCGGAAGTTGCCGGCCGTGTAAATTTCGGAAACAGTTTGGTTGTGCATACAGCCGGCAGCATTGACATGCAGGTACTGGCTCCCTATTCCGGAAATTACGGCGTTTTTTACCCGTTTCAGACTTTCTCGAAATCGAAAAAAATTGATTTTAGTGCCGTGCCGGTATGCCTGGAAGCCAACACTCCGGAAAACCTCAGGGAACTGGAAGATCTGGCAGGAAAAATATCGAATAAGGTGATGCCGGTCGATTCGCGGCAACGCCGGTTTTTGCATGTGGCTGCAATATTCAGCTGCAATTTCGTAAATCATTTATATGCCCTTAGCGACCAGCTTCTGAAGGATAACAAAATGGGGCTGGAGTTGCTTTATCCGCTGATCAGGGAGACAAGCGAAAAGGTAATGAAGATGAATCCGGTTGAAGCACAAACCGGTCCTGCGGCACGAAACGATCAGGAAATCATTCGCAAGCATTTGGCTCTGCTGAGCGATAGACCTGAAATGAGGGAGATTTACCGTCTGTTATCAGACAGCATTCACAAATTACATTTCACATAATGATAAAAGAAGAATTTAAGCAGATTAAAGCATTCATTTTCGATGTAGACGGCGTTCTTGCGCTGGCTGTTTCCCCGTTAACCGAGGATGGCGATCCGATGACCACTACCAATGTGCGGGACGGATATGCCATTCGTAATGCAGAAAACAGCGGATTTGTAACCGGTATTATTACAGGCGGTAACTTTGAGAGGGTACGTCTTCGGTATTCAAAACTCGGGGTAAAACATATTTACATGGGCACTTTCGATAAAATTAAATGTCTCGAAGACTTTATCGGAAAAACCGGAATCCAGAAAAATGAAATCCTGTACATGGGTGACGACATGCCCGATTACCCGGTTATGAAAGAGGTGGGAATGCCTGTCTGTCCGGCCGATGCAATACCTGACATCAAAAATATAGCAAAATATATTTCCGATAAAAAAGGCGGAGAAGGTTGTGCCCGCGATATTATCGAACAGGTTATGCGTGCGCAGGACAAATGGATCAATGAACATTCATACCATTGGAAATCGTTATGAACCCACTGGAAAAACTCGGGAAATACCGGTTTATACTGGCTTCCAAATCGCCCCGGAGGCAGCAGTTGCTGGCGGAGCTGGGCCTGGATTTTAAGATCGAAGTCATGGATGTTGACGAATCGTTTCCTGAAGATATGCCGGTGGAGGAGGTGCCGGTTTTTCTGGCCGGGAAAAAAGCAGATGCATTTTCAGGTGTACTCGCTGATAACCAGATTGTAATTACTGCTGACACCATCGTTTCCCAGGGAAATAATGTGTTGAATAAGCCCGAAAACGCATCGCGGGCACGGGAAATGCTTCAGCTTTTATCAGGGAAAAAGCACGACGTAATTACCGGCGTTTGTCTGTCTTCAAAATCGAAAAGAGTGGTTTTCAGTGCCAGAACCAGCGTATGGTTCAAAGAATTAAGCGAAGAAGAAATCAGCTTTTATATTGAAAACTACAAGCCTTTTGATAAGGCCGGGGCATACGGCATCCAGGAATGGATCGGTTACATCGGGATATACCGGATCGATGGTTCCTATTTCAACGTGATGGGATTGCCTGTGCAGCAGTTATATTCCCAGTTACTGAAATTCTAACGGGCACAGGGATGAAGAGGCTGAAAAAACTGTTTCTTGTATTGCTGCTGCTCGCATTTGCATACACTCTTTCGGCCCGTGAAAAAAAAGATACCATTTCCTCCCTGTTTAAAGATGATATTTTATTTACTGAAGTGAACCCGGTCCACCCGCTTGGTATTTTTACGCCCGACTACCCGTTTTATATGGGAACTTTCAATAAAAAAGGAAATAAGTTCTCGGTCGGGTATTCCATGGGAAACAACTGGCTTCCCCGGTCAACCATTTATTATCCGTTATACCTGACATCACGGCAACAGGAAGAGGTAAACAGGTTATACATGACCGACAGGCCTCTTTATTTCTATGAGAATAATATTCCGGTTGACAAGAAAACGTTTTCTGCTGACGGGGTATTGCAAAACATTAGTTTTACCTGGCTGTGGCAGCTCGGGAAAAAAGGCTCATTCATTTTTAAGCTGAATACGCACCTGCTTTCAGGCGGAAATTTTCCGTTGCACTATCTGGCCAGTGACGATTTTATCGAATGGTTTCACGACCGGATCGGAAGACACGATCTTTTTGGCCGTCACGAGTATGTGTTTAACCGGGCGCATATTGAGTTTACCGACGAGAACAATGACAAACTTCGTATCAACGAAGGAGATTTTTTCCCCGGCACTTTCGACATTCATTATTACCGTCCGCTTTGGCGAAAGGTAAACCGGGCTTCGTACCATTCATTTCAGTTGGGGGCTCATCTTTCCCTTCCGGTCAATAAATATTATCCCAAAGCAGCAGGTGGGTTGTCCGGTGCTTTTCTTTACAGACAACAAATCTGCCATGGCTTTAACTTCGACTTCGGCCTCAATTTTCAGATGACTTATCACTCGCTGCTCAGTTTTGGTAAAACGGTAAACATGATTGACCGCAATTTCCGGAAATCTGCAAAATCGTACCTGTCATTCAATTTTGTGTCGAAAAAAGACCGGGTGTTTTACTTCGGGCTGATGAACAATTACCAGGACCCGTTTCTGAAAGGATATATTTTCAGCCGTACACAGGATAAGTACGATAAACTGGGAGTTTCGTTCCTTCAGCCCGGCGACGTGTGGGAAGGTTATACGCTGAAAGAGTCTGTCATACCTTCTAAATTTACCGCTGCTTCCATGTATTTCTTTTCAGTGAAATCATACATTTTCATGGGCTTTAAGGCTGCAAAAGGTGATTTCTCGTTTAATGTGGGAGAAGATTATTTTTCTGTAAATAATGCACCTGATATACAGTATGGTTTCCGGTACACCCGTACATTTGGAAAATAAAGAGGCAGGTGTCTGTTTCTGTTAATATTAATTCCATCGGGAATGAGTGCTGTTCCCTTTCAAAAAAAAGAGAGATGATGAAAAAGATTAGTTTGATTTTTATCCTGTTTGTTGTTTCCGTTACAACCCTGTTTGCAGATGAAGGAATGTGGATTCCCATTTTGCTCGGGAAGAATATTGATGAAATGAGGCAAATGGGATGTCAGTTGAGTGCAAAAGATATTTACGATGCCAACCATTCGAGCCTGAAAGATGCTGTTATTCTTTTTGGAGGCGGATGCACCGGGGAACTTATTTCCGGCCAGGGGTTACTGATAACCAACCATCATTGCGGGTACGGATCGATTCAGCGACATAGCTCGGTCGAGAGCGATTACCTGACAAATGGCTTCTGGGCAATGTCGAAGGAAGAAGAACTGCCGAACCCGGGACTGACTGTGAAATTTCTGCAACGAATGGAAGATGTGACCGGTAATGTGATGGATGGAACTTCGGGGCTTGAAGAAGAAAAAAAACAGGGGAAAATAGATGAAAATATAAAGGCAATAGAGCAATCAGCTTCCGACAGCGGGCATTTTTACACGGTGGTAAAGCCCTTGTATTACGGGAACCAGTATTTTTTGTATGTGTATCTTGAGTACAAAGATGTACGTCTGGTGGGAGCACCCCCTTCTGCAATCGGTAAGTTTGGCGGCGACACCGATAACTGGATGTGGCCCCGCCATACCGGCGATTTTTCTCTCTTCCGGATTTATGCTGACAAGAACAACCAACCGGCTGAATATTCGAAAGATAATGTGCCGTATCATCCTGAAAAATTCCTTCAGATATCGATGGAAGGGGTTCATGCCAACGATTTCACCATGGTTTTGGGCAATCCGGGACATACCAACGAATACCTGCCTTCACCGGCTGTTTCGTTGCTGATGAAACAAGACAATCCTGAAAAAATCAGAATCCGGGATACAAGACTGGCAATTCTTTCTGCACAGATGAATGCCGACCGGAAAGTGCGTATTCAGTATTCAGCTAAATACGCGGGAATCAGCAACTCGTGGAAACGCTGGCAGGGAGAGATTCTTGGTTTAAAAAGACTGGACGCCATTCAGAAAAAAAAGGATTTTGAAACTGATTTTACCAAATGGGTGGATGAAACCGCCGAAAGAAAGGCAGAATACGGAAAAGTACTGCCTGATTTTGATGATTTGTATTCGCAGATTGCCCCTTATTCGAAAGCACGCGATTACTATAACGAGATTGTTGTCAACGGCTGCGATGTGTTCAGGCTTGCTTCCATCCTCGATCGCAGTGCTAAGGCGGTGGAAGTTGCCGACGGGGATAAGAAGGAAATACTTGCAAAAAGTCTGGAAAACCAGATGAAAGGATATTTTAAAGACTATGACCAGGCAACCGATGAAAAGGTCTTCCTGGCCGTACTTCGCATTTACCGGAACGATCTTGATGCACAGTTTCTGCCTCCTGAGTTTATCAGCATGATGGATAAAATGGATGATCAGAAGCTGAAACAAAAAATATATGAATCGTCGGCATTGGTTAACCGGACGAAGTTGCTCGCCATGGCTGAAAATTTGCCGGCGAAAGGATTGAAATCGCTGAACAATGATCCGCTGATGAGACTGTACCGGATGCTGGTCAATTTTTACAATTCGAATGTATCCGAAAAATATGCCGGTCTGGATATCCGGATACAGGAAACCCAGGAACATTACATGAAGGGCATCATGGAAATGAAGGCAGGGGAGAATATTTACCCGGATGCGAATTATACCTTGCGCGTCAGCTATGGCAAAGTGGAAGGCTATATTCCCCGCGATGGTGTGAAATATGATTATTATTCCACAATCGACGGGATCATGGAAAAAGATAACCCGGAAATTTACGATTACAATGTGCCGCAAAAACTTCGTGATTTGTACGAAAAGAAAGATTTCGGCGGATATGCAACTGATGGTAAACTGTCGGTTTGCTTTATCGCTTCAAACCATACGACAGGAGGGAACTCGGGAAGCCCGGTAATAAATGCCCGTGGCGAACTGATCGGTGTCAATTTCGACCGGTGCTGGGAAGGGACCATGAGCGATGTGATGTTCGACCCCGACCATTGCCGCAATATTGTACTCGACATCCGCTATGCACTTTTCATTATCGATAAATTTGCCGGTGCCGGTTACCTGCTCAACGAAATGGATCTGAGATATTAATTTTCCGGACGCAGGAAGAAGTAGTTGGAGAAGACTGTAAAATCAAAAACGGATTTCTCCAACTGTTTTTTTGCTGATTAACCGTTTTTTGACAGCAAAAGCCCGGGCAGGGTTTGTTACCAGTAGCATGTTGATATCGTCATCAGTAAATCCCTGTTTTTTCAGGTTCGGAATAAGTTCAGTAAAAATCAGCGTATACGGTTTGTAGGGCTGTTCCGGTTGCCCCGGATCGAACCAGCCGGCATCCTGCGAGATAAGTACCTTGTTGAGAAGCCCTTCTTTTTTCATTGTTTTCAAAATTTTCGGGTAGCTTTCCGCATATTCCGCTTCCCATCCGTACTTGTCGAGCGAAATCCAGGCTCCCATTTTTGCAGCCCGTATCAGGTTCGACCATTCTTTTTCATCGCTGGCATGTCCCCATATAAACGCTTCAGGCGAAACGCCTTCTTCCTCTAAAATTTCCAATTGCTGAAAAGCTGCCACCGCCGGTCCTGTGTGCGACATGATTGTCAGTCCTGTTTCCTTGTGGGTAAGCGCAGCAGCTCGTACCAGGGTCGCATGAAAATCGGAAAGTGGCTTCCGGTCGACAGCAATTTTAATGAATCCCGGACGGATTCCGGTCCCGTCTATTCCCTGTTCAAACTCGGCAATCCAGAAGGTTGAAATCATGGTCGGGGTCATGTTCAGCACATATTCGGGGACGAACCGGTTGTTCTGAGCTCCGTAGAAACCGGTATTGGTAAGTATATGCAAACCTGTTTCATCTGCAAGTCTTTTCAGCAAGCGGACATCACGGCCCACATAAACCGGGGTACATTCGATAAATGATCTTACGCCATAGGCTTTAAGTTCCTGCAGACGAGGAAGGATATGCTTTACTGCATCTTCCATTCCGTAGGGTTCCGGATGATCGTCTTTGGGCCGGATAAAATCGACTAACACATGTTCATGTTCCAGCGTTTTCCCGAGTTCCCGTGCGGGAATCTCTCCGTTTACAGTGATGATTTTCCCCCGGGGAGAAGACGAACAGGAATATATCAGCAAAAGGATGAAGAAGATTCTTAACGGATGAGCTTTCATAATCGTTTTACCCCCCGTGTTGTAAATGATAGTCCCTGCTGCCCGGTTGTCGAGATCATTACTGCCTCGAAAAGCGGGTCCTGAATTCCGGAACGGGTTGCCCATTCAAAAATGAAATTACCTCCTGTGCCTCCGTGCGTATCTGTTTCATCAATAACAATTTCAATTGTTTCAAGGGGTCTTACAAAAACAGGAAAGTTAAAATAAGTCCGGATTAAATTGCCTTCGGTATTGTAATAATCGGCACGGGAAATAAAAACAGAGTCGACCGTACTAATATTCCGGATGCTTACTGTTGTCGTTAAATTATACAGATGTTTTTCTGTTCGCTGATAAATCTGGGAATACACAGGGAGATAAGTGCTTTGCATCACCAGATTGTCCAACTTCCGGGCATCTGTCTTCCTTTTCTCCCAGTTTACCGGGTCAACCGAACTTATTTCTGTTTCTCTATGACAGGAAACAACAATTGACAGGGAGAAAATTAGCAGGAGGATGTACCCCCTTGGGTGTGTTTTTTTAATAAACGACTGCATATTTTTTATCTGTTTATTTTTCTGATTTTCCGTTTCCCGGCATTTTAACCGAATCATACCTGTGTGCAAATTATGCAATTATCTGCATTTTACAAAAAGTCCGGTTCTGTTTTCAGTAATCTGTTTATTTATGTATGTACCCGGAAAATTTCAATTCACATTAATTGAATAATCCTTCATCTGACGGATATTCACTCCTGTGTTCTCAATAACATTCCTTCTATTTTTTACGGGTAGTGGTATAATTTACCAATTCAATCAAGGCTGTCCTTGATTCATTTTCGGGAAGTTGTTTGATTTGTTCAATTGCCTTGTTCCTGAATTCGTTCATCCGTTGTTCGGCATATTCCAATCCGCCTTTTGCAACCACCAGGTCAACCAGTTCTTTGACCTTGACTGCATTTTTATTTTTTTTCTTTACCAACCTGAGAATTCTGCGTTTTTCTGTTTCGTCCGATTGCTCAAGTACATAAAGCAACGGCAATGTTATTTTTCTTTCCTGAATGTCGTTTCCTGTTGGTTTGCCCAGAAATCCTTTCGACTGGTAATCAAAAATATCATCTTTTATCTGGAAGGCAATTCCGACATCAAGGCCGATCTGAAACATGTATTCGGTAAGGTCTTCGTCATCACTAACCGATGCTGCTCCCATCGCCATGCTTGTTGCAATCAGTGATGCTGTTTTTTTCCTGATAATTTCGAAATAAGTATCAAAATTAATATCCAGCTTCCGGCTTTTACGCATTTGCAAAATTTCACCTTCGCTCATATCTTTTACTGCACGGCTGATCAGGTGCAGGTAACGGTATTTTTTTTCATCCAGAGCATTCAGAAAACCGCGTGCCAGTATGTAATCGCCGACCAGTACTGCAATTTTATTTTTCCAGAGTGCATTTATCGAAAAACTGCCCCGCCTCTCATATGACTCGTCAACCACATCGTCGTGCAGCAAGGTAGCCGTGTGCAAAAGTTCAATGCCGGAAGCAGCCAGCAATGTCGACTCGTTAAATTCTCCCAGTATTTTTGCTGAAAGAAAAACAAACATCGGACGCATCTGTTTTCCTTTCTTTTTCAGTATATACCGGATAATTATTTCGAGGAAAGGAATATCGCTCTTTATGGCTTCTTTAAAATAAGGGTCAAAGTCTTTTAACTCTTTCTTTATCGGCGATTGAATTATTTCCAGAGAGGTCATTCAGACAATTTTTTATATCCTCAAAAGTAAAAAATAAATTGACTTTCGGCTTCTAAAATCGGGACAGTATCTGTTTTTCAGATTTCATTCAAACAAATACCGTCCGGAAGTCCGGAAAGCTCCGCAAAAGCTGTAATCCTTATATTTTTCGCCTTTCCCTACCAACCTGGCATTTATTATTACATTTAATTTCATTTTTTTAAGAAAGTAGGCTTGTCGTAACTTCAAAATTGTAAATTTGAGTTTGCTTTTTCCAGAGGAGAATTTTATTTGGCTTTTTTTTGGGAAGAGAAGTCAAATATGCTATTTAAAAACATGTCTGTTTTAATAAAATGTTGATTATTAAAATTTTGGTTTTTGCACTATAATCTCCAAAATTGTGTATAATTGTTAAAAGTTGTTAAATTTACATTTGTCCTAATCAAAACTTAAAATGTGCTTATGGCTGACAATTTGCTGGAAAGAAGAGCTTTTTTAAAAATACTTGGTGCCGGAGTTGGTGCTACTTTGGTTCCTTTTTCAATGGCAGGTATGTCAACTGACATTACCAGCAGTTTTAGCCTCCTCAACTTCAGGCTGGGAAAGTCTGAATGGATTCTTCACAAAGATGGAACGTTCGATTTAATAGCAGGAAAGATACGGTTATGCAAGTGCAGGCCGTCGATTGACGGACAAGCCATTTTTGCACGAAACACTTTTATGGGCGATTCGCCCAAAGGCAAACGTATTATTTATGAACTCGATAACGGCTATATCATGCTTGACCTGAAAATTCATTCAGGTTCGGTTTCGATAGGAGCTGAAATCAGCGGAGTACAAATTGCCCCGCATCTGTTCTGCCCGATTGGTGAAGCCGAAATTACCGGTGCCGATAACTTTTTCAAGCAAGGTCTTGGAACCGGCGGGCAGAGTGGTATTTATGACTTTCCGAAGCCCAGCAGCCAGGATTGGGGGAACAAATCAGGAGAACAAACCTGGTCGTACGACAGCTACATGGTGTCGGGTTTGACAGCTTCGAACGGCGACACGATGGCAATCGGTGCTTATGAACATGAAAATTTTCTGCAGCGAAGTACCGTTTACAGCAGCTCACATCGCTGGGGCCTGAAAGATAAAGAGCCAGGGTACGAAAATTTCTTTTTCGAAGCCGGTTTTCTGACTGAGAATATTCCTCTGGCCGACGATTTTCTGAAACTGCCTGATATTTATGTTTTCTACGGGAACCAGCCGTTTGAAACATTTCAGCACCTGGTATGGAATATTTCAGAACAAAACGTAGCCCGCCGGGATACCAATACCAGTTATCACTGGTGCTCGAAATACGAATTCGGCAGAGAGTTTAATTACGCCCGGCTCGTTGAACAACTGGAGGCACTTGATAAAATTGATCCGAAACTTCCGCTGCAAACCATCCAGATCGACGATTGCTATTGTGTACATGGCGACTGGCTCGATGTAAACGAAAACTGGCCCAATGGTCTGGAGGTTGCTGCACGACAGATTTTTCAGCGACGGTATTGCGCCGGAATCTGGATAGCCCCGTTCAAAGTTGATGAAAACAGCAAACTGTTCAAACATCATAAAGAATGGCTCAACAGGGATTTAAACGATGAATTAATTGTGGAAGAAGATGGCCCGGAGGGAAAACAATATTCGCTTGACGGGAGCCATCCCGAAGTTCAGAAATATATTCGAAAGGTTTTCCGTACATACCGGAAAATGGGTTTCATATTTTTTAAAATCGATTACCTTGACTGGGGCTTGAAAAATGCAGCTTACGTGAAACGCTTTGAGGCAGGGAAGACTTCAGTTCAGGTTTTCCTTGAAGTTATCCGGATAATCAGGGAAGAAATTGGTGCAGGAAGTTTCCTTCTGGCATCACGTTCGCCCTATGCCCCGGTGATCGGTTACGTAGATGCAATGCGCATTTCGAATGATGTGGAAGACAGCTGGACTGAAAACGGAGTTGTAAATATGCTTCAGGAAAGCTATTACTGCCAGTATTTTAACAATACGCTTTGGCAGAACGACCCCGATGTATTGTTCCTCCGCAACGAAAACAATAAGTTCACCAAAACAGAACGCGAAAGCCTGACCTTATGGGATGGCATTCTGGGCGGGTCGATCAGTACATCCGACCGGTGTTCATCGTGGACCGAAGACCAGGTACTCTTCTGGCGGTTTTTGCAACCGCAGAAACGACCACAGAGTGCTGTCTTTCCTTACTGGCCTAACCTGAAAACCTGCAAAGTTGCCGTACGTCGTTATAAAAAGTTCAAAGGCTGGGGCCTGCTGATCTTTAACGATACCGATCAGGAAACAAGTGAAAGTTTTTCAATTAATGAAATATGCGGGCATAACTCGAGCTGGGTATATTTATGGACGCCCGGATCAAGTGTCGGCTTAGGTAAATTGCGTGATATTAACCTTACGCTGAAAAAGCACGAGGCAAAATTGCTGTTTCTTTCCGATAACAACGAAATCCCGCCTGCCAATTTAACACTTAGCGGCGTAGAGATGAGCAGTGAAAACTATTTTGATGTATAGTTCTGCATAAATACCGCCTTTAAAAAATCAATTTAAATATTTGTCTAATCCACTTTCCGACAGGGGAGTGGATTTTTACTGGCCGTCCTCGTCGGATGATGCCCTGATTTTTTTGTCTGGTTTACTACATTTGCATAAATTCACACATCAGAAAAAATTGTAATATGGATTCTCTGAAACTTTCTGTTGATACTCCCATTGAACAAATCAACCGGTTTACAAAAGGTACATTGGTCGATACGCTGGGAATTGTTTTTACTGAAGTAGGTTCTGATTTTGTAAAAGCGACCATGCCGGTTGACCAGCGGACTTTCCGCCCCGGCAAAATGTTGCATGGCGGGGCCAGTCTTGCCCTGGCCGAAACAGTTGCCGGATTGGGCAGTATGCTGATGATCGATTGTGACAGTTATGATATAAAAGGCATACAGATCAGTGCCAACCATACCCATGGAATAGCAGAAGGGATGGTATATGCTACCGCGAAAATTGTTCATGCCGGCAAACGAACTCATCTATGGGATGTCCGGATAGAAGATAAAGACGGCCGGCTTATATCGACGGAACGGGTTACCAATATGATTGTTAAGAGGAATGACAAATAATGAATATTCGGCGCTTATCGACCAGCTGCTGGAAAAACAGATTGCTTTTGCCGCCTGGTTCTTTCCGGGCGAAAAAAAAGGGAACCTGTTAATCGGCAATCCGGAAGATGTAACTTTTCTGAACCAATTTAACCGGTTGAATGGAGAAAAGGGCTTTGTCTTTGCCCCTTTCCGGATCACTGAAACCAGCCCGGTTGTTTTGCTAAAACCCGGTTTTTTTTCTGAAAATATTCAGGAAGAAGAGAGGATTGATATAAACGGGTTTCGCTCATTTGACCGGCTGACGCGGCAGTCCGGGCCTTTACAGTTCCTTTCAAAAGAAGAATATCTCCGTTCTATTGAAGAAACTGTTTCAGAAATAAAAAGAGGAGTACTTTCGAAAGTGATTATTTCGCGCCGGATTCCGGTTGTACGAAACAATAGTTCTTTGGGTGAAGTATTTTTAAAGTTGAACGGACAAACACCCGATGCATTTTGTTACGTGGTAAATCTGCCGGTTGCCGGGACATGGATGGGTGCCACGCCTGAAATATTGCTTCATTCAGAAAACAACGTTTTTGAAACGGTTTCACTGGCCGGAACCCAAAAACGGCACGACGGTCCGGATTATGCGTGGTACACGAAAGATATTGAGGAACAGGCCTTTGTGTCGCGTTACATGCTCGATGTTTTTTACCGCTTTCACATTATTCATGAATATAAAACAAAAGGTCCGGAAACACTGGAAAGCGGTAATGTAGCCCATCTGAAAACCTCGTTTTATTTTCCGGCTGAAAAAATAAAAGATTGTCTGGGCGATTTTATTGCCGATCTGCATCCGACGCCTGCTGTTTGCGGGCTTCCGAAAGAACTGGCCGACGATTATATTCGTGATCATGAAAAGCATCATCGGAAATACTATACCGGCTACCTTGGACCGTGGCGATTGAACAGGGAAGTCAGGCTTTTTGTAAATTTGCGTTGTATGGAAGTGTTTGCAAAACAGTTTATTTTATACGTCGGCGGGGGAATTACGGCGAAATCGGTTGCAGAACAGGAATGGGAGGAGACCATCCAGAAAGCCAAAACCCTGCTGTCAGTACTTCAAACCGGAACAGAATGATTTCAGAAAAAAAACAGATACAACAACTGGCAGCCTTGCTGCTGAAAAAAGGAATTACCGATATTGTGATTTCTCCCGGAAGCCGCAATGCACCAATGATTAATACTTTTGCCGGCTGTCCGGAGTTTGATTGCCGCAACGTGGTTGACGAACGCAGTGCAGCTTATTTTGCCCTCGGTCTGGCTTTGAAAATACAAAATCCGGTTGCCCTGGTTTGCAGTTCCGGAACTGCGACTTTGAATTATGCACCTGCCGTTGCCGAAGCTTTTTACCAGCATATTCCGCTGGTTCTGCTCACTGCCGACCGGCCCGGTTACTGGATCGATCAATCGGAGAACCAGTGTATCCGGCAGACAAATATTTACAGCAACTTCAGCAAAAAAAACATTTCGCTGCCTCTCGGCGAGAGCGAAAAGGAACTTTGGTTTGCGGCCCGGCAGATTAACGAATGCCTGAATGTGGCTGTTTCCGGTTCGCCCGGGCCGGTGCATATCAATATTCCGCTGGAAGAGCCCTTGCATATTCTTACGGAAGCTGAATTGCCGGATGTAAAACTGATTGAAACAAGCGAAACATATTCAATTTTTTCTGAAGCAGAATCGGAAAGGCTTGCTAGGGAGATTCAGCAGACGAAAAAAATACTGGTGGTAGCAGGTCAGCAAATACCGAACCCCGGACTGGAAAACAGTCTGGCTGCTTTTTGCAGAAAATCAGGAGCTGCGGTGCTTACCGAGCATTTGTCGAACCTGAGAGACGAACAGTTTTGCAGCAGCGTTGACCTGCTGATGCCTGCCATTCTGAATGACGGAATCGAAAGGTTTCAGCCGGAATTACTGATCAGTTTCGGGGGGACGCTGGTTTCAAAATCCATTAAACAGTTTCTTCGGAAATATAAACCATTGCAGCATTGGCACGTGAGTTTGCCGGGTGAACATTTCGATACATACCAGTCGCTTACCAAGGTGGTTCCGATGGACGCCGCTGATTTCTTTGATGTCCTTCAGGAAAAAATTCAGCAAAAAAAAATCTCTTATCAGCAACTTTGGAAAAACAAGGAATTGCAGGTCAACCGGCTTCGTGACCAGTTTATTTCAGAAACCGGCTTTTGTGATCTGAAGGTTTTCGGGCAACTGGCAAAATCGATTCCCGGAAATTCGGTAATCCATCCCGGAAACAGTTCACCGGTACGTTACACGTTGATTTGCGAACCGGTGAAGAATGCGATGTATTTCGGCAATCGCGGAACCAGCGGCATTGATGGTTGCGTATCGACAGCCGTCGGGTTTGCAAGCGTTTCCGAAAAGATAAACACCGTGATCGTGGGCGACCTGTCGGTTTTTTATGACTCGAATGCGCTGTGGAACAAATATCTGGGTGCGAACCTCCGGATTATTGTCATTCATAATGGCGGCGGAAATATTTTCAGCATGATTAAAGGGCCGGGTGAATCGCCTGCGTTCAATCAGCATTTTTTTGCTGAAAACACGTACAAAGCCGAAGCGCTGGCCAAGGCGTTTGGTCTGGATTATTTCAGTGCCAAAAATGAAAATGAACTGACAAAAGCATTAGATGATTTTTATTCACCGTTTCAGGAAAGACCGGCCTTGCTGGAGGTTTTTACAAATGCAGGAACCAACACCCGGGTATTCGGGGAATTATTTAAAAATATAATATACAATGACAACAAAACGCGAATGGCAAACCATTAAAGAATACGAAGATATTTTTTTCGATTATTACAACGGAATCGGGAAAATTACAATCAACCGCGAACGCTATCGCAATGCGTTCCGTCCGACCACGGTCAGTGAGATGACAGATGCTCTGCGTATATGCCGCGAAGATCAGCATATTAACGTAGTGGTGCTGACCGGTGCCGGCGACAAGGCTTTCTGTTCGGGAGGCGATCAGCATGTAAAAGGCAAAGGTGGCTACATCGACAAAGACGGAATCCCAAGGCTGAACATTCTGGATGTGCAAAAGCAAATCCGTTCGATGCCCAAACCGGTAATTGCCATGGTAAACGGTTATGCCATTGGCGGTGGCCATGTATTGCACGTGGTTTGTGACATCAGTATTGCTTCGGAGAACGCCATCTTTGGGCAGACCGGCCCCGAAGTGGGCAGTTTCGATGCAGGACTGGGCTCGTCGTACCTGGCCAGCATTGTCGGGCAAAAGAAAGCACGCGAAATCTGGTTCATGTGCCGCCAGTACTCTGCACAGGAAGCACTGGAAATGGGACTGGTGAACAAAGTGGTGCCTTTCGGTCAACTGGAAGATGAGGTGGTTGCCTGGGCTGAAAAAATGCAGGAACACAGTCCGCTGGCTCTGCGAATGCTGAAACTCGGACTGAATGCCGAGCTTGACGGACAAATCGGTATTCAGGAATTTGCCGGCAACGCCACACTGCTTTACTATTTAACGGAGGAAGCACAGGAAGGCAAAAATGCCTTTCTCGAAAAACGCAAACCCGACTTTAAAAAGTTCCCAAAGTTCCCGTAGTCAAAGTTTTAAATGGCCTCAATTTCATCTATTTTAGCAGAAGATTTTTTCATTTAAATAATCGACAGGATGATTACGAAGATTAGAATTAAGAATTTTAAAAAATTAAAAGATATTTCTTTTGACTTACAAAACTCAGTCGTCCTGATAGGACCTAATAATTCAGGGAAAACAACAATACTTCAGGCTTTAACTCTCCTTGATTTAGGATTAAAAAAATTAAGTGAAAATAAGCACAGGCAGGGGAAACAACGATCAGGAGTTGCGATTAATCGCAGGGACATGCTCGCTATGCCCGTTTCTTCATCAAAATATATATGGTATCACCAATTGGTAAGAGAAATTGACCGAAGCCAGGGACCTCAGAAAACATCTAATATTTTAATCGAGATTTATGCGGAAGGCATTACAAATGGAATAAAATGGGATGTTGCAGTTGAATTTGATTATGCTAATCCTGAATCCATATATTGCCGTCCTCTGAAAAAAGAAGGTAGTGAAGAACGATATAAAATTGATCCGCAGAAATACCAATTGAACCTTGCTTTTCTTCAGCCAATGTCAGGGATTGCTACCATTGAAGACAAGTTGACTCCCGGCTCAATTGATGTTCGGATCGGAGAAGGGAAAACGGCTGATGTTTTAAGAAACATCTGTTATCAACTTCTTGATCCTGACAACTCGATCTTAAAAAAAGAAGAGTCAGAACGGTACTGGAAAGAACTATCTTCAATTATTGAAATTAAATTTGGGGCAAAACTCAATAAACCTGTTTTTATCCCTGAAACAGGAAAAATTGAGATGACTTATCAGGAAGACGGAAGAACTTATGATCTTGCTTCGGCGGGCCGGGGTTTTCAGCAAACACTTTTGTTACTGGCTTATTTGTTTTCATACCCTAACCGGACACTTTTGCTTGATGAACCGGACGCTCATCTTGAGGTAATCAGACAAAGGGAAACTTATGAAATGCTTACTGTTATTGCAAGAGAATTAAATTCACAATTAATCATTGCCAGCCATTCTGAAGTCGTCCTTAATCAGGCTGCAGAGAACGATACTGTTGTTGCCCTGTTTGATCAGAACTGCCAACCTTTAATAAGCAAGCAACAGATATCTCAATTCAGAAAATTATTGACAGACATCGGATGGGATCGGTATTATTTGGCTAAATCAAAAAAGCATATTTTGTACTTTGAAGGTGCAACTGATTTTAGAATACTACTTGCTTTTGCCAGAAAGTTAAACCATCCTGTTCTTCAACTTTTAGAAAGTGCCAATATTTTTTATACAAAAGATAATATTCCCAAACATGCTCAAAATAATTTTCATGGATTAAGGAATATTATCCCGGATTTAAAGGGAATTGCTATTTTCGACCGTTTGGAAAAAGAAATAAGTGACGATTATATCAATATTCTCCAATGGAGGAAAAGAGAACTGGAAAATTATTTTTCTTTTCCTGAAGTTTTGATGAGATGGGCTGCAGAACAAGCTTTAAAATTATTTGGAGGCCCTGTTTTTGCATCACATTTAACTGAAATAATGGAGGAATGCATTCAGGAAAACACGGCTCCGGCAAATCTAAAGGACAGAAATGCATCATGGTGGATAAACTGCAAAATGTCAGACGATTATTTACCCTTAATATTCGAGAACTTTTATAATAAAATTGAACGTTCTGAAAATTTTAATAAAGGTAGATTTTATGAACTTGTCGATTTTTTGAATATAGAAGATGTCGATAAAGAAATTATTGAAAAACTTAATGCTATTTTGAAAGTTCTGGAATAAATTTTTTGTCGAAGGCAAAAACGCCTTTCTCGAAAAACGCAAGCCCGACTTTAAAAAGTTTCCAAAGTTCCCGTGAAACGAGGCATAGCACAAACTTACATTTGTGTAAGTTACATAAATGTAAGTTACACTTGTGTAAGTTGAATTTGTTCCATAATTAGAAAGTTAAAATAAGCATGGCAAGTACAAAAAGTTGGATAAAGGCAGCTCGGCCACGGACATTGCCGCTGGCGCTTTCCGGCATTATTACCGGTAGCGGGCTGGCCTGGTTTTATGGTGAATTCGATTGGGGGGTTTGTTTGCTGGCAATTGTTACGGCAACGCTGTTGCAAATATTCTCCAATCTTGCCAACGATTACGGCGATTTTCAGCGCGGTACCGACAACGAACAACGGGTGGGACCGGTTCACACCATGCAGGGCGGTGAAATAACACCAAAGGAGATGCGAACAGGAATGCTCATCTCCGTCATTCTAAGTCTGTTTTTCGGATTTTGGCTGGTGTATAAAGGTACCTGGGAAAAATCGCATCTGGTTTTCTTTTGTTTCCTGGGATTTGGAATTTTATCTCTGCTGGCCGCCTATTTTTACACGGGAGGCAAAAAACCATACGGCTATTTCGGACTGGGCGATCTGTCGGTTTTCCTGTTTTTCGGACTGCTCCCGGTAATGGGAATTTTTTTTCTGAATACGCAATCTTTTCCTGCTGAAATTATTTTGCCGGCTGTCAGCATTGGCTGTTTCAGCACCGGAGTACTTAACCTGAACAACGTGCGCGACATTGACAACGACCGGCAGTCGGGGAAAGTTACGCTGGCAGTACGGATAGGAAGCCGGAACGGGAAAATTTACCAGGTATTCCTGATCCTGACCGGCTTACTCACAGCCATTATTTTTACAGAAAGTCGGTTCCGTTCGCCCTGGCAATGGCTGTTTTTGCTGTCAGCCCCGTTTTTTATTGCCGACCTGATCCGTATTTTCAAAACAAAAGATGCACAAAAACTGTATCCGTTTTTAAAAAGGCTTGCTTTAAGCACTTTTGCCTTTGCGATTCTGTTTATTGCCGGCTTGTTTTTAAGTTGAAATGAAAGCCAGTTTCAGAAAATATACGCTTCAGTTTCGCCGTCTGGCAGGAACATCGCGGGGAACATACAACACCCGCGATTCATGGTTTTTATTTCTGAAAGAAGACGGGAAAACCGGCATTGGCGAGTGTGCGCCGTTGCCCAATCTCAGTCTGGAAAACCCGGCCGGGATGAACGAAAAACTGACGCAGGTCTGCAACAATATTGATTTTTTCAGCAAAGATATTCAGAAATTAAAAAACTGGCCTTCTATTCAGTTCGGACTTGAAACGGCTTTGCTTGATCTGAAAAATGGCGGAACACGAATCATCTTTCAGTCTGACTTTACTGAGGGGAAGCGCGGAATACCCATCAACGGGCTGATATGGATGGGAAAACCGGAGTACATGCAGCAGCAAATCCGTGAGAAGCTGAAACAGGGTTTTCACTGCATCAAAATGAAAATCGGGGCCATTGATTTTGATACCGAACTGGAACTTCTGAAAGGCATCCGGAAAGAGTTTTCAGCAAAAGAAATTACATTGCGGGTGGATGCCAACTGTGCATTTAAACCGACAGAAGCTCCGGGAAAGCTGAAACGGCTGTCAGAACTGGAGATACATTCGATTGAGCAACCTGTTGCTGTGCACCAATGGGACGAGTTGGCTAAACTTTGCGCACAATCGCCTTTGCCTGTTGCGCTCGACGAAGAGTTGATCGGCATTACGGAACGGGAGCAGAAAGAAAAACTTCTGCAACAGGTGCGGCCTGCTTTCCTGGTGCTGAAACCCAGCCTGCACGGGGGTATTTCAGGTTGCGACGAATGGATCGGTCTGGCTGAAAAAACCGGGGTAAAATGGTGGATCACTTCGTACCTGGAATCGAACATCGGGCTGAATGCCATTGCACAATGGACCGCGACAAAAACAATCGGCATGGAACAGGGACTGGGCACCGGCAAACTGTTTACCAACAATTTCGATTCGCCGCTGACGATTAAACAGGATCAGCTTTGGCTCTCTCCTGAAAAAAGCTGGCATATAAAATTTGACTAGAAATGAACCGTTACATATCAGTTTTAAATGAACATTTTACACCGGATGAAGTCGCTGAAAAGGCCAGGGAAAAACTTCAGCAAAAGCTGACTGACTGGGAACATGAGTTTTATTCGTTTGTTCTGGAATGGCTGGACGATACTGATTTTGTGGAAGTGAAGACCTCGGGCAGTACCGGGAACCCCAAAAACATCCGGTTGCCCAAGCGGGTGATGCAAAAAAGCGCGGAACGCACCATTCAATATTTCGGGCTGAAGGAAGGAGATCGTTTGCTGCTGAGTTTGTCGTGCCGGTATATCGCCGGGAAGATGATGGTTGTCAGGGCACTGACCGGAAAAATGAGCCTCACGGTTGTTGATCCGTCCACCGGTTATTGTTTCCCCGACCGGGAGAAATATGATCTGGGAGCAATGGTTCCCCTGCAACTGACCAATCTTTTAAATGCTGAAAACGGTAACCGGCGGGTTGAAAATATCCGCCATTTACTGGTCGGAGGTTCGGCTGTCCCGGCACAGTTGGAACAAAAAATCAGGATGCTGAAAAATGATGTTGTCTCGACCTACGGAATGACGGAAACTGCCAGTCATATTGCAGTCCGCAAATTGTCCGGAGACGATTTTTCTGAAAATTATTGTTGTCTGCCCGGAATTTCAATCCGGAAAAACGAAGACGATTGTCTGGAGATTTTTGCCGAAGGGCAGGACAAATGGCTGCATACCACTGATCTGGTTGAAATTATTTCGCCGTCGGAATTTAAGATAATCGGGCGTGCCGATCATGCTATTATTTGCGGCGGATTGAAATTTCATCCCGAACAAATTGAAAAGAAACTGGAAAAATTTATTCAGGAACCATTTATGATTTCTTCGGAACCGGACGAAAAACTGGGGCAAAAACTTGTTTTGGTAATTGAAGGTTCCGGGTCGGATGACCTGATGAATAAACTTCAGAAAAAAATAAAAGAATGCCTGCCGAAATACGGGCAACCCCGGAAAATCGTATTTGTCGACCGGTTGCCACGTAATGGAAACGGAAAACTTATAAGAAAGAATTAAGAAATTAGTTATATTACCCCTTCGTTTAAAAATTATCAAATTATGTTTCAGAAAGAAGTATATATCAACCGGAGAAAAAAGCTTTGTGATAAAGTTAAAAGTGGCCTCATTCTGATTATGGGGAATGCAGATGTGCCGATGAATTACACGGACAATACCTATTCTTTCAGACAGGACAGTTCGTTCCTTTATTTGTTCGGGCTCGATTACCAGCAACTGGCAGGAGTAATTGATGTTGACAATGGCAACGAATATATTTTTGGCAACGATGTGGATATGGATGACATCATCTGGATGGGGCCGCAGGTAAGTTTACAGGAAAAGGCATCGGAAGTCGGAGTTTCGCGGACAGCGCCGTTTAATCAGCTTTTTACAGTGATAGGCGATGCACTTGCCAAAGGCCGAACCGTTCATTTTTTGCCGCAATACCGGGCTGAAAATAAAATAGTAATGGCCGAATTGCTTAAAATACCGGTTGCCAAACTGCAGGAATCGGCTTCGCTGGAGTTGATAAAAGCAGTTATCAGCTTACGTTCGGTAAAGGAGGCCTGCGAGATTGAAGAGATTGAAAAAGCCTGCGCCGTCGGTTACGAGATGCATGTTACCGCGATGAAAATGGCACAGGAAGGTGTATGGGAACAACGTATTGCCGGGACAATCGAAGGAATTTCGGTGGCCGGTGGCGGAATGCCCTCTTTCCCGGTGATCCTTTCGCAGAACGGGGAAACACTGCACAACCACGATCATTCGAAAATATTGCAAAAAGGCCGGCTGATGCTGGTTGATGCCGGTGCCGAAACGGCTTTGCACTATGCATCCGATTTTACACGAATCTCGCCGGTTGGCGGAGAATTCACCCAAAAACAGCGTGAAATTTACGAGATTGTTTTGGCTGCCAATAACAGGACCGCTGAACTGGCGGCACCGGGTGTTACTTATTTGTCGGTACATCTGGCTGCATCCGAAGTAATTGCTTCAGGCCTGAAAGAACTTGGATTGATGAAAGGCGATGTAAAAGAAGCCGTTAGAAATGGCGCACATGCTCTGTTCTTTCCTCACGGGATTGGCCACATGCTGGGGCTTGATGTGCATGATATGGAAAATTTGGGTCAGGATTATGTGGGCTACGATAACGAAATCCGACCGGTTGACCAGTTCGGTACTGCATACCTGCGTATAGGACGCCGGCTGCAGCCCGGATTTGTAATAACCGATGAACCGGGTATCTACTTTATTCCGGCATTAATCGACCAGTGGAAAGCAAATAAAACGAACGCTGATTTTATCAATTTCGATAAACTGCAGGAATACCGCGATTTTGGAGGTATCCGTCTGGAAGATAATTTGCTGGTAACCGAAACCGGAGCCCGGATTCTCGGAAAACGCGTGCCCATTACACCTGATGAGGTCGGGGAGACAATGAAACACTAATTTCCGGGAGGGTCTCTTTATTTTTAACGTAAGTTTTGGATCTGAATAAGAACGGTAAGCCTTATCGCCCTGAAAGGGCAGGTTATAATAAATACATTATTATGAAATTTTATACAATATTGAAATTCAGATTATTCAATCCAAAACTCACGTTAAACAGGAAGTATGTGCTGTCCCGTTTTCTCCGGATAACATTTTAAAAGCCATTTCTAATTTTTTTATCTTTGGACCCTGAACAAAAAGAAACGGATCATGTCGTTGGTAATTGAAGAAAAGAATTTTGAAAAATTTATCATGGTTGGCGACCGTGTACTGGTAAAGCCCAAAAACCCGCAAAACAAGACCAAAACGGGACTTTATTTACCTCCTACCGTTCAGGAAAATGAGAAACTGCAAAGTGGTTACATTGTAAAAGTAGGGCCCGGTTTTCCAATCCCTGCCATGACCGATGAAGAAGAACCATGGAAAGAGCAGACCGAGAATGTCAGATATGTTCCACTTCAGGCAAAAGTTGGCGATCTGGCAGTTTATCTCAACAAAAGCGGCTACGAAATCGAGTTCAATAAAGAAAAATATGTTATTCTTCCGCATTCCGCTATCCTGATGATGATCCGTGATGAAGAGCTTTTTGACTAACTGCTGAACCGCAACCGGCAAAAAAAAGAGGCTGTTTTCGTAGCCTCTGAATGGAATATACAATCATTGTTTTATATGAATCCACACTCCTGATTCCGGGTTTTCAGTCCGGAATTCATTCAACCGGTCTTTTGCTTCCCGGAAATTTGAAAAGCTTTGGATTGAAATCCGGTAAAGCCCGTTGAAAAGGCCAAGGTTTACCGGGGAAAATCCTTTTTTACTCATATCAGCCATAAACTGACGGACATTTTCTTCACTTTTGAAACTTCCGCCTATCAGAAAATATTTATCGTTATTTTCCTGAGGAACAGATATTTCCTCTTTCGGAGTTTCTGTTTTCTCCGTTGCCCTTGTTTCCTGCACAGGAGCAATTACTTCCGTCAGCTGCGAGAGAATATTCAGGTCCGAATGGTTCAGAATGTCCTTGTCATTCTTCATAGGTATAAGTGCCAATGCAAGTAAAAGCGGCACGCCAATCAGCACTTTTTTTACATTCCGTTTGCTGAAAATAACCTGAACAGGAACCTTGTCCTGAATTTTAACAGCGGGTTTCGGAACCAGTTTTTCATATAATTTCTCATACGAAAAACTTTCAAGACCGAATGAATCAATCAGCAGATTTTCTTCAGCTTCCGGTTCAAACAAAAGATTTTCCATCCGGTCGTAATACAACTGCCCGACTCCTTCAAAAAGTACCTTTTCATATTTTTCGAGCTTCAGTAATGCTTCATCAACAAAAGCTTCCACTTTCAGTTTAGCTTCAAAATAGCCTAACCCTTCTTTTTCTGAAACGAAACTGATCAGCAACCCGTCATTTTTCTGAAGTTTCGGGTTAAATGCAATTTCTTTGGAAGGTGGCATAAACCGGTTGTGTTTGACCAGGGCCGGTTTGTAATTCGAGACAAAACCTCCGAAATCGGGAATGACAACACAGTCATTCAGTAAAAGTAATTCTTTTATGTAAGCTGAAATTTCCACTGCTTTTATGTATTAGTATTTCAAAATTAAGGAAAATTTACCTGCCCGGCAACTTCGTTTTTCAGGTATTTTTTGCTAGGAATCGTCTTTTTACAGGAATAACTATTGAGAATAACCTCTTTAGTGCTATATTTTTTATTTTTGCGTCAGAATAAAAAATACCAGCGACCATGACACAGATTTTAGTTACAGGCGGTACAGGTTATATTGGTTCACATACTGTTGTTGAGCTGCAGAACGCAGGGTATGAGGTAATCATTGTTGACGACCTGTCGAATTCGAATATTGAAGTTTTGGAAAACATTGCCAAAATAACCGGTAAAAAACCGGCATTCGAACAATTTAACTTATCGGACGCAGCAAAGACCGACGATTTTTTCAGCAGAAATAAAAACATTGCAGCAATCATTCATTTTGCAGCGTCGAAAGCGGTAGGCGAATCGGTACAAATTCCGTTGCACTATTACCGTAACAACCTGGTTTCGCTGATGAATCTGCTTGATTGCCAGTTAAAATACAAGATAACCAACATTGTTTTTTCGTCATCGTGTACAGTTTACGGCCAGCCCGACAAGTTGCCCGTAACTGAAAAAACACCGCGCAAGGATGCTGAATCGCCTTACGGAAACACCAAGCGTGTGAATGAAGATATTCTGCACGATTCGATACGGGCTTATCCTCAACTGAAAGGAATTGCGTTGCGTTATTTCAACCCTATCGGGGCACATCCTTCGGCATTGATCGGGGAGTTGCCGGCAGGAGTACCGCAAAACCTGGTTCCGTTCATCACACAGACGGCTGCAGGCCTGCGCAACGAATTAAAAGTTTTTGGTGATGACTACGATACGCCTGACGGTTCTGCCGTCCGCGATTACATTAATGTAGTTGACCTTGCAAAGGCTCATGTGATTGCAATTGACCGTTTGCTGAAAGGTAAGAACAAGGCAAATTACGAAGTTTTCAATTTAGGAACAGGAAAAGGTTCTTCGGTTCTGGAATTGGTGAAAGCTTTTGAAAAAGCAACAGGGGTAAAATTAAATTACAAAATTGTTGCCCGCCGTGCCGGCGATATTGAAAAGATATGGGCCGATACAACTTATGCAAACAAAGAGCTTGGCTGGAAAGCCGGAACCGGTCTGGAAGAAACCCTTCTCTCGGCCTGGAACTGGGAAAAGAAGATACGCGGAATTCACTAAGTATCCGGTGTAATATTTTGAAGCGCAACTCTGTTTTGAAGAAGTTTTCCGTGAAAATTTTCAGGATAAATCCGGACTAACGGCATGAGGCTGTCCCAAAAGTCATTTTAACCACTAAACACACTATGTTTGCACAAAGTTCACAAACATTAATTAGTTGATAATTAATATTTTGTGTCCTTGTGAATTTCCTTGTGATCATTGTGGTTAAATATTTCGGACTTTTGAGACACCCTCATCATTGCACCCGGGACCTGACTATTCAAACCGGACAGTTGTATTCAGTTTGTTATCTCCGACTATTATATCAAAATCACCCGGTTCCAGCACTTCTTTCATTTCCATGTTCAGAAGTTTGAACTGCGTGTTCGGGATAACAAAACTTAAATCCTTTTTTTGTCCGGCGGCCAGGGAAATACGTTTAAATGCGACCAGCTTTTTTACCGGTGTCGTTACACTGCTGATTTTGTCGTTGATGTATATCAGTATCACCTCATCGCCAGCCATTTTTCCTGTATTCTGAACCGTGAAACCGAGTTTCAGGTCGTCGGTCAGGCCGAGTTTTGCAGGAGCTTTCAGATTATCGTATTTAAATTGGGTGTACGAGAGCCCGTAACCGAATTCGAAGAGGGGCGTTACATCATCCATGTAAAATTTTCCCCGGTGAAAGGACGATGGTTTATAGTTGTAATAGCACCTCAAATGGCCTACCGTCCGGGGAATTGTAATCGGCAATCGTCCGGATGGGTTACAGTTACCGAACAAAATGTCGGCAACAGCCTGTCCTCCCAGCATTCCGGGTTCCCACGATTCGAGAATTGCATCGGTATTTTCAACCGTCCATTCAGATGCAACTGGTGCTCCGTTTACCAGGACAACAATAACCGGTGTACCTGATGCCTGAACCGATTTTACAAGTTCCAGCTGGTTCCCGGCAAGTTCCAGGGTCGAACGGTCGAGGTTCTCTCCACTGGTACGGTCGGCATCAAAACGTAACGATTTTTCGCCAACTACCAAAATAGCCACATCGGCGTTACCTGCCTTTGCTTTCGCGGTTTTCAGAATATCGCTGCTAATGCTGTCGTACCTGCTGACCGGAAGAAAATCAACCTTGGTCCTTGGTGAAACCACATTCCTGATCCCCTCAACAACCGTAGTAATATTTTTATCATCCTGAACACGGGCCCAGTCTCCCATCAGGGCCTGGCTGTCGGCATCAGGTCCGGTGATGAAAACCGAACGGATATTTTTGTCAAGAGGAAGGATTTCATTTTTGTTTTTCAGCAAAACAACAGACTCTTGTGCTGCTTTTAAAGCCAGCTCAAGATGTTCTTTTTTCTGAAGTTCTGCTTTCACCTGTTCCGGCGAGACATACCGGTTTTCGAAGAGTCCCAGCCGAAATTTGGCATATAAAATTTTGCGCACGGCATCATCAATGCGCGCTTCCGGAATTTCGCCTTCCTGAACCAGTTCCTTTACATTTTTGAAGAAACCAGGCCCTTGCATGTGCATATCGATCCCCGCCAAAACGGCCAGTTTATCAGCTTCCTTTTCGTCTTTTGCAATTTTATGAGCCGAAGCCAGACGTTCGATATCCATCCAGTCGCTGACCACAATGCCTTTGAAACCCCAGGTGTTTTTCAAAAGCCCGGTTAAATACGGTTTGTGTGCATGGCACGGAATTCCGTTAACCTCGTTGTGTGCAGCCATAACGGAGCCCACCCCGTCATTCACCAGCTCGATGAACGGCGGGAAAAAAACCTCGTTCAGCGAACGTTCCGAAATATCGGCCGGTGCACCGTTCAGACCATTTTCAGCAATTCCGCCGGCAATAAAATGTTTTGCACAGGCGAGCACATTTTCCGGTCCGCCGTATCCGTCACCCTGATATCCTTTCAGCATTGCCTTTCCCATCATGGTCACCATGTAAGTATCTTCGCCGAATGTTTCACCGGTGCGTCCCCAACGGGCATCGCGTACTACTTCTATATTGGGTGAAAAAGCCCAGTGGTAACCTGTTGCCCGCATTTCGGCAGCCGTTGCTTTTGCTATCCCGGTAACAAGTGTTGTGTCGAAAGCCGAAGCAAGGCTGATCGGGGTCGGATAAACTGTTGTGGCCCCCTGGTACATTCCATGACCGTGAATGGCATCGGTACCGATTAACAAAGGAATTTTCAGCCGTGACTGTTCTGCTAATTCCTGAAGATAATTTGTTTCTTTATAAGAAGGGACTTTAATAAACGAACCAATTTTACCTGTTTTAATCAGCTCAGCCCTTTCGCCGATACCCAGCGTGTAATTTACTTTTTCATCTTCGTTCCCGGCACCGGCATTCGATGCTTCGCCCACATAAATACACATTTGCCCAATCTTCTCATCAAGGGTCATCTCCTTTAGCAGAAGTCCGGCACGCTCTTCAGCCGGAAGGCTTGCATCGGTATAGCTTTTTTTATCACACGAATAAAATACAGTTGCAACAAGCACGGCAACAAACAGTAATAAACTGTTTCCTTTTGAAAATTTCATTTACTATTATAAATATTGGTTTGTAAAAATTTGAATATAAACTGATGAATCAATAATCATATTGCCCTTATTCTTCCATTTTTTTTATGTCGCGGATTTGCCTGTATTGCTTGTTTGCAAAAACGAATTCGCGTAGTTTCCGGTTTTCGGCATCCAGTATTTCTTCTTTGTTTCCCGCCCAGCAAACTTCGCCTTCCGAAATAAACAGGATTTGTTCCCCTATTTCCATTACAGAGTTCATATCGTGAGTATTTATAATGGTGGTAACATCCAAATCAACAGTTATTTCATGAATGAGGGCATCGATTACAAGGGAAGTTTCGGGATCGAGTCCCGAATTCGGCTCGTCGCAGAACAGGTATTTGGGTTTCAGCGAAATGGCGCGGGCTATGGCAACCCTTTTTTGCATTCCGCCTGAAATTTCGGATGGGTAAAGCTTATGTACATCTTTTAAATTAACACGGTCGAGGCAAAAATCGACCTGTTTTTGTTTCCCGGCAGCCGACATGGAGGTAAACATATCCAGAGGAAAACGCACGTTTTCCTCAACAGTCAACGAGTCGAACAAAGCTCCTCCCTGGAACACCATTCCCATCTCCCGCCGGAGGGCTTTCTGTTCTTTACGGCTCATATGTGTAAAGTCGCGTCCGTCGTACAAAATTTCGCCGCTGTCAATTTCGTGAAGCCCCACAATGGCCTTCAGCAAAACAGTTTTTCCCGAGCCGCTTCGCCCGATAATCAGGTTTGTTTTTCCCTGCTGAAAAGTATTCGAAATATTTTTCAATACTTCTTTATGGTCAAATGTCTTGTATAGATTTCTTACTTCTATCATCTTTTATAAAAGCAACTGGGTTAAAATCAGGTCAAAAACCAGGATCATAATATCGGTATTGACCACTGCTTTTGTACTTGCCGCCCCCACATCGAAAGCGCCGCCTTCGACATAATAGCCGAAATAAGCTGATATGCTGGCAATTAAAAAGCCGAAAGCAAGTGTTTTAATAATGGAATAAACCACGTAATAAGGGACAAAAAGATACTGAATCCCGTTCAGGTAATCGGCAGCAGAAACCGCGCCGACGGCCGGACCGACGATTAAACCACCAATCAGTCCAAAAAATACGCTCAGTATAAAAAGGAAAGGGAAAATAAAAACTACGGCAATAATTTTCGGCATAATCAGGTATGCAGCCGAGTTTACGCCCATTATTTCAAGAGAGTCGATCTGTTCGGTCACTTTCATACTCCCGATTTCAGAAGTAATATTTGCACCTATTTTCCCTGCCATAATCAGGCCCAAAATGGTTGACGAGAATTCCAGAATCAGCGTATCCCGGGTTCCAAGACCAACGAGATAACTCGGGAAAATCGGGTTTTCCATGTTATAGGCCACCTGCAAAGTCATAATTCCACCCATAAAAACAGACAGTACTGCGACAAGTCCAACCGAATTAATTCCGAGGCTTTCAATCTCGGCAAATATTTTTATCAGGTACATCCTGTGCTTTTCAGGTCTGGAAAAGACTCTGGACAGAAGAGCAAAATAGCGTCCGACGTGAAAAAAAAACTTCATTATTTTAATTCAATTGTGTCCGTTTAAAATTACAATAATTCTGAAAGCTGATCAGGAGAGGGCCGTTTTATTTATAAAAACTTCCACACAGCATCAAAAAAGGCAGTTCCCGTTTCTCTATTTTTCGATATATTTGAACAGTTATGTTCTTTACACCGAATTGATATTTACCGACAGGTTCATCCGGTTAAAGTTCAATCCTTATCGACTGAAAATCAAAAAAGAATGAACAACAATTATTGTGTAATTATGGCTGGCGGCATCGGAAGCCGTTTCTGGCCTATCAGCAAAACAGCAAAGCCCAAACAATTTCTCGACATCCTTGGTACAGGCCAGACTTTTATACAAATGACTTACGACCGTTTCCGTAAGATTATTCCTGCTGAAAATTTTTATGTGGTCACCAGTCTCGACTATAAAGAACTGGTTTTGAAGCAACTTCCCGAACTTACGGAAAACCAGATTTTATCTGAACCTTTGCGCAGGAATACGGCTCCGTGTGTGGCTTACGCCAGTTACAAGATAAAAACCGTTAACCCGGAGGCGAATATTATTGTTGCTCCTGCCGACCACCTGATTCTGAAAGAAGAAGAGTTTATCCGGCAGATCAATAAAGGGCTTGATCTCGTTTCAGAAAATCCGGTTCTTCTGACACTCGGGATCACTCCAAGCAGGCCGGAAACCGGTTACGGATATATTCAGATTGATACATCGTCCGGGAAAATGGAACCGGAAAATCTGTATAAAGTAAAAACCTTTACCGAAAAACCTGATCGGAAAATGGCTGAACTGTTTATTAACAGCGGCGAATTTTTCTGGAATTCGGGAATATTCATCTGGTCGCTGAAATCGATTCTGGATGCGTTCGACAAACATCTCGAAGAAGTTTCATGCCTGTTCAGAAAGGGTGAAAAACTTTACGGAACAGCAGACGAAGGGGCTTTTCTGAATAAGACCTATTCCGAATGCCAAAATATTTCGATTGACTACGGTATCATGGAAAAAGCTGATAATGTGTATGTTCTGTGTGCCGATTTCGGCTGGAGCGACTTGGGTACCTGGGGCTCTCTGTACGAGAACAAACAAAAAGATGAGGAGAGGAATGCGGTAGCCGGTGAAAATGTGCTGCTGTACAATACAAAAAACTGTATTATTGATGTACCGACCGAAAAGCTGGTTGTTCTGCAGGGTCTTGACGGTTATATTGTGGTTGAATCGGAAGGCACACTCATGGTTTGCCGTATGGAAGACGAGCAGCAAATCAGGCAGTTCGTAAATGATGTCAGAATGAATATGGGAGAAGAATTTATTTAACCGATCAGAAATCAGCTATAAACCGGGTACGTGAAAATAGTTGTTCCTGATTGATTGTATTTCTTCCTTTCCGGCCACAATGCGTTCAATTTGTGCCCACCGATCCGGAGAAATAACTTTTTTCAGTGCCTGCTCAACTTTTATGATCTTCATAAATGCCGGGAAAATTTTCCGGTCCCATTCCTTTGAATATTTTTCAAGATCGTTGGGATACACCACTTTCCGGCGGGTTCCTTCCGGGTAAGGCCTGAACGGCTCAATAATATTCAGAAACCCGTAATCGTTGGTCAGTTGTTCTCCGGGCTTTATGTCGCGGATGGCAATTTCGAAGTTGTAGGCCGTTGCAATGCAGTTGGCCCTGAAGCTATGGTTCATATACCGCCCGTTGTCCCAGCAGAATATATAGTTTCCTTTCCGGTTCCGGTAGGTGTAAGTCATCACCACTTCGCGGCAGACTTCACCCATCGAACGGATTTGTTCAGGCGTAAACTCACGGTCGAGTTCGTCCATTGCCCAGGTAATTGTACCTTTTTTGATCGGTTTGACTGCAAATACCCCATGACCGATTTCATCGCTGATAAAGCGTACTTCTGTATCCGGATGTATCATTTTTCAATCGCATTAATGCCGGCAAAATTAGGAGATTTCTTTTCTCGTGATCATACCTTGTCAGGAATAATTTTTCAGAATCCATACCCCAAAAGGACAGGCTGGGTGCAGTATTCAGTTTAAGGATGAGAGGACCAAGACAATAGCTGCTCCGGCACGTTTTTAATACAGGCTGTTTCGCTGTTCCCTGATTTTTTCGTCAAGAATGTAATCGTCGTAATCCATGCGTTTGTCGATCATACCTTTGGGACCGATTTCGATCACGCGGTTACAGACGGTCTGGATAAACTCGTGGTCGTGTGAAGCCATCAGTATATTTCCCTTAAAACGGACTAATGTATTATTAAAAGCCTGGATCGATTCCATGTCAAGATGATTGGTCGGTGTATCCAGAATCATTGCATTGGCGTTGCGCAGCATCATACGGGCAATCATGCAGCGTACTTTTTCGCCTCCGGAAAGCACATTTGCCTTTTTAAAGACCTCTTCGCCCGAAAACAGCATTTTGCCAAGGTATCCGCGCAGGAACATTTCGCTGGTATCGTCGGAATACCGGCCAAGCCAGTCGATCAGGCTTACCGGTTCTTTGAAGAAGCTGCTGTTTTCGACCGGCAGGTAAGCCGTGGTAATGGTTTGTCCCCATTCGCAGGTTCCGCTGTCGGCTTTCCGGATGCCGCTCAGGATATCGAAAAGCAGGGTCATTGCACGGGTATCGCGCGAAAGGAAAACTATTTTGTCGTTCTTTTCGACTACAAAATTTAAGTCTTTAAACAACAACTGTCCTTCGAAAGATCCTTGCATCCCGGTAACTTCCAGTATATTATTCCCCGGTTCGCGGCTGGGCGTGAAAATAATTCCCGGGTACCGGCGGGTCGACGGGCGTATCTCTTCGATGCTCAGTTTTTCAAGCATTTTTTTGCGGCTGGTTGTTTGTTTCGACTTGGCCACATTGGCACTGAAACGTGAGATGAACTCCATAAGTTCCTTCCGTTTTTCTTCTGCTTTTTTATTCTGGGCCTGTTGCTGCCTGAGTGCCAGCTGGCTCGATTCGTACCAGAAACTGTAGTTGCCGGCAAACAGGGTGATGCTGTTGTAGTCGATGTCGACGGTATGGGTACAGATTGAATCGAGAAAATGCCGGTCGTGCGAAACAACCAGAACCGTGTTATTGAAATTGGTCAGGTAGTTTTCGAGCCAGTCGACGGTTTCCAGGTCAAGGTCGTTGGTAGGCTCATCGAGGAGCAGGTTGTCGGGTTTGCCGAACAAAGCCTGGGCCAGCAGTACCTTTACCTTCTCTTTACCGGAAAGTTCTTTCAGTAATTTATAATGAAGTTCTTCCCTGATGCCGAGCCCGCTCAAAAGGGTTGCCGCGTCGTTTTCAGCGTTCCACCCGTCCATCTCTGCAAAGTGCGCTTCGAGTTCGGCAGCGCGTACGCCGTCTTCGTCCGAAAAATCGGGTTTCATATACAGGGCATCTTTTTCTTGTTTTACGTCCCAAAGTTCCCGGAATCCCATCATCACGGTGTCAAGAACCTGGCATTCGTCGAATTCGAAATGGTTCTGCTTCAGTACAGATAAACGCTCGCCGGCTCCGAACGAAACCGATCCGGTGGTACTTTCCACTTCACCATAAAGGGTTTTCAGAAAAGTTGATTTCCCGGCACCATTCGCCCCGATAATTCCGTAGCAGTTTCCTGCTGTAAATTTCATATTTACTTCGCGGAATAGAACCCGCTTCCCGAACTGAACACTTAAATTTGCTACTGTAATCATTTCAAAACCTGTTAATTCATTAAAAAACCTGACAAAAGGGTTTGCAAAAGTATATATTTCAGACACGCGGGGTAAAGACAAAGTTCGCAGGTTATGTTTTAATAACATTAGGGTAACCTGCTTTTCGGAAAACGCTGCCTCTAAATTCTTATGGTTTCCATCGTCAAACAGAATTTACACTCCTTTTACCAGTTTTTTCAGCGCTTCAGCCCAGTCGTCGTTACTGTTAAGGCTTTCTACAATCTGAAGGTGGTTGCCATGTTTTTTTTCAAAATTTTCGCGGTATTCAATACCCAGTTCCACAATAGTTTCGAGGCAGTCGGCAACAAAAGAGGGAGCTGCCAGCAATACTTTTTTTACCCCGGGTTGTTGCAGTTGTTCCAACGTTTTGTCGGTAAAAGGCTGTAGCCAGTTGTCCGATAGGTGAGACTGGAAAGTCACCGAATATTGTTCTTTTTGAAGGTTTAACCGGGCCGCCAGTTGACGCGATGTCTCGTAACATTGCGCCTTATAACATTTTTTGCCGTGTTCCGGGAAATATTCAGAACAAACACAGTCGTCAGATTTTTTCCCCGGATGAATTTTTTCGATGTGCCGGTTAGGTAACCCGTGGTACGAAAACACGATATGCTCGTATTCATCAGGCTTGTATTTACTGATTTGTGCGGCAAAAGCATCCAGAAACTTTGGATGTGAATAGAATGCTTCCACCACTTTTAATGCGGCCCTGCATTTTTGTTTTTTAAGCTGACGCTTTACCTCCTCAATACAGGTCTCGGTGGTCGACATGGCAAACTGCGGAAACAGCGGGACAGCAATGATCTGCTTTATTCTCAGGGCTTTTATTTCACCTATAGCCTTTGCAATGGACGGATTTCCATAGCGCATGGCCAAAAGCACTTTGTATTCCGGTCCCAATTTATCCTGAAGTTTCTTCCGCAGGTTCTCACCGTGAACAACCAGGGGCGAACCTTTTTCGGTCCAAAGCTGCTGATACAGTTTTGCGGATTTCGGTGCCCGGAAAGGAACAATAACGAGGTTCACCAGTATTTTGCGAATCAGCCACGGCAGGTCGATCACCTGCGGATCGTTCAGAAACTGCGACAGGTACGCCCGTACCGCTTTAACGGTCGGTTCATCGGGTGTCCCGACATTCAGCAGAAGAATAGCTGTTCCCGGTTTTTGCATTCTCCTTGTTTTAAAAAAATGTGGTAAAACAACCTGATTTCACTTTAACAGATTAACAAATTTAATGAAAAGTACCGTTCATCGGTGGATCGTTTCACTTTGTTATTTTAATTTTTTGTCATACAGAAAAACCACTGAAGATCATGCAGAAAGAAATTTTTCAGGATTTCCATGAATGCAGGTCTTCAGTGGTTTAACTAAATCCGGATCAGATATTCGGGAGATATAAAATTATTCCCATTTAATGGTTTTAGTATCCAATGAAATAAACTGAATGTTGTCGGTTTTACCGGCAGTAACACCGGTTTCAAACTTTATCCCGATTAACTCAACCACATAGTTCGTATTTGCAACAGGCGATTTGCCGCTTGCCCAGGTTGCGGTTGATTTTCCGAATTCGAATTCAGTTTTATCTGAAGTTAACAGGCTTCCGGAGAACAAAAGTTCCGATTTGTCAGATGAATATAATCTTACCATATAGGAATCAGCACCGTTAAGTTTGTCCCATGTTACTTTCAGTTTTTGTCCGCTCATCGTTGCTGTTTTAATGGCAATGGGAGCAAGCTTCTCTTCACCTACAGCGTCGGTTCCGGTTATCTTGTCTCCGGCAACAGATGTAATTTCATACGAGTAATTGCCTTTTACAGGCAGTTCTGTTGTGTAATCGGTTGTTCCGGGCACAAATACGAAACTGCGTTTGTTTGAAGTTGCGGTCAGCTGATAAGTCTTTCCATCAGTTCCCGGTGCAGTAACCGTTGCTGTTTTAATTTCATAATTAGCCGTAGCGTTAATTACTACCCCGTATTTTACCCCGGCATCGGTTTTTAAATCCTGGATATATACGTCAACAACAGCACTTAACGGAGCAGGATCATCATCATCGCACGAAGTAAGAGCAAATACGCCAAATGTAAGACATAAAATTTCGGTGAAAAAAAATCGCAATTTTTTCATTTTTAATTATTTTTAAATTGTTTATAAAAAATACCGGTTATACCGGTTTCTTATGAATAGAATCGCCGCTCTACCGGCGGTTCTTTTTCGTTGTTATAGATAGAGCGAAGGTCTTTCCCGTTGCGTGACTTTATAGAAAAAACAGGAAATAATTTATCATGTGTTATTCGGTGGTTAATATTAATCACTGAGTAACACAGCGTTCTGAATTAAAATTTTATTTTATAATTTCTCTACTATTCCAAAAGCCTGTTTTACCCGGTCGGCCATGCCAATGCCGTCGCGGATATTTCCGCCCAGAATCAGTCCCGGATGTTCGTTTTCCAACTCGGAAACGGCTTCCAGTTTTTCTTCCGATTCAGGCCCGTACTGCGGAATAGCATGAGCATAACGGTGCATACGAATCAGGTCGGGATTAAAGTTACTGAGCCCCATCATAGATGTAAACTCGGTAGCCAGCATCTTTTTCAGTTCAGCTTCCGGCGTATCGTAAATTTCCGGTTTGCGAAGTCCGCCCATAAAAATCGAAAACATTGCACCGCCTTTGGGCGCCCTTCCGCTAAAAATAGACGACATATACAAAACGCCAAGCAGTCCGCGCTGTTCTTTCCATGGTACCAACCCGCCAAAAGCATTAACCGGAATGCCTTCCCATTTCCGGAAACCCAGCGAGAACTGAACTACTTTGGCGTATTTCATCGCTGTGATTTTCTGTATTTTTTCTTTATTCAGAAAAGGAAAGACCGCAGGCAGAGCATACCCGCCAACAGTAGAAATCACTTTGCTGAAATCGCCCAAACCGGCATCCCCGTTTTTTACTGAAAACGTTCCGTCCGGATTTTTGCTGACGCTTAGATTGTCGCAACCAAGGCGGATATTCTCAGCGCCGACTTCGGTTTGCAGGGCATTAATCAGGTTCGACAGTCCGCCCTTGATGGAAAATATATCACGGGTGGCTTTTCGTTCGCGGTCGCTTTTGGGCTCTTTCATTTTTTTGACGGAGCCGCGAATAAAACTGCCATAGTTCTGCTCCAGATTGTACAGTTTCGGCAGGGCGAAGCGCGGAACCAGCCACGAAGGGTCGCCGGCATAAATTCCCAGAACAAACGGATCGACCGCATAGTCGAGGTAACTTTTACCCAGCCGGCGCAGCACAAACCGGTCGAGCCGCTCATTCGGATCGGTTCCTTTTGTACGGAAAGGTTCGCCTAAAATACGGAACTTGTCGTACCACGAAAACAGCGGCGTGCCGATGCCTCCCCATAAGCCGGACGGTAACAGATTCCATTTTTTGCCTTTCCACACCAGCCGTTTTTTTGCCGACGGGTCAGCTGTTTCGAGCGTACAGTGCCGGCTCATCTCTTCAATCAGTTCAACAATTTCGGGGGAGCCCAGTACGCCGGAGTTGGGTCCTTTTTCGTAAACAAAACCTCCTTCCGAAACGGTTTGAATCACTCCGCCTGCCCGGTTTTCTTTTTCAAAAACCACAAACGGAATTCCTGCTTTTTTCAGATAATAAGCAGTGGTGAGCCCGGTTATTCCGGCTCCAATAACAGCTGTTTTTTTTGATGTTCCCATGGTTACACTGATTTAGAAAATGCTTTTCCTGAATTAGTCAGCTGCGGATCGAAAACCGATGCAATGTTACGAATGAACATTTTACCGGATTCATTTACCGTCAGTTTATTATGACCGAACTGAACTAATCCTTCTGAAATAAAATCGCTGAGTTTTTCTTCTGAAAAGCCCGTTATTTCTTTTAGTTGAAGCTCTGAAATACTGAACCGGCCTGTCACTTCACCGAAATCGACATACTGGTTGCACATGATTTGGTCAAGTACGTAACGAATGATCTTCTCATTGTCATTTAACTCGTAGCCTTTCTCAATGGTAAAAGTTCCCTGGTTTATCGCTTCTATATAGCAGTTTACATCTTTCGCGTTTTGTGCATAAGAGTTTTCGAGCTGGGTAATGCCGGTAGCGCCGAAAGCGTATACCTGTCCGGTGGTCTCGCGGGTACAGTAACCCTGGAAATTGCGATGCAGTTTTCTGTTGGCAAGGGCGATGGTCAATTCATCGTCTGCTTTTGCAAAATGGTCGAAGCCAATCGGATGGTAACCGTTTTTTTTCAGCAGATTATAAGCTGCTTCAAACATTTTCATTTTTTCCTGCGGGTTGGCAAGCCCTTCTTTCTCAAGTATTTTTTGGGCACGGCGCACCCACGGTACATGAGCATACGAGAAAGTAACCAGCCGGTCGGGCGAAAATTCAATGGCCTGCTGAATCGTCCGGTAAAACGATTCCGGGCTCTGGTGAGGCAATCCGTAAATAAAATCGAAGTTCACTCCTACATGTCCGAACTGCCTGAAAAACCGCACCAACTCGCCGACCGGAATTACCGAATCGTCGCGGTTCACGGTATCGAGCACTTTTTTGTCGAAGTCCTGAATGCCCAGGCTGATGCGGTTAAATCCGGCTTTCACCAGTCGTTCGATATACGTGAAATCGAGATGGGCCGGATGGCATTCCATTGCAATTTCGGGCTTTTCGGTATACGTAAATTTTTGCCCGATCAGCGCCATGATTTCTTCGATCCATTCAACAGGTAAATAGTTGGGAGTGCCTCCGCCCCAGTGTACCTGTGACACTTTGCGTTGCGGGTCGAGCAAAGCCGCCACCATGCCGATTTCTTTTTTCAGTGCATCCACATAAACACGCATCAGGTCGCGGTTGCGGGTCATTTGCGTGTTACAGCCGCAGTAATAACAGATTTTGCTGCAAAACGGAATATGAATGTAGATGGAAATATTCTGCGGCTGGTCGTTATTCGACTTCCGGATTAAATCCACGTATTTTTCTGCTGAAAAATCACCGGTAAAAAAGTTGGCCGGCGGATAACTGGTGTACCGGGGAACCGGCACATTGTATTTTTCAATCAGATGTTGAGGAAATTTCATCGTTATAAAATTTTTCTTTAAAGATAAAAGGAAGCAAAACCAGAACAAAAACACACAGCAGAAGTTCGGTACAGAACAATCCGCGATAGGTTATTGCATCGGCTAATTTTCCGCTGAAGACAGCGATCAGCAGACTGCTCAGATGGGTGATGACGATCTGGATGGTGAAGTCGCTTCCTTCGCGTCCGCTGCGCACCACCTGCATCGACAGGGTGTAAATAAACACCGACGACATGGCATAAGCCGACCACAGCAAAGCAACGGCAATATAAATCAGGTACAGCGGATGACTGGTAAACGTCAGAAACAGGAAATAAGCCGCTGCCAGGGTATTGATTCCGGCAAACAGAAAAATACCTTTTTTCAGCCCTTGCTTCCGGATAAAAAAACCGGCAGGCAAAGTCATCAGCGAACCGACGGCCGTTCCGAAAATTCCGGACATAAAACCTATCTGCTTTACTTCGTAACCAAGATCAACCAGATAGGGTTTCAGCATGGTTAATATGCCGATTACCCCGGAATAAAAAAGAGCCAGGATAAGCACATGCAGGCCGGTTCCTTTTTGCCGGAAAAAATGCACGAACTCGAAATAGGAAACAGACTTTGAGGATACTTTTCTTTCTTCCTGTTGTTCGCGGTTTTTCAACCGGTATAAGCTGAGAGGAATAATGGCAAAAACGACACAAAGGGCCAGACACCAAACCAGGTAATTCCAGCCCAGGTAGTGATAGACGATAAGCAAAACACCGCTGCCAACCAGCGTTCCCAGAAAACTTCCGGCCGACTGCATACTGTTTCCCAGGCTCCGTTCGTGCTTTTTCAGGTTCAGAATGGCAAACGCATCGGTAGCAATATCCTGCGTGGCCGAAGCGGTAAATGCAATGATCATTAAAACAATAATGGTTTTAAAATCGGTTTGCAAACTGAAAAAGCCGATACTGCTGATAACCATTGCATAAAACAGTTCCGAAAAAATAATCCATCGCCGGTATTTGCGGCTGGTACCTGCACTTTTATCGACAACGGGCGCCCACAGGAATTTCAGTATCCACGGGAGCTTTACAAGCTGAAGGTATCCGATTGATTCAAGCGAATAATGTTCCATTCGCATGATCACCGGCACTACGGTCGAGAAAAAGCTCATGGGTACCGACTGGGCCAGGTACAGGTTCAGCAAGGTGAAATATTTTCCGGTTCCGCGGTTCTTCATATTTATCGTTTTATCGATGAGGCTGTCCCAAAAGTCATTTTAACCACTAAGCGCACTATGTTTGCACAAAGTTCACAAATATTAATTAGTTGATAATTAAAATTTTGTGCCCTTTATGAATTTCTTTGTGATCATTGTGGTTAAATATTTCGGACTTTTAAGACACCCTCATTATTCAGCATTTTATTTAAAAACTTACTTTCATGCTCACACCAAAACGGGCAGGTTTCCCGGGCTGAATATACGAATTTCCAAGTGCCTGGAAATAAAACGCATTGTAGTCGGCATCCAGAATATTTTTGCCCCAGAATGAGAATATCCAGTTTTTCTTTTCAAAGCTGATACGGTGATTCAACATTCCGTAATAATTTTGCCAGGCCTCGTTGGTTTCAATCCAGTAACTTTTGCCAAAGCCCTGATAGGTAAGCTGAATCCGTATCCGGTCGAGCAAGCTGCTATTCACTTCAGCCGTGTAATTTCCTCCGATATTGAACGAATACTTCGGAACATAGGGAATATAATTCCCGCTGTAGTCAGTAGTTTCATTTTTTACGTAATCCTTGAATTTTGCATCGTCGTAGCCAAAGGTAAGCCATGTTTCCAGATTTTTGGCCGGAAGCGCTTTCAGTTCCAGTTCCACGCCTTTGCTTTTCGATTTCCCGGCGTTAGTCAGCATCGATCCGGTACCGCTTGGAACAGTCTGATAAATCTGCTGGTTATCCCAGTCGATATAAAAGAAAGCCAGGTTGGCATAAATACGTTGCTTCAGCCATTTTGCCTTGATTCCTGCCTCGTAGTTCCACGACGTTTCCGGATCGAAAGTGCGGTCTTCGTCACGTTCGAAAGTGGAGTTAAAACCACCGGCATTGTAGCCTTTCGAAATGGTTGCATACGGCGCTATATATTCTGAAATTGAATATTTGAAAGCGACTTTCGGCAGGATTTCGAAAAAATCGAGATTGCTGTCAAACGCATCTGCGTTGCTTTTGTCGCCGTTTTTAAACTTGTCGTAAACATAGTCGAGGCTTGCTTTCTCGTAGTCGGCCCGGATTCCTGCCGAAACGGAAAAAGAACCCAGCTTCAGAGTCGACTGGTGAAAAGCAGCTATTCCTGAATTCGTGTTGTCGTAAGTTTTTAAATAGTTGTACGACTGATACGGCAACTTGTATTGACTCAGTCCGTCGGAACCATAACTAACATCCACCGATTTGTCCTGATCCTGATGAAACCCGAAAACGCCGAATAACCATGCGTACGTTTTGTTCTCTTTCGACTGGATATTGATTTCCTGTGCAAACATATTTTGAGTCTGATCCTGTGTTACAAAAAATAACGAAGCAGGCGTAAAATCCTGATCGATTCCCTGGTCGTCATCCACATACTGGTAACTGCTTACGGCCCGCAGTGTGAAGTTTTCAGCCACATACTGAATGTTAAGGCCTGCCGACAGCATCGAACGATTGTACGTGCTTTTGTCGTTGTAATTTATATCGCTTGCCTCACGCGAATCGTCGTCGTAAAGAGCGTATGGATAGCCGCCCTGTTTGCTGTTTTCGTACTGCACATTCAGCAGCGTTCTGAACTTTTCAGACGGCTGGTACAGCATTTTTATCCTTCCGGCGTAACTGTTCAGTTTGTCCACTTTCTCATTATTATAATGATTGGTATAAAAGCCGTCCTGATGTTTCTGGCTGAAATTCGCCAGCATTGACAATGATTTGCTGAAAGGCTGGTTATAGCTGAGCTGACTGTTGATCTGCCCGTAATTTCCATATTCAGCTTTTACGCTGGCTGACTGCCTTTTTGCATCGGGATTCGCTGTCAGAATGTTGATCAGCCCGCCCATTGCATTACGGCCGTATAACGTTCCCTGGGGTCCGCGTAGCACCTCTATGCGTTCGGTATCAAATAATTCGAAATTGAATGCCGATTTTTCAAAATAGGGAATGCCGTCGACATACAAACCTACTGCAGGCGAGTTAATACGGTTCCCGACGCCCCTGATGTAAACAGGCGAAGTTAGTTTTGAACCGTAATCGGGCATGTAAAAATTAGGGACAATCCCTGAAATGTCGGTCAGGTTTTCAACACCGTTACTTTCGATGCTCCGGGCCGGAACCATCGTCGCAGTAACAGGCAGCTCAAAAATGTTGCTGTTGTATTTGGGTGATTTAATTTGTATTTCTTCGAGTTTGTAATTTTTTATTTGCGTGGTATCTTTATCTGTATTCTCTCCTTCAGCAAACCCATAAACCGTAATAACGGAGAAAATAACAGATCCAATAAATCTTCTCATAAATGTAATTGGTTAATAAAATGAAATTTACAGCATAATACGCTGATTATTTCATTAAAAATTATAATTCAACAGGATACGAAATTTGAATTATAAAACCGGGGGCGGTCTGCTGAAGACAAAGGAGTAAAACCGGATTCCCGGTTTCCTGTTGTCGTCGGGTATTGGTATTTCTGAAAGTAACCGGTATTGAGGTGAAATGTTCTCTTCTTGTTTTTGCAGCTCAGCAAGATGCTGAAAATAACCGGCGGATGATTGTTCTGTTTGTGCACTCTGATGAACAGAATCAACGGGAAAAATTTTTTCTTCCGGGATACCGGTCATTTCATTGTCATGCTTTGCCAGCGCGGATGGAAAAAAGAAATAAAAAATATAAAAGGCAATAAAAGCCACATAAGGGAGGTGTGAGCTTAATATTCCGAAAGTGAACATGCCTTTTGATTTTCAATTTTTCTGAAGGGCAAAAATAGCTAAAATGCAGTACAGAATGAATATTAATTACTGTTTCCCGGTGTTTTTTTACATTTAGTGTACCTATGCGGAATGTTAATAAAAATTCTGTGTTTTTAATAATTGAGGCATTCTCGCAAATAAAAGTTGAATTTTTGTCCGGATTTTGAAACGAACAGCCTGTTTTTTAACAATGAAAGGTTGAAAACCCTTTGAAAAAGGTGCAGTTGACAACCAAGCTTTTTTGTAATTTCGCAGCGAACAAATTAATCTATGTAATCATGAAAAGGACAATTTTATCAGTGTTCGTTTTAGTTGCTGTATTATCATCTTGTAAAATTTTTGAAAAGACTCACCGGGAGAAACAAACTCCTGCACAACAGACAGAAACTACTGCTACGCAGCCTAAAGTATTTTCTGCTGATAATACCAGTGCCACAAGTACAGAATCCGAAAATTCTGCATCCGGCCAGACCTACTCGACATCGTATTCAAAACCGGATTCAAAGCCAATATCGATGAGAAAAGAGAATTTTACATTCTCTCAGCAATCGGATATGGCTTCATACGGGAATAAAAATTTCTTTGTTATTGTAGGCAGTTTCGGTAACTATGATAATGCAACCCGGTTGAAAGCAAACTTGCAGGGCAAAGGATTTAGTCCGATTATCCTGAAAAGTGAATCGGGCTACTATCGTGTTTGCATTAATTCATATACCGACGAGGCTGATGCCCGTGCCAGAGTAAGTGAGATCAGAGCAAAATACAGTGATTTCAAAGATTGCTGGTTATTAATCAAGAACTGAAAATGACCCGTTTTGCAGTTTTCTTTTTTTTGTTGTCGGGAATCAACAGCATGGGTAGTGCTGTGAACTTTCAAAACGATAAAATTGCAAACCGGAATCAGAAAGATATAAGCTCCCGCTACTGTATTGTAGTCGGGAGTTTTTCTTCCCGGGAAAATGCTGAAAAATACGGAGCAGCTTTATTGGCAAAAGGCTACGAAGTTACTTACCGCGGCAACGGGAAAGGTTTTTACAGGGTTTGTCTGTTTAATTTTGTGACGGCAGGAGACGCGGAACGGCGGGCTCAGGAACTACTTGCCGATAATAGTTTTAAGCAGGCATGGATTGCTGAGTGTAAAGGAGGAACAGATGAAATTGTACCGGCAAAACAGCTTTCAGAAAAGACAATAAAAAAAGAGAGTGACGGCGGAACAATAAATCCTGTTTCCGGACTGCAAACGTCAGCTTCAACATCCATACGAAAAAAAGGTAACAAGCTGCCTCAGCAGAATCAAAAAACATACTCTTATTATTGCCTCGTTCTGGGAAGATATGCTTCAGCCGGCGATGCGAAAGAAACCGGAGATACAATTCGAAACAGCGGATACGATGTTTTTTTCAGGAAAAATAAAAACGATGGTTCGTACCTGATGTGCATATACAATCTGAAAACAAAAGCCGAAGCTCAGGAACGTCTTGATAAAATGAGACACTACGATAAAATATTTGGAGAAAGCTGGATCCTGGGTTACGACAATCTTCGTGAAAACTTTAGTATCGATCATTTGTAAGGACAGTAATCCGGTTTCCGCCGGACGTTTTGCCTGGTGAAATTAAAGTTATTACGGAAGTAACTGGTTTTTAATGAGTCGTTCCCTCTTCAGAAATAAGCGGTTTTACTGATTTAAGTATTGACGCTGCCTTTTCGAGCGTTTCGTTGTTTTTTGCATAGCAAATGCGAAGCATCCGCAGTTTCGTTTTTTCATGAAAAAAGGAAGAAAGAGGCACGGTTGCAAGTCCGTATTCTCCGAGTAAACGCGCTGCAAAGTCGGTATCTTTTTCCTCTGATAATGCTGAATAGTCAATCAACTGGAAGTAACTTCCCTGTGCCGGTTCAATCTTAAAATTACAGCCATCCATCAACCGGCGGAAATAGTTACGTTTCCCCTGGTATTTTTCTGCCACTTCAATGTACGTTTTATCTTCTTTTACAAACTCGGCCAGAGCATATTGCAGTGGCGTATTTACACTGAATATCTGGAACTGGTGTACATTCCGGAAATCGCGCATCAGATTGTCAGGTGCCAGACAAAATGCAATTTCCCAGCCGTTTATGTTATATGCCGGTCCGAATGATGAAACGATAAAACTGCGTTTTGCCAGTTTTTCATTTCTGGACATACTTTGATGTTTCCGGTTATCGTAAACAAACGATTCGAAATATTCGTCACTTAAAATAATGATATTTGTTCCGTTTGTTATTTTTTGCAGTTGCACGATATCTTCTTCTGAAAGAACGGCACCGGTCGGATTGTGTGGCGAATTGATGATAATCATCCGTGTTTTGGATGTGATTATTTTTCGCAGTTCTTCCCAGTCGATATGAAAATCCGGTAATTTTAATGACATAAATTTCGGACGCCCTCCTACAAGGGTAATTGCCGGTACATAAAATTCGAATGCCGGTTCAAAAACAATGACCTCATCATCTTCTTTAACTACAGAACAAATAACGGTTGATACTGTCTGAATATGTCCGGCAGTAATATTTATTTCTGTTTCAGGATTATATGTATATCCGTAAAGCTTTTTGACCCGCAGTGAAATTTGATTCCGTAATTCGGGAATACCTTCCAGCGGAGCAAAATTGTTGTAACCTGAAGATAAATATTTCGAGGCAAGTTTTGTGAGTTCAACCGGGCAGGGGAATTCTGATTTCTCGATTGCCAAGTCAATAATACTGTCTTTCTCCGAAAGTTTATTTATGGGCAGAAGTTTACTTTTGTTCTTATTTGATAAATCTGACTGAGTCATGTTTTAAAAGTTGGCTGACAAAGGTAAAAAATTTAATTATTGTCCCCTTTTTTCTCAGCATTAAACTCAAAAGTACTGAATTTATTTTCATTTGTCACTTGTTAAATACCTCTTTTAAAACACGTAACGATTTGAGTTCACCGGGAATATCGAAGTGAATCCGGTAGAATTCGATCAGTTTTTGCAGCAAAGTCTGCCTCTCGTAAGCGGTTAACGCAAACTCGTGCAGGTTTGAAAAGCTTATTTCAAAAAGACTGGCAAAATTTACTGTCGTTTTTTTATCCATAAAATTCGGATGTGCCGGTTCTGAGTTTACAAATTCCGCCTTTTCCAGATCGAAATACCGGGAAGGTCCCATGTTTTCACGACTTGGGAAAATTCCCAGGTAAGCAGTCAGTTTAAACAGGAACCAGAGATGAAAGTTGGCAACTCCTTTTTCGGTAAGGTCGAGAAACCGCAGTGCTTGAAAAATGAAGTCAAACAAATCGTGGTTCGGCTCTTCTTCGCAAAGACATTTGTTTAATATTTCAGCAAGAAAAATCACCAGTGAACTTTTTCTGATGTCGTAAGGAATGGAAACAAACGGGAAATCGATTTTTGCACTTTTCAGACGGTTGAGTTCCCGACCGGGGCGGTGGTACACTTCGAGGTCGAGCAGGAATAAGGGCTGCAGAACCGATGCCTTCACACCTGCTTTTTTACTGTGAACACTGTTTGTAATGTACGACTGCCGTCCGAAATCTTCAGTATAAATCGAGGTAATTATACTGTTTTCAGAATATTTAATCTGATGAAGTAATATGCCACGCGTTTTTTCGATCAACGTTCCCGGTTAAGATTGAAGTTAACTTAGTGGATAAACAAAAGTTTGGTTACAAAAGTGTCTTTCCCTGTTTTGTTATTCAGAAACACAAGATACACTCCTGTGTGACAACGTTTCCCGTTCAGGTTGTTGCCGTCCCACGAGATTTGTCCGCCCAGCGATGTCCCGTGAAAAACCAGGTTCCCGCTGATGTCCGTGATTTTTACATCGGTATCTTCCACCAGACCGGTTACAATAACAGGCCCGGTGTATGTTTCGCGAACAGGGTTCGGATATACATACACGTCGGTAAACACATCGTCAGGTTCGGTAGCTACACCCATGTATGAAATGAGTCCTTCGCTTGTACCGATAAATACTTCACCTGTGTTATTGTTAATGGCAATTGAAGTGATTTCGTCAGATAACAGCGACGAGTTTTCAGTCGTAAAATGTTCGAGTTCCTCTTTCCCGTCTTCGGAAATCAGAAACACGCCATCGGCCTTGGTTCCGCACCATTTCTGGTTTGCCCCGTCGACGGCAATGGCTGTAACTGTTTCGCTGGATAACAGCGGATGGTAAATGCCATCGTTCATGTTGAGGCCTGGCTGTTCGGCATATAAAGGGTTCTCGTCGGTATGATCCCATACACTGGAAGGATCACTGTAAACAGCGACGCCACCGGAAGCTCCTACCCAGATAGCACCGTCACGGTCGATGGCAATGGAATAGATATCGTGCATCGGAAGGTAAGTCGCATCGGTACCATTGGAAAAATAGGCAATATTCGACTGCCATTTTCGCGTTTCATTATTCCCTTTTACCACATACAAGTCCTGGCTACGCGGAACAATGATCCATTTGTCGCCATCGTCGGTTACCACTAAATTACCAAGATTGTATTTGGTTGCCAGGGCAGGAATGGAATAGGAACTCCAATCTCCGTTCTTGTACGCTGAAAGTACCTTGCTGCCTCCGCCGTTGGTTACCCACAAGGTTCCGTCGGAGCCGAAAGCCATACCTCCGACCCGTACATAATGTTCGCTGCCGGAAATGGCAGATTGCAAGGTGCTGTTGTTTAAACTGTGATGTTTTATTAATTCATCTCCTTTGAACTCGAAAATTCCATCGCCCCACGATGCGGCAAATATATGATCGGGATCGGAAGGATCGGCTGTCACTGAAATAATATCATGTGTATTTTCCATTTCCGAATAAGTGGTACTGTTATAAACCGACCAGTTCCCGTTGGCATCCTTTTGCTGAAACTGTGACTGCAGCCAGCTGTTTCCCCACGAGGCATCATGTCCTCCGGACGAAACCCAAAGATTATTATCAGAGACAGTCAGGCTGAAAACATTATTATCGACAGGCCCTTCAGGCGACAGTCGTTCGCTTGTTTCTCCCTTTCGTTTAACCAGTCCGTACTTATTATCCGCAATCCAGTAAGTGCCGTCGGAATTCAGAATCGTGCAACGCGGATCGATTCCCTGTGTTTGCGTATCGCCGAAGTTATACTGGTAAATTTTTTCAATAAGCGATTTGTCTTCACCAAAAATGTAAACATCCCCGTTTTCCGAAATGATAATCCGGTCGTTAAAGGCAACAGTCATGTCATAAACTTTGGTTATTTCAGTAAAAACCTGGGACCAGCTCCCGTTTTCGCGCATATATAACTCGTCGTTGCCTGTTTCCGGCGAATAACATACAACTATTTTTCCGTTCAGATTTTCGACTTGGGTGAAACTTCCTTCGGCATTCGGAATATCTTCGAAACGGTGCCAGTTCGAATAATCCTGTAGGTTAGGCTCGCTTACCGAAGCATAATAAACTCCTTCGGCAGTTGCAGCATAAAAATCAGTTCCGTCGGAAGCAATATCATATACATCCACATACCCGCCATTGTCGGCAATGTACCAGGTGTCTTTCACTTCTTTTTTTTCAGTATTGATAACCACAATGCCGAATCCGCATGCCAGGTAAGCCAGGTTTCCGTCGAACATCACACTGTTGATGATTTTGTTCCCCAAAATCTGCTTGCGTTTTATATCGGAAAGGTTATATATCTCGTTATCGAAAATGAGGTCGATATTACTGTTTTCGTAGGCAATCAGTACCACATCGTTTTCAGAACCATAGGCCAGTGTTTCAATGCTTACATCCGATAAATCGTCCGTACCGCCGAGCTTTTGTACGCTGTTGTCGGTTTTGTTGTAAGTAAACAGGCCTCCGCCTCCTACACAGTAAACCATGCTGCCGGTATCGGTTAGTTTTGTAGCCGAATTGTACGATTGATAGCTGGTCCATTTGCCTACCTGTGCCTGTGTCTTTATCCAGATAAACGGCATCAGAAGCAGCAGTAAAAAAATTTTATTTGTCATCGGTAATTAAATTCAAATAATTCACCAGTTTTTCGACGGCGCGGCCCCGGTGGCTGATTTTATTTTTTAAGCCCGCAGCCATTTCTGCAAACGACTCGTTGTAACCATCGGGTTTAAACACCGGATCATAGCCGAATCCGGCTGTACCGCGTGGTTCACGGAGCATTTCCCCGTCAACAATACCTTCGAACTGCGTTTCCTGTCCGTCAATTACAAGGGAAATAACAGTTCTAAAACGGGCTTTTCTCGAATTTATTTTTTCCATTTCATGCAGTACCTTCTCCATATTGTTTACAGCCGATTTTTCAGGGCCGGCATACCGGGCCGAATAAACACCCGGGGCTCCGTTCAATGCTTCAATTTCAAGTCCTGTATCGTCGGCAAAACAATTGTACCCGAACTTATTATAAATATAGAAAGCTTTTTCCGACGCATTCCCTTCCAGCGTTTCATGGTTCTCCGGAACTTCGTCGGTGCAGCCGATGTCGGCCAGGCTTAATAATTCAAACGAAGTTCCGAGTATTTGTTGTAACTCGCGTAGTTTATGCTGATTGTTCGTGGCAAATACCAGTTTCATCTTTTCGTAACTTTTTATTATCCGTAAAAGTATGAATTATCCTGAAAAGAGGAGTGTACTATACGAAATGCTTGTCGTGAAGAGAATAAATATATTTAATTGTAAATCAACCAACAACCTGTAAATCACTTACTAAATAAAAAAACAAAAACACATAAATTTGTATAACAGAATACGATTAAAGAGATTCAATCATGTTGGATAATGAAACGATTACGAAATATTTATTTGTATTTTTGCAATATGTTATATTATCGGAGAAAAATATTATTAGCCCTCTTAGAAGCCTTTGACGGGCAACTTACCGCTAAAAGTCTGCAAAAATACCTGTTCCTCTTCACCAGAAATCAGATAAAAAAAGCATTCGATTTTGTACCCTATAAATACGGATGTTTTTCTTTTCAGGCTAATCAGGATCTGGTAACCATGCAAAACTATGGTTATATAGAAATTGTAAAACAAACTAATGGCCGTTTTATAAAAATAAAACAAAAAGGGAATTATCTTGGAATGCTTGATTTATTCGACAGACAGGCATTAGCAGAAGTAAAAAATAATTTTGGTACCCTCAACCAGCAGGAATTAATCCGGTATACCTATCAAAAATATCCATTTTATGCGACTAAAAGTTTAATAGCGAATGAACTTCTAAATAAAGAGGAACTGGAAACCATTGAAAAACAAAAAAGAACATTCGATGAACCACAATTGTTTACCATTGGTTATGAAGGAGTTTTACTGGAAACATATATAAAGATATTGATAATAAATGATGTACATGTATTGTGCGATGTGCGTAAAAATGCTTTTAGTCAAAAATACGGTTTCTCAAAGAGTCAGTTACAAAAGGCCTGTGAGGGAGTTGGAATTCAGTATATACACATTCCTGAATTAGGCATAGAATCAGAAAAACGGCAAGATTTGCGTTCCCAAAAAGATTACGATATATTGTTTGATCATTATGAGAATACCACATTAAAAAACAATCATGTTGCATTGCTATATATCAGGGAAATAATTGATAAGGAAAAACGGGTTGCACTTACGTGCTTTGAAAAAAATCCATTACAATGCCATCGTACACGGGTTGCAAAAGCTTTAATGAACTTACCTCAGATAAATTATACTTTTAAAGCATTGTAATTACATGGCCTTAACAAAAGTTTTAATAACAGTGAAAACTTATCCATCATTATCTGAAAAATACGATGAATTGGTTTGTACTGCTGGATTTTTGGAAGATGGTTCATGGATCCGTATTTATCCTGTACCGTTTCGAAAATTGGATTATCAGGATCGTTATGAAAAATGGCAATGGGTTGAGTTGGACTTGGTTAAAAACACATCCGATTTCCGACCTGAGAGCTATCGTCCTGCTGATTTAGAGAAAGGAATTAGCATGTTGGGTAAAGTTGGTACAGAAAAGGAGTGGTTTGTTCGCAAACAAATTGTTTTGAAAAAAATCTATACCAGCTTATCTGATTTAGTCAAAGAATCAAAAAATAAGGATAATGGTATTTCTTTAGCTGTTGTAAAGCCCAAAACTATAACCGATTTTATTTGGGAACCATGTGAAAGAGAATGGAATAAAAAAAAGATGGATGCCATTATAGCCAATCAGGCACAAGGAAGTCTTTTTGACGAAGAAGATACAAATTTTGTTTTCAAGGTAGTAAAAAAATTGCCATACAAATTTTCATATATTTTTACCACTGACGACAACAATGAACGGACTATAATGATAGAAGACTGGGAATTAGGGGCGTTATATTGGAATTGTCTGAAAAAGGCAGATGGAGATGAAGAAACCGCATGTCAAAAAGTGAAAGAAAAGTATTTTGATTATATGTACAGGAAACGCGACTTATATTTTTTCATGGGAACTACTTTTAAATTTCATAATGTTGCACCAAATCCATTTATTATTATAGGAACATTTTATCCTCCCAAAACGGATAGTCAGCAGTTAAATCTGTTCTAGTCTATAATCCGATGTAAAAAAACCAGAGTCCAGATTCCTTAAAATCAAAATAAAGAATTGTTATAACAATCAGAAAAACTTGATCAGCTATTTCCGTTTAGACTACCATTACAAATCATATTAGTCCGAAATATTAAGTTCTATTTCAACAAAAATTTCATAAATTTTTACTACATCCCTTTTTACGGGGAGGTATTTTGTGCAGATATTTCAAAAAATATTTTATAACACCCTTATTTTTTAGGGGTCAAATAAAAGTTATTCATATTTTTGGGCACTCATTTTTTACTACAGACAATAGAAATTATAAATAAAAAGTTACAGAAATGGCTGAATTTAGATTTACCGCATTAAAAGAGGTCCTTTCCAGGAAGCCCCTCGAAGTAAAAAGGGAGGACATTCTCACCTCCGATTTTTTTGCCGTGTCGGTATTCGACCGTCCGAAAATGAAAAAATACCTTTCGAAAGAAGCGTTTAAAGCGGTTGTTGATGCAATAGACAACGGGACGACTATCGATCGGAAAATGGCTGATCAGGTCGCACAGGGGATGAAGGCATGGGCTGTTGAAAATGGCGCTACCCATTATACGCACTGGTTCCATCCGCTTACCGACGGTACTGCCGAGAAACACGACGCCTTTATTGTCCATGGCGAAAACGGAGGAGTGGTTGAAAATTTTTCGGGAAAATTACTGGCTCAGCAGGAACCCGATGCTTCTTCTTTCCCGAGCGGCGGTATCCGCCAGACATTCGAAGCCCGGGGCTACACGGCATGGGATCCTTCTTCTCCGGCTTTTGTGGTGGACGGAACATTAACCATCCCGACCATTTTTATTTCATACACCGGAGAAGCACTCGACTACAAAACACCGCTGCTGCGATCGCTGCGTGCAATTGACGAAGCTGCAACCGTTGTTTGCCAGTATTTCGATAAAACCGTAACCAAAGTAAATGCAAACCTGGGCTGGGAACAGGAATATTTTCTGATTGACGAAGCTCTTTTCATGGCCCGTCCCGATCTGGTACTGACAGGCCGAACCCTTATGGGACACTCATCAGCCAAAGACCAGCAACTTGACGACCATTATTTCAGTTCGATACCAACCCGGGTTTACCGGTACATGGAAGATCTCGAAAATGAAGCATATAAACTGGGAATTCCTTTGAAAACCCGTCACAACGAAGTTGCTCCCAACCAGTTCGAACTGGCCCCGCTTTACGAAGAAGCCAACCTGTCGAACGATCACAACCAGCTGATTATGGATCTGATGAAAAAAATAGCGCGTCGCCATAATTTCAGGGTCCTTTTCCATGAAAAACCTTTTGCCGGTATTAACGGGTCGGGCAAGCACAACAACTGGTCGCTTGTAACCGATACAGGAGTAAACCTGCTTTCGCCTGGGAAAAACCCTAAGTCGAACCTGCAGTTTCTGACTTTTCTGGTTAATATTATGAAAGCCGTTTACGATCACCAGGATTTGCTTCGTGCAAGTATTATGAGCGCATCGAACTCATACCGTCTGGGAGCAAATGAAGCACCTCCGGCCATCATTTCTGTTTTTCTGGGAAGTGAAGTCAGCAAAATGCTCGACCTGATGGAACAATCGGTAGTTGACCGGAAAATGACGCCGGATGAAAAAACCGCCCTGAAACTGAATATCGGCCGTATTCCTGAAATACTGCTCGACAATACCGACCGCAACCGTACTTCACCTTTCGCTTTTACAGGGAACCGTTTCGAATTCCGCGCCGTAGGATCTTCCGCAAACTGCTCGTCAGCTCTTATTGCTCTTAATTCGGCTGTTGCAGCCCAATTGAAAAAATTCAGCAAAGAGGTTGAAAGTTTACTTGCGAAAAACGTGCGTAAAGATGAAGCTATATTTCAGATACTTAAAAAGCTAATTATCGATTGCAAACCTATCCGGTTCGATGGTAACGGATACAGCGAAGACTGGATAGTGGAAGCAGAAGCCCGCGGACTGACCAATATTACCAGTGTCCCCAAAGCGCTGGACGCTTTCTTTAGTCCCGACGTAAAAGAACTTTTCAAAAGTGTTGATGTATACGATGAAATAGAACTGGAAGGACGTGCGGAAGTAGAATACGAAAAATATTTCAAAAAAATACAGATTGAAGCACGTGTTCTCGGTGATCTGGCTATCAACCACATTGTTCCGACGGCTGTAAAATATCAGACAGTATTGCTGGAAAATGTCAAAGATCTGAAAGATGTATTTTCTGACACTGAATTTGAAGATCTGGCTGTCGGACGGAAAGACCTCATCAGGGAAATCGGAGGCCATGTTTCGGAGATCAAATCACTGGTCAAAGAAATGGTTGAAGCACGTAAAGTGGCCAACAAAATTGACGATACAATTGAAAAGGCCGAAGCTTATGACATATCGGTACGTCCGTTCCTTGATGAAATCCGTTACCACATTGATAAGCTTGAACTTATTGTGGACAACGAATTGTGGCCTTTGCCAAAATACCGCGAATTATTGTTTGTACGATGATCGATGAATGCCAAAGTTAGTAGTTACCCCCGGTCTCTGGCCGGGTTTTTTTTGCAGGAGAAAAACGGCTCATGGCAATTCTGTAAAGACGTTTTTGCTTAAAGTATTTGAAATATTGTATTTTAGTCCGGAATAAATCCGGAACAACGAAACGAGCCGAAAATGCAAAAAAATATATAATGACGATGATTGTGAGTCGGGTTCCATCTCATCCGGATAGTTCGGAGGCTCAGAAATGTGTTCTCATATTTAATATATAATCAATATTTTAGAAATACAGGCAGATGAAATTCCGATATTTAGTTGTGTTTTCAATACTTCTCCTTCTCAGTTCCTGTTCAACACAGAAGCTGATGACCGAGGCTGACCAATCGCTCGAACGGTGTGAATATTATACTGCTGCTGAAAAATATAAATGTATTAACCAGAAAGAGAAAGATGTGAAGAAAAAAGCGCAGGTCGCACTTCATCTGGCTATGGCTTATATGGGGCAGGGAAATTATTCACAGGCTGCAGTCTGGTACAGAAATGCAATCCACCGGGGATACAATGATATTGAGACCGAACTTGATTACGGAGATGCACTGCGGGCAAGCGAAAAACTCGACGACCTTGATTTGCTTTACACGGAACTGAGTAAAAAAGCTTCTGAAAATCCACGGCTGAAAAACGGCATCGCTTCGTTAAAATTAATCAGGCAATGGCAGAAATTACCACCTGTTTATTTAATTGAAAACCTGAGATCACCCAATACACAAGGCGACGAAGTCTCTGCAACGATCCTGCCCGGAAAGACGGAACGCATTGCTTTTTCATCTTCTTCGGAAAATGCTTCAGGAAAAGGAATAAACCCGGTAAGCGGTCAGAAATTTGCCGATATTTTTATTGCTGAATATGACTCGGTACATTCGAAATGGTCGTTTCCAAAACCATTGGGCGATAGTTTGAAAATTAATACTGAAGCACATGAATCAGCAGTTTGCATCGACGGGCAAGGACAACTGGTAGTATTTTCCCGGGCTTCTTATGTCAGTGGACAAAAACTGATATCTAAACTTTTCTTCTGTAAAAAAGAAAACGGGAAATGGTCATTGCCCGAACAGATTCCGTTTACAAATGACAGTTCTTCCTATCTCGACCCGTCTGTTTCAGCCGACGGGAAATGGTTGTTTTTTGCATCGGACCGTGAAGGCGGGCAAGGTAAAACCGACATTTGGAAAGCCGAAATAGCAAACGGACAATTTCTTGAACCGGTAAATATGGGCAGTGAAATAAATACTCCCGGACGGGAAGTCAGCCCGTTTATGAAGGCAAATGGTCATCTGTATTTTTCTTCCGACTATCATCCCGGTGCAGGCGGACTCGATATTTTTCATGCAACAGTCGACCTGAACGGGAAATGGACCGTTGAAAACATGTCGACCCCTGTTAATTCGCCTGCCGATGACTTCGGGATTGTTTTTTACGGCAACGACGAACGGGGCTTTTTGTCCTCTGCACGGAAAGGATCGCGTTCGGCCGACCTGTATTCATTCTATTCACCGCCACGACTGTTTCAGTGTTTCGGTAAAGTGTGCAACATGGAAACCGATTCGGTGATCGATAATGTAAATGTACGGGTGGTCGGCACCGACGGTACTTCTCTCCTGATGAAAACCGACAAAGGAAAATTTCATGCTGAATTAAAACCTGAAGCCGATTATGCCATTATGGTTTTCAAGAAAGGATATCTGAATGCACAGGCAAAAATTACGACACGCGGATTGCGCAAGGCTTTCGAGTTTAACCTCGATTTTAAGCAGACGCCTACTGACAAACCTATCCGGATTGACAATATTAATTACGAAACCGGAAAATGGGAATTAATGCCTGCCTCGTGTGCTTCACTCGATAAACTTGTTGAAACACTGGTTATTAATCCGAATATTTCCGTAGAAATTATGTCGCATACCGACGACACGGGAGATGCAGCTTTTAACATGGAACTTTCGCAAAAACGTGCCAATGAAGTAGTACGTTACCTCGTACAAAAAGGAGTTGCACCGACCCGTCTGAAAGCAAAAGGGTATGGAGAGTCGCTCCCTTTCAGGGTCCGGATGAAAACAGCAAAACAATATCCTTTTCTGAAAGAAGGCGATGTGCTTGATCTCAAACAGATTAACCGGTTGCCGGATCAGCAGTCACAGGATATTGCGCGGAGCCTGAACCGCCGGACTGAATTCCGCGTGATAAATAACTGATCTATTTTTTGCTTTATGCCTTAAACTGAAAAGAGTTGACAGTAAAAGAGTAAAGTTTCTGAAATTTAGAAACCGGACTTTCCGGATTTTTTCAGTGCGAATCGATTTTAGGACCGAAAGCCAGATCACCGGCATCGCCCAGTCCGGGAACAATGTATGATTTCACCGTCATTTCTTCGTCAACAGCACCAATCCAGAGCGTAACATTGCCGGCCTTTATTTTTTCGGTTATGTATTCAAGCCCTTTCCGGCTTCCGATAACGGCAACCAGGTGCACATGTTCGGGATCTCCTTTTTTCAGGAGGGCCTTGTATCCGATTTCCATCGAGGAACCTGAAGCAAGCATCGGGTCTGAAAGAATTACCACCTTCTCTTCGAGTGAAGGCGTGGCCAGGTATTCAAATTCGATATGAAAGTCACCCGCATCATCGTATTTCCGGTACGCCGAAATAAAGGCATTCTCAGCATGGTCGAAGATATTCAGAAAACCTTGCTGCAAGGGAAGTCCGGCCCTTAATATGGTCGCAAGGACAGGTTGCGTTTTTAACTTGGGCACTTTGGCAATTCCCAGCGGGGTTTTTATACTGTTCTCTTTATACGACAGGGTTTTACTTATTTCGTAAGCGAAAATTTCGCCCAGCCTTTGCAGGTTTTTCCGAAAACGCCAGGAGTCTTTTTGTACTGTTTCGTCACGAATTTCAGCAATAAACTGATTGAAAATGGAATTGCTCTCTCCAAGGATATTTACTTTCATTTACTTATTTTTTCAAAGTAGATTTTGCAGGTTGCCATCAACTTTTGTTTTTCAACTAATTGTTTTACGCACGAATTTTTCCCGGATACGATGATTTTATATTCAGGATTGTTCCTTTTTAAAAAATTCCCACGAAAATAGTATTTTTCACTGAAATACGGTTTCCCTCAGCGCTTAAATAAGCGGATAAACCAGGGAAGTGTATCCCTGCGAATTGAAAAATAGTGCACCGCACGGGCACCGAACCCTTCGTAAAAACGGGCTACGCCGGGAATATTCGATCCTTCAAAATCGAGTGTCAGATCTGTTCCTGCATGGTTTTCAATAAAATGATCGACCAGCAGAAACATGGCCTTTTTGTCAATTCCTTCGCCGGACGATGATGCGGCCAGGTAAATAATTTTTTGGTGCGACCGGATAAAAAAGGCAGCTGCTACCAACTGGTTCCGGGTATTGAACGCAGCATAAATTTCACCCTGGCGGTGATAAATGGCATGGCCGACTATCTTTTTAAGATTCTGGTAATGAATGTCTTTTATTTCAGGTGACTTGTCCTGAAGATTATTTTTTGTGAAAGCAATGAATTCACCGGTATTATAGAATGAAGAAATTACCAGCTGATGTGCCCCGGCTTTTTTTATGTTCCGCCTGGTGTTGGTGCTGAATTTCTTCCGGATCGCTTCAGCCGTATTACCGAGTGGCAAATGATAGGTGATGTTCGATTTTACAGCAAAACTGCCGGCCGGCGGGATATTCTGATAGTTCAGGCTCATCTCTACCAGCCTGAATTTCGGGGGGATGTTCTGCAAAAAACTGATTACCATTTCCTGATCGGTCGGGAAGACCGAAAAAACTCCGAGCTGCTGGGTGAAAAACGGCTGATAAATATACTGCCAGCCATATTTTTTGTTCCAGACCAGGGGCATCACATACAGGTAATCGCCAAAGACCAGCGCGTCCCAGTGCACGCTGACATAATTGAGGTACCACGACCAGGCATACGCATTCCCGTTAAACGAACCGGCAATACACCGGTCCCATTTCTCGAAATCAATCTCGTGATGTTGCAGATATGTTATCGTCGTGTTACTCATTTTCCAGGCTTATCCCGTTTTTTACAGTTTGAAGAAAAACTTGCTGCCAGCCCTCCCAACGTCCTTTGTTACTAAGCGATTCGTTGTGCCACAACACAATAAATGTTCCGCCTGCAGCTTTTACCTTCCCGGCTAATTCGTTTGTCTTTTCAACGGCCTGCACGGGCGTTAGTCTCAGGTAATCCTGCAATGTTACATCCATTACATGCAGAGGAAAAACGGTTAGATCTGTGGTAATATTTTTTTCAAGGTCAAAAAAACGGAATGGCATACAAAGTCCGGCACGAAACCCGATGGCATCGGCATAACCCATCGTGAAATCCTTTTTAATACCGTTCTCAATCAGCTGGTTATATGTTTGCGGAAACGACAGTTTTAAATAATGCTGCCGGCTGCCGGTAACCGGGTTACCTGTATTTTTTTCAAGCCTTTTTATCTCGGTTGCAAGCATTCCGGGTTTCAATGTTGAAGCATAGGAAGGATGGATGCCGGTTTCGTATTTCATGGACAAATTGCGGATCAGCGCCTGTAATTTTTTGTTTTGCCATGAAATATTCCTGTCGTATTTCCCGCGGTTGCCCAGCAAAAAGAAAAACTTCAGGTGGCCGGGGTATTCTCCCATTACCGATTCAATAAAACCGAACGTATCGTAGGGATCTTCTTCCCGGTTTGTGAGCACTTTTATCCTTTCTGAAATCGCGGAAAAATTGGCCTTCATCGCCGATTTAATGATTCCCCCGCACTGAACCCACCATTTTTTGTTTTTACAGGCCCACGCGTTGTCCACGTCAATGGTCACCAAAAATTTAAAATTTTTCTCCGGGAATGAAAAACCCGGATATTTTTCCATGATTTTTTCAGCAAGCAGGTTGGCCCACAAATTTACCACCGGCTCATCCAGAACATTGTTTTTATACTGAATACTCTCCTTTGCAGGGAACCGTCCGTGAATGTCCCGCTCGGTGGAAAGGTATTCTTCGTACCGGCTGGCAAGGTAGAACGAACAGGCAAAAATGTCGAACGGAATAAACGAATTAGCTGAAGTCGGGAAAAAACACCAGTTATTTTTATACGTAAATGGTTCAATTTTTTGTGCAGAAATATCGGTTTCAAACAAAAGCGGGTGCGGTTTCAGAAATAAACCGTCTCCGGAATCTTCGTCAGAATAATTGATTTTGGGAAGGGATGATTGCTGAAATTGTTTTTTATCGTCCGTCAGCTCAAACCCGTCGTTCAATATTGAATTGAAAATCAGGTCGAGGACATAACAAAGCCGTTCTGTTTTTTGTTTCGAATAAACAATGATCATGGTATCAGATTATCCCTTCATCAGCAAAGCTATAATATTTTTCGTTACATATAATTATATGATCGAGAACCGGAATGTCCATCCATTTCCCGGCTTCTTTCAGTTTTTGGGTGATGCTGTGGTCGGCTTCGCTGGCCTGCATGTTACCCGACGGATGATTATGGCAGAGTATGATTCCGCTGGCCAGTTTTTCAATAGCAGCTTTCATAATCATCCGCACATCGGTAACGGTGCCGGAAAGGCCTCCCTGCGAAATCATTTGTTTATCGATCACACGGTTCGAGCGGTTAAGCAACAGTATCCAGAATTCTTCGTACGGAAGGTCGCCCAGCAGTGGCTGAAAAATGTCTGCGACATCCTTACTTCCGTTTATCTGCAGTTTTTCTTCCGGCCCGCTTTCTTTCCGGCGGCGTCCCAGCTCCAGGGCAGCAATAATGTTAATGGCTTTTGCTTCGCCGATTCCCTTGTATTTTTTCAGGTCGTCAACTGTTTTTTTACCCAGTTCGTTCAGGTTATTGTTCATCTGCGACAAAATGCGGCGCGACAGTTCAACGGCAGTTTCTTTTGCATTGCCCGATCCGATCAGAATGGCGATCAGTTCGGCGTCGCTGAGTGCGCGGATTCCTTTTGCAAGCATTTTTTCGCGGGGGCGGTCTTCAACGGCCCAATTTTTAATACTGAGCTTTTCGTACATCGTATCGTTTTTATGCTCAACAATGTATGAAAAAATTTAGTCTGTACAGACCTTTTTATTCTGAAATTTTCCGGATGATGGTCATTCCGTCCCGGATGGGAAGAATCACTTTCTCAATACGTTTGTCGTTTCCGACCATTTCGTTGAACGCCAGAATCCCGATGGTTTGTCCGTCGTGCGGGTCAGGATCGTCAAGTACTTTGTCGTTCCACAAGGTGTTGTCGGCAAGGATGTAACCGCCGACAGGAACTTTGCCAAATACAAGTTCGTAATATTTCGGGTATTCGCGTTTGTTGCCGTCGATAAAAACAAGGTTGAACATGCAGTCCAGTTCCGGAATTATTTCAACTGCATCGCCAATATGCTGAACGATTGATTTTCCGAGACCTGATTTTTCGAAATATTTTTTGGAGATATGTTCCAGTTCATCATTCAGCTCGATGGTATGAATGATGCCTCCGGGTTTTAGTCCTTTAGCCAGGCAGATGGCCGAATAACCGGTAAAAGTGCCGATTTCAAGAATGGCTTCGGGCGAAACCATCGAACTGATCATGCTTAATATTTTTCCCTGAAGGTGACCTGAAAGCATACGGGGTCTGAGTGTGTTCAGATTGGTTTCCCGGTCAAGTTCCTTCAGGTAATCTTCTTCCGGTGAAATATGAGCCAGAATATATTTTTCCAGTTCTTTCATCCTGTGTTACTGATAAATTAGCGTACTGGTCTGCGTCTCGTCAAGTATCTCATTGGCGATTTCAAGTATTTCACGGGCAGTCAGCTGGTCAATTTTCCGGTATATTTCTTCCATACTGTCCACTTTGTCGTACAGCAAATAACTTTTCCCGATGGTCAGCATCAGTTCTTCACGGTTTTCGTTTGAAATAACCAGCTGCCCGATCAACTGTTTCCGGGCTTTAATGAACTGCTGCATTCCCAGTTCCCGTTCTTTCAGTTGCCTGAGTTCCTTTTTTACCAGGTCGAAAGCCCGTTCGAGATTTTCCTTGTCGGTACCGAAATAAATGCTGAATTCGCCGGTGTCGGAATAGGAAGTGTAGTTCGATTCAATGTTGTATGCCAGTCCGTTGCGTTCCCTGAGCGACATGTTCAACCTCGAATTCATGGATTGCCCGCCAAGTATATTATTAAGCAGGGCCATCCCCAGTCGTTTCGGGTGCTGATGATCGTAGGCGATATTACCGATCATGCAATGCGACTGGAAAGTATCTTTTTCGACAATACGGGTAGAAGCCTGGTAATTCCGGAAACTTTTACGTTTTTCCGTCCTGTTTTTTTCGGGAAGCTGAGCAAAATATTTTTCGGCAATTTTTACAATTTTATGAAACGGCAGGTTGTCAATCGAACTAAGCACCATTTGATCGGTGTGGTAGTTCCGGCTGATAAAATCGAAGATATCCCGGCGCGTGAAGCCTTTTACATTTTCCGGCGTTCCCAGAATATTCCGGGCAATCGGGTGCCCGTCGAACAGCACTTCTTCAAACTCATCGAATATCAGTTCCGAAGGATTGTCTTTATATGAATTGATTTCCTCGATAACCACTTCCTTTTCTTTTTCAAGTTCTTTTTGCGGGAAGGTACTGTTAATCAGAATATCGCTGATTAGTTCAACCGACCGTTCGTAATATTCATTCAGAAAAGTGGCATAAACGGCAGTTTCTTCTTTCGAGGTATAGGCATCTAATTCCCCTCCCACATCTTCAATACGGCTGATGATGTGATAAGCTTTTCGTTTTTTCGTTCCTTTAAAAATGACATGCTCAATAAAATGGGCAATGCCCTGTTCCTCCGGTTTCTCGTCGCGGGAACCGGTGTTCAGGATAACACCAAAGTAACCGACCGGCGAATCGACCTGCTGGTGGACCAGCCGGATGCCATTTTTCAGTGTATAAAATTGTAACTGCATGTATTTTTCCAGAATTTTGGACAGCAAAAGTAGAAAACCTAAGTGATAAAACAGGATAAATTTGAGAAAGAAGAAAAAATAAATTTGCATTAAGTTCCGTATGTCCAGAAGATTAAGTAAAAAAGAACAAACTGGCAGCCATTTTTTTTTGTAGTTCAGATTTTTGATATATATTTGCCCCCGCAAAATCAACGGTGCCATAGCTCAGTTGGTAGAGCAACGGACTGAAAATCCGTGTGTCCTTGGTTCAATTCCGAGTGGCACCACTTGATCAAAACAAACAATTAAAAGCGAATACTTCAGTAGTGTTCGCTTTTCTTTTTTTAACAAACTGCCACCGGTCAGTAAGGAATCAACTGGATCAATTTATAATTTTCGGAAACAGGCAGATTAAGAAATAAATAAGTCCTGACGTAATCCGGGAACGGGGATTAACAGTCTGAATTAGCTTTGCTGTAAGTGGTAGACAGTGAAAAAGAGGAACAATGCAAACACAATGCAAATCAGGGTTACCAGACGATAATGACGTATTTTCAAAACTTTCAGTACCGATGAAATGGCAGCGAGCCCGGAACAAATAACCATTCCCTTGAAAAACGCAATTGCGCGTGCTTCTTTGGGAAGTTCGCTGCCGCTGACTTCCGGAGCATGAACCTGTCCTGAAAGTAAAATCCAAAGTGCATAAAGGCCGAGGGCGATAAAAATAAAACGGCCGATATCCGCATAACGGTCTTTTTTGTCGATCCAACCGAACAGGATGATCGCTACTCCTCCGAAAATTCCGAACTGCATTGAGCTCGTAAATGTCAATAACAGATTTTGTTCCATGTATACAAAATATGGGCGCAAAAGTGTTAATTTTTCCTTAAAGAAAAAAGGTCTTTCGTATGTGGCTTAAATTATTCCCTACTTTTGCCCTGAATCTTTTTCAAAAAGAAAATTTATGTCTGAATTTTTAGATATCAACCCAAAAGCCAAAGGTCTGATTTTCGACCTTGACGGAACAATTGTCGACTCGATGCCGATACATTTTATCGCATGGAAGAATGCTGCCGCACGTTACGGAATTGACTTTACTCCCGAACTTTTCAGCCAGCTGGCAGGAATTCCGCTTTATCCGACAGTGGAAAGACTGAACAGCTTATTCGGTAAAAACATCGATCCGAAAGAAATGGGCGACGCCAAGGAAAATGAGTATGAGGCGAACATGCATCTGGCGGTTCCTATTGAACCGGTAGTGGCAATCATAAAAAAATATCACGGAAAACTGCCTATGTCAATAGGAACCGGAAGTATGCAGCGTCTGGCACGAAAAGCACTTGATATTGTCGGCTTAAACGACTATTTTCAGATTGTCGTTTCTTCTGATGACGTGATCAATCCCAAGCCTCATCCCGAAACGTTTCTGAGATGTGCGGAACAGATGGGGGTGGAACCGGAGTATTGCCAGGTTTTCGAAGACGGGATACCCGGTCTTCAGGCAGCACACGATGCAGGGATGATGGTTACCGACGTCAAAAAATTTTATAAAGTCAGCATAGGCAAAAAAGTGTATTAAATCAGAATTGCCTGTGTAAAAATGCAAGGTAGTATGAAAAAATTTTTACTGATTTTTGTTGTTTTTCCTGTACTGCTGATTACCTGCAAACAGGAAGAAAACCTGGCAGTTGCTTTTTACAACACGGAAAATTTTTTTGATACGGCCGACGATCCGCATAAAAACGACAACGAATTTCTGCCCGGAAGTGAAAAACACTGGACAGAAGAACGCTATCGGAAAAAGCTGGATGATGTAGCCCGTGTCCTTTCCGAAATTGACACGGTGTCTTTTCCTGTGTTCATCGGCCTGTGTGAAATCGAAAACCGGAAAGTACTCGACGATTTGATTTCGACTCCCGAACTTGCTCCGGAAAGATATTCGGTCGCTCATTTTGAAAGTCCCGATATACGCGGGATTGATGTGGCGCTTTTATATCGAAGCGACTTTTTCCGGCTTGCTCATGCAGAAGCAATACCGATTAAATTTCCTGATAATCCCAGATACAAAACACGCGACATTCTTCATGTTTCGGGTAAAATAGGAAAAGAAGAATTTCATGTATTCGTGAACCACTGGCCATCGCGGATTGGCGGAGATGAGAAAACAGAACCGGAACGCGTTTTTGTGGCTTCGGTACTGAAACAAAAAGTTGAAGAAGTACTGGCTTCCCGTCCCGACGCAAACATTATCATCATGGGCGACATGAACGACGAACCGGCAAACAAAAGCCTTTTTGAAACGCTGGATGCCAGGGCGCCCGGAAGCGGTTCGGAACTGGTAAACCTGATGTATCCGCTTGATCAGCAAAACGAGGGTACTTATTATTTCAGGGGACAATGGAATATGCTTGACAACCTTGTTGTTTCGGCTTCCTTGCTCGATGGCAAAGGCTATGAGGCCGTAGGCGCAAAAGGATTTGTTTTCAGGAAAAACTGGATGGAGTTTAAAAACAAGAATGGTATGCTTTTGCCAAACCGGACTTACGGAGGCTCTAATTATTACGGAGGCGTAAGCGATCATTTCCCGGTATATTTTATGCTGAAAAAGCAGTAATTTCCGCTTCCTGTTTTTTTGTCGGGGGAAGCCGGGTCAGCGAAAAGCAACTTATTTGAATGATTGGTCATGGATTTTAAAATTGTTTCGGAATATAAACCAACCGGCGACCAGCCTGAAGCTATCAGACAACTGGTTGAGGGACTTAACGGGAATATCCCGTTCCAGACACTGCTCGGTGTTACCGGCTCGGGGAAAACGTTTACCATGGCCAATGTAATTGAGCAGGTACAGCGTCCGGCCCTGATCCTGAGCCATAACAAGACGCTGGCAGCCCAGCTTTACGGTGAAATGAAACAGTTTTTCCCTGAAAATGCAGTGGAATATTTTGTTTCGTATTACGATTATTACCAGCCTGAAGCTTATTTGCCCGTCACCGATACGTACATCGAAAAAGATCTTTCCATCAACCATGATATTGAAAAATTACGGCTGAGCGCTACTTCTGCCTTGCTTTCCGGAAGGCGCGATGTAATTGTTGTTTCGTCGGTTTCGTGCCTGTACGGTATTGGCAACCCGGAAGATTTTCACGCCAATGTTACCAAGGTGAAAAAAGGAGAAGTGGTTAGCCGGAATGTATTTCTGCGCAGATTGGTCGATGCGTTGTATTCGCGCAGCGAGATTGAGTTTCAGCGGGGTAATTTCAGGGTTAAAGGAGACACGGTGGATGTGTTTCCTGCTTATGCCGATACGGCCTACAAAATTATATTCTGGGGCGATGAGATTGAAGAAATACATTTGTTCGATCCTGAAACCGGTGGTATAATTGAGGAACATGAGGAAGCTGTTATATACCCGGCCAACATGTTTGTAACGACGAAGGACCGTATGCAACAGGCCATCCGGCAAATTCAGGACGATCTGGTGAAACAGATTGACTTTTTTAAATCGGATGGTAAATTTCAGGAGGCAAAGCGCATTAAAGAACGGGTCGAGTATGATATGGAAATGATGCGGGAACTGGGATATTGTCCGGGTATAGAGAACTATTCACGTTATTTCGACGGGCGGGAAGCAGGCACGCGTCCTTTCTGTCTGATCGATTATTTTCCGAAGGATTTTATCACCATTATCGACGAAAGTCATGCAACTATTCCGCAGATTCGCGCCATGTACGGCGGCGACCATTCCCGGAAGATGAACCTGGTGGAATACGCGTTCAGGCTTCCGGCAGCTATCGACAACCGTCCGTTGCGTTTCGGGGAGTTTGAAGAACTGACCGGCCAGACTTTGTATGTGAGTGCAACCCCGGCTGACTATGAACTGGAAAAATCGGAGGGTGTTGTAGTCGAGCAGGTTATCCGTCCGACAGGCCTGCTTGATCCGGTTATTGATGTTCGTCCGAGCCAGAACCAGATTGATGACCTGATGCACGAAATTTCGCTTCGTACGGAGAAAAACGAGCGGGTGCTGGTTACCACACTTACCAAGCGGATGGCCGAAGAGCTAACCAAATATCTGCTGAGATTCGGGATAAAAACGAGGTACATCCATTCCGATGTGGACACCCTCGAACGGGTACAGATTATGGAGGATTTGCGCAAAGGAGTATTCGATGTGCTGGTTGGAATCAACCTGCTTCGCGAGGGTCTCGACCTGCCCGAGGTTTCGCTGGTGGCTATTCTCGATGCCGACAAGGAAGGTTTCCTCCGGTCAGAACGTTCGCTGACACAAACTGCCGGACGTGCTGCCCGTAACCTGAACGGCACGGTGATTATGTATGCCGATAAAATCACCGAGTCGATGCAAAAAACCATCGACGCGACAAACCACCGACGTGAAAAACAATTGAAATACAATGCTGATAATCATATTACACCGCAGCCGATTATAAAGGCTACCCGCGAAATAATCGGTTACGAGTTCCGTTCCGGCAAAGCTGCTGAATCTTATTCGGGTGGCGACCTGCATCCCGATGTGGCTGCCGACCCTGTGGTTAAATATATGAGCATTCCGGCACTGGAAAAGGCAATCGAAAAGATAAAAAAGGATATGAAAGCTGCCGCCAAAGAGCTTGATTTTATTAGTGCGGCCCAGCTTCGGGACGAAATGTACCGGCTGGAGGAAATCTTAAAGGAAAAAACCAGCGGTAAAAAATAATCAGTCGTTTTGTTTATTTTCACATTACAAAAGCGGAAGAATAAACCGGAAAGAAAAAACCGGGTCAGCTTTTTTTACCGAACAGTAATTTTAGCGGCCTTTCATCGTCTTACTAGGAAGCGTATCAGAAATTTACAAATAAAACTACTATAGAAAATGAGTATCAACCGTAGAATTTTTCTGAAATCCAGTGGAGCAGCAGCTGTCGGAACAATGCTTCTTCCTCCGCTGTTTCAATCATGTGGCGGACCAAATGTATCAACAGAAATGCAAACTTATCTTAATCATTTTGAAGTAACTCTGCCGGTGCTGCAAAAAGTTATTGCAGAAACAATGGCAAAGGGCGGTACTTATGCCGACCTGTTTTTCGAACATAAAATCAGTAATTACCTGGGATTGCAGGATGGTAAAGTGAACCGTGCCTACTCGAATATCGATTACGGGGTGGGAATCAGGGCGCTGAACGGCGACCAGACCGGCTTTGCCTATTCGGAAACCATTACTCCCGAAGCCATGATAAAAGCTGCCCAAACCGCAGCCAATATCGCCAGTGGCTCTTCCGCAACAGGCCCGGTAAATGTTACCGAAAATATTCCCGCGAACTACTATCCGATTCAAAAAGTATGGGAAGATGTTTCGGTAAAAGATAAAATTCCGTTTGTTCAGAAACTGAACGACAAAGTTTTTTCGATGGATAAACGGGTCATAAAAGTAAATGTGTATCTGAGTGACGAAACCGGCTATGTGATGCAGTTTAACTCGGAAGGTATTTTAACTTACGATTACCGTCCGATGGTCAGTTTCAGCCTGGTAACCGTCATGCAGAAAGACGGACGCATCGAAAATTCGTATGTCTCCCGTTCGTTCCGTAAAGGGTTTGAATTTCTGAACGATGAAATTATCGATACGCTGGCCGACGAAGGAATTAAACAAACTTCGCTGTTGTTTGAAGCGACCAAACCCAAGGCCGGTGAAATGCCTGTGGTGATGGGCGCCGGCGGTTCAGGAATTTTGCTTCACGAAGCCATCGGTCACACTTTCGAGGCTGATTTCAACCGCAAGGGAACTTCAATTTTTGCTGATAAAATGGGCAAAAAAGTAGCTGAGAATTTTATCAATATTATCGACGACGGCACATTGAACTGGAACCGGGGTTCCATCAATGTGGATGACGAAGGCGTTCCTTCGCAAAAGACTTACCTGGTGAAAGACGGCGTATTGAACAGTTACCTGCACGACCGGATCAGTGCCGGCTTTTATAAAGTGCCGTCGACCGGAAGCGGACGCCGTGAGTCGTTCCGTTATGCCCCGATTCCGCGTATGCGTGCTACCTACATGGAATCAGGCAATTCAACACGCGACGATATTATTTCCGAAGTGAAATACGGAATTTATGTCGACACGTTCAGCAACGGCGAAGTAAAAATCGGTGCCGGCGACTTCACCTTCTTTGTAAATACCGGGTACCTGATTGAAAACGGAAAACTGACCCGTCCGATAAAGGATATTAACATCATCGGGAACGGGCCGAAAGCTCTGGCCGACATTACCATGGCTGCCAACGACTATAAGATTGACAACGGAACATGGACCTGCGGGAAAGACGGTCAGTCGGTTCCGGTAACCTGCGGATTGCCGTCGGTTCTGGTTAAAAAACTTACGGTAGGCGGTACCAATGCCTGATTTCATCATGAATCGTTAAATCTGGAAAAAATGACTAAAGAAGAAAAATACACACTGGCAAAATGGGCCATGAATTATGCACTCGAAAAAGGTGCCAGCCAGGCCTGCGTAAGCATATCGGATAACAGAAGCAGCGATGTCGACATTCGCGAGAAAAAGATTGATACACTGAAGGAAGCTATTCAAAGTAAGATGACCATCTATTTGTATGTCGATAAAAAATATTCGGCCATTTCGACAAACCGGCTTGACAAGGAAGAACTTGCCCGGTTCATCGGACAAGGGATTGAGTCGACCCGTTTTCTTGCTGAAGATGAATTCCGTACGCTCCCCGATCCGGAACTTTATTACAAAGGGGGCGGCCCCGACCTGCAAACGACCGACCCGGCTTTTGATTCGGTAGAAGCAAAAACCAAAATTGACATTACTTTTAAAGTTGAAGACGAGATCTATAAAAAAGACGACCGGATCCTTTCGGTTACTGCCAGTTACAGCGATGGTATCAGCTCACGGATTATGGTTGCCAGCAATGGTTTTGAAGGTGATTCGGCAAGCAGCTATTATTATCTGAGTGCACAGGTAACCGTCAAGGGTGGCGAAGCGCGTCCCGAAGCGTATGATTACAGAATGTCCGTTACTTTTGATGAACTCGGAAAAACAGGTATTGCAGAAACAGCGTTGAAACGTGCTTTGGAAAAAATAGGACAGTCGAAGATCGGTTCGGGTAAATATACCATGCTGGTCGAAAACCGCCAGGTCAGCCGCATTCTCGATCCGGTGATCAGTGCACTCGACGGAAGTTCCATTCAGCAAAAGAATTCGTTCATGATCGATAAAATGGATCAGAAGTTCGGCTCGTCGAAACTGAACCTGACCGACGACCCGTTTATTATTGGCGGACGGGGTTCCCGCCTGTTCGACCCGGAAGGAATGGCAACAAAAAAACGGACCGTCTTCGGACAGGGAGTTCTGAAAACGTACTTCATCGATACCTATTACGGTAAAAAGTTGGGGATGGCTCCTAATTCCGGCGGAACAACAAACCTTGTTCTCGAACCCGGTGAGAAAGACCTGGAATCTATGATGAAATCAATGAAGAAAGGAATTTTGGTTACCGGCTTTAACGGTGGAAACTGCAATAGTTCAACAGGCGACTTCTCGTATGGAATTGAAGGTTTTCTGATTGAAAACGGCGAAAAAATAAAACCTGTTTCAGAAATGAATATTACCGGGAACATGCACAGTTTATGGGCCAATCTGGTTGAAGCCGGTTCCGATGTTCTCCTCGATTCAAGCTGGCGTATGCCCTCGCTTCTGTTTGAAGGCGTCGACTTTAGCGGAATGTAATTTATCCGGATATTTCTGAAAATATAAAGGCAAAGGTTCCCGAAAAACAGTAGGGGATCTTTGTTTTTTTGTAATACCCCATCATATGACAGGGAAACATTGGAAAATGAATAAGCCTCGGGGTGATTTAATTAAAATACTGGAATGTATAAAATATTAACATTGTTAATTATATTTGCACTGTTAATATTTAAAATATATTGTGATGAAAAACAAGGAAATTCAGGAAAAACGGATGAAGGAATATTTCATTCAGGCGACAAAGGATATTCTAAAAGGAGAAGGTTTAAAAAGCTTAAGTGTTCGAAACATAGCTGACCGGGCCGGATATTCTTATGCAACTCTGTATAATTATTTTAAAGATGTTAATGATTTAATATTTCTTTGCGTTAGTGATTTTCAGGAAGAATGCAAATCGTTTGTTACAAGCCAGACAGAAAAAATTCCGGATGGATTGGATAAGATTAAAACAACAGTTTTAGCATATATCAGCTATTTTGTTGAATATCCGGATATCTTTGATTTGTTCTATCTGGCTAAAATGGGCGATTTTGGCAATAAACAGACAACCATTGATGTGATAAGTAATTCTTTAAATAATGTGTGCGAGACAGATTGGAATTATTGCGTAAGTCATAACTTGTTACCGGTAAAAAGAATTGAAAGTATAAAATCTCAGCTAAAGTATACATCCGTTGGCTTATTGTTGTTTTATATAAACCGAAGGACTCCGGATTCATACTCAGAATTTATAAATCAAGTCGGTACAGAAATAGATGATATATTGGGAATAGATAGCAAAAAAGTTTCGTCAACTATTATTTAGATATGGGACAACTTCTAAGTTTTCCGTATATAATTCTTGGAACCGGATTTATAATTTACGGAATACATAAGACAAAAAGATTAAAAAAACTCAGCGCATAATAATAGAAGTTCTTGCGGCGAGTGCCCGGAAGGAAGTCCCGGATGAACGAATTTTCCGGTCCCGAATCATATGTGAACTTTTATAAAATGAGGCACAGCCTGCCCGCAAAAATGACAGACTCAGATTTTTCTTCTGTTTACCTTTCTGAAAAGCTTGTTCATCGAAAAAAACGGTTGGCAAAAATTCATTTTCGTAAATTAGCACGGTTGAAAATTTATAAATCAAAATACGATGCAATCACACGAAATTGACTACAAGATTATAGGAGACGATGTGCAACTGGTTGAAGTGGAACTCGATCCGGGCGAAACTGTTATTGCCGAGGCAGGTGCTATGCTGTACATGGAAGATGGGATTAGTTTTGAAGCCAAGCTGGGTGACGGTTCCAATCCGCGTGCCGGTTTCTTCGATAAAATTCTTTCTGCCGGTTCACGGCTGATTACCGGCGAATCATTGTTCCTGACCCATTTTACGAATCAGGGATGGGGTAAAAAACACGTGGCTTTTTCTGCTCCGTACCCGGGCACTATTGTTCCGTTAAACCTGGCACAAATGGGCGGACAGATTATTGTACAAAAAGATGCCTTCCTTTGTGCCGCTTTGGGAACCAAAATATCAGTTACTTTCAACAAACGGCTCGGGGCCGGATTCTTCGGCGGTGAGGGATTCATTATGCAATTGCTGCAGGGCGACGGAAAAGCTTTTATCCACGCAGGCGGAACGGTGATTGAACGACACCTGAACAATGAGACACTGCGTGTAGATACCGGTTGCCTTGTTGCTTACGAACCAGACATCGATTTCAGCGTGGAACAGGCCGGCGGGTTACGATCGATGGTATTCGGCGGTGAAGGCCTTTTTCTGGCAACCCTGCGCGGTACCGGGAAAATCTGGCTGCAATCAATGCCGATCCGGAAACTCATTGCCGAACTTTCACCGCGGGGCGGAAACCAGCACAAAGAAGCAGGTGGCTTTTTAAACCAGTTTCTTCAGGATTAAATAATCTGTATTTTTACTGCTGATGCAGATAATCATGTCAGTATAAAATAATTATTCGTTTATTTTAACCTGCAGTGAATTCACAAAACAGGGAAACGTCTTTCCTGTTTTTGAAATTCATTGAGACAGGGTGTACCTGTGAAAATAAAGTAATTCTAAACTAACTGAATCTCAACAATGAAACGAACGTTAATCATTTTAACAATTTTTTTTGTTGTCTGTTCATGTCAGCGTGATCAGGAACAGCCTGATTTGCGGTTATGGTACAGGCAACCTGCCAAAGAATGGACCGAAGCCCTGCCTGTAGGTAACGGGCGTCTGGGAGCAATGGTCTTCGGGCAAACCGGGACGGAACGTATTCAGCTTAATGAAGAAAGCCTGTGGGCTGGTTGCCCGGTCGATAATAATAATCCGGAAGCACTGAAAAATCTGAAAAAAGTTCAGGAGCTTATTCTGGATAATAAATTGAAAGAAGCTGTGGCGCTGGCCGAAGAAACAATGATCGGCACTCCTCCGCGTATCCGTTCGTACCAAATGCTGGGCGATTTGTATCTCGATTTTGGTGAACGGGAAATAACGAATTATAAACGGGAACTTGATCTTGAAACCGGGATCTGCCGTGTCAATTATTCGTCACAGCAAGTGACGTATACCGAAGAAGTGTTGGCTTCGGCACCCGATAATCTGATTGCCATCCACCTGACAGCTTCAGACAGAAAAGCATTAAACCTGAAAATCAGGCTTGAACGGGAAAAAGATGCGGTGACAAAAGCTGCCGGCAATATGCTGGTTATGTCGGGACAGATTATGGATGGAAAGGATTCGTTATGCGGGCCCGCCGGAGCTCACATGCGTTTCGAAGCGCAGTTGAAGGCAATTAATGACGGCGGTACTTTGAGCTGCGACAATAACGCGTTGGTCGTAAACGGAGCGAACGAACTGACCCTGCTCCTTACGGCGGCAACCGACTATAATATAAAGATGCTGAATTTTGACCGGACAATAAACCCGGCACTTGTCTGTGGAAACATACTTGGAAAAGTTGAGCAAAAGAATTTTAAATCCATCACGAAAGATCATCTGAAAGAGTACCAGTCCATGTTTAACCGGGTGTCGCTTGACCTTGGCGGTGCCGATTATTCGGCAATTCCTACTGATGAGCGTCTTCAGGCTGTAAAAGAAGGAAAAGAAGATCCGCAACTGGTAGCTCTTTATTTCCAGTTCGGACGGTATTTGCTGATGGGAAGTTCAAGGTTTCCGGGCAGACTGCCGGCCAATTTGCAGGGTATCTGGTGCAAAGACTTTGCGGCACCGTGGAATTCCGACTTCCACACAAATATTAATCTTCAGATGAATTACTGGCCTGCCGAAGTCTGTAACCTGTCAGAGACAGAAAAACCGCTGGCCGGTTTTTTTACCCAACTGCAAAAACCCGGCAGCGTTACTGCCCGCGGGATGTACGGGGCACACGGCTGGACACTGCATCACCTGACAGATGTGTTCGGTCGTACCGGCGTGATGGACGGCATCTGGGGACTTTACCCGATGGGTGGTCCGTGGATGACTTTCCCGTTTTACGAGCATTACGCTTTTTCGGGCGATACTGACTATCTGAAAAATACGGCCTATCCTTTAATGAAAGGATCTGCGCAGTTTGTTCTCGGTTTCCTGGTAAAAGACAAACAGGGACGATGGGCAACTGCTCCGTCCAATTCTCCGGAAAACAGGTATGTTCTCCCGGAAACAGACGAAAAATTTAATATGACCTATTCCACTACAATGGACATTGAAATTATTACGGAACTTTTTAAAAACTGCATAAAATCGGCTGAAATACTGGGCACAGACAAGGCGTTTGCCGATACACTTTCTTCGGTACTGAAAGGGCTTCCGAAGATAAAAATTTCGCAGCGGACAGGCGGAATACAGGAATGGATAGAAGATTATGAAGAAACAGAACCCGGACACAGGCATATATCCCATCTTCTGGGGTTGTATCCCGGAACGCAGATAACCCCGCAGACACCCGAACTTTTCGAAGCTGCAAAAAAAACGATTGCCCGGCGTCTCGAAAAAGGCGGTGGCCATACCGGCTGGAGCCGTGCCTGGATTATCAATTTTTACGCCCGGCTTGGCGATGGTGAAAATGCAGCTTTGCATATATCCCAACTATTGAAGAAATCGACCTTACCTAACTTGTTCGACAACCATCCGCCTTTCCAGATCGACGGGAACTTCGGCGGTACAGCCGGTATTGCCGAGATGTTGCTGCAATCGCACGACGGATCGGTTCACCTGTTACCTGCTCTGCCAAAAGCCTGGAGCAAAGGATGTGTAAAAGGACTCCGGGCCCGCGGCGGTTTCGAGGTCGATATAAAATGGGAAAACAATCAGTTGCAGGAAGCAAAAATTCATTCCCTGTCTGGGAATCACCTGAATGTTGTATATGAAGGTAAATCAGTTGGATACGACACAAAAAAAGACAGCTGTATTCTGATAAAAGCAGCAACATTCTGAAGAATGAAATAAATTCAGAAGTATTTATGCTGTAAAAAAAATAAATAATGAAAAAATTAAAACATAAAAATCACTTATTACAATGAAATCATCAATTAAAATTTTACTTGTTTCTTTAATTCTTTTTTCCTGCTCATCGCCTAAAGTGGCGCCGCCTGAGGCAGCAGGCCCTGTACCAAACGACAGGCAACTGGCATGGCAGCAAATGGAAATGAATGCTTTTATCCATTTCACAGTCAATACGTTTACTGACAAGGAATGGGGCTACGGAGATGAAGACCCTAAAATTTTTAATCCTACGGAACTGAATGCCGAACAATGGGTTGGTACACTAAAGGAAGCCGGGTTCAAGGGAGTAATTCTCACCTGTAAACACCACGATGGCTTTTGCCTGTGGCCCAGCAAGTACACCGAACATTCAGTAAAAAACAGTCCGTGGAAAGACGGGAAAGGAAGCGTGGTACAGGAAGTACATGATGCCTGCCGTAAGTTCGGGCTGAAATTCGGAATATATCTGTCGCCATGGGACCGCAATCGTGCTGATTACGGGACTCCTTCGTATATAGAATATTACCGGAACCAGTTAAAAGAGTTATTTTCAATGTACAGCCCGGTTTTCGAAATGTGGTTCGACGGGGCCAACGGTGGTGACGGATATTACGGAGGAACCCGTGAAAAGCGGACGATCGACGGGAGTACTTATTATGACTGGCCAACCACCTTATCGATGATCCGGCAGATGGAGCCAAACGTTATTTTCTTTAGCGATGGAGGACCGGATATCCGCTGGTGCGGAAATGAACGCGGAATCATGGGAGAAACCAACTGGAGCACAATCAGTACGGATACACTTTATGCAGGGAAACGCAATATCAAGAAATTACTGAATAAAGGAAGTGAAGACGGCAAACAATGGGTTCCGGCAGAAGTGGATGTATCCATCCGTCCGGGATGGTTTTACCATGCAAAAGAAGACAGTCTGGTTAAAAGCCCTGAAAAACTGTTCGATATTTATTTGACTTCGGTAGGACGCGGTGCAAATCTGCTGTTAAATGTTCCGCCCGACCGGCGTGGACTGTTTCACGAGAATGATGTGAAGGCGCTGCTGGGATGGAAAAAACTGCTGGACGAAGCCTTTTCGGTAAACCTTGCACTGAATGCAAAAGCCAAAGCCGATACATACCGCGGAAAATCGAAGGATTATGCGGCATCGAATGTAACCGATGCCAATCCTGAAACCTACTGGGCTACCGACGACGGAGTAACCAACGGCAGTGTCGAAATTGACCTGGGTGGTGAAAAAACGGTAAAATATGTATTGCTACAGGAATACATCAGACTCGGACAGCGTGTAAAAAGTTTCACAATCGATGTCTGGCAGGACGACAGCTGGAAACAGGTTGGTGAAGCCACAACAATCGGGTATAAACGTATTGTGAAGATTGACCCGGTTGAAACCGGCAAAATCAGGATAAATATTCTGGAGGCAAAAGCCTGTCCTGTAATTTCGAATGTTGAGGTATACTAAAAATTCAGATTATGGCAATTAAGGCATTCCGGGGGATGCACCCTTTTTCGCAGTTGTTGTTTTCCTTGTTTGTAATTCTGGTTACTTTTCTGGTAATCATTATTGCCGCTTTTATCATTGCAATCCCGGCATACGGGCTCAACCCGATGATAAATCAATTCACAAGTATTGATTACAGCAATCCTGAAACTATCAGTTTGCTGAAATTTATGCAAACGGTGCAATCGGTCGGGCTTTTCCTGGTGCCGCCTTTTGTAATCGCCTATTTGTTCCAAGGATCAGTAAAAAAATATTTGAAACTAAACCTGAATTTTAAGCTGAACCTTGTTCTCATGGCTTTTCTCCTGATTATAGCAGCCAATCCGGCAATAAACTTTTTGGGCTCGGTAAACGAAAGTATGCGCCTGCCGGAGTGGATGGCCGGCATAGAAGCCAAAATGAAGGAGATGGAAGAAAATGCAGACTTTATACTTGACAAATTCATGGATGTTAAAACCACCGGAGGTCTGCTTTTCAATGTGTTGATGATTGCCGTAATTCCTGCTTTGGGTGAAGAATTTTTGTTCCGGGGTGTATTTCAGCGCATATTTTCTGAATGGACAAAAAACTATCACTGGGGAATCTGGATTTCAGCCATTCTGTTCAGCGCTTTGCACATGCAGTTCTATGGTTTCATCCCGCGAATGATACTCGGAGCTTTATTCGGCTACATGCTTGTCTGGTCCGGTTCAATATGGATTCCGGTGCTGGCTCATTTTTTTAACAATGCAGCAGGTGTAATCGGCATGTATCTTATTAATGCCGGGAAAATTAATTCAAAAATTGAAGATATTGGTTCAGGGGCCGAACAGTTGCCGGTTGCAATCGTCAGCATAATCCTGACATGCGTATTGCTTTATCTTATTTATAAACAGAGTGGTAAACAGCCTGATAATCAGATTACTCGCGGGGATTCCTGTTAAGCATATCGCTTACGATTGTATGCTGTTTTAATATATGTATGAACGGATTTTTAATCCTGCCCCTGCGGAAACCGGATTACTTTCAGGTGCACACGCTGTGAATGATTTCAAATGATTATTTTTGACAAAAAATGCAAAGTTTTTACCCGTGCACAATTTAATCGATATACAGCAATTCCATCAGTTCGATAACATTGAACTGATTGCCCGCGAGGTGGTTGAAGGTTTTATAACAGGCCTGCACCGAAGTCCTTTTCATGGCTTTTCGGTTGAGTTTGCCGAGCACCGGCAATATAATCAGGGCGAGCCGATCAAACATATCGACTGGAAGTTGTTCGCCCGTTCCGACCGGTTGTTCGTAAAACAATACGAGGAAGAAACGAACCTGCGTTGCCAGCTTGTGATCGATCATTCATCGTCGATGCTTTATCCGTACGAGAAAGGGAAGAAGCAACAGTACAATAAACTGGCTTTTTCGGTATACTGCAGTGCGGCATTGATTTATCTTCTCCGGAAACAACGCGATGCTGTTGGCCTGACCTTATTTTCCGATCATGTCGAATTTCATACCGAAGCAAAACTTTCGCCGGTACATGCGGAACTGTTGTATGGTAAGCTTGCCGAATTACTTAATTCTGAAAATTATCAGCTGAAAAAAACCACCAATGTGGTTGAGTCGCTGCATGCAATTGCCGAAAATATTCACAAACGGTCGCTGGTGGTAATTTTCTCAGACATGCTGGAAAACGGACAGTCCGACGAGCTTTTTTCGGCATTGCAGCATCTGCGTTACAACAAGCACGAGGTAATTCTCTTTCATGTTACGGATAAAAAACAGGAATGTGAACTGGATTTCCACAACCGGCCTTACCGTTTTGTTGATCTGGAATCAGGTGAACAATTGAAATTTTCGCCGCACGAATTGAAGAACAATTACCGGAAAGCCGTTCAGTCCTATTTCGATGAATTAAAAATACGATGCGGGCAGTATAACATCGATCTGGCAGAAGCCGACATCAACAACGATTTTAAACAGGTACTGTTCTCTTTCCTGGTAAAGCGGAAAAAATTGTTTTAAGCCGTCGTCCCTTTTTCTTTGAAACCATGGATGACGCCTTCCCGTTTTCACAGAAGACTTCCCTTTTCCAAAGTTCCTGGTGCCGGATTACAACCGGTCGGTAAGGGTACATGTTTTTTTGTATCTTTTTACATTCCCGTCCAAATCGAAAAGCTCGACCAGCACAATATAGATTCCCAGGGCCGACCGGGAATTGTCAGATTTTACCCCATCCCAGTACCATTCGCCTTCCTGCGCAAGGATTTCATTCTTTGCCAGGGAATTAACCAGCCGTCCCCTCGAATCGAAAATCTTTACATTAGCTGAATAACCTGACTTTTCCAGCCTGTAATGAATGAACAGCCGGTCGTTGTATCCGTCGTTGTTAGGAGAAAATATTTTTGGGGAAAGGGTAATATTCTTTTCCTCAGAAAGGTCGGAGCGGTATTGTGAATTGGTATACCCCGGTGTTGCAAAACCAACAGAGGACGCAGCCGAATGCCAGTTTGTTTCGTCCGATGTCGCGGTTTCATAGGAAAGCCTTTCAAGCGAAACTCCTTCAACATCATCAAGCAGCGGATGTTGCATCTTTTCAGAATATTCAAACTCGTCAATTACCTGCAAAGAATCATCAAGCAAAACAACTGCACCTGCATCGTCGGGATAGGAAGGAAATTTTTCAGTTTCACAAAAACATTCCGGACAAATGGTGTAGTATGTCCGGATAACCGAAAGCGAATCCGGGGTAAACAATACGAATTCTCCGGGATTCATCCACCTGTTTTTATTGCTTACAGGGCAAACTTCCTCTATGTTCAACTCGTCGTCGCGGGTAGCCAGTTCCAGGTTTTTCAGGTTTACTGCCTTATCCGAATGATTATAAATTTCAACAAAATCAGCCTCCCCGGGATACGGGTTAAACAGAACTTCTGAAATTAAAACATCACCATTTTCGAGCTGAACCAGCGTTACCGGGAGAGAAGTTTCTTCAATCAGATTTCCACATTCGTCTGATAATCCGGATACCCGGAGCGTATAATCCGTGTTGGCTGTCAGGTCTTCAGAAAAAATAAGTTTAACCTCTGCCCGACTGGTAACTTCTGTTTTTGCCGGGTATCCGGCATCCGGACTCAGTAAATAGTTTCCGGAAGATTCCAGCGTTTCCGTGGTAATGTTTTCAGAAAAAGTCAGCTTGATTTCCGATGCCGATAGTATTTCATAATCTGTAATTTCAGGTTTCAGTGTATCCTGATTGTTTCCGGAAACAGAGTTTTTTGTTCCAGGCGTTCCCCCTGAGGGGTTTACTGAAGCAGTCCAGTTGTTTTCAGGTCCGCAGAACCGGTTTGGGTCGATGCGTTCGAGCGACCAGCCGCCGTCCTGTTTCCGGCTGTCATTGTACCAGTTGTCGGAATAGGTAAGCTGGTCAATCTGCCGGGTTCCGTTATAAAGCAGCTGTATGGTTGCCGTACTGTTCCGCAGCGAAGGGAATGAACTTACCGGTAAACCACATGGCAGAAAAGAAGCACCTTCTTCGGAAGTAAGCACGAGATATTCTTCCGGCTGAATGATCTTCTCTCCGAGACTGCATTGTTTTGTATCAACGACCAAGTCTATCTTGTTCAACGGAACAGGATAACCCGAACGATTGAAAATCTCGATGTATTCATACTCCGGAAGGGCAACGGAGGGAGAAGGGTCGGGAAAAACTTCGGTAAAGACGAGGTCGTGTTCTTCCGGTTCGTAATACATGAACGAACTGCTTTTGTTTGTTGCCGGGTTCCCGCAAAGGTCCGTCAAATCATGCATTCCGAGAGTATAGTTTGTTTTCGGTGTGAAACTTTCGTGAAAGAAAAGTGATACCTGTTCGGAAGAGACCACCTCTACCGAATCGAGGTAATTGTCCGTTCCTTCGATAAAATAATTACCTGTATTTGAAAGACATTCCGAATCAATCTGTTCCGAAAAAGATATGTCGATCTGGTTTGCCGAGGTTACGTTCAGAAATACGATTTGGGGAGGTGTTTCGTCGGTATTTTCTTTTTTTACCGAATTTTCTGAACCAGGTGTTCCTCCTGTGGGGTTTACCGAGGCAGTCCAGTTGTTTTCAGGGTCGCAGAACCGGTTGGGGTCGATACGTTCGAGCGACCAGCCGCCGTCCTCTTTCCGGCTGTCATTGTACCAGCTGTCGGAATAACTTACCTCATCAATTACTTCTTCATTTGACAAAAGAGAAATTTCACATCCTTCATTTTTCAGCGCCGGAAATTGTTTCACTGCAACTGCGTTCGAATAATTTTCATCTGCTTCAGCCGATGTCAGTACGACATAGCCGTTCGCGGCAAGTACCGAGTCTGGCAGTTGGAGTGTTTTTCCGCTAACAACCAGTTGAAGTTGCTTTAACCAGATTGCCGCGTTGGTCCGGTTGAACAATTCAATATATTCATATTCAGGCAAGTCAACAGCAGGATACGGGTCAGCCATTATTTCGTTGATTACCACCGAGTGGACGGCGCATGGAACAACCCATTCGAAACTTACTGTGTCGTTTTTCATGGGTAAGCCGGCCTTGTCGGTTAATCCCGACACGATCAGAACCATATCTTTTCCTGAAGGCGTTGCTGTAATTCCTACATTTTTGTTCGTCGAATCCAGTAAATCAATCCCGGAAACAGCGACCGTAAGTCCTGATTTTCCCTGTAACCGGAAGTTTTCCTTTGCGACTGATGCCGGCAAAATTTCATCGGCAAACGATACTTTTATTTCGGTTCCCGACAGCACGTCCACTGCGGAGATATGATTGGGCGAGAATACTGTTTTCGATTCCCCTTCTACGGTAATTTCATCTGCAATCAGTTTATCCGAAGCATACGAAGTGTTCATCCGGATAAAAATGCGGAGGTTTTCCCCGTTCAGACCGGATTGTGTTGCAAGGGCCGAGCCAAAATTTCCGGTATTTTCACCATTCGTTTCAAATAAGGTTTCCGGCCCGTTATCAATTGAATAATACAATTTTATGTATTTACTGGTAACATTTGCTCCCGAACCGGTTTCACTAACATTGATCTGTATGGAAATATTTTTGAAATCTTTTATTGAAATACTTTCTGACGTCCAGACTGCTTCTCCGTCACAGTCCACTGCTTCGAGCCTTCCCCCGGAAGTTGAAGTTGTTTTTACATAGTCATTTGTTGCTGTAAGTTGGCACGACGAAACGTCAATCCCCCATTTTTCAATGTTTGTCATATCGGAATGAACAGTTTTTCCGTCGGCATCTCCCCAGAAACCTTTGTCCGGAATATCGAAAGATTCTTTCCATATTTCATCACCTCTGCTTTCGATTGTTAATAGAACAAGAATAAAAAACTGGAATATGCAAATTATTTTTTTCATTAACTTAAGAATTAGAAGTAATCAACTACTTTTGCAAGCTAATTGTTATTGGTTTGAGTATGAAAAATAATGAACTAATTTAACATTATTTTTCCAGAGATCAGCCATGAACAGTTTTTTGTTTTAATTTCGTTTTTAAAATAAATTTTTCAGAAAAGATGAAAGTTGCAGTTGTAGGTGCAAGTGGTGCAGTCGGTCAGGAATTCCTGAAAGTTCTTGAAGAAAGAAATTTCCCGCTTGAAGAGTTGGTATTGTTCGGTTCGGTCCGTAGTGCCGGTAATGTGTATGACTTTAAAGGTCAGAAATTAACAGTGAAGGAACTAAAACACAATGATGATTTTAAGGATATAGATATTGCACTTACATCGGCCGGTGCTTCTGTTTCTAAAGAATATGCCGGAACAATTACCAAATATGGCGCCATTATGATCGATAATTCGAGCGCATTCCGTTACGACGACGATGTACCGCTGGTTGTTCCTGAAGTGAATCCGGAAGACAGCCGTATACGCCCGCGGAATATTATTGCCAACCCCAATTGTTCTACTATCCAGATGGTAGTTGCCTTAAAACCGGTTAACGATTTATCGAAAATTGTACGTGTACATGTTGCAACCTACCAGGCCGCCAGCGGGGCAGGGGCACAAGGCATCGCAGAACTTGAAACACAGGTCGGACAAATAGCCCGGGGTGAAAAACCTGTCATTTCAAAATTCACTTATCAACTGGCAATGAATGTTATCCCTCATATTGATGTATTCCTTGACAATGATTACACCAAAGAGGAGATGAAGATGAACTGGGAAACAAAAAAAATTATGCATACCGATGCTGAAGTAAGTGCAACTTGTGTGCGGGTGCCGGTAGCAAGAGCACATTCCGAAGCTGTTTGGGTTGAAACCGAAAAAGCTTTGGAAATTGACACCGTAAAAGAAGCTATGGGGAAGACCAAAGGGCTGACAATGGTAGATGTGCCGGCAGAAAAGAAATATCCGATGCCGTTGTTTGCTGCCGGTAAAGACGATGTATATGTCGGCCGTATCCGTAAAGACATTACAAATCCGAAAGGATTAATTTTCTGGTGTGTCGGTGATCAAATCAGAAAAGGTGCAGCGCTGAATGCGGTACAAATTGCCGAATGGCTGATCGCAAACGGTGAAATAAAATAGTATCTCCTGACCAAACCAAATAATAGCCATACTGAAGAAAAGTGTGGCTTTTTTATTTCCCGTTGCTGCCTTCCGAATCTATTTCGTACAGAAAATCATTATAAGGGAACCGGGTAATGTGAATTTTTTTAACTTCCTGATACAGTTGGCTTTTTAATTCTTCAAAGTTGGTTCTTTGAGTAGCTGAAATAAAAAGGGAAGGAGTGTTTACCTTGCCCATCCAGCTTTTTTCCCAATCATCGAGCGAATAATTTGCTTTTGTTCTTTCGCTCAGGTCATCATCATCTTTTTTTGTAAAAGTAAAAGCGTCAATTTTGTTGAAGACATAAATCACAGGTTTGTCGCCTGCATCAATTTCCTGCAGTGTCGAATTTACAACCTCTATCTGTTCTTCAAAACCCGGATGCGAAATATCGACCACGTGTACCAGAATGTCTGCTTCACGTACCTCATCCAGTGTCGATTTGAACGACTCCACCAATCCGTGTGGCAGTTTCCTGATAAAACCGACAGTATCGGTGAGTAAGAAGGGAAGATTGCCCACAACAACTTTCCGGACGGTGGTATCAAGTGTGGCGAACAATTTATTTTCAGCAAAAACATCCGATTTACTGAGCATATTCATCAGGGTCGATTTGCCGACATTGGTGTATCCCACCAGCGCTACACGTACCAGCTTCCCACGGTTTTTCCGCTGGGTTTCTTTTTGCTTGTCTATCTTTTTTAGTTGTTCTTTCAACCGTGCGATTTTATCAAGAATAATCCTTCGGTCGGTTTCAATCTGTGTTTCGCCGGGACCGCGCATTCCGATACCTCCCCGTTGCCGTTCGAGGTGTGTCCACATCCCGGCCAGACGAGGTAAAAGATATTGGTATTGTGCAAGTTCAACCTGTGCCTTTGCGTGAGCAGTCTGTGCCCGTTTCGCAAAAATGTCGAGAATCAGGTCTGTCCGATCCAGTATTTTGCATTCCAGCGAACCTTCGAGATTCCTCAACTGTACTGCACTGAGTTCATCGTCAAAAATTACTGCATTAATATTATGGGCTTTGACATATTCGCCAATCTCTTCCAGTTTTCCGGAACCGACAAAGGTGGCAGGATTAGGCCTGTCGAGTCTTTGAAAAAAATGTTTCTTTACACTGGCACCAGCCGTATCCGCTAAAAATTCAAGTTCATTTAAATATTCACGGGCCTGTTTTTCATCTTGTTCGTTGTTGATCAATCCCACTAAAACGGCGAGTTCTGTATCCGGCTTTGTTTCAATCATAAACAGAAATGTTAGTAATAAAAAATTCCTGATCCCACTATCGCAGGACCAGGAATTCAATATTTTTAAAATAATTTTCTACTGGAGTACAAAATTAATTGGCACTGTGTACGAAACCTTCACTGGTTTTCCCCTTTGTTTCCCGGGTTTCCATTTCGGAAGGCTGTTTACCACACGTAAAGCTTCTTTATCGAGCGACGGATCGACACCTCTTGCAATTTTGGCATTGGTTACAGTTCCATCTCTGTCAACCACGAAGTTTACGTAAACTTTTCCCTGAATACCGTTTTCCTGAGCAATAACCGGATATTTAATTGACTGAGCAATAAATTTCCGTAAAGCAAGCTCTCCTCCTGGAAATTCCGGCATTTCTTCTACAATGAAGAATACCTGAGCTTCGTCTTCTTCTTCTTTTTCAGTTTGAGTAACAATAGGAGCAACATCAATAACTGTCTTATCATCTGCTTCTGTGTCATCAATCTGAAGTTCATCTTCAATGTTCGTTTTGTCGTCCACAATGTTTAACACTTCTACCACTTTTGGTGGCGGTGGTGGTGGCGGTGGTTTAACTTCTTCCTGACGGGTAATGGGGATAATTTCATCTTCTACTTCTTGCTCCGCCATTGTCCCCAAAGAGTTTGCCTGCTCTACCTTTGTGGTCCATTCGAAAGCAAAAAGAGTAACCCCCAGAGCGATCACTAATCCAATCTCCAGAAAGATTCCTCTTTTGTTCTCCAGATCAGCTTTTGGCGATTTCTTTAGTTCCATAATTAATTTTTATAGTTTATCCTGAATCAGAATTTTACTTTCTTTTGAGGGGTTAAAGATAAAAAATAATCTTCAAAAGCAATAAAATCGTATTTCAATTTTCACAGACATAAAAATTTTAAAAAAGGCTCTTTGTAAATCATTGTAATACAAAGTTGATAGGTACATTATAATTTACTTTCACCGGTTTCCCGTTTTGTTTTCCGGGTTCCCATCTGGGCAGACTTTTTACTACCCGAAGCGCCTCATTGTCGAGCGAAGGATCAATTCCACGTAATATCCGTGCATTTGTGACTTCTCCTGTTTTGTCAATGACAAAGGTAATGATCACCTTCCCCTGTACCCCATTTTCCTGAGCAACAACGGGATATTTGACGGAACTGTTAATGAATTTCAGCAACGATTCCATCCCTCCCGGAAATTCCGGCATTTCGTCAGTAAACCAGACTGCCGGGACATCATCTTCTTTTTCTTCTGTTCTTGGTATATAAACCTGAATATCAACCGGTTCATTTTTACCAATTTCAGAATTGAAAAAATCAGGATCACTGTCAATTTCGGTTTCATTCGTGACCAGTTCAAAATTAATAACTTCGTGTTTCGGAGGAGTGACTTCTTTTTTTTCTTCTTTAATAATTGGCATCAGTTCCTCAACCGGAGCTTCAATTTTTAAATCATCGAAGACTTCAACCTTTTTAACAGGCGTTTCCCATTCAAATGCAAAAAGAACAACAGATAAACTTACGAGCAGTCCGATTGTAAAAAACAATGCCCGTTTGTTTTCAAGATTGGCTTTTTCAGATTTTTTAGTTTCCATGGCTTTTGTTTTTAAGATTAACAATTAAAATTCCAGTCAGTGTTTTCAATACCATATTTCCGAACGTCCCAGTGAGTGTTCAATACTGAAAAGGTAATTTTCTTTTACAAAAGCATTTGCCGCATGCAAATGCAAAATCTTTACCAAAGAGGTACATCCTTTCTGAAAAAAACAGAATACACGCTTTCGGGTATAAAATTTTTATATATTTGCCGAACATTTTGGGGGATTAGCTCAGTTGGCTAGAGCGTTTGACTGGCAGTCAAAAGGTCATCGGTTCGATTCCGATATTCTCCACAATAAGTATTTAATTTCAATCAAATAGATTGTATTTAGTCAACGGGGAAAAAAGATCATATTGATCTTCCGGCGGATTAAATTTTCAGACATAAATTTTAGCTATCCCGAAGAAAAAAATATTTATAAACAATACTTTATTACTTAAGGCCTTTGTTTTTAAAGTTATCTTTTTTCATTTTTGTTAAAGGACAAATTCCCATAAAACAAATTTTGGAAGAATAAAAAAATAAATCAACTTTGTTCAGACCGTTATTATATAAGAACTGTGATTCAACACGAGTCAAAATATTCACTAAATTTTAACGAGTTTGAACTATTCTTCAGAGAAAGTTTTCAGGCTGCATGTCTGGTTGCCTATCGTTTTATCGGGGACAAGGCAATTATTGAGGATATTGTACAGGAGTCGTATATTACCTTATGGGAAAAACGGTCGGAGATATACAAAAACAGGGAAGAACTTAAAAAATACCTGCTGGTCACAGTCCGGAACCGTTCAATCAGCTATTTGCGAAGCATCAGAATCAAACATCTGAATATAGAAAAATCGTTACCGGAAGCCAACCTGCCGGACGAAGGGCGGTTGTATGATGAGGAAGAACTCGCCATCCGGATTTCAAAAGCGATAAAGTTTTTACCTGCGCGGTGCCGCAAAATTTTTTTACTGGCTTATACCGAAAACAAAACCTATAATGAAATTGCCCGACAGCTTTCCATCTCAAAAAATACCGTAAAAACCCAGATGGCCGTTGCTTACCGGATACTTCGCGAAAAGTTGAAGGATATATATTTTGGGTTCCTGATGTTCATGCACCGAAAAAAAATACATTAATTTTTTCACCCTCTTTTCGTCTTTTTGCGTTAATAGAATGAATATGGGGAAAAATATGGATCAAAATCAGGAATTAATTGTATCTGCCCTTCACGACAGACAGGATGCCCGGACAGATATTCCGCAGGCTCTGAAAGAAACATCTGAGTTTAAAGTTTCTGAAAAAATTTATGCAGCACGCGATAAAGTAACTTTATTAAACAGCATCAGTACCGAAGACCAGTTCTGGAATAAACTTCGGAGTCGGATACGGCCACGATCAGTTTATGTGCAGTGGATGAAATATGCTGCTATTGTTATTTTGTCGCTATCAGTTGGCATCGTGATAACTTATTTTTCCGGAATTATCAAACCGGTCGGTCAGCTTGCCAGCATCAGCAGTCCCCGCGGACAAATAACCAGCCTCACTTTATTCGACGGAACAATCGTTTGGCTTAACTCGGAAACGACCCTCCAATATTCTTCAGACTTTAACAAGAACAAACGTGAAGTTTATGTAAGCGGCGAAGCTTATTTCGAAGTAGCTCATAACGACAAGTTGCCTTTTATTGTCGACATCGGGAACTCGAAAGTAAAAGTTTACGGAACAACCTTTGATGTAAAAGCTTACCCGGAGGACGATTTTACTGAAACGGTTCTGGTGGAGGGTAAAGTGGAATTTATTACTAAAGACAAATCTGTTTTTCTGAATCCCAGCGAAAAAATTATCTTCTCAACTGCGAAGGGCACCCTGCATAAAGAATACGCAGATGCAGAAATAGCCTCTGCATGGAAAAAAGGGAAATACTATTATAATAATGAAAAACTTTCGTCTATTATTCAGCAGTTACAACGCTGGTACGATACCGAATTCATTTTTAACGAAGAAGAACTCACAGGTCTTACTTTTACCGGAGTCGTAAACCGTGAGAAATCAGTCGGATACAATCTGAAGATAATTGAATTAACCAATAAAATAAAATTTGAAGTAAAAAATGATGCAATTGTAATCTCCAGGAAATAACAAAACCGGAAAGTGCTTGCTACACCTTCCGGTTTGTTGCAATAACCCAATGCCCCGACTCGTAATCAAAAGGCATTGAATTGTTTAACTATAAGACGTGTAAATTTATGAAAAATTGTGGTTATTTACTGAAAAGACATTGGTTCTTTTCTACTAAACTCATTTTAACTATGAGAGTGACATTGTTCTTTATCGTTCTCGGGGTTTTGACCACCAGTGCAAAATCTTTCTCTCAGCAAAAATTTAACCTGAATTACCGGGGTACATCCATCAGGCAAATTTTGAAGGAATTACATGAAACAACTGATTTCGATTTTGTTTACAGCAACGATGATTTTGACACCAATCAGAAAGTTGATTTAATCATCGAAAATGGTTCTGTCAACGAAATGATGGATAACCTGTTGAGAGACACCGGAATGGGTTACAATGTAGTTGACAATGTAATTATTATTGCCCCAAAAACAATGAGTAATTTTTCACGAATCGGAGATCAGAAACAAGCAGTAACCGGTAAAGTCACCGACTCGTCCGGAGCTCCGCTGCCTGGTGTTTCCGTTGTGATAAAAGGAACTACTTCCGGAGTTATTACCGATGCTGACGGGAAGTATTCACTTACCGATGTTCCCGGTAATGCCACACTTGTATTTTCATTTGTGGGGATGAAAAAAGAAGAAATAGAAGTAAAAGGTATGACAACTGTTAACGTGTCGCTTACCGAAGAAGTAGTCGGAGTTGACGAAATTGTGGTTGTGGGTTATGGTACTCAGAAAAAAGTAAACCTGACCGGTTCTGTCTCTGCTGTCGATGTTTCAAAACTGACAGAGACACGTCCTATAACAAATATATCGCACGGACTGGCAGGATTAACTCCCGGACTGTATGTGAAATCTTCGGATAATGACCCGGGATCGAATGCAACATTGTTGCTTCGGGGCCAGGGAACTTTAAACACCTCATCACCTTTAATTATTATTGACGGTGTGGAATCCAACATTAACAGTGTTGCCCCCGAAGATATTGCAAGTATTTCCGTATTAAAGGATGCCGCTTCTGCCGCTATCTATGGTTCAAGGGCAGCCAACGGTGTTATACTGATTACGACCCGGCAGGCTGAAAGCGGGAAAATACGTATCAGTTACAACGGTTATATGGCAGCTCAGTCAATTGCCAACAAGATGCCTCTTGTAAGCAACAGTGTTGAGTATATGGAAATGTTGAATGAAGGTTGCCGGAACTCAGGGAAAAAGGAATATTTCAGTGCGGAGAATATCCAAAACTGGAAGGACCACGAAGGCGACGATCCGCTTTTGTGGCCGAATACCAACTGGATTGATGCAACATTCCGGACCGCCCGCACAATGAACCATTACATTTCAGCTGAAGGCGGAACAGACAGGGTCAGGTCGTTTTTGTCAGCTTCAATATTTGATACCCCCGGAATTGTTGAAAATACAGGATATAAGAAAATTGGCATCCGGTCGAATAACCGGCTGAAAGTAACCTCATGGCTGGAAGTCGGAATGGACTTAAATGGTTCTCATTCCGATAAAGACAGTGGCAGTTCTGCATTAAGCAGTTTATTTACCAATTCAGTAGCTTTCGTTCCTACCTGTGTGAACAGAAGTAAAGACGGACGCTACGGCGGAACAAACAATACGGAAGACAATCAGAACATTGCCAGCCCGCTCTGGTATGTAAACCAGTATAAGGGAGATAATATAACACGTGCTTTCTCTTCCAGGTTTTCTGCTGTTTTAACGCCATTACAGGGGTTGACAATTACAGGATCGTACAACTACTACTTTTCTGACAACAAGACAACGACAAAACCGACCCAGAATGACCGGTGGAATTTCCAGACAAACACTATTATAACTTCCGGTACGACGAGACTATATATTACGAATACCGATACACGGGAGTCCCGGACTTTTATGGATGGAGACATTGCTTATGAAAGAAATTTCTTTGACAAGCTGAACTTTAAGATTATGGGCGGTGCGAGCCAGGAATACTATAACCACGAAAAATTTTCTGCCATGAAGTATGACCTGATAAATGAAGAAATGAATCAGATCAACGGGGCTACAGGATCGGCTACGGCATCAGGGGCGGCTACCGAATATGCCATGATTTCCTACTTCGGAAGGATAAATTTTGATTGGGCTGAAAAATATCTTTTGGAACTGAACTTCAGGAGGGACGGTTCATCCCGGTTCCTTTCAAAAAACCGATGGGGTAATTTCCCATCCATATCTGCCGGATGGAGAATTTCCGAAGAACCGTTTATGAGTTCATTAAAAGATTCATGGCTTGACCAGCTGAAAGTAAGGGCTTCTTACGGATCTCTCGGAAATAACTCTGTCGGGAACTATGATGCCATTTCAACATTGTCTTCTACCAAATATGTTCTTAACAATGCGTTGGTTACCGGATATTATCAGGCTAAAATCGCCAATGGGAACCTGAAATGGGAATCTACCTATGTTACCAATTTCGGTTTCGATTTCGGACTTTTCAATCGTTTGAATGCCAGCATTGATCTTTACGACAAAACAACAAAAAATATTCTGATCGATCTTCCTGCACCACTTGTCCGCGGAACTGCAAGTATTCCGAAATCGAACAGTGCAAAGGTAAGAAACCGGGGAATTGAACTGGCCCTGGACTGGAAAGGTCAGATTAATAACAACATCAACTATTTTATTCAGGGAAATTTCACCTACAACTCGAATAAGGTTGTTAAATATAAGGGAGATGAATACTCATTGTCAGGAACATATATTCTGAAAGAAGGCCTGCCCATAAAAACGCAGTACGTACTTCTTACCGATCGTATTGTTGAAACAGATGAAGATCTGGCTTTGGTGCAGAAATATATTAATGATGCGCCTCTGGATGTGAACGGGAATAAACAAAGTCCGTTCCAGTATGGTGCTCCGGTCAAGGGGGATTTGCTGTACCGCGATAAAAACGGCGACGGACTTATCAATTCGGATGACCGCGATATTGTTGGTCACGGTGTTAATCCCCGTTATTTATTCGGACTTACTTTGGGGGCCAGTTATAAAGGGTTCGATTTTTCGTGCCAGATGGACGGCGTTGCAGGTATAAAAAGTTATTTGAACAATGACTATTATACTTCGGATTTGAGATATTCGATTATTGAAAATAAAGAAATTATCGACGGACGGTGGTATGAAGGAAGAACATCTCCGGCCAAATATCCAAGGGTAACTGTTGATGAAGAGAAAAATGTTGTTGCCAGCGATTTCTGGATACAGGATAATTCATATTTGAAGATCAGAAGTATAATGCTGGGGTACACAATCCCGAAAAGAGTTACTTCGAAATACAGCATTGGTAAACTGAAAATATATGCCGAACTGGAAAACTATTTCACATTTACAAAATATCACGGGTTGGATCCTGAATTGACAAGTGTTACATATCCTACTATGAAACAGGCTGTTTTAGGAATTAATCTTTCATTTTAAAATCAAATACAATGAAAAAAAGAATATACAAAATCATTCCGGTCGTTATGGTTGCAATGTCTTTTCTTACCAGCTGTTATGACCTGGATCGGTTCCCTCAGGATCAGTTAAGCTCCGGAACATTCTGGAAAACTGATGATGATGCGAAAAGCGGGGTTATGGCCGTTTATACAGCCATGAGACAGGAGCAAGTGTATTATATGTATTTTGCGATGGATTGTGCCTCCGATATAGGCACGGGGTACTGGATCGGATATGAGGATGTTTCCAGGAGCCAGTTGACATCCCGTACCGATTATGTTGCAAGCAGGTGGCAGCAAACATACGAAGGCATACAGCGGGCCAACACGGTTATTCTGAATGTAGGCAATTCGTCTACGATCTCCGGTGATGTAAAAACAGAAGTGCTTGGTGAAGCAAAATTTTTACGTGCCTTATATTATTTTTTCCTTCTGAATCACTACGGAGGCGTACCGATTTATGATGAAAACACCAGCTACACGGAAGAATATATGACCCTGTTAAAATCCCGGTCCAGCGCCGAAGAAGTCCGGAATTTTATTCTGAAGGATCTGGATGATGCCATTAACAGCCTTCCCGTGAAATGGGCTACTTCCGATTACGGACGTGCAACCAAAGGAGCGGCTTATGCTTTAAGGGGGAAAGTATATCTGTATAATCAGCAATACGATAAAGCTATTCCTGATTTTGAAGAAATTGTATTGGATACTCATTCACAGGGATATGGATACAGTTTATATGACAGTTATGCCGACCTTTTCACTCAAAAGGGAGATGCGAGCGATGAGATGATCTTTGCCATTCAGACATATAATGCCCTGGGTGAAAATTACGGAATGCCGTATGCTTTTTATATGGGATCAAAAGCTGCTTACGGGCCCGGATGGAATATTGCAATGCCCGATGTGAACCTGGTCGATTCGTATGAAATAAAGGACGGACATACTTTTAACTGGGATAACTATTTCCCGGGATACAATGAAGATGTTAATGTCCGTAAAGATGTGTTCATGTCCACTTTAACCAGTAACAAAAAGCAGGTAGCGTCTTATCCGAAATATTACAATGAGTTACTGGCAATGTACGAAGACCGCGACCCCCGGATGTTGCAGACCATGATTATGCCGTATACCCATTATAACGGCTGGGTAGGCGCAAAAATGAAAGACTGTGAGTTCGTTTATGCAAACGGGGTTTCCACAACAAACGGATTTGTCGTTCTTGATACCTATGGTAACTATAATACCTTGCTGTACCTGTACCGGAAATTTCTTCCGGAGGGAGATATGGGCGGGCAGATAAGCAGCCGGACCGCAATTCCTATTAATTTCCCGATCATTCGCTATGCCGATGTGCTTCTTATGCTGGCTGAATGCTACAATGAACAGGACAATATTGATGAGGCGGTCAAATATATCAATATGGTTCGTCAGCGGCCTTCAACAAATATGCCGGCTATCAACAACGGCGATCCCTGGATGGAAGCACGGACCAAAGACGAGGTTTTCAAACGGATCATGCATGAACGGGCAGTCGAGTTCCCGGCTGAAGGTTTGCGTTACTATGATTTAAAAAGATGGAAGCAAATCGAAACGGTGATGAATTCACCTGAAGTTGACATCCTGGGAAGTAAACTCTTTGATAATGTATTCAATTCAAGCCGCGATTACCTCTGGCCGATTCCGGGCAGTGAAATAGATAAAAATCCGGATCTGGAACAAAACCCGGGCTGGCAATAACAGTTCTCTGTATGAAGTAACATCTGATTGCTTTTTCTGAAGCATTTGTTACGTTCCTGCGGGACTATAAACATACGTTTCAAACAGAAAGGTTTATAGTCCCGCTATTAAAAATTCACATGCTGATTATAGGAAAATTGCATGTTAATGTATTGATAATTATGTATTTATATACATTATCTGCTGCGTTTCCCATGATCATTGAAAACAAATATAAAAATGAAAAAATTACCGGTTTTAATTCTTGTATTATTGATTTTTTCTGCCTGTACCAACAAAGCGCCTCTTCGGAACAGTGCTTTATCGGAAGAACATTTTTCTCCTGAAAAAATGGGTTACCACCTTTTCTGGGAAGATAATTTTGACGGGAATCGTCTCGATTCCACCAAATGGAAGTATCGCGAAAGTTCCAGACGCATTGGCATGTTCTCGAAAGATGCGTTGTCTGTTAATAATGGTTGCCTGACTATTTCCGCCTTCATGAAAAACGACACCATTCATACAGGAATTGTCGAAACAAAGGGAAAGTTCATGACTACTTACGGATATTTCGAATGCAGGGCAAAGATGCAGCAGTCAACCGGAATATGGTCGGCTTTCTGGCTTCAGTCTCCCAAAATATCTGACGGAGAAGACCCGGCTGAATTCGGGGCAGAAGTCGATATTGTTGAGTATTTCAAACAATACGGCAAGGATTTTACAACTCATGCAATCCATTATGCTTATGGCCCGAACATGAGGTCGAAAGGCCCGATTATGAGTTATATGGAAGGACTTGATCAGGGATTTCACACTTACGGACTGGAGTGGACTCCTGAAAAATATGTTTTTTATATCGACGGCCTGAAATTTCACGAGGAAACTTTCGGACTTTCTCATTCCGATGAGTTTATCATTTTAAGTCTGGAAATCCCCGGACGTAAGATGGAAATCGAGAGCCTTCCTTTACCTGATGGTTTTGTTGTTGACTACGTGAAAGTGTATAAGAAGTAAATTGCATATCTGGAAAAGTCATTTTCTTTTTTATACATGCTAAGCCGAAGAATTTTTATCAGGAAAACTGTTGCTGCAGGTATCGCCTGTAGCATACCGTCTGTTCTTTTCCCCCGACAAAAAACGGAGGGGAAAATGATATGGGCAGACCTGATTCATCTGAGTTATAACTTTTGGGGCGAAAATGTATTACACCCCAAATATCAGGATGAAAAATTCGAATGTACCACTTGCGGGGCAGCCAGAGAGTGGGCAAACAGTTACCGGCCGGTACTCACCTTCGATGATTCGGTCTGGAATATTTTGCTTCGGCAAATGTCGTCAGCCGGCATGAATATGGTGATTATCGATTTAGGTGACGGGGTTCAATACGAAAGCCATCCTGAAATTGCAGTAAAAAATGCCTGGACCGTTGAAAAATTGAAATCGGAATTAGTAAAAATGCGTGACCTCGGACTGGAACCAATTCCGAAGCTGAATTTTTCGGCAACCCACGATCTTTGGCTGGGAAAATATTCGCACATGGTCTCAACCGACGTTTATTATGGTGTATGCAGGGATCTTATTGCCGAAGTCATAGATTTATTTGATACACCACGCTTTTTCCACCTGGGAATGGATGAAGAAGATGCTCATGACCAAAGGTTGTTTAATTATACCGTCATCCGCCAGAACGACCTGTGGTGGCACGACTTTTACTTTTTTGTAGAAGAAGTAGAAAAGAAGGGTGTCCGTTCGTGGATATGGTCGGATTATGCCTGGCGTCATCCCGATCTGTTTTTTAAGAAAATGCCCAAGTCGGTCATGCAAAGCAACTGGTATTACCGTGACTCTTTCGATTTAAATACACTTCAGGAGCCATACCTGACCAGTGTTAAATTATACAACCAGCTTGAGGCAAACGGGTACGATCAGGTACCCGCAGGCAGCAATCATTCAAGTCCTGACAATTTTGAACGGACAGTGGAATATTGCAAAAAAGTGATCGATCCGGGCCGGTTAAAAGGATTTATGACGGCCACATGGAGGCCGACTCTTCCGGAATGTCTCGATACGCATAAGGAAGCAATCACCCAGGTTGAAAACGCAAGGAAAAAATATTATTAAGTGGAAAAAAATAACATATCAAAGTAAAAGATTCCTCCCTGCGGTCGGAATGACGATTCGTCGTGTTGTAAACGAAGGGATGGCTGGCGGCGAAGCCGCCAGCCATCCCTTCCCTAAAACAAAAGACGCAAGTCATTCCGACCGCAGGGAGAAATCTATCACAAAAAAGTTTAATAATTTATTTTTTGAATATTACTAAATTGAAAAAACAGGCGGATGAAAAAATTTTTTGTAGCAATTTTTTGTATTGTTTTTTCGGTTTATTCTTACGGACATCAGCGGGCTGCAAAGCATGCAAATATTACGGTAGCGTCCTTTAATATTTTGTTTGAATATGCAAACCGGATACCTGCTGATGATAAACAAAAGTGGGTCAACCGGAAGGATAACCTGATCAAAATTATTGCAGATAACGGATTTGATATTCTGGGAGTACAGGAAGCTTTAAATTTTCAAATCAGTTACATTCTGGAAAAAATTCCGGATTACGGGTTTATAGGTTCCGGCAGGTCAGACGGTACACAAAACGGCACACAGGAACATAATGCGATATTTTACAGGAAAGATCTCTTCGATGTTCTTGATAAAGGAGATTTCTGGTATTCCGATACCCCGGATATTCCATCCCGGAGTTGGGATTCACCATGTTGTCCGCGTATTTGCTCCTGGGGAAAATTCCTGTGCAAAAAGAGTGGAAAAATATTTTATGTTTTTAATTCTCATTTCGATCATCAGGGGAAAGCAGCACGTACAAATTCAGCAAAACTGCTTTTATCGAAAATACGGGAGATAGCAGGAGAGAAAGCCGTTGTTTTTTGCACAGGCGATTATAATTCGCTGCCAACATCCGACGCTGTAAAGATTATTGTGGATGACGGAATGCTACTTGATTCCAAAGAAGTTTCAAAAAAAACACCGGCAGGACCTCCCGGAACATTTTACGGATTTAACACGAAAGATATTCCGGAAAACAGAATAGATTTCATTTTTATCACCCGGAACATAAAAGTGATTTCATATACAGTTATCGATCAGGATTTGAAAACCGGAGATTATGCATCGGATCATTTACCGGTAATGATAAATGTCGGATTGTGATTTTAAAGTGTTTAATTATAGGTGTTTAAGTGTGTAAGTGTAGCACATAAAATAAATTTAAAAGGAAAAGATATGACAAAGAAAAGCATTAGCCGCCGTCGTTTTATAGAAACGGCAGCAGCAGGAACGGCCGGAGCAGTCGCAATGAGCAGTGTTCCGTTTTACGGGATAAGCAGTAATGCAACAGGCAAGCTGGCCATCCTGGGAGGACAGCCGGTAAGAAGCAGCGACAAAACCTGGCCGAAATGGCCGTATGTCGATGATAAAGTGGTAGCTTCGATTGAGAAGACGACCCGAAGCGGTATCTGGTGCCGGATTGATTCGCCGAACGGGACAGTTCCGACATTTGAAAAGAAATATGCAGCATTAATGGGGGCGAAGTATTGCGTTGCCACGGGTTCCGGAACGCAGGCACTGCATACCTGTGTGGAGGCATTGGGAATTGGTCCCGGCGATGAGGTGATCACCAGTCCGTACACCGATATGGGAACCATCGCTTCTGTTTTATCGGCCCGGGCCCTTCCTGTACTGGCTGATATCGACCGGGAATCGTTCCAGATCGATCCGGCTGCCATCGAACGACTGATAACGCCAAACACAAAAGCAATCATGCCGGTACATATCATGGGCCAGCCGTGTGACCTTGACAATATTATGGCCCTGGCAAAAAAACATAACCTCTATGTGATAGAAGATGCCTGTCAGGCTCACCTGGCCGAATACCGCGGAAAGAAACTGGGAACAATTGGTAATGTGGGCTGTTTCAGCCACCAGTCGTCGAAAACTATTCCCTGCGGTGAAGGCGGATCCATTATCGGCAATGACGACGAACTGATGGACCAGTGCTATACGGTAATGAACCACGGCACCAACCGTAAAGGAAGAAGTATCACCATTGGCCCGAAATACAGGATGAACGAATTCGAAGGGTCAATCCTTCTGGCCCAGCTTGAAAATTCGGTGGAACAGTGGAATCGCCGGAACGAAAATGCAAGGTACCTGAGTTCGAAACTCAAAAACTTTCCGGGACTGATACCCCAGAAGTTATATCCCGGTACTGAAAGCGGATCTTTTTATCTCTATACGATGGGCTATCGGAAAGAACATTTCAACGGGGCACCGCGTTCCGCTTTTCTGAAAGCTATGGCTGCAGAAGGGATAAAACTGAGTCCGTACATAGCGAACGGTTTGCACCGTGAAGCCTGGGTCGACCATATTCTGGGACTGAAAGGCTACCAGAAAATGTATTCCCCGTCACGGTTGAAACAGTACAAGGAAGAACTTGTCTGTCCGGTGTGTGACAGGATATGCAGCGATGAAATGGTGATGCTGTGGGCATCCGGCCCGTTGCTGGGAACAAAGAGTGACATGGACGACATCATCAACGCCATTATGAAAGTGTACGAAAACCGCGATCAATTAAAAAATATCGGATAGCAGGAAAGTATATGAAAGCAGAAGTTCTGATACTGCTGGTAACAGCCGTGCTATTGATTCAACCGGGAAAAACCAAAGCTGAACAGAACCAGACAGGAGAAACAGGCGGTTTACAGGTAGCCGTTTTTGACATGGATGTAACCCCGCCTGTCGGTTCCCGTTTGACGTATGATGTGGAAAAAAGTAAGTGGGACCTGGGTTTGCGGGCGAGAGGTATCGTACTGCTGGGAGCCGGTAAGCCTGTAGTGCTGTGTTCGGTCGACTGGATAGGCATAGCAAATGAAGGTTATGATGCATTCCGGAAAGCCCTGGCCGAAGGAGCCGGAACAATCCCGGAACGGGTAGATTTGCATACGGTACATCAGCATGATGCACCGATATGCGATTTTTCGTCCGAACGGATATTAAAAAAAGCCCGGCTTCCGCTGTCGTGTTACGACGGAAATTTTGCCCGTGATGTTCTTCGCCGGCTGAGAAAAGTGGTGGCGGAATCACTGGCCGGCGCTCAAGAGATCACCCAAATCGGCACAGGAGAAGCAAAAGTATACCAGGTTGCATCGAACCGGAGAATCCTTGGTGAAGACGGCAAAGTGAAGGCTACACGCTATACCACCTGCAAAGATTCTGCATTGCGTGCAGAACCCGAAGGACTGATCGACCCTGTTGTTACAGAAATCAGTTTCTGGAACGGAAACCGTCCTGTAGCGGTACTGAGTTATTATGCGGTTCATCCGCAGAGTTATTACCGCACAGGTGCCGCCAATCCTGATTTTCCGGGTATCGCACGTTTTATGCGTCAGCTGGCAGTGCCCGAAGCGCTGCATATTCATTTTAACGGCGCAGGCGGAGATGTGGGGGCAGGAAAATACAATGACGGGCGAAAAGAGAACCGGCTCATTCTTGCAGAACGCCTGGCCGACGGGATGAAGCGTGCCTGGGAATCGACCCGGAAAGAAACAGTAAGCCCTGATTCGGTTGTCTGGTCGGTTATCCCGGTGTCATTACCGCCGTCGGAAGCGATAAAGGAACCGGGCAAATGGATCAAAAAAGCGGACCCTGTGTTTTTGGCGAACAATCTTTTCAAGACGGCCTGGGTGGGCCGGCTGAAGGAAGGAAAAAAGACAGACATAACCTGTTTGAAAATAGGAAGCGTGCGGATACTTGGATTGCCGGGAGAGCCCTTTGTGGCGTACCAGCTGGCAGCAAAGGCCGAACGGCCGGATCTGACGGTAGCGCTGGCCGGGTACGGCGATTATGCCCCGGGATATATAGCTACCCCGGAAGCATACAGACAGGGAGGCTACGAAACAGGAGTAGCCTCAGGTGTTTCCCCTGATGCCTACAATGTCCTCATGAATGCCATCCGGAAACTTCTTGATAAATAAGACATGCCGGTTTCTTTTAAAAAATTGCAATTAAATTCTGCTGAAGATGGAAATAAAACACGGTAAAATTGTCAAATATCTGATTTCAGTTTTTGTTTTTTTTGGAATTTTTATGGCTATGCCGGGAAGATCGCCAGGGAAAGAAATACCTGTAATTTTCCCAATTCCGCAGCAGATGCAGTTTACAGCAGACACTTTTTATGTAGACGAAACTGTTTCGATTCTTGTACCTGAAAATGCAGAGGAAAAGGATATTTCGCTTGCCCGTTTTTTAACAGCGGAATTAAGCGACAAATACGGACTGGCTGTAAAAACAGAATCAGTTGCAGAAATTCCCCTGAAAGGAAATTTTATTTTGATGGGAAGCCTGAAAAACCAGCTGGTCAGCAAATACTGTCATGTCAATAATATCAGTCTGAATGAGAAGAATCCCGGAGCTGAAGGTTATATTTTAAATGTCAAAAAAAATCTTGTTGTTATTGCAGGTTTCGATGACGCGGGTGCATTTTACGGAATGCAGTCGTTGCGTCAGCTGCTGATGAACAGCGGGGGAAAGTCTGTCCGGGGTATAGAAATACGCGACTGGCCCAACCTGCCTTTTCGCGGAATAAGGCTGTATATTCCCGGTCCTGAAAATATTGCTTTTTACAAAAGGTTTGTCCGCGATTTTATGGCTCTTTACAAATTCAATAAAATTGTTCTTGAAGTAATTTGTATGAGGCTGGACCGGCATCCCGAAATTAATGCCGGGTGGATCGATTTTGTAAAGTACATGCAATATACCCATTCAACAATCACATCCGGATTGCATGGCGAAGTAAAAAATTCGACCCATCACGATGCGGGTGACGGCTTCATTCTTGAAAAAGATGAAGTCAGGGATATTGTCGGTTTTGCCCGGGAAAATTTTCTGGAAGTAATTCCGGAAATTCCCTCGCTGACTCATGGCTTTTATTTACTGACAAGGCACCCGGAGCTTGCCGAATATCAGGGAGATGTGTGGCCGGACACGTATTGTCCGTCAAATCCGGAAAGTTATAAACTGATGTATGATATCTATGACGAATACATTGAGGTTATGCATCCCCGAATGGTACACATCGGACACGACGAATGGTGGGGGGCGCCCCTTGGTTCCTGTCCCCGTTGCAACGGCAAGGATTATTCGGAACTTTTTGCACAGGATGTAAATAAAATTCATGATTATTTTTCGGCAAAAGGGATTAAAACGGCTATGTGGGGCGACCATTTACTGGAAAGCCTGCGGGGTAAAGGCCCGATCAGCAGGGTTGTCCGTTCTTCCGGACTAAAATATCAGACCCCGGGAGCTTTACGTTACGATGTGGTAATGAACTCTATTCCGAAAGATATTTTAATATTCAACTGGTTCTGGGGGGATAGGAAGAAGGAAGAAGAACTCAACCGGTTCGGATTTAAGCAGGTCTATGGAAATTTCAAACCGAACATCAGCCATTGGGACGAACGGATAAAAAAGGTTGATGTAATCGGAGGAGCTCCTTCTTCCTGGGCATCCACAAATGAATACAACTTCGGAAAAGACCTGGTACTGGATTTCCTCGGATGTGCAAATTTTTTATGGTCGACTCATACGATAGACCAGTCGGAACTGGGCGAAATTGTCCGGGATAAACTGCTTGCTTCGGTACGGACTGCATTCAGAGGGAAAAAACCACCGGGTCAGGAAGGCGATCCTGTTGTTCCGGTTGACATATCGTCCCATTACAATACGCCACTGAATTCCGGTGCTTTAAACATCAGTTTCAGCCCTCTGAAGCCAGGGAAAATCCGTAGGGAATCCATGATTTTTCAGATGCCTGATTCCGCCGGTATGAAAAAGGATTGCCTGATAGCCGTGGGTACTTCACCGGATGACAAGGGGCATCTTGTGCAGCGTGTCGGGGGAATACCGGTCAATGAGGATGTCAGCAGTGTGATTTTTCTGCACGCCTGTTTAAATCCGGCATTCAACCGAAAGGCTTACCGGAACATCCCGGATCCTTTTGGTACGGCAGAACTGCTTGGCTGGTACGAAATTGTTTATGACGACGGATATAAAGAAAACATACCGGTTCAGTACGGGGTAAACATTCTGGAATGGAATCCGGGGGGCGAAAAAAGCCTGGATAAAAGAGAAGGGGAAACAGGTTCACTTCAAAGTGCTTACTGCTATGAGGCAGATCCGGTAATATGCTCTGCTGACGGGAATAAAAATCCGGTTACTTTTTTTGCTTTCGAGTGGGTGAACAAACATCCCGGGAAAAAAATAAAAGAAATAAATCTGGAGAGTATTGTCAGAAAGGAAGGGGAACAGAACCGGGAAAATGCGATCATTCTTGGTGCCATAAGTGTTGTTAAAAAAAGAACGCCCTTTGCTGTTCAGTAAAGAAAAAGAAAGTCAGAGGCCGTTTAGAAAAATAACAAAAAGATTAACAGAAGATGAAAAAGAATTTGATAATGATATTCATATTGCTAAGTATGTCGTGTAGCGTAAAGCATCCGGCTGGATTGGTAAAGGAGAATAAGACAGAAGAAAATCCGGGGACGATAACTGCGGAACACTTTTTTTCGGGATTCGGACTGGCTCATGATACATACAATGCCTTGTCTGCAGCAAGCGACGGGAAAATTTACTATGTGTTGTCGTCACAGGCACTGGACCAGGGCGGAAAGATGTATTCGTACGACCCCAAAACCGGACGGATCAGTTTTATAGCCGATTTAACCGAAGCCTGCGGTGAAAAGGGGAAAAATGCTATTTCGCAGGGAAAAAGCCATGTCCGTTTTTACGAAAGCCAGGGCAAGTTATATTTTGCCACTCATGTCGGGTACTATGAAATGATCGACGGGATGGAGCGGATGCCGGAACATGAACCAAAAGGATATAAGCTGTACCCGGGAGGACATTTCCTTTCGTACGACCTGAAGAACGGAAAATTTGAGGATCTCGCCATTGCGCCTGACGGGGAAGGAATTATCACGATGGAGATGGATCGTGACCGCGGACATCTGTACGGTATAACCTGGCCGCGCGGATATTTCATTGATTATGACATGAATGCCAAAAAACTGGAAAACCTTGGACAGATATCAGCCAACGGTGAGGCCGGTTATCCGGGGAAAGACTACCGTGTGTTATGCCGTTCGGTATTTATTGATCCGGAAGACGGGAACGTATATTATTCGACCTCCGAAGGGGATATCTATTCGTACAACCCGGGATGGAAGGAACTCCGGAAAGTGGAAGGAGTGGATTTACGGTTGGATTACTTCGGAAAATATGATCCTTCGGACGCCGGAAGTATGGGTTATAACTGGAGGGCAATATGCTGGTACGCACCGGAAGGGGTTGCTTACGGGGTACACGGAAATTCGGGGTATTTATTCCGCTTTGATCCGCGGAACCGGAAAATAGAGATAGTAGACAGGATTACTTCAGCGCCGTCGAAAAAAAGCGGTATGTTCGACCAGTTCAGCTACGGGTATCTGGGTTTCGAACTCGGACCGGACGGCAAGACACTGTATTACCTGACAGGCGGTCCGATTTATGTGGATGGCAAACGGGTAAAAGGATTGGATAAAATTGCAATGGGAGCTGCAAAAGGCCTGGAGGATCTGCATCTGGTAACATACAATATTCCGGAGCAGAAGTATATGGATCACGGGGCCATTTTTTATAAAGACGGCGGCCGGCCTACGTATGTAAATTCGATTGCAACAGGGCCGTACGGAAATGTTTATACCCTTGCCCGTTTCGACCACGATGGAAAGGAAGTCGAAGACCTGGTTAAAATACCAGACCCGTTTCAAAAATAAATTATATTGCGAACTGCTAACGAAGAAATACCCGAAGAATGGTAAAAAAATGAAGAACGCAACCATTTCAGCAATGGGACTATCTACTACGGTAGAAAAACATATTTTATTGTCGTATGACCATATTAAAAGAATATATGGAGATTGACGGAATTGCCGCCTTACGGGAATTTTTTATAGAGAAGGGGTCTCCAAAAGAATACACAAAGAATGAATTTTTTATATGCAAGGGGCAAAATCATAATTTTATTGGTTTTATACTGAAAGGCGGGTTCAGATACCTGGGATATTCACGGGAAGGAAAAGAACAGATTCTTGGATACAGTTTTGAAAATGATTTTGTGGTTGATTATGCTACATTTCAAAGGGAAAAGCCACCAGTCATTGATGTCCAATCGATTGAAAACAGTAAGGTTATGGCTCTTTCCTACGACGAGTTAAATGACTTTTACAGGAATTGCGGAGTTTCTGAGCTTCGGAGCAAAGTAGCAGAGAGCTTATTAAGCGATATCAGCAACAAACTTCTTTCGATGTATTGTGACTCGCCTGAAGAACGCTATACAAAACTCATTTCCCGTTATCCTGATATTTTAACCTTAGTCCCCCTGAAAGAAATAGCTTCGTTAATAAAAGTTACACCTGAAACACTAAGCCGAATACGGAGAAAACTGAAAACCCTTGATTTGAATCAAGAATTTTAATATTCTGCCTGCCTATCTTTGCCGGACATTTTTAATAATAAAAACAGAAACAATGAAAAAATTACTATCCCTTTTAATATTAGCAACTATCTTATTTGCCTGTGACAAAGAAGACGAAGGGGAACAACTCCGGTTAAACATAGAATCGTGTGTTCTGGACTATGAAAACAATTATGCTGAAGTTGAAATCGACAGAGGCGAAGGTTATCTGACTGTTACTTCGTCTGACCCCAATATTGCTGAAATCCTTTACGACAAGACGAAAGATGATGTCTTTTATATCGTCGGGCATAATAAGGGGAACGCTACCATTCTGGTTAATGTTTTTAACGAAGACGGGAAAGGATATGTAAAAACGGTTGATGTAACTGTGCAGGAGACAATTATCTATAATGATGTTTTGACAGAAGTATACCTCAGAAAAGGAGAAAGCCGAAGTTTTACGTTGCCTTTCAATTTTGATAAAACCTACACCTTGACTCAGGACAACAGCGCGATTATTGATAACGATGGTGTAGCTTCTGTCTCAGCGGGTGTTGAAACGGGCAATAAATTTGAGGTAGAAGCAAAGGCTGCCGGAAGTACATCGTTTTATATCTATCCGGGAACTCCGGGAAACACGGTGCTTTTCTCGGCCCGCATTTTTGTAGTAGATGAATACGACTTGTTTATTCCGGAGTCGGAAAATAGCCGGCTAACTTTTGACTTCCCGTTTACCGGCGGAGTTAATAGTATTTCCATCTGGAGAGGAAGCGGATATTATACCGCCAGGATAGCCGACAATACCGTGGCAGAGGTTGAATCCATCACCCTTATGCCGGAAGAAGGTTGGGCTAATGAAATGAATAATTCTGCTGTTGTTCGGGTGACACCGCTAAAAAGTGGTAAAACGAAACTGATTGTTACCGATACCGTCACTGGGCAAACCCACGTTGTTGATGTTGTGGTAAATTAATTCATGTTTTTTAATGCAACCTTTTTCTAAACGATTTCCATCATAGTAGAAACGATGAAAAAAATAGTATTCCTTTTAATATTGGCAGTTACTTTTTTTGCCTGTGAAAAAGAAAACGACGGGATAAAACTTCAGTTGAATATTGAATCCTGCACTCTGAGTAATGAAAACAGTTATGCTGAGGTTAAAATCGACAGAGACGAAGGTTTTCTGACTGTTAGCTCGTCTGACCCTAATATTGCGGAAATCCGTTATGACATGAGTAACGAGAATATTTTTTATATCATTGGACATGGAGAAGGAAACGCTACGGTTACGGTTGATGTTTTTAACGATAGAGGGGAAGGAAGCGTCAAAACGGTAAATGTTACTGTCCGGGAGACGATTATTTATGAAAGTTTTTCGACAGGAGGTGTATATCTCAAGAAAGGAGAAAGCCGAAGTTTCAGTTTGCCTTTCTCTTTTAGTAAAGATTACAGCGTTGTTGTTGATAACAGCGCTATTATTGATAACGATGGAGTAGCTTCTGTTTCAGCCAGTGTTGAGATGGGCAGTAAATTCAAGGTAGAAGCAAAGGCTGTTGGCAGTATGTCATTTAATATCTGCAAGGGAAAAGTGAAACTTTTCTCGGCCTGCATTTTTGTAGTAGATGAATATGATTTGTTTATTCCGGAGTCGGAAAACAGTCAGTTAACTTTTGACCTTCCGTTTACATACGGAGTTAACGGTATTTCGATTTGGAGGGGAAGCGGCCATTATACCGCCAGGGTAGCCGACAATACCGTGGCAGATGTTGAATCCATCACCCTTATGCCGGAAAAAGATTGGGCGAATGAAATGAATAACTCTGCTGTTGTTCGGGTGACACCTTTAAAAAGCGGTAAAACGAAACTAATCGTTACCGACACGGTTACCGGGCAAACCCACGATGTTGATATTGTGTTAAATTAATTAACATACTCACGTTTGTATCCAAAAGTCATGAACTCAACATGTTTATTTAAAATATTTTTTTTATTGTTTTTCTCCATCACTGTAGTTTCGTGCAATAAAGATGATGATGGCTCAGAACCGGAGCCTCCGGTTCTTCCGGTTCCTTCTTACGAAACAACGTTTAATGTGACATTAGGTTACAGTTATAAAGTAACAGATACAAATACCGGGCAGGTATTGGTTGACGTTGATTACGGAGTCGCCGATGTAAATACCTTAGTCTGTGTTATTCACAGGAAAAGTGACGGTCATTATTTAAAACTTTACAAAATGAACACCTCTTCCCTGAAAAATATTACTACAAACAACATTGCCACCATAAAAGATAGTTTACCGGAAGGAAAATACTATATCACTTTCGTAGCATTTAAAAATTTTACGGTTGAAGGTGCCGGTATTCCGGTGTTTTTTGAATCTCTGACCAGAAAGTATGACGAAGCGGTGATGCAAATTCCCAATGATTACGTTCATTATGCAACAACCGAATTTGAGGTGTCGGCAATGGACGGAGCGAATAACCCGGTGTCCCTGATTTTAAAGAAAAAAACCACTGATCTTATTTTTGAATTTTATGATGCGAGTAAAGTTCCGGATCCTTACGATTATCGTTTAACCGTAGGTGTAGATAGTATCCCATCTGCATTCTTTATAGCAACAGGGAAAACGCTTACAGTAAAAGAAACGGAAGAAAAGAAATTGAATCTCTATTCGGGAGAACAAATAGTTTCACTGTTTACGAGTGATGGTCATAATGCCGTGGTAACAACTTTCCATTCCTTATCAAACGACAACCTGCCGATAGCAGACAGGGGAAGATACTGGTTCGAATTCAAAGAAAATGTTAATGGAGGAAAACAAATCAAGGCCGCTTCGGAAGAATTGAACGCTTTTTCCTCTGAGTATTCTTCTACAATGTATATCTATGGATTGTATGATGAACAACAGTCGATAGTCAAATCCGTGAAAGAAATCGAATGAAAAACAAATCCATGAAAACAAAATCAATATTCCTTTTATTTCTTCTGATTGCTTTTTCCGGATGTGTAAAAGAAGAAGACGAAACTGGCATTCCTCTTACAGCTGGTTACACCACAATCAGCGGTCATATCGTAACATCGGGCAATACGCCTTTGAGAGGTGTAAAATTGCAGGTAACGTATATTGAAACACTATATCTTGCCAGTTACCATTCCTGGTTAAAAAAAGAAGCGACAACCGATGACAAAGGTAACTACAGCATGTCTTTTAATATAAAAGATAATGAAGTAGAATCTTATAAAAAGCATGACGGGCAATTTAATTCATACTTCCAGTTACTCTTTGACTTCAATAATTTGAACCCGGATAAATATTTTCTTTCATATTATTCTGTGGATAATGACTATTCTTTTTTTGTCGATCCTGTATTAAAACAAGATACAAGCTATAGTATCTCATGCTATATTCCGGCAAAAGATCACATCACAGTTAATCTGAATAATTTTAAGCCAGAACAGGAGAACGATTGTTTTGAAGTGGAAACATTTTTCCCGTGGGGCATAAAATCGGAGAAAAAGGACAATAGCAACAAGTTTTTGAACACCGGATATGGAATTTCTTCAAGCGGTTACGATAATTTTGTGGCAAAAAATGAGAACCAGGTATTTCGTGTCCCGGTTGCCCGGAACGATACCAATATCGTACGAATTATAAAAGTGAAGAATGGCATTGCCAGCCCCGAAGATCATAAAATATTTGTTCCTGAAAATAACGACATTGAATTGACCTATGAATATTAAAGCAGTGAAAAAACGGGTTAAAGTCTTTGAATTTTTATTTCTGCTAGTAAGTGGTATGCTATGCTCATCATGCGGTAAGGATGATGATGTCCTGCCTATCCAACTGAATTATGCAATTTTCAATGACCAGTCGAATCCTGTTGCTAACAATTTGGTTACCATTGATTTTCCGACTGAAACAAAAACTGAATTGATAATATCCGGGGGGGATGGTATTTATTCGGTAAGTAACACCGACAATACCAAACTGAGTGTCATCAGTAACAATGATTCCTTAGAACTTATTCCTCTTGCTCCCGGGAATGTCATTGTTACGATAAAAGACAGTCACGATAATACATATACACTTAACGTGCAAATAGCGAGTTACTTAAGGTTAAACATTAATGCGAAATCAAAAGATGGAAATATATTTGACTTAATGGAGTTTAACCTGTATGCGTATTCTGAAAAAGAATTTACATTACTGGATTTAACAGAAATGTATGACTCAATTGTATGGACTTGTACCAATACGAATCAACGTTTCCGGATACTGGAAAATTCCGGAAACAGCAGTCATTTTACATGGAAGTGGTCGAATTGTTTCTTCCTGCCCGCAACGTATGAAACCTGCTTGCTGGGCTACAAGGACAACCATGTTATATCTGCTGACACGGTTTCGGTGGATATTGTAAATGACAAAGATTTTCTCGGGTATAACTGGAATGAGATAGTTAGCTCAAATAAGTATAGTACGGGATTCCATAATGTATTTATGAAAGAATATAATTTTGCAAGCATCTCCGAAGTTACGGATGGTATCCCTTCGGTTTATTTGTTCCTGTTTTATAATAACAATGAAAATGAATTTGCTTTTGTACAAAAAAGCAGACAAATTCTTTTTGACTACATCAGCTCCTTGTATTCCGCTCCGACGTATAGCGTGAGTGATGATAATTCGCTTTTAAATATTTACGATGAATTATTCAGGAATAAAAAGGACGGGACAGTTCCCGAATGCATTTGGATAACAACAAAATCAAAAATTGTTCTGTTAAAAAAACGAAGCGGGTCGGATTGTCCCGAATATGAAATATATGCAGAACCTGCACAATAAACGACAATAAAAAAGATATGAAACGATAGTGGCAGGAATCAGAAAAAAGACTTTTCCAGAGATTTAAACTATGGAAAAGCGTTTAAAAATTCAGACAAGAATAAGCAGGTAATGACTGAAAACACTACGTACTTCCTTTAATGCCAGACTAACCTGGCTTTCCACGTTCCGTTTGGTGGTTCCCAGTTCCCGGGCAATTTCTTCGTTGGACCGGCCTTGTTGCCGGAGTTGATAAATTTTCTTTCGTTGAGCAGGCATCTTTTCAACAATCATTTCTATTAGAAGCGCTTTTTCCGATGCAATGTATTCTTCCTCAGGACTATGGGAAAATGTTGAGGGAGACTGCATCTCAATAAGTGTTTTGGTTTCATATTTTCTTTTTAAAAAATTGAGGGCTTTGTTTTTGGCAATGGTATATAAATATGAATCGAATGACCTTTCAGGGTCGATACTTTTGTGATTTTGCCATAACCAGACAAAAATTTCTTCCGCCAGTTCTTCTGCGTCGGCCATTGTTTTAACATACCCAAAGATGAAAGTCCTGACTTTCGCGTAATAGAAAATGAAGACTTTCCTGAAAGCCGGATGGCTACCTTTTTGCAAGGCAGATAATATGGATTGATCGATCTTTGTCATAAAAAAACGAAGGTAGATTTTCCGGTTCATACAGCAAAACTGAAGTTCCAGTGTAAAACTTTTTTTAGTAAAAATTAGATTTTTTACTGAGTTTTTAACAACCTGATTGTACTTCTTATAAAACTGAAAATATGCAGAATAAGCATTTATGGATAATTCTTCTGGCTGTACAGTTCTTGTCAGTATTTCAGGCAAAGGGGCAGGAGCAGCAAAAAGATACGATTTCTCTTTTCCGTTCGATTCCGTATAAAGAGGACTTGCAATTGCAACCCGCTCAATTTTCTCCGCAACTGGTAATGCCGCAGCTATGGAATAGCAATAATATTTTTCGCGGAATTTCAATTGACAACAAGACAGCAATCTTCAACTTTAATCAACAACTTAATTTTAATAATCGGACAGGAGATTCTTCCTCTCTGTTTTTACCCGTGTACCCCGGACTGGGCGATTACCGAAATTTCGGCGGAACATTGGGGCGATTCAGTATAACAAACAAATTGTCTTTAGATTACGGAGCTTTCATTAGCATGCAGTATGGTTATCTTTATTCAACCAAACAGATTGTTTTAGACAGTAATTTCCTGTTTCGTTACGTCATTACCAATAAGTTGCAATTCCAAACATGGGGGCAATATGTTACGCCCGGGAATAGTTTTGACCCGACTTTCAATGTACGCACCTTTTTCCCATCAACTGATTTCGGTGCAGGACTGCAGTATAATTCAAACGAGAAAACAAAAATAAAAGTGGGCGTTGAGTATCAATACGACCAAAATGATAAAATCTGGAAACCGGAGTCGGGTGGAAAAGTTCTTCTGAAATTTTAAGTGTAAATAATATGAAATCATATAAAAAGACAGGTACAACAGAAATGCTGCGACTTTATTTACGCGACCGGTATTCTTTGGAGACGGAAGAAAAGGTTCAGGAATGGCTGGCAAAGAATCCGGCAACGGAAGAATTGGAACAGGCCTCGAAAGACTATTGGGATTCGATAAGCACAGGGAAAGATGCAACCACCTTTGATGCTTTAAAACGGGTGAATGCAAAAATCGGCATTCATTCAGAAATTTCCATTGCCACTTTTACCTGTTCACCATCAAAACTATCCAGATAAATCTGGGCTGTTGATTTATTATTCTGAATATCTCTGATTTAGAGATCGCCCGTTTATGAGTACGGATGTTGAATTTACTGATTTTAAAAGCATTAAATGGATAATTGGTTACGGGACTCATTTGCTTTATTATAAGTACTTCTTACGGTATCTTAATCCAATAGTAGTATCCTTTTAGCAGATTACCAATAGTAAATTCCTTACTGCTGGCATCAAAATCCAGAACCTGTTTTTGTAGCTCTGTAATCTTATTCAATATAATTTGTTGGATGTATTCGCCATTGGCAAGGGTTTTAGACCTGTATCACACCACTGAAATTGACGTATTCATGACGTAAAACGGTTTACGTCATGGTTTACAAACTGCGTGAAAACCGATCAAAAAAAGGAATATTTTAAAATAAAAAAGCAGTCACAAATTGATGTAACTGCTTGATTTTTAAGTGGGCCCAGCTGGGCTTGAACCAGCGACTCCCTGATTATGAGTCAGGTGCTCTGACCAACTGAGCTATGGGCCCTTCCTTTCTGTGTCCGGAAAGAAGACGAAAAAATATTTTTGATTTTTTCGGAGTGCAAGTTTACAGAATTAGAACAAATTACACAAATAAAAAATTACTTTTCCGAAACATCAGTTTCCCGCTGTTTCGGTAGTTCCTTCGGGAATATCCTTTCCTTTCTTTTTATCCGACTGATTAAAAAGTTTCCTGTAAAAAATGAGGACTGAAAAGATACCCACTGTTATTGACGAATCAGCAAGATTAAAAACAGGTCTGAAAAACAGGAAATCGTTTCCGCCCCAAAACGGGAGCCAGTCGGGATAACGGCCCTGTATGAGCGGAAAATAAAACATATCGACTACCCGTCCGTGCAGAAAACCGGCATAACCGCCGCCCTGGGGAAAAAGAGTTGCCACATGTCCATAACTGTCGGTAAAAATCAGGCCATAAAAAGCACTGTCGATAATATTACCTATCGCTCCTGCAAAAATGAGGGAGATACAGGCAATAAAGCCCATCGGGAAATCTTTCTTTATCAATTTGAGCAGATACCAGCCGATAGCAAAAACAGCAAGGATACGGAATACACTTAAAAATATTTTACCATGTTGCCCGGCAAACTCAAACCCGAAAGCCATTCCATTGTTTTCAACAAAATGAATAATAAACCAGTTCCCTATCACCGAAAATTCATCACCAAGAGCCATATGGGTTTTGATCCAGATTTTCAGTATCTGATCGGCAACAAGGATCAGTGTAACAATCAATATTGATTTTGTAAGTTTCGACATAATTGTTTTATTAAAAAAAATGATTGAAAGAAACGCTCCTTTCAACCATTCTGAATGTTATATACGGCCACAAAAATTAATTTTTATGACTTTTTTTTGCATCAATGCTCAAGGTTGCGTGAGGTACTGCGCGTAACCGTTCTTTCGAAATCAGTTTCCCGGTTTCCCTGCATATTCCATATGTCTTATTTTCGATACGGACTAATGCTGCCTGCAGGTACTGAATAAATTTTTGCTGCCGTTGTGCCAGTTTCCCGGCTTCTTCCTTCGATAAAGTTGCAGCACCTTCTTCCAGTACTTTAAAGGTAGGAGAAGTATCCTGCGTATCATTTCCGTCTTCCTGCGTAATTGAGCTACGATAAATCTCGTAATCTTTCTGCGCTTTTTCCAGCTTTTTAAGGATTAATTCCTTAAATTCAGCCAGTTCGCTGTCTGAATATCTTGTTTTTTCTGCCATAACCCAAAGTTTTAAAGTTGTCAAACAAGGTCGCTTTTCAGCTTAATCCATGTGCCTAAATTTATAAAATAATTTCTAAAACGAACATGTCTGATTACATTATTCACATCAGCCATGTCTTTCAACAATAACCCGTGCAAATACGTCTGTGTCAATTTCCACTTCTTTAGCATTTCCGTCCTTAAGCTCATCAAGCAGAACAAGTTCAGCCGCAAGGGTTTGGGAGCAAATATAATTTTTATAATTTTCTACTGCTTCATTAAAGGCTTTGTTTTTCTGAATTTTCAGGTTGACACGGTCGGTCACTTCAAAATCACTTTCTTTCCGGATATTTTGAATTTTATTGATGAACTCACGGGCAATTCCTTCCTGTTTCAGTTCTTCAGTAACATGAATATCCAGTGCAATAGTCATTCCGCCTTCACTGGCAACCAGCCATCCCGGAATATCTTCTGTCAGAATTTCGACATCTTCCAGGGTCAGATCTACTGTTTGTCCTCCAATTGATAACTGATAAATTCCCGTTTTTTCAAGGCTTGCAATATCCGATTGACCAAATCCGGCAATCGCCCCGGCAATCTGTTTCATTATTTTGCCGTACTTTGGGCCTAATGTTTTGAAATTCGGCTTTATTTTCTTTTTAATAATTCCTTCCGTATCGGTAATAAATTCGAGTTCTTTTACATTTACTTCCGTCAGGACAATATTTTTTACTGACTCGAACTGGTCCCGGAAATGCGGGTTCAGCACCGGCACCATAATTTTAGCCAGCGGTTGGCGGACTTTCATTTTTTCTTTCCGGCGAAGGCCCAGAATCATCGACGATGCTTTCTGGGCAATGTCCATTTTCCCTTCCAGTTCCTTGTCAATCAGGCTCTCATCTGCAACCGGAAAATCAGCCAGATGAACACTTTCGCAGGATTCTTTCCCGGTCACCTGGTTCAGGTCTGTATAAATCATATCGGAAAAGAACGGAGCTATGGGGGCCGCCAGTTTTGCCACCGTTACCAGACAGGTGTACAGGGTTTGATATGCCGAAATTTTGTCCTGGTCGTATTCGCCACCCCAGTAACGTTTACGGCTGAGACGGACGAACCAGTTGCTCAGATTTTCGGTAACAAACTCCGAGATTGCCCTTCCGGCACGGGTCGGTTCGTAACTTTCGAGACTTTCCCCTACTTCTTTAATCAGTGTATTCAGCAGGGAAAGAATCCAGCGGTCGAGTTCCGGACGCTGTGATACAGGAACTTCTTTTTCAGCATATTTAAAGCCATCGATATTGGCGTACAATGCGAAGAAACTGTATGTATTGTAGAGCGTTCCGAAGAATTTCCGTTTCACTTCATCTACCCCGCTGACATCGAATTTCAGGTTGTCCCAGGGTTGCGAGTTTGTAAGCATGTACCAGCGTAACGGATCGGAACCGTATTTTTCAATAGCGTCGAACGGGTCGACAGCGTTGCCCAGCCGTTTCGACATTTTGTTGCCGTTTTTGTCGAGCACCAGTCCGTTCGAAATGATGTTACGGAATGCAACCGAGCCATCAATCATGGCAGCAATCGTGTGCAAGGTAAAAAACCAGCCACGGGTCTGGTCAACACCTTCGGCAATAAAGTCAGCCGGGAATACTCTTTTCCCTCCGGCGGCAGGATTATATCTTTCTTTATTTTCGAACGGATAATGATGCTGTGCATACGGCATAGAGCCGGAATCGAACCAGACATCAATCAGGTCGGGTTCGCGGTACATTTTTTCTCCGGAAGAAGAAACGAGCACAATATCATCGACATACGGACGGTGAAGGTCGATTTTTTCGTAGTTCTCTTTTGTAAAGTCACCTACTGTGAAATTTTCGAAAACATTTTTGTTCATCACTCCGGCCTCAACTGATTTTTTTACCTCGGCAACCAGTTCTTCCAGCGAGCCGATACATTTTTCTTCCGAACCGCCTTCGGTGCGCCAGATCGGAAGAGGAGTCCCCCAGAAACGCGAACGGCTGAGGTTCCAGTCGACCAGGTTTTCGAGCCAGTTGCCGAAACGCCCGGTTCCGGTTGACTGCGGTTTCCAGTTAATTGTGTTGTTCAGGGCAATCAGTTTGTCTTTTACTGCAGTCGTACGGATAAACCAGGAGTCGAGCGGGTAATAAAGTACCGGTTTGTCGGTGCGCCAGCAATGCGGATAGCTGTGTATATGTTTTTCAATTTTGAAAACTTTATTCTGATTTTTCAGCATGACGGCAATATCCACATCCAGGGTCGGGTCATCGTCCGAAAGGTTTTCGTCATATGCATTTTTCACATACCTGCCGGCAAATTCAGAATAGGCTTCCGTGTTCACAAACCCGGACACATATTCTTCCTGCATCTCCTCAATCAGGAAAAAACGTCCTTTTTTGTCAACCATTGGCTGTTTTTTCCCTTCCTTGTCGACCACCAGTAACGGAGCAATTCCGTTTTGTTTGGCTACCCGGTCATCGTCGGCACCGAAGGTCGGTGCAATATGAACAATTCCGGTACCATCTTCAGTGGTAACAAAGTCGCCGGTAATTATGCGAAATGCATCGCCGTCGGGTTTTATCCAGTCGATCAGTTGTTCGTAGTTTACACCTTCCAGATCAGTTCCGGCATACTCGCCTAAGATCTGGTAGGGAATTTTTTTATCGCCCGGCTGATAAGCATCAAAATCAAGTCCGGTATTTTCGGGTTTAAAATGTGCCTTTACCAATTCTTTGGCAAGAATCAGTGTTACCGGAATTCCGGAGTACGGATTGTATGTTTTTACTTTTACGTACCTGATTTTCGATCCTACGCAAAGAGCCGTGTTCGATGGCAATGTCCATGGAGTGGTTGTCCATGCAATCATATACAGACCGGTATCGACTCCTTCGAACAGGAACTCCGATTTTGCATTGCGGATTACCTTGAACTGGGCAATGGCTGTGGTGTCTTTCACATCGCGGTAACAGCCCGGCTGGTTCAGCTCGTGGGAGCTCAGACCGGTTCCTGCAGCCGGCGAATAAGGCTGAATAGTATATCCTTTGTAAAGCAGTCCTTTTTTATAAAGCTGTTTCAGTAACCACCATACCGATTCGATATACCGGTTATCATACGTAATATACGGGTCGTCCATGTTGACCCAGTATCCCATCCGGCGGGTCAGTTCTTCCCACTCGCGGGTATATTTCATCACCTCCTTACGGCAGGCGGCATTGTATTCTTTTACAGAAATTTTTTTACCGATGTCGTCTTTTGTAATGCCCAGCGATTTTTCAACACTCAGCTCGACCGGCAATCCGTGTGTATCCCATCCGGCTTTACGGTAAACGCGGAACCCTTTCATTGTTTTGTACCGGCAGAAAGTATCCTTGATCGTACGGGCCATAACATGGTGAATTCCAGGCATTCCATTAGCAGAAGGCGGGCCTTCGTAAAAAACAAAGGTCGGGTGTCCCTCACGTGTCGTTATACTTTTGTGAAACGTGTCGTCTTTCTCCCATTTTTTCAACACATCCTTGTTGATTTGAGACAAATCTAACTGCTTGTATTCACGGAATTTATCGTTCATCAGAAATTTAATTTTTATACCTTATTTTTAAAGACTGCAAATATAGAAAAAAATTAAAAGCCCGGAAGACAAAGAATCGCTCTAATATTGAGGCATAAAAACCGGATTATTCAAGCTATCTGATTTTGTTTTCCCCGACAAAAACTGATTGAAGACGCAACCATTTCATGCGATATCTGATCTTCAGATAAAACCTGTTTCCACTTTTTTACCAAAGCCGGAAATAAAAAGCATAAAATTCAGATGAAACATTTATCGTTATTTTTTTTAATTACCAGTTTTATTTATTCATCATCCTTCGGGCTAACTGTTATATCTTCTGACGGGGATCAAAAGGAAACAGTTGTTACAGAGGAGAAAAAATCTGCATCGGATACGTCCGGCACCCGGGAAGAACCTTCTCAGAAGCAGACAATAACGATCATCAAAAAATGGGACAATAAAACCGGTTCGTGGAAACCATGGGTATCGAACGAGCCGGACAAAAGTGGTTTAAAAAAACGATCATTTTCAGCCTATACACATATTCTGGTCTGGAATTGTGAAGAAACCCGATGGAAACCGTATGAAACAAAAGACAGTGAATCCCTTCTAAATAAGAATAGCACGGATCTCAAAGAATAATTTTTATTCTACTGTAACCGATTTTGCCAGGTTCCGCGGTTGATCGACGTTACACCCCCGTAAAACGGCAGTGTAATACGAAAACAGTTGCAACGGAATAATTGCCAAAAGCGGTGCTATTGCCGGGTGAGAACAGGGAATTTCCAGTACATCGTCGCACATTTCCTTTAAACGGTTGTCGCCTTCGGTAACCACCGCAATAATGTTTCCTTTTCGGGCTTTTACTTCCTGTATATTGCTGATTATTTTTTCGTAATAATCATCTTTTGCAGCAACGACGACAACAGGTAAATTACTGTCGACTAGTGCAATCGGTCCGTGCTTCATTTCCCCGGCGGCATAACCTTCGGCATGTATGTACGAAATTTCCTTTAATTTCAGGGCACCTTCCAGGGCGACCGGGAAAAGATAACCTCGTCCCAGGTAAAGTGCATTAACAGCCTCTTTATATTTTTCAGCAATTGTTTTTATATGCGGATGTTTCACCAAAATCGATTTTACTTTTTCAGGAACTTCGGATAAATCCTGAATCATCGATCCGTATACTTCGGGAGAAATAGTCCCTTTTTCCCGGGCCAGTTTCAGGGCAAGCATAATCATTACAGTAACCTGTGCCGTGAATGCCTTGGTTGAAGCAACGCCTATTTCCACGCCGGCATGTGTATAAACGCCGGCATCGGTAATACGCGAAATGCTCGAACCGACTACGTTGCAAACGCCGATAATTGTTGCATGGTTTTCCTTAGCCATCTGAAGAGCAGCCAGTGTATCAGCAGTTTCACCGCTCTGACTGATTGCAATTACTACATCCTTTTCGCCCAAAACGGGTTTCCGGTACCGGAATTCCGAAGCATACTCGACTTCAACCGGAATGCGGGCATATTCCTCAATCATGTATTCGCCGATAAGAGCAGCATGCCAGGAAGTACCGCAACCAATGATGATAATGCGTTCGGCTGAAAGCAGCTTTGGAAAAATATCGATCAGTCCGCCCAGAATAATATCGGAATGATCAGCTTTTATACGTCCCCTGAACGTATCTTCAATGGTTTTGGGCTGCTCGAAAATTTCTTTCAGCATAAAGTGGTCGAAATCACCTTTTTCGAGGTCACCGATGCTCAGATCGACTTTCGTAATTTTAAAGGCAACCGGATCATTCTGAATGGTTTTCAGAGTCAGACTGTCTTTACTGATAATGGCCACGTCTTCGTCGTTCAGGTAAATCACGCTGTCGGTATATTCCACGATAGGCGAAGCATCGGATGCAATAAAATATTCGCCGCGGCCGATGCCGAGTACCAGCGGACTGCCTTTGCGGGCCGCGATCAGCTTATCGGGTTCCTTGCTGCAAAACACAACTATTCCGTAAGCACCGATCACTTTTGATAAAGCCATACGAACGGCAAGTTCTGCGGAAACATTTTCACCTTTTTCGTAAAAATATTCAATCAGGTTTGCCAGCACTTCCGTATCTGTCTGGGTCTTAAAAACAATTCCTTTTTTGCTTAAGTCCGACTTTATTTCAGCATAATTTTCAATAATTCCGTTATGTACCAGAACAAAATTCCGGTTCATCGAGGTGTGCGGGTGTGCATTTATATCGTTGGGCTCCCCGTGTGTTGCCCAACGGGTATGGCCGATTCCGACCGAACCGTGAACATCTTTCCGGGCCACATGGTTTTCAAGGTCACTGACTTTACCTTTGCATTTATAAATTTTTAAATCGTTATTGAAAATGGCTATTCCTGCTGAGTCATATCCCCGGTATTCCAATCGCTGCAAACCTCCGATAAGTATCGGGTATGCATTTTTATCTCCGATATAACCGACTATTCCACACATAACTATTATTTTTATGGAAAAATTTTGTACCTGTTTTATTAAGCCAAAGGTAATTTTATGCTCAAAAAAAAACAATTTTCCGAAACCGGTTATGAAACAAAAAAAGGCAATAACATAAAAACGTACATGCTATTGCCTTTTCTGTATTAAATGTGCAACACTTTTTGTTACAATATTTTATCGTAAAAATCACTGTATGTATCGATATACGATTCGTCCTTTTTGTATTCAAGAAACAATTTGTTGCTTTGCCTGACATATTCCAGTACTTCAGCATTCGTTTTTTCACTTCCCTGAATTACTGCATCAGCATAATGTACAGCCAGTTTGCTTATATTTACAAAATCCGGTTTCTGAAGTATTTTTACATCTTCAGGTGTAATTCCCTCCAATAAAATTTTTTCCGGGAACCGTTTATTCAAAGGGGTTTTGAATTCATCGTCATAAAAAGAATAAACCACTTTTGAATTGACAAAAAGCGGATCGTCGTGGTAATATTTTTTGATATACAGCGGAACCAGAGCAGTGAGCCAGCCATGGCAATGAATTAAATCAGGAGCCCAGCGTAATTTTATTACTGTTTCCAAAACCCCGCGTGCGAAAAAAATTGCTTTTTCATCATTATCCGGAAATTCAGTACCGTCTTTGTCTGTCAACATACGTTTTTTGTGAAAATAATCTTCGTTATCAATAAAATACACCTGCATCCGGGCCGACTGAATCGAAGCGACTTTAATAATCAGCGGATGATCGGTATCATCAATAACCAGATTCATCCCCGACAACCTGATCACCTCGTGAAGTTGATTCCGGCGTTCGTTTACACAGCCATACCGGGGCATAAAGGTTCGTATTTCTCGTCCTTTTTCTTGTATGCCCTGCGGCAAAAAACGAGCTTTTACTGACATTTCGGTTTCGGGAAGATAAGGTGTGATTTCTGAAGAGATGAATAAGATTTTTTTCTTTTCCATTTATGTTACTGACTTTTGATGGCGCAAAATTAGTAAAAATATCCTGAATATTCAATTTCAGGCTTTTATCTGGTTTTTAAGATAAACTAAAACTTAATTCATGGCTTTTTATTGGATTATTTATTTACTTTGCAGCCTTTAAAAATTAGCCAAAATGCAGGTTGTAAAGCGAATAAGCGAACTTCGTAACACTCTGAAAGAAGTAAAAAAAGAGGGAAAAAAGATTGGTCTGGTGCCTACAATGGGAGCACTTCACCGGGGACATATTTCATTGGTAAAAAGGGCATGTAATGAAACCGATTTTGTTGTAGTGAGCATATTTGTAAACCCTACTCAGTTCAACGACAAGAATGATTTAAAGAGATATCCCCGCGACCTTAATAAAGATTTAACATTACTTGAAACTACCGGATGCAAACTGGTATTTGCACCCGAAGTTGAAGAAGTTTATCCGGAACCCGACACCCGGCAGTTCCATTTCGGAAACATTGAAACAGTAATGGAAGGCAAATACCGGCCCGGCCATTTCAACGGAGTTGCCCAGATAGTAAGTAAACTTTTGGAAATGGTGCAACCCGATAAAGCCTTCTTCGGGTTAAAAGACTTCCAGCAGTTTGTAATTATAAAAGCACTGGTAAAACAATTATCTTTGCCGGTTGAAATTGTTCCGTGCGAAATTGTCCGTGAGCCTGACGGATTGGCAATGAGTTCAAGGAACACATTACTTGATGCCGATCAGCGAAAAAACGCGGTACTTATTTCGGGGACACTTTTCGAGGCAGGAAACAAATCGAAAGAAATGTCCGTAGAAGAACTCTGCAAATGGGTGGTTGCCCGGATTGATGAAAACAAATATCTGAAAACAGAGTACTTTGAAATTGTTGACGATGAAAAACTTCAGCCAGTTAAAAATTGGGAAGAAAAGGGAAACAAAGTGGGCTGTATAGCTGTTCATTGTGGTAAAATACGATTGATTGATAATATTATTTTCAACTAGATAACAATAAAAATGTTCATCGAAGTTTGTAAATCGAAAATACACAAAGTCTCGGTAACCGAGGCCAATCTTCAATATGTGGGAAGCATTACCATCGACGAAGACCTGATGGATGCGGCAAACCTGATTGAAAACGAAAAAGTTCAGGTAGTAAATATTAATAACGGAGAACGTCTGGAAACATACGTTATCCGCGGCGAACGCGGTTCGGGGATAATTTGTCTGAATGGACCTGCTGCCAGAAAGGCTGCTGTGGGCGATGTAGTCATTATTATTTCGTATGCCCTGATGGATTTTGAAGAAGCAAAAACCTTTAAGCCGCAGTTGGTTTTCCCGGATACCGAGACCAACAGGCTGGTATAGCAATTTCTATTCTGAAATATGTTTCAGCCTCATTGTACAGAAACGATGAGGTTTTTTTTACTTTTACAGAAAATCTGTATCAATGTCAGAGGGTATAACTATGAACTCAGAACAAGCAATAAAAAATAAAATATATCAATCATTCAATGATTTTGAAGCTCTTTTAAAGACCTGGAAAGATGCAAAACTCAAAATTGTTTTTACAAATGGTTGTTTCGATATCTTTCACCGCGGGCATGTCGACAGTCTGGTAAAAGCAGCATCCTTCGGCGATAAATTAGTTGTGGGATTAAACTCCGATCTGTCTGTCAGACGATTAAAGGGAGAAACCCGTCCTGTTTTTAACCAGGAATCACGTGCATTTGTTCTGGCATCTTTAATGGTTGTTGATGCTGTTATTATTTTTGAAGAAGAAACGCCGTACAGCTTAATTCAGAAAATTCAACCGGATATACTGGTAAAGGGGGATGAATATAAACTTGAAGAGGTTGTCGGACACGACATTGTGATTGCGCGGGGTGGTGCTGTCGAACGTATTAAGATAACGCCGGGATTTTCAAGTTCCGGAATAATCCGGAAAATTTTAGCATTGGACAAATAAGTGGCAAAAGCAAAAACCATATATACCTGTCAGCAGTGCGGGGCACAATCGCCAAAATGGATCGGGCGCTGCCCTTCGTGCGGAAGCTGGAACAGCTATGTGGAAGAGGTGCTGGTGAAAGAAATAAGGAACACGATTCCTTCAAAAGTTTCGGGAGGAGCCCAGGCCTTCAGATTAAACGATGTGCCGGATGAAAAAGCAGAACGTACCGATACAAAAAATGCAGAGCTGAATCGTGTTCTGGGCGGAGGATTGGTAGATGGTTCGTTAGTGCTGATCGGTGGAGAACCGGGAATCGGAAAATCGACGCTGGCATTGCAAATAGCTCTAGACATGAAAGACCGGAAAATATTGTACGTGTCGGGAGAAGAAAGCATTCACCAGATAAAAATGCGGGCACAGCGCCTGCAACGACAGAATGAGCACTGTTACTTTTTAAGCGAAACTTCGCTCGAAAATATCCTGATACAAAGTGCTGCACTGCAACCGCAACTGCTTATAATCGATTCCATACAGACAGTTTCAACAGAATATATCGAATCGTCGCCGGGCTCGGTAAGCCAGATTCGTGAATGTGCCAACGGCATTCTGAAATATGCCAAGGAGAACCGGGTTTCGGTAATTCTCATCGGGCACATCACCAAGGAAGGAAGCATTGCAGGTCCGAAAGTACTGGAGCACATTGTCGATACAGTGCTTCAGTTCGAAGGTGAAAACCAGTATATGTACCGCATTTTACGTACCACGAAAAACCGTTTCGGTTCCACATCGGAACTGGGCATTTTCGAAATGCAAAACGACGGATTGCGCGAAGTAAATAACCCGTCGGAGCTATTAATTAATCAGGAACACGACGGGTTAAGCGGAACAGCTATCGCCGCAGCCATTGAAGGGGCCCGTCCTTTGCTGATCGAGATACAATCGCTGACCAGTTCGGCAGTGTACGGCACGCCCCAGCGCTCGTCAACCGGGTTCGACCTGCGCCGGCTGAACATGCTTCTTGCTGTTTTGGAAAAACGCGCCGGATTTAAGCTGGCAGTAAAAGATGTATTTCTGAATATTGCAGGCGGACTAAGAGTAGATGACCCTGCTACAGACCTGGCAGTAGTCACTGCTATTCTTTCTTCGAACTTCGATTTGCCTGTTGACAAGCAACTCTGCTTTGCCGGGGAAATAGGACTCTCGGGCGAAATAAGACCGGTAAACCGTATCGAACAACGTATTGGAGAAGCCGAAAAACTGGGTTTCAAAAAAATATTCATTCCGAAAAATATAAAAAATGCAAACCTGAAAAAATACGCTATCGAAATTGAACAGGTTAGCCGGGTTGACGAGTTTTTCAGAAAAATTTTCAGTAAAAAAAACAACTGATCCCTCCATTGAATGGTAATTTTAAAATGAAAAATCCATATTTTACGAACCGGATTTCTAACTTTGGAACTCAGTCTCTTAACACAAATATGAAACATTTTATTTCCATTTTCCTGCTGATGATACTTGCGTGCGGAATATTCTCCTGCAAGGAAAAAGACATTCCGAAGCCGAAACATCTTCTTTCAAAAAAGAAAATGGTTGAAATGCTTGCCGATATTCATCTTGCACAGGCAATCACCCAGCATCAGCGCGATATATCCGATTCGTTAAAACTGTCGTCTACCGACCTGTACTATTCGGTTTTGGCTAAATACAAAGTACCTGACAGCATTTTCGTCCGTTCTGTAATCTACTATTCGAGCAATCCGAGATTATATGAAAAAATATACAACGATATAATCAATATGCTGAAAGGAATGGAGGAGGAGCCGGCCGAACATCAGGAAATAAATGTGGGAAACAAATTACCGAAACCGGAGAAGACAAAAAATAAATAAAACAGAACCGCGTGAAAAAATTTTCGGCCCATTATGTTTTCCCGCTTGTTTCTGCTCCGCTAAAAAACGGGATTATTGTAATTGACGACAATGGTTTTATCGCAGAACTGATTGATACAGGAGGACAAATGCCGGAAATCAGCCGGCTTGAGTTTTACAACGGTATACTGATTCCTGAAATTGAATGCCTTTCGGTGAAAGAACTTCTGAAAAAGCAGGAGCAATCGCCGCGGCTTTCGTTGAATGAACTTTTAAAAAGTTTTTATGGCAAAACCCCGGCAGGTTTTCAACCCGGACAAAAAGCCTCAGTTTTCCTGATTGAACCGCTCGATTTGCTGAATCTGAAATTTACCGGGAAAAGCAAATTGAAAAAATTAGTTTAATCGGCCGTATCGTTTTACTTTTGCCCCGGACTCATCAATAATATACTTTTCAGAATGTCTACTTTTTTGTTCGATAAAATAATATTCGGCCCTGTACGGAGCCGCCGGCTTGGCATTTCGCTGGGAGTAAACCTCCTGCCGGTCGATTCAAAAGTCTGTTCGTTCAACTGCATTTACTGCGAATGCGGCTGGACCCCGCGTAAACGCGAAAAAAAAGCCGTTCTGCCAGGTCGTTCCGAAGTAAAACAAAAAATGCAGGAAAAGCTTCTGGAAATGCAGCATGCCGGTGAACTGCCCGATGTAATAACTTTTGCCGGGAATGGCGAACCGACATTGCATCCTGATTTCGCGGGGATTATCGATGATACGATTGAATTGCGGAACCAGCTCGCACCAGACGCAAAAATTGCTGTGCTCTCGAATGCCACAATGATCCATAAACCGGAAGTAGCAACGGCTCTGCTGAAAATTGAAGATAATATTCAGAAACTCGACTCGGCATTCATCGAAACGATTGAAAAACTGGATTGTCCGATGGGCCCTTTCAACCTGGAAAGAACAGTTGAAAACCTGAAAAAATTCAACGGAAAAGTTATCATCCAGACACTTTTCATCCGTGGAGAATTTAACGGAGAACGGATAGACAACACGACCGAAAAAGAAATAACAGCATGGCTGGAACTGCTCCGGCAAATCGAACCGGGAATGGTAATGGTTTACACCATCGCCCGTGATACGCCGGCCAAAGGACTGGAACGAATCCCGGTTGCCGAACTCGAAAAAATTGCTGAAAGAGTCAGGGAAACCGGATTAGACGTCCAGGTTTCAGGCTGAATAAGCGGTAATACCCGGAAGATCATTGAGTCATTGTTTGTACCGGATAGTACAATTTTCACGTAAAAATTTTACTTTTGAAGAAATTGTTTTTCTATGCCCGGACAGAAATTAAGTTTACAGCAAAAGTTGTTGCAGAAGTTGTCACCGCAGCAAATACAGGTAATCAAGTTACTTGAGATACCGGCTATCCAGCTGGAACAGCGTATCAAAAAAGAGCTTGAAGAAAATCCGGTGCTGGAGATGTCTTCCGAATCACCCGAATTTGAAGAAAGTATGCCTCCGGAAGAAGAAGGGCAGGACAATAAAAATGATGATGAATTTTCAATTGAAGATTATATTGAAGATGATGAAATTCCGACCTACCGCCTTAATGTAAGCAATTATTCGCCTGACGATAAAGTCACTGAGATGCCCTATTCTTCGGGCATCAGTTTTCACGAATTTCTTATTGAACAGCTTGGTCTTACCGATCTGGATGAAAATAAAAAAAAGATTGCCGAATACATTATCGGAAACATCGACGAAGACGGTTACCTGCGCCGCGACCTTTTATCGATAAGCGACGACCTTGCCTTTAACCTGAATATGGAGGTATCGGAAACAGAACTGGCAGATATTCTGGAAGTAATTCAGGAATTCGATCCGCCGGGTGTTGGTGCCCGCGACCTTCAGGAAAACCTTTTGCTCCAGATTCAACGCAAAAAAGGAAAAGATTCGACCTGCCTGGCTGCAAAAATTATTCAGGAAAATTTCGAGGAATTCACAAAAAAACACTACGATAAAATTATCCGCAAGTTTGAGATTACTGAAGAAGAACTTAAAGCTGCAATGGATGAAATACTGAAACTAAACCCCAAGCCCGGAAGCTCATACAGTAATCCACACAGTAAAGCGAATGAGGTTATTACTCCCGATTTTATACTCGACAATGTGGACGGGGAACTTGAACTCAGCCTGAACCAGAAGAATGTTCCCGAGCTGCGGTTAAACGGCACGTACATGAACATGCTCAAGGCATACACTCAAAACAAGAAAAATGCACCGCGCGCACAAAAAGATGCCATGATGTTCGTGAAACAAAAAGTGGATTCAGCCAAATGGTTTATCGATGCCATCCGGCAACGGCAGCATACGTTGCTGATTACCATGACCGAGATTATTAATTTTCAGAAAGAATACTTTCTCGACGGCGACGAAACCAAGCTGAAACCGATGATTCTGAAAGATATTGCCGACCGTACCGGGCTTGACATTTCCACTATTTCAAGAGTATCGAACAGCAAATACATACAAACCCATTTCGGCATTTTCCCGCTGAAATATTTCTTTTCGGAAGGCATGCAGACCGATACCGGCGAAGAAGTTTCGACCCGCGAAATCAAAAAAATACTTCAGGATTGCATCAATAACGAAGACAAACGCAAACCGCTGACCGACGAAAAACTGGCCCTGATCCTGAAAGAGAAATCGTACCTCGTGGCACGCCGTACCGTTGCCAAATACCGCGAACAGCTCGACATCCCGGTAGCACGGCTGAGAAAAGAACTGTAATGTAAAAAATATCCGTAACCTTTTTATTACATATTTCATCGTTTTGATGAAACTGTCTTTCAGAAACGTGACAGTTCCCTTTTTTATCTGAATTTATTACCGGGCCGGCAGGAGAAAATAGAAGATGGTGCCTTCGCCTGGCCGGCCTGTACTTTCGAGCCCGACCGTACCATCCAGCTTTTCAACAATGCGTTTGACAATTGACAGGCCTAATCCATGTCCTTCAATTTTTAGGTTTTCAAGACGGGTGAACTTGTTGAAAAGCATTCCCTGCTGTTTCTTAGGTATTCCGTTCCCGTTATCTTTTATCCAGTATTTTATCATGCCGTTTTTCATGTCTTCTGAACCGAATTCGATAACCGGCGGATTTCCCCCGTATTTAATCGCATTATTAACATAGTTGAACCAAACTTCTTCGATCCACGAACTGTATCCTACAGATGGTATAAAATAATCAGGTGTAATAAATTGTACTTTATGCTCTTTTACAAGATTAAAATTCCGGCTTATTCCTTCTTTAATAATTTCGGACATATCCAAAATTTCTTTTTTTATTTCCCGCTGCCGGACACTGGCTAACAGCAAAAGTTCCTGCGTGGTATGTAAAGTTTTTCGTGATGATAGCTCTATTAGCTCCAGAATTTCATTTGTTTCTTCTTTATTCCCATCCTTTAGACTCATTTTAAGAAGGTTAGCAGAAGTAACAATAGCCCCAAGCATATTTTTTAAATCGTGGGCGACGGTATGGGCAAAGGCATCGAGGTCAACAATTAATTTTTCCTTTTCAATGCTTTCTTCTTTCAGCTGTTTGTAAGCTTTCTCTACTTCATTTTCTGCTTCCTTGTGTTCGGTTACGTCACGGATATTCATGAATTTCCCGCTAAAATGACCTTTATTATCAAAAATCGGAGTACTTTGATAGGTGAAATACCGGACTTTCCCGTTTATTTCCTGAGCGACATCCACGTTATTTGCCTTTTCCTTCCTGCCCGGATCAATCAGATGTTTCCACTGAGGAAAAATGTCTTGAACCTTTTTCCCTATGATTTCTTTTTCCTTTTTTCCGATCAATGGTTCCATCGACGGATTAAGATCAGCAATCCGGAACTCGTTATCAATAATCATCACCGCATCAGGCATCATATCAAAAATTTTGTTCCGGGCAAACGGAACCAGATCGAAAATCCCGAACCGGAAAATATTAACAGATAACAGTATTGCTGAAATCATAAACATAAGCGGTGTCCAGTCGAAGCCAGGAATCGGATTGATGTTAAAAACATAGGAGAGGTTACCGGCAATGGGGAAAAAAGTGGCAATAAGAAAAATACCGATCTGTGATTTATACCGTTCTGGAAATTTAAAATACAGCATATACAGGTTTATAACCCCTGAAAAGAGGAAAAAATAGGTAAATGCATAAAAAAGCCAGAACAATATGCCGTAAGTATATTCAGTGGTATTTGTATCGGTGTAAATTGAAACCGTTCTCCAGTGCAGGTGATGATAGTCGTTTGTAAGTACTTCCAAAATAAAAAGAGATGCGATGATATAAGTGCTTATGATATATTTTGGTTTTAAGTACCGGAGTCTTGACGAATAAGCAATAGTAAAAAAGAAAAACGAAATCGGGCAGAAAACAATTCCGAAGTAGGAAAGTTTCGACCAGAATATTTTTAATAAAACATCGGTTGCTCCGTATTCAAAAGCATAAGTAAACGACCAGATGGCTGCAGCAAATGTCCATATCGACAGGAAGATAACACTCCTCGTTTTTCTTCTTTTAAATAAAAAGACACTCATCCACACTCCGACAATTGCGGTCATTATTAGCACCAGAAAAAGTGGAGTAATTAAATATTTATCAAAATGAATAATCATAAAATCTGTAGACCTATGCAATATAACGAATTTCGAAATACAGGGGTTCGTAATTTTACACTTCTATCAAATGTTCGATTAATATTTTACAACCTATTCCGAACAAAATAAGACCTCCGGTTACTTCAGCATATTTATTGATTCGTGGTCCGGTTTTTTTACCGACAAATATACCTGTCATGGAAGCGATAAAGGTAACGCAACCAATTATAAATACTGCCCAAAATATTTTTTCGAGATAAATGGAAAAACTGAATCCGACAGCCAAAGCATCGATACTGGTAGCAACAGCCAGCAGCAAAATAACTTTAATATCCATAGGATTTTTTATTTTGTTGCTTTTTTTTACAGTAAAACTTTCAATAATCATTTTACCACCGACCAGCGAAAGTAAAGCAAATGCGATCCAGTGGTCGACTGGTTCAATCAGAGGTTTAAGACTGCTTCCGAAAAGCCAGCCCAGCACAGGCATCGCTGCCTGAAAAAATGCAAGTACAACAGCCATTTTTGCAGCCTGGAAGAAACGTATCCGTGGAAGGCTTAATCCGCTGGTAACTGAAACGGCAAACGAATCGAACGATAAGCCAACAGCAAGTACGAATATGGTAAAGTAGTTCATGAACAAAAATTTAGGCATCAAAAATAGCAGAATTATTTCCGGCTGTATCAATTATTTTATTCCTGACTTCCTTTTTTAGTAGCACGATTGATGATAATTCCCTGTTTCTGAATATGTTAATGTCTGCAATTCTTATATTCCGGATAATCTGTCTGTAGAATCCGAATAACTGATACGAAAGTTTTCCCAGCGGGAGCATAACCAGAAAGAGGAATAGTGCCAGAAATAACGAACCTGCTGCGATTCCTAAAGCCGTTGCAATAACAATATGAATAACAGGGAACAATAACATTCCGGCAACCATGTTAAAAGACCCGCGGAACAAAGGATCTTTTACTTTATTGGATATAACTTTCCGAAGGATCAAAAATTGAAGGCCATTGAAAATGAAGCCCGGAAGGAACAAAGACAGTGAAAATATTCCGGCTACCAGCTGGACAAACAGTAACACATAATCGGAACTTCGGAGTTTACGGACATTTGATCCCTGTAAGTGTAATTTAACCAGTTGCCGGTTAAGCAAACGTATTTCCCCGATCAGCGATTTAAAGGACTCCGGATCCTGCTTCTCTAAAAGTTCAATTTTTCCGGTCAGTTCTTTATCAGAAAAAAAACGGTTAATAAATTTATCGCGGTTAAAGTTTTTGGTTCGTGCATAACGGGGGCCGGCTATTTTCAGCATCAACTCATAATCGTCGTAAAATTCCCGGCTGTTAATATTAAGTACCAATGATAGCATTGCCTTATATATTTCATCACGTAAAGCGATTATTGCGGTATGTTCATTCTCCCTGAAAATTTTTTCGTAACCGGCAACATGAATAGGTTTTCCGTAGTTTATCAGCACACTCCGGTTAAAACTCCAGTAATGGTTGTAATATATTCCTACAGGAACAATCTGTACATCAAGATTAAAATCCGATTTTTCCTCAGCAAGAAAGGCAATACGGGGAATGGCTTTTTTGTGCATAATCATTTGCCGTTTGCCGGTATGGGCCGCCTCGGGAAAAAGGGCTATTGCCTTTTTGTTTTCGAGAACGCGGACAGCAATGTCAAATGTTCTTTTGTTTTTCGAAAGATTTTTTTTCCCGTCGCGAATCCGGTAAACAGGTACTATTTTCAGAAAATTAAGAACAGGTCGTGTGGCCTTCAACTTAAAAATATCGGCCCGGGCCATCCAAACCGGCTGTGTGTAATTGGTCAGAAGAACGGCAAGCGGGTCCATCAGGGCGTTCTGGTGATTCGGGGCAAAAATAATCGGTTTGTTCCGGGGAATATTCTCCTTTCCTATCACTGCAATTCGTTTATGACTAAGCCAGAACGTATAGTAAGCCAGCACTTTTACAAAAGCATATGCCCCCGACCACTTTTCCATTTCAATCAATTACAGGTTTTTTCGACCAGAGAGCAGCAATACCCAATCCGCTTACAATATGCCAGATTCCCCACCATGCTGCAATTATCGCCATTCCTCCCAGTTCAAGTTCCGGTGGAAATATTTTGGGGTTAAAAATCAGCGCAAGTGCCAGTCCCGAATTCTGAATGCCTGTTTCAATCGTAATGGCGCGCCGATCGGCTACCGATCGCCGCATAATTGTACTGAAAACGAAACCGGTAGCAAGAGCCAATCCATTATGTAACAAAACAATAATAAATACCAGATGGATAAACTTCATAAAATGTGAAAAATTTGCTGACAGCATTGCGATTACCATCACAATAAAAAACAATACAGATGCTGTTTTTATAGGCTTCCTGATTTTTGCAGTTATTCCCGGATATTTTTGTGCAAAATACACTCCGCAAATTACAGGCAGCCCCAGCAATACAGAAACTGTCTGGAACATCTGGTATTTATCTATTTCGAGCGGGCGGACCAGTGCTGCAGCGTCTTTTGCATTATAGAAATCGATATAAAAGTTGCCCCATAACGAAAAGTTGAAAGGGGTCATGAATATTGCCGATAAAGTTGAAACGGCCGTTAAACTGACAGAAAGGGCCACGTTACCTTTGGCCATTGAACTTATAAAATTACTGATATTGCCCCCCGGGCACGATGCAACCAAAATCATCCCCAAAGCAACAGTCGGCGTGGGTTTAATAATAAGTACCAGTAAAAAGGTTAATGCCGGGAGTAACAGAAACTGTGAAATAATTCCGGTAATTGCCGAAACCGGTTTGCTAAACACATCCTTAAAATTCTGAAGCCGGATGTTCAGCGCTACCCCGAACATGATAAAAGCCAGTGAAATATTCAGAAATAATAAACCCGACGATGTAAAATTTAACTTCACATGATCGAGTACCTCAAGGTAAGCACTCATAATTTACCAGTTAGTTTTCGAAAAGGCCTCTAAAATAAGAAACTATTAAAGAAAAAGCATGTTCCTTTTAACAGTTTTATGAAATTAACCGACCGAAAATTTATTCGTATTTTTGAATAAAATAAACGGAGCAAATGAAAAAAACGGCATTGGTACTATCAGGGGGAGGAGCAAGAGGAATTGCCCACATTGGCGTTATTGAGGAACTGGAAAAACAAGGATGTGAAATAGACTCAATATCAGGTACTTCAATGGGGGCAATGGTCGGAGGTGTTTATGCTCTGGGTAAACTCGAAGAATTTAAGCGATGGTTGTTTTCTGCTGATAGAATGATGATTTTCAAGCTGATCGATTTTTCGCACAGCCGGCAGGGACTTGTGAAAGGCGATAAAATACTGAATGCCATGCAGGAGTTTATTTCGGATGCAAACATCGAAGATCTGAAGATTCCGTATTCTGCTACAGCCTGCGATCTTGTTAACGAGAAAGAAGTGGTTTTCCGTTCGGGCAGCATTTTCGAAGCGATACGGGCCTCCATTGCAATACCTGCGGTTTTTACGCCTGTTGTTACCGAAAACGGTCTGCTGGTCGATGGGGGAGTAATGAACAACATTCCTGTAAATAATGTTGAACGAACAAAGGGCGATATTCTGATTGTTGTAAATGTGAATGCCCACATTCCGGCACAACTGATGAAACAGACCAGGGAAGAAAAATTTGAAAGAAAGACGGTTTATCTGGAAAGGCTGAAGAGTTTCAGGGATCATCTGGCAAAATTTTATCCGCACGAAAAGAGAGAAGGCCTGGGTTATTTTAATATTCTTGACAAAACCCTTGCCCTGATGATGGATCAGATAGCTCAGGCATCGTTGAAAAATTATTCGCCCGATCTGGTCATAAATATTTCGCGATGGAACTGCAGCACCTACGATTTTTTTAAGGCAGAAGAACTGGTTGAAATCGGACGGATGGCGGCACGAAATGTGCTTGCCGCGCAAAAAAAGGCTTAGCTATACGACCCGTTTTTCCCATTCCCCGCGATTGAAATTTTCGTTTAGCGAATAAACAGGTTTCTCTCCTTTAAATTCTGTTTTCAGAATATCAAGGACGATAAAATCGATGATAATTTGTTCGGCCTTAAAAAATGAGATATGTGCCAGCCGTGCAAATTTTGAAACCGATACAGGCCCGCTTTTTTCGATCCAGTCGAGCAATAGCCTTTCATTTTCCGAATAATTAATCAACAATCCCTGCCGGGCCGATTTCTTCTTCCAGACCTCAAGCATTACTTTGCTTGCTAACTTATTTTCATCGTTTTGGCGGAAGTAGGCCAGCCATTTGCCGTTTTCGTTTTTTGCATAATGAGGTTTTTCACTGCTGGGTGCGACGGTAATCTCCAGAACGGTTTTTCCTTCGGCAAAATGCTGCCGCGTGGTGAAGTTAATGGCCGGTTTCGAGTAAATTTTGGCAGCAGCTTCCACCATGTAATATTCTTCGTCGGAACTAATGCCTGCAATTTTACCGTTGTCCTTCACACCGATCAGCAACCGTCCGCCGTCGGTATTTGCAAAAGCTACCAGCGAACGGGCAATTTTTTTCGAATCGTTAATGCAGAATTTGAAATCCTGTTCCTGATGTTCGCCTTCGCTGATCATTTTATATAAAAGGGCGCTCATTTTATTCAGGTTGAAAAGCCTTTTACGACAAAAACAGCTTCTAAATATCGATGCCAAAAGCGATCCGGGCCAGGTACCCAAGTCCGAAAGAAACCAGTCCGACAAAAGTGCTCAGTACCACCATTTCGAGGAAACGTTTCCGGAAAGGCTGATCTTTTGCAACTGACGTATAATAAGTAAAAGCCAGTACCATCAGGATTGAATCAATCAGGGCAACAATCAGCGCAAGGAAAGGTGATGAGAAAATCAGGTAAGGGCCTACTAAAAACAAGACAGCAACAACATAGGCAATGCCGGTAAAAACAGCCGATTTTGCAGCCATGTGCGATTTACCTTCGGCCTTATTCGAAAGATATTCCGACGACGCCATCGAAAGCGCTCCTGCGATACCTGTAATCACCCCGGCCAGTGCAACCAGTTTTGTGTTTTGAAGTGCAAAGGTTAATCCGGCCAGTGTCCCCAGTATCTCGACCAGTGCGTCGTTCAGGCCCAGCACAATGGACCCCATGTATTCCAGCATGTCTTCCTTGATCAGATTCAACAGCTCTTTCTCGTGCTGATCTTCTTCTTCGGCAACATGCGATGCTTCAGGTATTTCCTTCGACATCTCCGCATAATTGATCTGTGCCCTTTCTTCCCCCTGTTCCATTAATTTCAGTCCGAAAGTAAGCCCGAAAATCCGTGCAATCCAGTAGTATTTCCATATGTCCCAGTTACTTGGGTTTACTTCTTTATCGGTATAACTCTGCCAGATTTTATAATGCGACTTTTCATCTTCTCCAATCCGGTCAAGTACTTCCTTATTGGCTTCATCTTTCGAAACACGTGCCAGACGTTTGTAAATATAATGCTCTGTTATTTCGTTCCGTTGCGCTTTTATAAGCTGCGACCTCGTTTCCGGTGAAATTGGTTTACGTTCCATTTTTTTATTTTTTTTAAACCCCTTGTATAATTGGCAACAATCTGTTGGCTTTTCTGCTTTTTCAATAAACAGTCCGTACCATGCGATTGTTTTGCCCCTGTAAAATGCTTTTCAGGGATTCAGCGTTTTGCCTTTTGTTTTTACTCGTAAACAGCTGGATATGTGCTTTCCTGAAAACAATATTTTTTAGTACAGTTCATACAAAAATAATAAAACTATTTTTTTGAATTGGAAATTGATTTTTATTAATTCGGCCTGAATTAATAACGAAAAAGCATGAAGATTGCCGTTGCCTCGAAAAATCCAGTGAAAATTGAAGCCGTAAAAGAAGCTTTTGCCGAATGTTTTGCTGAAGACCTTGAACTGAAAAGCTTTTCTGTGTCAAGCGGGGTTCCCGATCAGCCTTTTGGAAACAATGAAACCCGGAAGGGTGCAATGAACCGGGTGAAAAAGCTGATGGAACAAACAAACGGATTCGATTATTATGTTGGAATAGAAGGCGGAGTTAGTGTGCTGAAGGGACGAATGATCACTTTTGCCTGGATCGTGATTAAAAACCATGAGAACGAGGGAATCGCACGGTCTGCCGGTTTCTTTTTGCCCCCGAGGGTGGCCGGTTTGGTACAAGAAGGCTATGAACTGGGAACAGCCGATGATTTTGTATTTAAAAAGAACAATTCGAAACGGGAAAATGGCGCTGTAGGTTTACTCACCCACAATGTAGTTGTACGAAAAACATTATACAGTCAGGCCATCATTCTGGCGCTTATCCCTTTCCTGAATCCGGAGATATATCCCCGAAATAACTGATCAGATATTCAGTTTTTTACGGATACTCTGGATGCTGATTTTTTCAGCGTCCATCAGAATAATCTGAATTTTTTGTTCGAGAAGAAAGTTACGTGCCTTCGGTCCCAGCTCTCCTGTAATTACTTTGGTCACACCCAGTTGCTTAAGCCAGTTAACAACCTGGGAAGCAACGTCTTCTTCTTTTTCCCAGAATGGATTGTCAAGGGTAACTGTTCCTTTTTCATCAATAAAAACAAAATAAGGGCACCGTGCAAAGCGAATATCCATAAAGGCCCTTGTTTTTTTCCCGGTAGCAGAAATGGCGATCATAAATTTGAATTTTTATTTGACAACAACAATAAAAATTATTTCTGGTTTATTAATTCATTTCCCTGAAATTTTTTAATCAGTTCACACCTGTTACCAAAGTTAATCAATTCTTCCTTTCTGTATATTTTTTTAATTTCTTCCGGAAAGAGAAAGTATATAACTCTATTTTTCAATTAGTTAACAGATTCACCTATTAATGTGGTCTGTGTACTGCGATTTATTTTCACCATCACATAATCGCCTTTTTGGTAATTTTTTTTCGGGAACACCACCACCTTGTTCTGAGAACTTCGTCCGAAAAGTTCGTCTTTATTTCTTTTTGAAACCCCTTCTACCAGAACTTCAAACGTCTTGCCAATATCGTCTTTGTTGTTTTTCAGCGATATTTTATTCTGAAGGGCAATAATTTCGCTCAATCTCCGGTTTTTTGTCTCTTCCGGGACATCGTCTTCCTGATGTTTGGATGCATATGTTCCGGGACGTTCCGAATATTTGAACATAAAAGCCATATCAAACCGCACTGTTTCCATTAGTGATAAAGTTTGCAGGTGGTCTTCTTCTGTCTCACCGCAAAAGCCTGCAAATACATCGGTCGAAAGTCCGCAGTCGGGAATTATTTCACGAATGGCCCGGATACGGTCAAGGTACCATTCGCGGTCGTATTTACGGTTCATGCGTTTCAGTATCTCGCTGCTGCCCGACTGTACCGGCAAATGAATATGTCTGCAAATATTCGGATATGCTGCAATTACCTTCAGCACCTTGTCTCTCATATCTTTCGGGTGCGAAGTAGTGAACCGGATACGAACTTCCGGTACCTGGCGGGCCGTCATTTCCAGCAGATCCCAGAAACGCACAGGCTTATGCTCGTCTTTGGGAAACCATTTGTACGAGTTTACATTTTGTCCCAACAGGGTTACTTCCTTGTACCCGCGTGATGCAAGATCGGCCACTTCATTTAAAATATCCTGCGGATCGCGGCTGCGTTCCCGTCCACGGGTGTATGGTACGATACAATATGTACAGAAATTGTTGCAGCCTCTTGTAATGCTTACAAATCCGGATATTGCAGCATCGCCAATACGAACCGGGGTGATTTTATCGTAGGTTTCGTTTAGCGAAAGTTCAACGTTAACAGCTTCTTCCCCATGCTCTGCTTTATCAATCAGGAAAGGAAGGTCGCGGTAAGCATCGGGCCCGGCAACCAGATCGACAGCCGCATGTTCGAGAAACCGGTTGCCTACCCGTTCGGCCATACAGCCCAGAACGCCGACAATCAGTTTCTTTTTTTTCCGCTTCAGACTTTTAAAATAATCGAGCCGTCCCCAGATGCGTTGTTCTGCATTATCCCGTACCGAACAGGTGTTCAGAAATATGGCGTCAGCATCATCAATCGAGTGGGTTACTTCGTAATCCTTTTCCTGCAATACCGCAGCCACTACTTCGCTGTCGGCCACATTCATCTGGCAGCCATACGTTTCAATAAATAATTTTTTCATGTTTCTGTAAAAAATCAGTACAAAGAAACTTTAAAAGATCAAATAAAACAACCGGTGCCGAATCGGACCATAAAAAGGTTTTTCTTAAAGAAGATATTCACAAAATTCATATTCCCTGAACATTAATTTAACATTGAGTATGCCATTCCCTTGAAATATAAATTACTAATTATCTGTTATTTATTTGCTTTTGGGGGGTGCCTGTTCCCCTGGATTTTTTGTAGTCGGTTCCTTTTTTCAAAAAATCACAACGGTTGAAAAAATACCTTTCTGTTTTTCGACGTTTAAAGTGTATATTTGCAATCTCAAAATTAGGTCAATATGAAACAATTTTGTGTCGGTTTTGTTTTTCTTCTTATTTCCGGTTTTGCGCTTCATGCGCAGGAGCTGCAAAACGACGAAAAGCAAACTGAAAAAATTGAATTTCAGGATCTGAAAAAACATCCCTTACTTCAGGAAAATCAGGTTATTCAGGATTCGCGGATTGATTCATTGCTGCAGTGGCATATTGCCATGAACCAACGTAAAAACGGCATTGACGGGTACCGGCTGGAAATTTTTTTCAATTCAGATCGGAATGCGCGGGAGGAAGCAATGGAAGTGAAGACCGAATTTTTGAAACGGTATCCTGACCTGGATGCCTATATCCAGTTTCAGGCACCGAACTTCAGGGTCCGGATCGGGAATTTTCGTACAAAAAGTGAAGCATTGAAAGTAAAAGAAAGAATAAAAGAATATTATCCAAATGCATTCCGGGTTGACGATGAGATCCGGTTCCCGGAACTAATTACTGAAGAAAGCACAGACAATGAGTGAAGAAATAAAACACGAATGTGGCATTGCGCTGATACGCCTGTTAAAGCCTCTCGAATATTATCAGTCCAAATACGGGACATGGCAATACGGGCTGAACAAGCTTTACCTGCTGATGGAAAAACAGCACAACAGAGGACAGGACGGTGCCGGCATCGTAAACATAAAACTTGATTTAAAACCCGGGCAGGAGTATATGGACAGGCACCGTTCGACCGCCCAAAACCCGATTAAAAATGTTTTCGATAAAGTAAACAAGGGCATCAAAAAAGCTGTGAAACACGGCCCTAAAGTACAGGATGTTCGCTGGATTTACGAAAACGTTCCTTTTTCAGGAGAACTGTTTCTCGGGCATCTCCGTTACGGTACGTTCGGTCGGAACAGCATCGAATTTGTGCATCCCGTTGTGCGGCAGAACAACTGGAAATCGAGAACTCTGGCATTGGCCGGGAATTTTAACATGACCAATACCGATGAACTTTTCAACAAACTGATTGAACTTGGTCAGCATCCCAAGGCTTATACCGATACCGTTACCGTACTGGAAAAAGTAGGTCATTTTCTGGATGAAGAAAATCAGCTTCTGTTCCGGCAATACAAAAACGAAGGTTTTTCAAATAAAAAAATATCGCCTCTTATCCAGAAAGATCTTGATTTGCAAAATATTCTTGAAAGTGCCAGTAAAGACTGGGATGGTGGTTATGCAATGGCAGGTCTGATCGGTCATGGTGATGCTTTTGTAATGCGCGATCCATGGGGAATCCGCCCGGCTTTTTATTATTATAATGACGAAGTTGCTGTGGTTACTTCTGAAAGGCCTGTCATTCAGACTGTTTTTAATGTCGGATTCGACGAGGTAAAAGAAGTGAAACCGGGAGAAGCAGTTATCATCAAACGGGACGGAAACATATATACGCAGATAATCCGACCGCCGCACCAGCGGAAATCATGTTCGTTTGAACGTATCTATTTTTCGCGCGGAAGCGATAAGGATATTTACCGGGAACGCAAAAAACTGGGAAATTTACTGGCCCCTGCAATTCTGAAATCGATTAACGATGATATCGAAAACACAGTGTTTTCGTATATTCCGAATACTGCGGAAACTGCTTTTTACGGGCTGGTACAGGGAGTCCGTAATCTGTGTATTAAGGAGAAGATCGCAAAGCTTGATAATGGCGGGGCTTCCCACATGAGCAACGAAGAACTGGAGTCTATCCTTTCCATTGAGCCCCGGATTGAAAAAATTGCCATTAAAGATGTAAAGCTGCGTACATTCATTGCCGACGACGCCAGCCGCGACGATCTGGTCGCTCATGTTTATGATGTTACTTACGGTGTGATCCGCCCCGCTCAGGATTCGCTGGTTATTATCGACGACTCCATTGTCAGGGGAACGACGTTGAAAACCAGTATTCTTAAGATTCTTGACCGGCTGGCCCCGAAAAAAATAGTTGTTGTTTCGTCAGCTCCGCAAATCCGTTATCCCGACTGCTATGGAATTGACATGGCGCAGCTTGATAAGCTTATTGCCTTCAATGCGGCAATTGCTTTGCTGAAAGATACCGGAAACGAAAGCGTGATTAACCAGGTTTACAAAAAGTGCAAGGAACAGGAAAATCTTCCGAAAGAGGAAATTGTAAACTATGTAAAGGAAATTTACCGGGCATTCACACCTGACCAGGTTTCGGCAAAAATTGCAGAATTGCTCAAACCGGAAGGTTGCAGGGCTGAAGTCGAAATCGTTTACCAGACTATTGAAAATCTTCATATTGCATGTCCGAACGATTTGGGCGACTGGTATTTTACAGGCGACTATCCCACGCCGGGAGGAAACAAAGTAGTAAACAAATCCTTTATTAATTATATTGAAGGAAAAGGCGAACGGGCATACTAGGATTCCGTTCAACCTGTGATCTTCGAAGGAAGGCCTTTTACGACTACCGGTTTGTCCTGCTGTTTTTTCGGCATAAACATATCCTTGTAAGTAAGTCCCAGTTTTTCCTGCATTTCAAAGCAATAATCAAGGGTTCCCAGATCCTTTCCTGTATTGTTGGTACCGAATGAGAATTTTACGCCGGCCTCTTTTGCCCTGCGGAGAATTTTTTCTGAAGGAATGCGGTAACGGGCATTTATCTCAAGAGCGATATTATTGTCGGCTAAAACTTTCACTACCCGGTCGATGCGCTCATCCGTCCACAGTTCATCATACTTGTCGGCCAGAACGGCAGGAAGAAACGTCGGGTTTACATAGATGTCAACCGGTTCCTGCGACAGGATACTCTCTATTTTTCCGACCAGTTCGTCCATAAACTGCTGCTCATTATCAATAAAAACTTCTTCCGGTTTCCATAACCTCATCCGGCGGCCTTTGTGGTCGGTCCAGGTCATGGCATCTGTAAAAACATAATCGAATTGGGAAACAGCTTCCGGCGAAAAGAGGGTAATCCATTCGCGTCCTTCGGCCTGCATTCCTCTGAATATGGGCTTTCTCTTTACGGTGTCCATGTAGGCATACAAAGCCTGGTCGTTGGTAATCGGAAAGTGAAGTCCGCAATTGGGGGCAACACCATAGTTAATGCCCAGTTTTATAGAATTGTCGATAGCTTCCTGAAGGGTCAGACCTCCTTTCAGGTGGGTATGAAAGTTGACAACCGGAAAATTTTCAAGGCAAAGTCTGGTGATTTTTGTGTCCCACTCTTTCGACACCAGCGGTTCAAATTTTTCAGCCTTCGGAAGCGGTTTTATCTGAATGCTTTTAAAATACACTTTACTTTCTTCGTCGTGGCATTGCAGGGCAATCCGGCCGGCGCTGAAAATTTTCCATTTGTCGTTTTTCGGACGGTACGGATCATCAGGTTGTATATAATCAACCACCTTGTTCCCATTTACAAAAACCTCGCAGCGGTTTTCAACCACCTTAAAATAAAGTTCGAACCATTCGTTGTCCTTCGCAGTCGGATAGTACACATTCCGGATACCGTAAATGCTTCCGGTTTTTTTCAATTCCTGAAAATCGCCTTTTCGTTCGTATGAGTTATCTATCTGTATTTCGTAGCCCCTCAGCAACGGGCCGTATTCCTGTTCCTGCGTGTGAAAAATTATCCCCGAGTTTGCACCGGGCATGGTTTTAACAATTGCTTTCAGTTCGAAATTACGGAATACACCTTTCTTAAAATCGCCGGTATAGAACAAATGGCTTTGCGGGCCGTCGCATACCAGCAGGCCGTTTTCCACCCTGAATGAACCAGAGTTTTCGATAGCCTTCCAGCCCGAAAGATCTTTCCCGTTAAACAGTTCTGTCCATTCCTGTGACTTTGAACATGACAAAAGCAATCCGATGAGGAAAATTACTCCGGAAATAGTTTTGAAAAGTTTCATTTGTATGTGGTTTACTGGTTTTACTGAACGACAAATATAGTCAAATTAAAACCGTGACGGGTTCAGATTAAACAAAAAGCGCCACAGGGAACTGCAACGCTTTTGTGAGCGAGAAACGGGACTCGAACCCGCGACCCCGACCTTGGCAAGGTCGTGCTCTACCAACTGAGCTATTCTCGCAGAGTACCCGGGGCGGGAATCGAACCCGCACGATATTGCTATCACTGGATTTTGAGTCCAGCGCGTCTACCAATTCCGCCACCCGGGCGACAAACAGGGTGGCAAAATTAATGGAAAATTCGTTTGTGCAAAACAAATCATCCAAAAAATGCCGGACAAGATATTATTTATTCAGCTATAGCCAACGGGCTGTTTGACAGAGTGTCTTTACACAAAACAGTTCCGTCAGGCTTATAATTACAGTTGAAATGTTTTCTACCATTTTGGCGGTTTTTAAGTATTCCCGGTTCTTCTACGGCCTTTACTGCCCATTTAGCTGAACTGATTTTCATTTCCCGGTCGCCGGTTGCTGTAATCAGATAATGGTTTCGGGTCGTCTGGTTTTATAAGTCCCGCTTTCATTCTGAACTGTTTTTTTTTCCGATTTCCTTTTCTTCATTCTATTTTATAATAGAAACGAAATAAATCATGTTTCCTTTATGCCAATCAAAAATAACTGAGATGTAAAAAATTTTATGTCTGTTTTATCATTTGTTTTTTGTCAGTAAGCCTGAATGACATTTTTTTTTACCTTAGCCCGGGACTACAAATATTGAAAGCTGAGATAAATTAGATGGATCTAAAAGACGATAAAAGTCTTGCACAGGAAGTAACAAAAGGAAACGAAAAAGCCTTTGAGACAATATTCAACAAATATTATCGGTCGTTGTGTTTGTTCTCCCGTCAATTTTTGAACGATGATGAACTGGCTGAAGAAACAGTTCAGGATTTGTTTGTGAAAATGTGGGAGAAACGGTTTTCTTTATCCATTGATACCTCTCTTGAACATTATCTTTTCAGGGCAGTAAGAAATTTATGTATTAACCAGATTCAGCATAACAAAATCAGGGATCGTTATGCTGAAGAAATTCTTAAGAATACAGAAACCGGGATAAATGCAGAAGATTATTTTCTGGAACCTGACCTGAAAAATAAAATTGAAGAAGCAATCGGGTTACTGCCGCCCAAGAGAAAAGAAATATTCAGATTAAGCCGTGAAGAAGGCCTGAAATACAAAGAAATTGCAGGGCAACTGAATATTTCGGTAAAAACGGTTGAAGCACAGATGGGACTTGCCCTGAAGTTTCTACGTGAAGAATTAAAAGATTATGATGAAACGTTTACTTTGTTTTTTGTCTTTTTTAATAAAAATATTTAGCTCCCCCTTAAGGGTAGAAGTCCGTTACCTTGTCATTTTAATACTATGAAGAACAATTTCAACATACGACCAACCAACTGGGGTTTAATTGCCAGAATATTGTTTGATTCTGATGTGAAGCAAACTACTTTACAAAAAGGTGGCGTTGAAGAATTGTCATCTGAAGAAAAGGCTGAACTGGAAAAGAGCCGTTCTCTCGGCAAAAAAATTGATCTTTATTTTTCGCAAAAGAAATACTCTGAAACCATAGCCTGGGAAAAAATCAGAAAAAATATAACCAACAACCAAACGCGGACTTTGCCCCTGCAAATGTTCGTGCGAATTGCAGCCATCGTGGTAATCACGTTTGCTCTTGGTGCTTTCGTCTACCAGTATTTTCAACCTAAGAATACTGTTGTGCAGAATCAAATAGTTACACACGACGAAACACTGAATCAGTACGAATTGCCTGATGGCACAAAGGTTTCATTGAATTCAGGATCGAAACTTTCGTTTCCGACGAAATTTGAAGGTGATACCCGGGAAGTTACTATCGAAGGGGAAGCCTTTTTTGATGTGAAGCCTGATCCAACAAAACCGTTTATTATCAATGCCGGGAAAGCTCAGATTAAAGTGTTAGGTACCAGCTTTAATGTGAATGCTTATCCCGGCTCTGATAAGGTTGAAGTGATCGTTGAAACCGGGAAAGTGCATGTAACGCACAAACAGGAGGTCAACGTTCCGGCAACCGGAGAATTGATCCTTGATCCGGGGGATAAAGGAACTTTGCTATGCGCTAACAATGTTTTGTTGAAAAGCAAAAACGAGGATGCAAATTTCCTCGCCTGGAAAACCCATGACCTGATATTCAGGGAAACTTCGTTGAGTGATGTGATTATCACGCTACAGAAGGTGTATAAAACAGAAATTGACATTGCAGATGAGAAAATCGGAGACCTTCGTCTGACTGGTCATTACAAGGATTATTCCATCGATTTTATTATGGAAGTAATAGCATCCACCTTCCAGGTGAATGTTGTAAAACAGGCAGACGGAAAATTCATCATCAGGAACTAAGCCGGTTTCATCTCTGCTGTATTCTGTTTTTGTATTAGCGGATTTTAACCTAACAAATTCGTACCAATGAAAACCATTAAACAGAAACTGGCATGCAGTATAGCCATTGTTGTCGTATTGTTCCTGATGATCATAAAACCTGCCGCAGCACAGGAACAAAAACCATCTGACAATATTCTTGATCAGAACATCAGTATCTACGCTGACCATGAACCTTTAGCCGATGTTATTGAAAAAATTTGCGGCTACTTCAACCTTGATTATTCCTACAACTCGAAGCTTCTTGAAGGAAAAAACATCAACCTGAACATTTCGAACAAGCCAATCCGGTATGTTTTGGATAAGCTGATGAAGGACTTTTACCTCATTTTCGAAATTGAGGACAATATTCTGATGGTACGTGACTACGTACCAATGAAGGAAAGCCTGAAGTACGAAGAAAAGATAAGGCAGGTAGGCACACATACAGGCTTTGTTTTCGAAAACCCGCGAAAAAAATCAATTACAATTGATTTTAAAACTGCCAGCAACCTGATTATCATTCCTGTAAATATTAATAACTCGGATACACTGAATTTTATTCTTGACACAGGAGTCAGATTTCCGATAATTACCGAGTTGCCTTACGTAAACAAATTAAACCTGAACTATTTACAGCCAGTTGAGATTAAAGGTCTGGGCGAAGGTGAGACACTTACGGCCTACCGGTCGGTTAATAACCAGATTGGAATTAAAGGAATGGTGGCCTATAACCAGGAAATTCAAATGATTATCAGTGATAATTTCCAGATTTCACATATTCTTGGAATTCCGGTTCACGGACTGATCGGTTTTAATCTTTTTAAAGATTACGTGGTAAATATCGATTATGGCAGTAATAAAATCACATTGACAAAACCTGAGAAATACAGGTACAGGCCTAATCAAAAAGATGTTGTCATGCCAATCCATTTCGAACAAAACAAGCCTTATGTCCGCACCAGCATTATGACCGATAAAAACGAAGAGGTCCCTGTAAAGTTACTGGTTGATACCGGGGCAAGTGATGCGCTTTGGCTGTCTGTTAATTCCGACAAACGAATCGGTTTACCCGAACATTATATCGATACGTTCCTCGGAAGGGGATTAAACGGCGATTTATACGGGAAAAAAGGGCGTATCGGCGGAATATGGGTCGGACCGTTAATCCTTTACGAACCGATTGTTGCTTTTCCTGAAGGCGAGCTGATCGACCAGCTGATTACCTCAAATGACCGGAACGGAACACTGGGGGCCGAAATTCTCAGACGGTTTCATGTTACTTTCGATTACCCGGGTAAAAAGCTAATACTCAGACCAACGGGCGATTTTAAAGATGGTTTCAACTATAATATGAGCGGAATTGAAGTAACGAATCCAATGCCCGGACTCCCGATTTTCATGATTACCAACGTCAGGAAAAATTCGCCTGCCTATTTTGCCGGCTTGACAGAGAACGATCAGATCATTGAAATTAATAATAGTAACCATAAATCATTAACTTTGAACGATATTAACCTGCTTTTTCAAAGTAAAGAAGATAAAAGGATAAATATTACAGTGTTACGAAACGGAGATGAATTAAAAACCAGCTTTTACCTGAAAAAGGTATTTTAATGCGATATATCCCACAGATACTGCTTTCCCTCCTGTTGCTGTCATTTCGTGTGAGTGGGCAACAGGAGGGAGATTTGATTTTACAGTCAAAAATTTCTGTTCATCTCAGTGATCAAACGATTTCAGCCGTTCTTGACAGCATTTCAAAACAGACAGGTTATTATTTTTCGTATGACGCGGAAGTGGTACAGGCAAATCAAAAAATCAGCATTTCATTTTCAGAGGTGCCAGTCGAAAAGGTATTGAATGCCATTTTTAAAGATAAATTTTCATACAAGGTTTTAAAAAACCAGATAATTATTTATAAACAGGCTGAAAAAGCAAAGGCAGAAACCCCTCAGAAAAGGAAAGAACCTCCTTTTATTTTGCTGAGCGGAAAAATTATTGATCTTGAAAACAATGAACCAATTCCTTATGCGAGTGTCTCCCTTTGGAAAAGGCCGATAGGTACCATCTCGAACCTTGACGGGGATTTTGACCTGAAAGTACCTGCCGAAAATAAAAATGATACATTAATTTTTTCGTGCCTGGGATATCAGAAATACCTGCTTCCGATCAAAGATTTTGAATTAGAGAAAAACAGTATTTTTCTCCGGCCGGTTTCGGTACGCATCAAAGAAATAAAAGTAAAAGCCATTGCCGCCCTTGACATTATTCATGAAATGATAGAAAAAATCAGCGTAAATTATCCGGATGAAGCTTACCTGATGACTTCTTTTTACCGTGAAACATTACAGCAGGATGAAAAATATATGAATGTCTCGGAAGCGGTAATGGAGATTTTAAAAAATCCTTACAACAACACGACGAGGGAAGACCGGACCCGTTTTATCAAAGGGAGAAAAAAGGATCAGGAACAGCTTTTTAAATGGGTCGATTTCAAAATGCAGGGAGGACCTTATTACATTAACATGCTGGATGTTGTCAGGACCCGGGAATCATTTGTTAATCCGGGATCAATTAAATTTTACAAATACGAGATCGACGAGGTTATTTTCTACCGTGAACGCCCCACCTATGTGATTGCTTTTAAACCATCTGAAAAGTCTGAACTTTCGGCATATCAGGGAAAATTATATATCGACCGTGAAACTTTTGCTCTGGTACAGGCTGATTTCCGCCTTACAAATCCGGGACTAAGAAATGCCAGGAAGTCGATGATCAGAAAAAAGCCCAAAGGATTTAATGTCCGTCCCGAGGATGTAAGCTATAAAGTAACTTACAAAAACGATAACGGGAAATGGTTTTTTAATACAGCACATGCCCATGTCCAGTTTAAAGTAAAAAGCCGCGACGATAAAATTAATTCGTTGTATACCAGTGTCTCCGATTTGCTGATTACCAATTACGAAAAAACTGATCTTAAACGTTTTAAAAATTCAGAAACCTTCCATTCAGATGATATTTTTACCGATATAATTGTAAATTACGACGAGGATTTCTGGGGAAATTACAATACAATTAAGCCGACGGAAGACTTACGAGAGGCAATCAAATCTAAAAAAGATCATAAATAGGCAGGTCGTAAAAATTTTAAAACATTCTGAAAATGAAAAGAATAATATTACTTTCAGTCCTGTTTTTTTCAACGGTTACGCTTTTCTCCCAACCCTCTGAAATGCTCAATAAAATTATTACTCAGCTCGAATCCTGTTACCGGGAAAAGCCGCTTGAAAAAGTAATTATCCAAACCGATAAAAGTATTTATCAGCCTTCTGAAAAGGTATGGTTCTCTGCATGGATATGGAATAGCAGTTCAGCTGTTCCTTCGGTTGCCGGTACCGAAATGCTGGTGAAACTGTTTTCTTCTGACGGAAAGGCTCTGTTCTCGGACAAATATTTACTGAATTCGGGAATCGTTTGCGGCGACCTGCTTCTTCCGGATGACGTTGAGCCAGGTAATTATTTTCTTTGTGCCTTACTGCCCGGTCAAACCGATGTAAATACTGTTCCCTTCCAAAAAATTACGGTATGTCCGGTATATGCGAATTCGCTGCTGATATCGGTCAGTGCCGAAAATGAAGTTATGAAAAAAGATGCCGACAACATCATCCGTATCAGTGTAAAAGAGCTGGACGGGAAACCGGCGAAGGGACAGAGACTTGAATACAGGGTTACATGCGGTAAGAATATTGTTGGTGAAGGAATCCTGAAGGCTGACGCAAGCGGATTGGCATTGTACCACTTTCGTATTCCTGAAAACGCCGACGGAACGCCGTTCACTTTTTCTGTTTCCGGTAACCGGAATGCGACCGTTAAAACAGTCCGTTTAGTTTCGGAAACCGACCAGGTAAAGATTGTTTTTTATCCTGAAGGCGGAACCCTGATTCCGGGGGTGCCGTTTAAGACGGGATTTTATGCAACCGATAGACAAGGGAACCCGGTTGACCTGGAAGGCGAAGTCCGGGATGCCACGAATGAACCGGTGGTTAAAGTTAAAACATTTTCAAAAGGTTTCGGACTTTGTCCTTTCCAGGCTTCTGAAGGCAATAAGTACACTTTATATCTAACTTCCGGCATTGGAAAAGGACAAAAATTCAATCTGCCCCCGGTTAATGCAAAAGGTTCGGCAATGACCCTTGTTAAAACCGATAACGAATATCTGTGGTTTAATGTAATTTTTGCCGACCGGCAGCAGCACAACATTGCTGTTACTGCTTCACAAAAGGGAAAAGTTTACTGGGCTTCCGACCTGCGGATTAACGGACAGAACGGATTGAAAATTCCGGTAAACGAACTTCCGCAGGGATTGGTACTGATCAGCTCTTTTTCTGACGAAGGATTTTTGTTAAACCAGCGTCTGGTGAGCATTAACAAAAATGAAGAACTAAAAATTAAACTTTCTGCCGGTTCCGAAAAAATAAAGGAAGGTGAAGGACTTGATTTTGATATCCGTCTGTCGGATGAAAGCGGCAAACCACTTCCCGGGACAGTATTTATTTCGGTAAGCGATAAAGTCCGGAACCAAAACAGGAAGGCCATCCTTCCGGTTGAGTGGTATTATAATACAATGCTGAAAAACAAAGTTTCAACAGATGAAACCCGCTACAGGGAAGACTTCGACAGACAGGGGACGTTTGACTATTTTATGATTGCCAACGAATTACGGGATTGTAATCCGGATGCTAATACATTTTTTAATCCTGGTAAACCTAAAATAGAGATCATTAATCCGGACAAAAAATTTTCATTTTCAGAAGAATTTGAAAAGAAGTTAGGGGAAAAAGTAACGGAACTCGATTGCCCTGAATATATATCAGATCAAGTTGAATTCCCTGACGATTATTTTTCAGTTAATAAAGGATTGATATTTTTTAAACGGAAGGTTACACCGGAGGTTCAAAAGAGTGATTCGTATAAAAGGCTGCTTGAAACAGGTAGCAGTATCATTCAGACTTTGCAGTCGATAAAACCTTTTTCGATGGAAGGCAATAAAATTATTTTTCCCGGCGGACATAATTCGTTAATGGCTCAGGGTGGAGCATTAATTGTTATCGACGGGCAGCAGAAAGGAGAAGACGCATCGGTATTAAACAGTGTTAGTCCGTATGATGTTGAAAGCATAAGGGTTTCGACCTCAGCCGTTGAAATCCAACGTTATTCAGGATTTAATTCAGTAGGGCTGATTGAAATTACAACGAAAAAGGGTGGAGATTCCACAGCTAATGTTACACAAAAGGAGATGATTTATAACGGGGTATACCGCGTACCCCGGGACTTTGAATTGCCCGGAGGAAAGAAAAAACCGGCAACTACTGTATTCTGGAACGGGAAAACTATAATTGACTCTTCAGGAAAAATAAATTTTCATATTCCGCGGATTAATGTTGCCTCCGGTTTCATTATTACAGTGGAAGGAACAGACGGAAATGGTCGCTTCGGACATGCGACCGAACAAATAGAAGTAACACAATAGTTTCTGTGTCTACCCAGACGGAATAAGCAGATCCTAACTTTCCCCTGGCAGGAAGAATCTCTATTTGTGCTCAAAAAACATCAATTCAGAAACCAGCTTTCCTTTAAGTGTCACGTTAATACCTGAAGACAGTTCCGCGCCGGTTTTACAGGAGGCAGGATTTGTGCCGTCTTCGAAGGTCAACCGGTAAATAGATTCCGGGTCAACCCCGCGTAGCCTGATTTTCATGGTGTTTGTACCTTCAGCAGGTTTAAAAATATAAACAACGCCTTTGCCTGTAGCCGGATCGTAATATTCGATGCCGTCCCAGTGTTTGTCGTCCGGCCGTGGAAAAATGTGATACAAGTCGGAATGACGGATCAACGGTCTGAGTTTTTCTTTGTAAGTAGCCACTGCTTTTTTAATATCAGCTTTGTGCTGATTTGTCCAGACCGGCCCGCCATTGCCTCCGTTAGGTGCATCCGGATGCCAGCAGGCGGCACCCATCGACGAGGAACGGAATTCGTAAACCGAACCGGAAGCCTGCCACTCTTTCCACGAACCATCCAGTGCGGCAAGTTGCATGGGAAGCATTACATACGACGCATCGTAAAACGATTGTCTGGCATCAACAGGATAGTACCTGTCCTGATTCTGAATTTTAGAAGCACGTCTGGCCGCTCCGTAATCTTTAATCCGTCCGCCGCCGGAACAGTTTTCCCACAGGAACCCGGGAACGGTTTTATAAAGTGAATCGATCACCTGATAGAAACCTTTAACCGTCCAGTAATCTTTGTCTTCAGGATAATGTGCACGGTGCCAGGCGCCGTATCCTCCTTTCAGTACAGGTCCTGCGGTTGCGTCCGAGCGGTAGAAGTCGGCTTTCAGGTTTTTGATCAGGTAAGTTATATCGTGAATCCGTTCTTTTTTCCCGTGTTCGGTGGTAAGATATTCAGGCTCATTGTCGTACAACCCGAAACGCATGCCGTGACGATGGGCATAACCGGCGGCGGCTGTCATACCTCCAGGCCAGTCAATGGTGTCGGTAACGATGTTTCCCGGATCGCCGTAATCCGACCACCAGCCGATATCGATCACAACTTCTTCAAATCCGAGAGGGGCAATATTATCGATAAGCGGATAATATTTGTGGCCGTCAGGGTCCCAGCCTCCCTGATCCTTGCCGGTTGCGGCAAAAGCATTCCATTCAACCGTTGGAAACACGGAATCTTTAAGCAGCGAAGGTATCGAATAGTTGAATAAGTAAGGACGAAGACTGTTCCCGGCATCGTCAAGGTCGCCTTTGTATGCGCCGATAAAACCGGGCGGAACTTCAAAAGTTTCCCCGGACGAAAGATCTGTTCTGAAATCGTCGCGGTTACCAACCTTCAGAAAAATTTCTGAAGAAGCAGTATCTGCAGCAATGTTAATACGGCCGATACTCCATTCCCATCCCACGTATATGCCGTTTTCACCATTGGCATCAACAGCCAGCCAGGGAATATAATCCTGGCGTTCCGATATGTTCAGCGTTTTTTTATAGCCGGGGGTCAACTGGTCGTGATAAACTCCGGTTGTATCAGGGATGGAACCATCATCATTAATATACCATGCACTTGTGGTTCCGGGTCCGGCAACATGCAGATCGAAAGATTCCTGTTCCGGAATAGTTACCTGCCCTCCGGTGTTGTTTTTAATATACATGGAATGGCGAACCGGACCGTGTCCCGGACGGGCCTGCCAGACTGATGTCAGTTCCATAGCAGGCCGGGCACTTGCAAAACGAATGGTCAGCTTTTCCCCTTCAGAATTATCGATGCTGACATCCTTGAATTTCCACAGCACATTCTGCGTTTTGCCGTCTGTAATTATCTTGTCAATCAGCGGAAATACCGATGGCTCGGCCGTCCAGTTCCAGCCAGCCACGGGATTACTGAGGTTGTAAATACACAGTTGTCCGTTATCTGTAACCCCAATAGTAAGCTTTGTGTCTTCTGTCGAAATATCCCAGGTTTTGATTTGTTTTCTTTCTTGCGAACAAGCCACAACAAAGAATATGATTAAAAAGTAAGTAAGATCCTTCATTTTCGTTGATTTAGAATTCGTATTAATTAGAATTCTGAAATATAGTGTCTATTATTGAAAAGGTGAAAATTTATTTTTCAGATTTTTGTTCAGATAAACTGAAATCAGTTGGTTTAGCTTTGTTTTATCAATAGGTTTTGGAATATAGGCAATACATCCGGCATTTATGCATCTCTTATCGTCACCCGACATTGCATGTGCTGTTTGTGCAATAACCGGAAGGTCGGGATGTGTCTTTAAAATTTCCCTGGTCGCGGAATATCCGTCCATACCGGGCATCTGCATATCCATTAAAACAAGGTCGATCTTTTCAGCCCAGTTACAAATTGCAATAGCCTCCTCGCCCGATTCAGCTGTTAGTATTTTTGCCCCGCTTCCGAGCATTATTTCATTCAGATATGCCAGTATATCTTTGTTGTCGTCGACTATCAGAATGGTTTTTCCGGGCCATTTAACCTCTTCTTTTACAACTTGCTGTATTTCAATACCGGTTTTCTCCGTCAGCGGGAACTTCAGTACAAAATAAAAAATGCTTCCTTTCCCTTTTTCCGATTCAAGCCATAGCTTTCCCCCCATTAACCGGATCAGTTTCCTGCAAATTGCAAGTCCCAGACCGGTTCCGCCATATTTACGGGTTATGGTTTCATCTTCCTGCCGGAATTGTTCAAATATAATATCCTGATATTCCGATGATATTCCTGTACCTGTATCTTTCACAAAGAACAGGAAATCTTTTCCGGAATGCCGGTATCCGAATTCTATACTTCCTGATTCAGTAAATTTAATGGCATTGCTCAGCATATTATTAAAAATCTGGGCCAGTCTGAATTTATCGGCAACAATATACGAGTGTCCTTTATCCATATCCTTCGAAAGGGTTAGCTCCACCTGCTTGTCCGGTTTTCCCTTTAAGTCATTACTGAATACCTGGTAAATTTCGTCAAGCAGGTCATCAAGGTTCATCTGAACGGGAAATATTTTCAACTGGTCGCTTTCAATTTTGGCAAGATCAATAATATCAGTTATCAGCGACAGAAGTTGCTGCGAATTACGGTCGATAATATCGGAATAAAGTTTCCGTTTTTTATCAATTACTCCCGGGTTCGACAGTAATTTCGAGAAACCGATTATTCCGTTTAAAGGGGTTCTGATTTCGTGTGACATATTTGCCAGGAATGCCGATTTCAGCCGGTCGCTTTCTTCTGCTTTTTTCCGGGCATCAATCAATTCCCTTTCTATCTTTTTTAATCTGGTAATATCACGGTTAATGCTCAGGATTCCCTCTGTTTCACCGTTTTCATTTTTCAACAGCGTCAGCTTATTGTACATATAAAGATATTGCCCGTTTTTTTTCCTTACCCGGTATTCATACGCAGCATTTCCGGCTTCGAAAACCTTTTCCATTGCTGCCAGATGCTTCTCCCGGTCGTTGGAATGAAAATTATCAAGGAAAGATAATGGCGTATATTCTTCCGGCGGTTCCATTCCCAGCGATTCTAAAAAATGGCTGTTTCCGTACATCAGGTTACTGTTTGTATCCAGAACACAAATCCGGTCAGTAGCCGATTCAACCAGTGTCTGATACTTCAGTTCGCTCTGCCGGAGTTGCTGTCTTGTTTCCTTTTCAGAAGTAATATCCATCATTACCCCGTAAATATGCGTAATCCGGTTATTTTCCGAGCGCACCAGTTTGGTCCGTTCCCTTACCCAGAACGTTTCATTTAAATCATTCACAAGCCGGTACTCTGTTACCATCAGGTCCCTTTCATCCTGAAAATCGATATGTGTATGATTAAACACATGAATATCATCGGGATGAATATATTTACGCAGGCCGGTCATACTTTGATCGGAACCACTCAGGTTTATATTGAAAAGTTTTTCGAATTGTTTACTGAAGTATACTTTGGGCTCAGGTTCTTCCAGGTCGACATGAAATACGGCAACCGGCAGATTTTCAATTAAACCTGAATATTTGATTTCGGAACCGGCCAACATCTCCCGGGCACTCTTCAAAGCAGAAATGTCGTCAAGCAAAAAGAAAATAAGTATTTCATTTTTACTTAGTTGCCAGCGTTTTGCAATAATATTGGTCCATGTATACTGACCTTTATTGTTCTTAAACCGTTTTTCAGCCCTGATCAATTTTTCTTCACCGGTAATCAGTTTCCCGAACTGAATTTTACACACCTGCCAGTCGTCCGGACAAATAAACGGGAGAAAGGACTGACCGGTGAATGGCTGATCTGATTTCAGGTACAAACTAATGAAAAGTTCATTGCATGCCCTGATCGTACAATCGTTATCAACCAGGACAACGGCTTTCCCCAGTTCGTTAAAAAAATCCAGTTTCTCCTGAATAATAAATGATTTTTGAATATTGTCCGACATACTTTAACCCTTTCCCCAGGTTCTAAATTACGACAAGATACGATAAATTTAATAAATAAAAATCAGTCACATAGCCGATATTTGCCTGAATAACAAAACCTTTCTGTTTTTATAATAAAAGGGAAAGAAATACTTTTATAAATACATAGATCATTTTTTCCACTCACTTCTTTTGTTTAATTTGCCTGAAAATTCTATTAGCTATGTACGGAAAAATTAAAACTGATTTACAGCAAACTCTTGCTGAATTAAAGAAAGAAGGACTTTACAAAACAGAACGTATTATCACCTCCTCTCAAAGTTCGAAAATATCCGTTTCAGGCGGGCAATCGGTGCTTAACTTTTGTGCCAATAATTATCTCGGGCTGGCAAACAATCCCGAAGTTATTAGAGCAGCCCGGCAAATTATGGACGACTGGGGATTCGGACTTTCTTCAGTCCGGTTTATATGCGGTACCCAGCAGATTCATAAAGAACTGGAACAAAAGACTTCTGAGTTTCTGGGAACTGAAGATACCATTTTGTACTGTGCGGCCTTTGATGCAAACGGGGGAGTGTTCGAACCGATTTTAGGTGACGACAGCGCCATCATTTCCGATGAGTTAAACCATGCATCCATCATCGATGGGGTACGTCTTTGCAAAGCGCAACGGTTGCGGTATAAACATTCCAATATGCAGGAACTCGAACAATGCCTGAAAGATTCACAGCCGATGAAATACCGGATAATTGTAACCGATGGCGTATTTTCGATGGATGGCGATATGGCCAGACTTCCGGAAATAGTTAAACTGGCCGAAAAATACGATTCGCTGGTGATGGTCGACGATTCTCATGCTACCGGCTATATTGGCCCGACCGGCCGCGGAACTGCCGAGTATTACGGGTTAATGGGCAAAATTGATATTATTACCACCACTTTCGGGAAAGCACTTGGCGGCGGAAACGGGGGATGCACTTCAGGCAGAAAAGAAATTATTGAAATGCTTCGCCAGCGTTCGCGTCCCTACCTGTTTTCGAATACGCTTGCCCCGGCAACAGTCGGAGCCACGTTAAAAGTGCTGGAGATGTTGTCCGGCTCGTCTGAACTTCAGAAACGGACAATGGACAATGCTGCTTATTTCCGCAGTAAAATGGAAGCCGCCGGTTTCGACCTGGTGAAAGGAAACACCGCTATTGTTCCTGTTATGATTTACGATGCCCCGCTGGCCGTAAAATTTGCCGACCAGCTTCTGAAGGAAGGTATTTACGTAATTGGTTTTGTATTCCCGGTTGTGCCTAAAGGCAAAGCACGTATCCGTGTTCAGCTGTCGGCAGCCCACACCACCGAACAAATCGACCAGGCAGTAAATGCTTTTATTAAAGTTGGAAAGGACCTTGAAATCATTAAATAAATTTATCGGTACCGGCCGGTCATACGGTTGGCTGGCCGGTACTCTTTTCAGAAAAATTTCTTTTCAGAAAGATATTCGTACACGGTAATATTTATAAGCAGAAGTAAAAACAGATATATGAAATTTTCCACCGGAATCATTCCTATCCACACATTCAAAACCTGCTCCTGGTGATATTCAATACCCATGTTCCATGTCAGAAAACCATTCAGGATAAGAAACGGAATCAGCATGACAAAAAATGTCAGGAAAAAATGGGTGAGGTGTGGCTTAAACTGCTTTCTGAAAATGGTATAGGCAAAATAAACAGTAGTAAAAAAGCAACAGAAAAACGTATAAAAACGAAGTCTGTACATATAGGTAATAACCGCGAACAGCACAATCAGCAAAAGGGAAACTACCGTAAAAATGTTATTTAAATTCAACGACCGGCACCGGGTTTTCAGGATCTCATAAACGAATAATGCAGTGTATGGAAAAACCAGGTAAAACAACCATTGTTCCAAAGGCAGTCCCCGGTAAAAGAATCCCAGGGTATACTCAGGATCATACTTCCAGATACCGACCTGTGTAAAACGGATATCCCACAGCAGGAACATGAAAGCGGTAACAAAAATGGCCGGCATACCATATCTCAGTTTTTTGTTGAAATCATACCTGCCGGTAATTGTATAAAACAACGGAAGAATAGAAATCAGGATCAAAATGCCTGAAAAAATATAATTTTTCAAATCCATACCAATCTTTTTTACTGAGTTTCAAAAGTAACTAAAATATCGGTGTGCCGGGATAAAACCTGATATGACAGCACGGGCTGTACAAATCAGCTTACAGCGGGTAATAAATATTTGTTTTCCACTTTTCCTGATCCGGCTCATTTTGCGGGCCGGTGAGATAGACTTCAACGGGGCCGCCGGTTAATGAAAAGGAGTGTTCCGATATCCAGCGCTGAATAGCCGAATGCGTTTTTTCAAGTGTCTCGTAAGATCCCGTATGAACGGCAAAGGCATACTTTCCGGCATGCTGTTTCCCGCAATTAATCCCGGCTTCGGGCTCAAAAGGCGAAGCAACCGGAACGCCGCATTCTATCTCTATTTTGTCCTTGTTCATCGAATGGTAAATTGCAAAAGGCATACCGGCGGGTTCCATTTTTTCCTTCAGAAGAAAACTGCTTATTTCCTGGTACATGTTCCCCATTTCATCGCCGATATTTTCCCATTTTACTGTCTTCCTTATTCCGGCAAAAACCGTTTCGGGCAAAGAGGTCAGCTCAACTACCGGTTCGTGTCTCCTGACTGTTTCCATACATAGCGAGTCAAGCGTATTCAGTCCTTTTTCAAGGTCACGTCCTATCATCTGGTCGAACATCAATCCGGCCCAGCGGGCCAGCGGGTTTTTCCCCAGATGCATATCAAAAGCCCATGTTATATCTGTTTTCGAACCGTTTTCCGAAAAAAGGAAATACCCGGAAGTCAGGCCTCCTTCTGCAAAATCAATACTAACGTCTATCGAATCGTAGGGCTCCGATGCGGTAATAAACAGTTCCCCGTTTCCTGCCTGATGATTCTCACTTGACCACTCGTAACCTGCATTTTTCCCGACCCCTCCGTCTGTATATTTAAATTTCATGGCCGGATCAGTCCGGTTCCACGGTACCCATTTTTTCCAGCACTGCAAATCGTTTACCTGTGCAAAAACAACACGGACAGGAGCATTAATTTGTACCTGACGCTTTATATGTACCTGCTCGGGAAGCAGAAATGCAGCACCTGCAAGTATGATAAAGATGGCAATGAATACCAGTGCCGTTTTTCGGAATATTTTCATTTTTCGGAATGTTTAAAAGAATAATCATTTCTGTCGGGATAAAAATACAAATAAGATTTGCCAAAGAAAAGGAGAGTGACCGGCCCCGGCTGACTTCATAATCCGGATGAATGGCAAAGCCATGTTCAGCAAAAATCCGTTTTATCCGGGAATCTGCCGGTTAAAACTGAAGTGAAAATAATTCGTTGATTGTTCCTAAACTGAACAATTTCGGAAGTGGGTAGTTATAGTTATCAACAAACCAAATTTTCTGTAATGACTGAGTTGATTGCTGTAAATTCGAAAGGAGATATACTTCCCCGATACCGGAATACACCTGTCGGCAAATTACTTGAATACCATGACCTGAACGAAACATTTATTCATTACGACAAGGCAGAAATACTGATCGGAATGTGTATCGACAACCGGAAATCGTTATGGATCCCCGAAAATTTTGCTTTTATCATCCGGGCAGCCGGAGCGAATCTGATGTACAGCGAATTTCAGATTTCGTATGCCATCAGTATTGCCAATCTTCGGTACATGGCCATCATTGCCCATAATCACTGCGGAATGGTAAACCTTCCGTCCATAAAAAAACAGTTTGTTTCAGGATTAATACGTAATGCAGGCTGGAAAGCTGAAAATGCAGAGCATCATTTCGACCAGCTTTCTGCTTTTTTTGAGATAGAAAATGAAATCAGCTTCGTTACAGAGGAAACAAAACGGCTGCAGAAACGCTATCCGAAAATTATGATTGCCCCGCTGTATTATAATGTCGATGACGGGAAAATATACCAGATCAACAGTTAAAAATATTCTGCAGGAAATGTCTGCCTGATAAAAAATTCGATTTACAGTGACTCCGGAAATTTAAAGAAGATTTCCGTTCTTCTGTTTAATTAACAACCGCGCTGTTTTCCGGGATCTCTGCTCAATGTAAAGTTGTCTTCCTTTGGAAATTTCATCAATCACTTCCTGATTGTAATACCGGATTGTGATTAGTTCGAGGCCTGTGTTGTATCGGGTACCGAACGATTTCCGCAACTCAGCAATCAGACTTTCAATGCCATGTTCCGGTTCATCGAAAGCCAGCGACAGGTCGATTGCCGATTGCTGGATCAGACTAACCTTCAGCCGGTATTCCGCGAACAGGGAAAACACTTTCGAAACGCTGCCGATATTAATAAATGAAAAGTCGCCGGGAGTAAGCGTAATCAATGCCTGCTTCTGCTTGATGATAAAAATGGGGACAAGGTTAAGTGTATGGTCAACATTGTGGATGATGGTCCCTTCCTGATCCGGATTATCAAACGATTTTACGAACAACGGGATCCTTTTATTCTGAAGAGGTTTTATCGTTTTCGGGTGAATGATTTTTGCTCCTGAATAAGATAATTCGATTGCTTCGCGGTACGACAGTTCATCCAGCTTTTTTGTAGCCGGAAGTAGTTCGGGATCGGCATTTAAAATTCCGGGAACATTTTTCCAGATAGTCACATTCTGTGCATCAAGAATATTGGCGAGAATGGCTGCCGTATAATCCGAACCTTCACGGCCAAGCGTAGTTGTATGTCCGTCAGTAGTTCCACCTAAAAACCCTTGGGTAACAATAAGTTCATCGTTTTGCAGGTTGAAGGTGTTTTTGACTTCTGTTCCCGACAGTGTCCAGTTGATGTTTGCGTCGCGGTAAGTGTCGTCGGTAATCAGGCATTTCCGGATATCGATCCATCTGCTGGTAAGTCCGCATTCATTGTAAAAATTGCTGATAATTGCCGTTGAAATCAATTCTCCGTACGGAACGATCTGGTCGTATTCGTAATCGAAATTTGCCGATGGTATGGTCTTTATCCTCGCTTCAAGCATATCGAACAGGTTGTTTGCAACCGGCCAGTTTGTTTGTTTTTTGCCGGCCAGCTGTTCCATTATTTTCTGGTGATATTTTTTTACCGATTCAAAAATTCCGGTTTTCTTTCCGTCATTTGTAAAATATGATTTTACCAATTCTTCCAGCGCATTGGTTGTTTTTCCCATGGCCGAAATAACAATAACCTTCGGACCGGGAAACATTCCGAGAATACGGATCGTGTTACTGATTGATTCAGCTGAACTTACAGAGGCTCCTCCAAATTTAAATACCTGCATGTCGCTAATTAAAATTAATTGCGGCAAAAGTAATTATTTGCCTATAAAAAACAGGACAGGCATTTTACATTTGTTGAAGAAAGTATAAGTTTTATTGAATATTAAATATTCCGGTTCGTCCGGAAAAATAATTCATGGTAACCTGAAAAATGAAAATTCAAATACTAAATTTGTTCGCTTTAGATTCAATAGTTTACTTTAACTATGTCATTGAAAAACTGTTTGTTGCTATCTTTGTTCCTGTTTTTTACCAGTCTGGCAATAAATGCCGGTTCGCTGGTAACGGGAATTTTTAATGACAACACAAACGCTTCTGCAATGTTCTTTGAAAGTGACGAACCGTGCCCGTTTGATACTTTTGAAGTATTCGGAAATGAAGAGGAAAGACTTCTTCATTTTCTGAGTGCGTTTTTTATGGCACCTGAAGCAATAAGTATTCCGGGCCCTTATATGTGTAATTTAAAAAATTGTTTAATCCCGGATAGTGATCCGGGGTTCTCCCGGTATTTATTCAGTTTTCATAATCTTTCTCCTCCTGTGTAGTCTTAATTGATTTTGGGTATTTTTAAGAGTACAATTTGTTATACTTCATTATGAGTCGAAAAAGGTTTTTTCTGAAATTATATCTTGTTGGCATTATTCTTTTATTCGAAAGTTTTTTTATGAGTTGGGCAACGCTTATTTCGGCGTTCAACCACGAAGCTATTGCCGGAAAGATGATTCAGATAACCCTGGCTACATTTTTTGCCGGTTTGTTTAGCTACTATATTTCCATCAACCGGAAGGAAAATGAGCCTAACCGGAAAGATTATTTCCTTTTAGTAGTACTGTCGTGGGTTTTTATGGCCCTGTTCGGGGCATTCCCGTATATTTATACCAAAACCATTCCCAATTTTGTGAATGCCTTTTTCGAATCGATGTCGGGTTTTACGACTACCGGATCGTCTATCCTTTCCGATATTGAATCACTGCCTAAAAGTATTTTGTTCTGGCGAAGCCTGACCCACTGGATCGGTGGAATGGGAATTATTGTACTGGTGCTGGCCATTATGCCTTTCCAGAATTTAAGCTACAAGCAGATGTTCCAAAGTGAAGCATCGGTTGTTGTCGAGGATAAAGTGTCGTTCCGGATCCGTTATGTGGCCCGTAATGTCTGGTTTATTTATATCGGGCTGACTGTTGCCGAAACAATTTTATTATGGATTGGCGGGATGAGTTTATTCGATGCTGTTTGCCACTCGTTTGCCACGATAGCGACAGGCGGTTTTTCAACAAAAAACGATAGTATTGCAGGCTTCTCTCCTTTTATTCAGTATGTGATTGCCGTTTTTATGATCCTTTCCGGTGTTAATTTTATGTTGCACCTTTTCTTTCGGAGGGGTCAGTTTAAACAGGTTTTTTCCAATGAAGAGCTTCATTTTTACCTGAAAATCATAGCTGTTGTTAGTCTTCTTTTAACTCTGACCCTGCATTTTTACAACGGTCTGGAATGGGAAAGATCATTCAGGGATTCGTTTTTTCAGGTTGCATCCATCATTACGGCGACCGGTTTTGCAACTGCCGATTACCTGATGTGGCCAACTCATGCCATTCTGCTTATTGCTTTACTGATGCTTATCGGGGCATGTGCCGGTTCAACAGGTGGCGGGGTAAAAGTAATCCGTGTTCTGATTTCACTTAAAAAGATCAGGCAAAATATATGGCAGCTGATCAACCCCAATGCAATTTGTGAAATACGTTATAATCAGAAAATATTAAAATCCGACCATGTAACTTCCATTATCACGTTTGCTTTGGTTTATTATATGGTTGTTGGGGCCGGAACAATAATCCTTCATCTCATGGGCCTCGATTTTGCCACTTCGTTCGGTTCTGCAATTACCACGCTGGGCGGCATAGGACCGGGTTTCGGAACGGTAGGCCCTGTTGCAAATTTCGGGCACCTTCCTGATGCTGCAAAACTTTTCCTGTCGTTTAATATGCTTACCGGAAGGCTCGAAATATACTCGGTACTTGTGCTGTTTAATCCGGGTTTCTGGAGAAGTTAAAACCAGCTTTTCCGTTTAAAGAACAGGATACCTCCAAAAGTAATTATAGTTGAAATAAGGATAATGAAATAGAACGCATAAGGCGAATGCTCAAAATGGTTTTCTATGTTCATACCGTATAAGCTGGCAATTAAAGTCGGGATCATCAAAACGATGGTTGCTGATGTGAGCTGTTTCATGATCACATTCAGGTTGTTTGAAATAACCGAAGCAAAAGCATCCATCATTCCGCTTTGTATATCGCTGTATACCTTCGCCATTTCCAGAGCCTGCCTGTTTTCAATAGTTACATCCTCCATCAGGTCCTCGTCGAAACCAACCAGCGTTACATATTTTTTGGTCCGTATTTTTTCAAGCACCAGTTCATTCCCTTTTATTGATGTAATGAAATAAACCAGGCATTTTTCCATCCGGAGCAACTTATGAAGTTCTTCGTTCCGGGTCGCATTTTCGAGGTCTTTCTCAATGTGTGTGGTCTGGGAATTTATTTCTTTCAGGAACTGAAGATACCATGAAGCCGAAATAAAAAACAAATGCAACACATCGTCCATGCCTTGTCCCAGATGGAATTTCTGAGTGGCGGCCATTTTGAAAAGCTGGGATATTACCTCGTTGCGCTGCGAACAAATAGTTATCGTTGCCTTGGGTGTTAATGCAATTCCAAGAGGAACGGTTACATACGGAACACCATTGTTCGGATTGCTTAACGGAACACGTATGATGATATAGGTGTTAGGCTCGTCCATTTCAATACGCGGACGTTCATCAATATCAAGTACGTCCTTTAAAAAATCTTCGGCTATATCAAATTCTTTGATTAAATAATCAGTTTCTGCAACGGTAGGAACTTTAATATTAACCCAGCAGCCAGGTTTAAATTCAGAAATTTTTGCAACATTCTTGCCTGTTTCCCAAAAAGTAACCATATCCTTTAGTTTTATGAAAAACAAAAGGAATCATATTACCTTTCGTTTTTCAGGTTAATAACTCAGAAAGCTATGCTCGTGATAGTCGTCCATTTATTATTTATTTGAATTTGCGCTGCAAAGGTAGGTTAATTTTGATTGAAAGAACATTTATGTCTGAAAAAAATTCCAAAATTTTTAATTTATCCATTATCTCCTAATTTTATATTTTTAAATCAAAAAATTGGATAATGATCAATCATATTTCGGATAAAGTATTGTTGAACAATGGAGTAGGAATGCCCTGGCTGGGGTTGGGAGTTCACAAATCGAAAGAAGGTTCTGAAGTTGAGAATGCGGTACTGGCTGCCCTTGAAACAGGTTACAGAAGCATTGATACGGCAACCTTATATGCCAACGAAGAAGGTGTTGGAAAGGCAATTAAGGCAAGTGGCATTCCCCGTGAAGAAATTTTTCTTACCACAAAAATCTGGAATACCGACCAGGGCTACGAAAACACTTTCAAAGCAGTGGAAGTCAGTCTTAATAAATTGCAAACCGATTATCTCGACCTCTACCTGATTCACTGGCCGCTCGGACAGCGTTCGGTGGAAACATGGAAAGCGATGGAAGAACTCTATGCACAAGGAAAGCTGAGGGCAATCGGCGTCAGTAATTTTTTAATCGCCCACCTTCAGGCGCTGATACCTCATGTTACGGTGAAACCAATGGTCGACCAGTACGAGTTTCATCCGCAACTGGTACAACCTGAACTGCTTGCATTTTGCCGGCAACATTCCATCCGGTCCGAAGCATGGCGTCCCATTATGAAAGGACAGGTGAATGAAATTCCTCTGCTAAAAGACATTTCAGCAAAATACGGGAAAACACCTGTCCAGCTTGTATTGCGATGGGACCTGCAAAAAGGGGTGGTCACTATTCCGAAATCGGTGCACCCGGAACGGATTCGCTCGAATGCCGAAATCTTCGATTTTGAAATAGAGGAGGAAGACATGAAACGCATCAATTCGCTGGACAGAAACTACCGGCTTGGCGATGATCCGAATGATCCGGACAGTCTTTTCCGGAAATACGGCAAACCATAAATTGAATATATGGGAATCCTCTCGAAATCTGATTTTTCCGAAATTTTATGTATTACTGGAATTTACAGTTTCTAATCCCTGATCAGCGTGAAATCAAGTTGTTTCTTCTCAAGGTTTGCGCGTAATATTTCGACTTCCACTTCATCGCCCAGGGTATAGCATATATGTGAGTGCCTTCCCGTAAGGCAATAGTTTTTTTCATCGAAAATGTAAAAGTCGTCGTCAAGTTGGTGAAGCGGCACCATTCCTTCACATTTATTTTCAAGTTCGACATAGATTCCCCAGTCGGTAACGCCGGAAATAACGCCTTTAAACCGCTGTCCGATTTTATCCTGCATAAACTCAACCTGTTTGTACTTCACCGAAGCTCTTTCCGCATTCGCCGCACGGTTTTCCATATCCGACGAATGTTTGCACAGATCTTCGTATTTCTGGGCATTGGCCGAGCGACCCCCGTCGAGGTATCGTTCCAGCAACCGGTGTACCATCACATCGGGATAACGCCGGATGGGTGAGGTAAAATGAGTATAGTATTCGAATGACAGCCCGTAATGACCAATATTCCGGGTTGAATAGACTGCTTTGGCCATTGTGCGTACAGCCAGTGTTTCAATTACATTCTGCTCGTCCCGCCCTTTTACATTGTCCATCAGGTTGTTCATCGATTTCGAGATAGTGCCTGGTGTAGTCAGTTGAATGTTGTAACCGAATTTATGAATGAAGTTATTGAAATTGGCCAGTTTATCCGGGTCCGGTTTGTCGTGGATACGGTAGACAAAAGTCTTCGGTTCTTTTTTATCCGGCGGGTTGCCAATAAATTCAGCCACCTTTTTATTGGCCAGTAGCATAAATTCCTCGACCAGCTGGTTGCTCTCCTTTGCTTCCTTGAAATAAACCGAAAGTGGTTTGCCGTTTTCATCGAGATTAAACTTTACCTCAATCCGGTCGAAAGAGATGGAGCCTTTTGAAAACCGCTGTTTCCTCAGTTTTATTGCCAGCGCGTTTAACTGCATTACTTCATCTTTAAAATCGCCGTTCCCGGTTTCGATGATCTCCTGCACTTCTTCGTAGGTAAACCGGCGATCGGAGTGAATGACTGTTTTGCCGAACCACTGGTGGTGTATCTGTGCCTTTTCGTCAAGCTGAAAAACAGCTGAAAAGCACAGTTTGTCTTCGTTCGGACGTAATGAACAAACCCCGTTCGAAAGTTTTTCGGGCAGCATCGGAACTACACGGTCGACCAGGTAAACCGATGTGCCCCGGTTTAGTGCTTCTTCATCCAGAATTGAATGAGGAATTACATAATGAGAAACATCGGCAATATGTACGCCGACTTCCCAAAAACCGTTTTTAAGTTTTTGTATCGAAAGGGCATCGTCAAAATCTTTTGCATCGTACGGATCAATCGTAAAAGTAGTGACTGAACGGAAATCACGACGGTTCTCAATTTCCTCAGGTGCAATTGCCAGCGGGATTTTTTCGGCAGCTTTCAGCACATTTGACGGGAAACGGGCCGGCAGGTCGTATTCTGCGAGAATGGCATGCATCTCGGTTTCGTTGTTTCCTGCATCTCCCAGAATTTCAATAATCTGTCCGAAAGGATTTTTTGCACGGGCAGGCCATTCTGTAATTTTTGCAATTGCCTTCTGTCCGTCTTTTGCGCCTTTCAGCTTGTCAAGCGGGATAAACAAATCGAACCCTGCTTTTCCTGAAGGAATAAAAAATGCAAAATTGCGCGAACGTGAAACAGTTCCCACAAATGTTGATTTTGCGCGCTCCAGAATTTCGGTCACTTCCCCTTCGGGCGAATGTTTTTTGCGACGGGCATACAGGTAAACCTTTACTTTGTCGCCTTCCATTGCATGATTCAGATTGCGCTGGCTTACCAGCACCGGTTGACCTATTTCTTCGGAAATAACATATCCGAAGCCCTGGGGTTGTAATTCAACGACGCCACAAACAGATCCGCCCCGCGATTTCAGTTTGTACTTTCCTCTTTGTATGGTTTCAATATTTTCATTTTCAGCAAGTTCTTCGAGTACCAGGTATACTAATTTACGGGTTTCCGGATCCTTAATATTTAATACAGCTGCCACCTGCTTGTAGTTTAGTGTTTTATTCGGATTATCGTAAAACACGGCAAGTATTGCCTTTTTCAGACGGCTTTTATTAAATGTAACCAGAGACGTATTCTTTTTTGTCTTTTTTTTCTTTGCCATAGGGTAAATTTTTCATTGAAGTTATGAAAGATTTGTTGAATACAGGGAATGGCTGCCGGATTTATTTTTTCCCCGGACTATTATTAACAATTCTTAAAAAACATTTTGATTAATTAATTTTTGTTGCATTTTTTTCAGAAAACAGATGAATAGTTTTGTTTGCATGAAAGAACGAGTAGTTTCATAATCCCTATCATTAATTTTTGTTAGTATTCAAATCCTTCAGAAAACAGAGAAACGGGACACAGGAAATTAATCCCGCTGTGAATGAAGAAAGGGCAGTCCAAAATCAGGATTGCCCTTTGCTTTTACTTGTAAAACAAAACCCATCAAGGTTTCAAAATCTTGATGGGTTTTAAGTATAATTAGAAGATTCCAATACTATTTAGGAAGAGGATAACCTTTTAATTTTGAAAGGTTTGCCTGAATTTCTGATTCAGGATATGCATAATCGGAAAGTTCTCCTTTCATGTATTTTTCATAACCCACCAAATCCATCAGTCCATGACCACTGAAGTTGAAAAGAATCACCTTCTCTTTGCCTTCTTCTTTTGCTTTTTTTGCTTCGCGGATTGTTGCTGCAATAGCGTGTGTCGTTTCAGGAGCCGGGATAATGCCTTCGGTTTTGGCGAACAGCAGGCCTGCTTCGAAACATTCGCTTTGGTGAACAGCGATTGCTTCCATTAAATTGTCGTGTAAAGCTGCACTAACAAGCGGGGCCATACCGTGATAACGCAAACCACCGGCATGAATAGGAGCCGGAATAAAGGTATGTCCCAGACTGTACATGGCTAACAGCGGGGTCATTTTTGCCACATCACCATGATCGTAAATGAACGGAGCTTTGGTAAGTGTCGGACACGAAGCCGGCTCAACACCGATTATTTTAATATCTGCACCGTTAATTTTATCGTACATAAACGGGAACGAAAGCCCGGCAAAGTTACTTCCTCCCCCGCAGCAGGCGATTACTACATCAGGTTTTGAAATGCCTGCTTTTGCAAGCTGTTTTTTTGCTTCCTGACCGATAATAGTCTGATGCAACATAACATGGTTCAGTACGGAACCCAGCGAATAACGGGTTTCTCCTTTGGGATCGGAAACTGCTTCTTCAATTGCTTCGGAAATAGCAATACCTAAACTTCCGGGAGTATCGGGAAATTTTTCCAGGATATTGCGGCCCGTCTGGGTTTCTGTACTCGGACTGGCAACGCAGGTCCCGCCCCATGTTTGCATCATCATTTTGCGGAAAGGTTTCTGATCGAAGCTTACCCGCACCATGTATACTTTGCACTCGATGCCTCCGATAACGGAACAGGCAAATGCAAGAGCCGATCCCCACTGCCCGGCGCCGGTTTCAGTAGTTAACTTTTTTATACCGAATTGTTTGTTGTACCATGCCTGTGCCACTGCCGTATTCGGTTTGTGACTTCCGGCAGGAGAAACGCCTTCGTTTTTATAGTAAATTTTTGCAGGTGTACCCAATGCTTCTTCCAGTTCGTAAGCACGGACCAGCGGGCTTGGACGCCAAAGGAACAAGATCCTGCGGATTTCTTCAGGTATGTCAATCCAGCGTTGCTGGCTGACTTCCTGCTCGATCAGGTTCATCGGAAAAACCGGAGCAAGCATTTCCGGGGTAATTGGTTTTCCGTCAGGACCGAGCGGCGGGTTTAACGGTGTTGGCAGATCGGGTGCAATGTTATACCATTGTTTGGGCATGTCTGCTTCGTCTAAAAAGATTTTTTTTTGTCTGGCCATTTTTTCTTTTTTATAAGTTGATAAAATATGTTTTAAAAATAAAAAGGGACACGCTGTGTAAACAACATGTCCCTCTTAATAAGGTCGAATATTTTTTTATGCAACAGGCGCATATTGTTTACGTAAAGCAGTTAAAACTGCCAACGCCAACACCAATTCCCTGTATGCATGTTTATTAAATACATTATGCTTTTTTAAATCCGGGCTAAAACTAAGTATTATTTCTGAAGTATCCAACGCAAAATGCTTTTGAATTGTAAAAATTTTAACCTTTTTATTTTAAATTTATTTGTTTCTGTGTGATAAATACTGAAAACCAACAATTTCAGCAGAAAAATATTCACAGATATTACATTTCATCTTTCAGTGCGATACTGATTAAATTCGAATAAATGCTGATGCCCTGATTGATACATTTAACAGAAATATGTTCATCGGTGTTGTGAATTCTTTTTACATCATCGGCTTTCAGAAGACAGGGTACCAGCCCGTAGGTCGGTATATTTTTATTTCTGAAATAGTTGTTGTCGGCAATGGCCGGAAATAAGACAGGAACCACAACTGCCTCCTGATTATCTTGCAGAATTGCCTCACTCATCCAGCGGTAATACAGGTCGGGCCTGGTAAAGGTTGCCGCAGGTGATTCTTTTAACACCCGGATAGTAAGACCGGGACATTTACTCTTTTTGCCGATCTGTTTAACTATGTCCTCAGGACGGGTCGGTTCCAGAAAGCGGCAGTCGATGATTGCATGTACCTCATCTGCAACACTGTTCATAGCCGAATACGGAGAATTGATATTGGTGATGTTGTATGTGTCGGTGAAAATTAACGATAGTAGTGGATCCTTCAGTATCCGCTTTTTTACCAGGGGAAAAAACAGTTTCGGATGGCGGTATGCGCATTTTATCAACCCTTTTTCATGATCGGAAAGTTCATGAACCATTAATTCTGAAGCTTCGGTAATTTTTAGCTTCCGTTTCGTATGCGACAGCCGGAACAGGGCATTGATCAATTTGTTGTTAATGTTATTGTCCGATGCAATTGCCCCGTGCGCACAGCTTCCGTTTTTAAGGCTTAAGTCGAGCCAGACGCCTTGCTTATGGATGATTGAGATACCGAATACAGTTTGTTCCGGATGAGTAATCAATACGTGTTTCAGTCCTGCTCCTCCTTCTCCGTAAACCACTACCGGGTTTAGTAAGTCGAGGTAGTTGTTTACAACTCTGCCGGCTCCCAGTTTTCCGCCTTCTTCTTCATTCGATACAACCAGTATTGTAAAATTATAGGGCAGGTCTTCGTTTTTTGCCCGTTCAACAAATCTACTGAGAGCCATTAGCTCCATTATTCCAAGTGCTTTATTGTCGATTGAACCACGTCCCCATACTGCACTGTCGGCAATCGTTCCTGAAAACGGAGGATATTTCCATTTGCTGCTGTCGCCTTCGTGTACCACATCGCAGTGTGTATGAAAAACCACATTTGGTTTGTGTGTTTCGAGCGGGTACAGCGATGCGGCAAAATTGAAAGAATTTTGTTCGTCATTGAAAACGAACGCATTCAACCCGGCTTCACGGCATTTTTGCAAAAGGAAACGGGCTGCCGGAGCTTCGTCCCCGGTAACCGATTTCATTTGAATATATTCGCTTAATAATTTTTCCGGAGAGTCCGGCAGTTGACCGCATACATGTAAATTCAGGAAAGCTGTTAATAAAAAGGATGAAAAGAAAAAATGCCGTATAAAATTCATATCATCAATTGTTGCCTTTTAGTTCGAACATGCCCGGAGTAAGTAACCGGAATATTTTGAAAAATAAGTGATTTTTATTTAAAAGTCATTATCCGGTCGATTAAATCATTCCGGTTAATTGTTTCGGGAATAGGTATTTTCAGTTTAAAGCTGTTACGTCCGGTCCGGTCGGTATAATAATAGACCAGTTGAATCCAGACTGTTACAGCTATACTGTGTTGTCTGTTTTTTATTTCCTGATGACCCGGTCTTCTATCATCCATCATTTGTCATCCGTCATTGAACTGTTTTTATTTTTCCCAGCTATGGTTCAGGGTTAAGCGCCGGCTTGTACACTGATCGCTGATATTGTTGAAATGGAGTTCATCATCGCTGGCTGAGAACGTATATTTCCCCACTACCTTTTCACATCCGTCGGAATCGTACAAATTTAATATATTTCCGCTGACCGAATATTTGCCCTGCCGTTCGTCCCCGCCATTCATATTATCTTTAAATATGAAAGAGCCGTCGTTGTTGAATGTCCAGAGAAAATAACCGGTTTGGGCAAATCCGAATCTCCATGTGCCAACCAGTACATTACTTTTGTTCGTGACGGTTTTTGCAACTGTTCCGGCATTTGTTTTTGTTTCAGAAGCAGAAACGGTTGTTTTTGATTCTTCTGAACCGGCAGGCATTGCTCCTTCATAACCGCTCATGGTACGGGTTGAAGATTCAGCCGTTTTGTATTTCTGGCGGAGAATAGCTTCGGTGTATTTCAGTTTTTTACGGTCCTCGTTAATCAGGTTCAGCGACCTTTTCTGATCTTCGATTAACTGGTTAATTTGTCCGGCCAGCTTGTTCGATTTAGCCAGTTCCTTAAACATTTCCACCAGACTATGAGCATCATCCGTTCCTCCCCGGTTAAAGCCTTCAACAATATTCCAGCCGAAAACATTGCCAATGGCATCCTGTGAAAGGTCGATGACTGTTTCTCCGGGAATAAGCAATTCTATTTCTTTTCCCACGACTTCGATTTGCATTGCATTGATGAGTTTCAGTTTTCCGTCTAATGTGTTACGCTGCAAGTTCAGCGACCAGTCGTTTAATTCAACAATGCTTTTTTTGCAGTTATCGAAGTTCGTGTCCATCATTTCGGCCAGTGGTATTTTGCCTTCGGGAAAGGCGGCCTCCTGTCCGTATTCTTTAAGTGTCCGTGCACTTTTTTCAACCATGCTGATGCGTTCAGCGTCGCTCAGATCAGGATCAGAAAGGGCTTTCTGCAGCTCCGATTTTGCTTCGTTTACCCAGTTCGTTTCAGTCCCGGATAATATTTTCTGTGCATTTGCCGACTGACTGAGAAACAATCCTGTTGTAAAAATTAAAATCAGTATAATCAGATTTTTAACCATATTATGATTTATTACCTAACCGTTGAATTTTTTAATTCAACCTTTACCATGTTTAGTCGTTCGCGTTCGATAACATGAAATTTCACATAGCTTCCGGCCCTTGATTCCGATGGAGATACTGGCTGTGTTTGCTGAGAAAAAGGAGGGGTACCCGGAGGAACGGGAGAAGGTACCGGGTGATGATGCTGTGCTACCGGTTTCCCGCAGTTTGCACAAAATACAGAACCTTCATTAATTTGGTTTCCACAAAATGAACAATAATGCATAATTTTGGTTTTTTAGATTTCGGATGCTTAAGATACTCTTCTCCTCATCTCCAACTGTATATCCCTTCCTTTTTTATCATTATGTCATAAAATTTAAAATATAATTTCTTTGTCTGGATTGTGTTTTTTATTTTTGATTAAAACTATTTAAACAAAGCATTGGGGGATGTTCAAATCGTAAAAAGAAAGGTTCAAATCGTAAAAAGTTTTGGGATAAGGTGCAAAATAATCTGTATATCAGTAATTTGTGATTAGAGGGGGAATGTCGCAGTTAAAACTTATTTTTTTAATTTCATCATTTGTAATTCCGCTGATATTGTCGTTTACTTTATTCACGGGAAGAGGGAAAAACTTTCCAAGAAGGGTAATGGCATTCGGACTTTTAAATGTTTTTTTCGTTTTTTTTGCCAATTATTTTTATTTCCAGAAGATTTTTGAAATTTATATTTGCCTTCATAGTCTTCATATTGCCACTGTACTTTGGGTTTTCCCTTCTCTCTATCTTTATGTAAAAGCGGTGGTTTCAGACGAAAAATATTTCAGAAAAGAATTGTATCACCTTCTTCCGGGATTTTTTTTCGGACTAACTTCCGCAATTCTTTTTTATGGTTTTCTGAGTCAGGATGAACGTATTTTTTACCTGAGCAATTACCGGACCGGGACTCAGTTTTCAAGTCTTAATCTGAAAATTTTAGCCCGTTTCAGAGTTTTTGATGTACTGTTCCTTATCATCCAGATTATATATTATTCACTTACAATGATTCGTATCCCGATAAAATACGAAGAGAAACTTAATGAAGAATTTTCCAATATTGAAAATTTTTCAATCAGGTGGGTTTGGGGGTTTGTTATCTCGTTTGTGACAGTAGGTTTGCTTTGCATTGTTTTCTATATGTTCAACCCGTTTCAGGAAGACAAGGAGTTGTTTCTTGTTTTTTTCCTTTTTCTTGTTTCATCTTTTACCTGGATTATCGGATTATGGTCGTTTAAGCAAAAAAGGCCGGAAGCTTATTTTCAGGAGCCGGAAACAGCAGCAGAAGTAATTTCTCCGACCGTGAATCTGAAAGAAGAGAATGAACTTGTAAAAAAATTAATTACCTATTTCGAAAAGGAAAAACCGTATTTACAGCCGGATTTAAACCTGACTGCAGTTTGCAAAAAAATCGGAACAAACCGGACGTACCTATCATCAGTTATAAATTCTGACTTTGGTATGAATTTCAATACGTTTGTAAATAAGTACCGGCTTGACTATGCCGATGAATTTTTGCAGAAATATCCCGGAAGAACAAAGGAAGAACTTGCCAGAGTTGCTGGTTTCGGTTCTATCAGCTCTTTAAAAAGAGCCATGAACAGAGTTACCGAAAAAGCAGATTAGCCGGATCGTTGCAACCCGCTAAAATAAAATTTTGTGATTCAAGGAATCAGGTTAATTTTGCAGCAAAATTAATTCAAGAATGAAACGACCGATTGTAGTAAGTGGTATCAGGCCAACAGGATATTTGCACCTGGGAAATTATTTCGGGGCAGTGCGTAATTTTATCAGAATGCAGGAAGACTACAACTGCTATTTTTTTATTGCCGATTTACATTCGCTGACAACTCATCCGACACCCAACAATCTGCAGGCCAGTGTTAAGGAAGTACTGGCCGAATACCTTGCCTGCGGTATCGACCCTGAAAAGGCAACTATTTTTATACAGAGCGATGTGCCGGAAGTTACCGAGTTGTATACCTATCTGAACATGAATGCATACCTGGGCGAACTGTTGCGTACCACGTCGTTTAAAGACAAAGCCCGGAAACAACCCGGAAATGTAAATGCAGGTCTGCTTACTTACCCGGTTCTGATGGCTGCCGATATTATTATTCACAGAGCCAACTATGTGCCTGTCGGGAAAGACCAGGAACAGAACCTGGAAATGGCCCGCAAGTTTGCCAAACGTTTTAACCGCATGTACCATGCAAAACTATTCCCGATGCCGAAGCCATTCACTTTTGACGGTGCCGACCTTGTTAAAGTTCCGGGACTTGACGGAAGCGGGAAAATGGGAAAATCGGAAGGCAATGCAATTAACCTCGTCGAAGCTCCTGAAGATATTCGTAAAAAAGTAATGCGTGCTGTTACCGATGCAGGGCCAACTGAAATGAATTCATCCAAACCGGAGCCGGTACAGAACCTGTTTACCCTGATGAGCATTGTCTCTGACCCGGAAATTGTGAAACAGTTCGACGACGCATATAACCGTTGCGAGATACGTTACGGCGACATGAAAAAACAACTGGCCGAAGATATTATCAAATTTACAACACCCATCCGCGAACGTATTCAGAGTATCCTTCAGGATGAAGAATACCTGGCGCGTATAGCAAAAACAGGTGCCGAAAAAGCCCGTGAATCGGCTCAGACAACGTTGAAAGAAGTAAAACAGCTGGTTGGGGTGAAACGATTGTTTTAGGAAAATTATATAAATTTTGAAAGTCCTGTTTCCCCCGGAAAACAGGACTTTTTATTCTTTAGCCATTTTACAGCATGTATCTGTAAAAAGACGTTTTACACCCGGCAAGTCATAAGTATCTCAATGTTAAAACAAAATCTATCTTTCTGAAAACAAAAACCTCTGCTACTGTGTTTTTTAAAATGAATTAATAATTTTGCAGCCTGAATTCAGATAGGGAATCTAAATTGAAGAAGATGGAGCAGTTCAAAATCCGGCAGATGCTGGATGAAAAAGGATTTATTGATGAACAGGTAAGTCCGGATATAAAACTGGTTGAAGAGATTAAACGGCTGAAGGAAGAAAAAAATGCCGTTATTTTAAGTCATTTCTATGTAGATGGCGAATTACAGGACATTGCCGATTATGTAGGCGACAGCCTCGGTCTGGCGCAGGAAGCAGCCAAAACAACAGCCGACCTGATTGTTTTCGTTGGCGTTCATTTTATGGCTGAAACGGCAAAAATAATCAATCCGGCAAAAAAAGTGCTTCTTCCCGATCTGAAAGCCAGTTGTTCGCTGGCCGAATCAGCCCCGCTTGATAAATTTCTGGAATTCAAAGCGCAGTACCCCGACCATAAAGTTATTTCGTATGTAAACTGTACTGCCGACCTGAAAACGGTTACCGACATTGTGTGTACATCGGCCAATGCCGAAAAAATAGTGAATAGCTTTCCGAAAGATGAAAAACTGATTTTTGCTCCTGACAAAAACCTGGGCAATTACATCAACAGCATCACGGGACGGAATATGGTGCTGTGGGATGGTGCATGTATGGTACACGAAAAATATTCGGTTGAAAAAATTATAGAACTGATGGATGCTCATCGCGATGCCGGGTTCATCGCCCATCCCGAATGCGAAAAACCGGTTCTGCTGCTGGCTAAACAAATTGGATCGACCACTGCATTGCTGAACTACGTGAAGAAGAGCAACCTGAAAAAATTTATCGTGGCTACCGAAAGCGGTATTCTGCACCAGATGAGAAAAGCATGCCCGGATAAACTGTTTATGCCGGCCCCTTCGAATGATTCGACCTGTGCCTGCAACGACTGTTCGTATATGAAATTAAACAGCCTTCAGAAATTATACATCTGCATGAAACACGAGTTACCAGAAGTGACTCTTTCCGAAGAAGTAATCGAAAAAGCAAAAATTCCGATTCTGCGGATGCTCGAAATTTCGAAGTAAACAGAGTTGAATCCTCCCCAAAATTTTCTCCTGTTTATCGGGGTTGATTGAATAAGGAGAGACATATATCAAAGTAGGCACTATTATGAAAAAAACAAAAGATATGACGAATAACACCCTAATTATACTATTACTCAGTTTTTCAATTATTGGATGTCACCCGAAACGATCAACACAAGTCAACGAAAAATCAGTGATTGAATCTGACAGTATTGACATATTTGGCAAATGGTATTACACTGAATATACAGACTCCACAATAAAAGACAAAAAAATTTATGACTTCTCTTGGACCTTGGCTTCATTTGCGTATGAAGTAAGAATAGACAAAGAAAATCCAGACAGCGTAGTTTTTAAAGGATACCATGAGGGCTGGATTTCGAAATTTAAAAAAATATCTAAAAACACATATCAGACAGATGATGACAAAGACCAGTATTGGACGCTAAGATTTGAAAGAAATGGAGATGAACCCAAATTGTTTATAAAAGAATTTGTTAATCCAACTTTTGCTCATAAAGCTGACCCCAAAGAATATGAATTGACACGAAAAACTTTAAATATAAATAACGAAGAATTATATTTTGCCAAACATATTCTTGCAGGAAAATACACTGACTCCAAAACAAACACTACATTATCATTAAAAGAAAATTTAGAGTTACTTGGAATAGATTCACTAAACAAGTATTCAATTCAAATAGACCCTTGGAACATGGTTCCTCAGATGGATATAATTTCATTTTACAAAGGTGATTTCAATAACCGTGTTGACTACAATTGGAAATTTATTGGTGATTCATTAATTCTAAGCAACATTATTTCTTTATATGACGATGGAGAAACAACTGGACCAGATGTAAAAGGGGGTGATTATGCAGGTGCAAAAATTGACACAGTAGTATATCGACTGAAAAAAATTAAATAACAGTGTCTACAAAGTACATATTGCAGGCGGGGGAAATCCTGCACCAGATGAACAAAGCATGCCCTGATAAACTTTTTATGCCGGCTCCTTCGAATGATTCGACCTGTGCCTGCAACGACTGTTCATACATGAAATTAAACAGTCTTCAGAAATTATACATTTGCATGAAACACGAGTTGCCCGAAGTAACACTTTCCGAAGAAGTGATCGAAAAAGCAAAAATTCCGATTCTGCGGATGCTCGAAATTTCGAAGTAAACAGTGTTTAAATCTATCCGGAGAAAATCAGGATTTTTAATTTTGTTGAAACCATTTAATTTCAAAAATTTTTGATGCTTTCCGGGAAGCAGTTTAATGTTTCGATGCGATGTGTCAACCGGTATACGGAACCAGGATAACCTATAATTTTTGCGGCCTGTTAATCAGCCTTTTTACGGAATAAGTAAAAATACCTCCTCAAAATACGTTTTTTACGTCTTTCCATATTCTGAATGTTCATTTACATTTGAAATTCAAATTAAAGAGCTATGGACAATTTGTACGATATGCTTGCTGAAGATGTCCGTTTGGTTGATGGGCTGAATGCCTGTATAAACTGCGGAATATGTACAGCCGTTTGTCCAGCTGCACAGTTTTACGATTACGATCCCCGCGTCATTTGTAACCAAGTACAGACCCGCGACGACGAAACAATCCTCGCGTTACTGAAAAGTGACACTATTTGGTATTGCGGTCAGTGTATGTCATGCAAAACCCGTTGTCCGCGCGGGAATACGCCAGGTTATGTTATTCAGGCTTTGCGGAAACTGAGTCAGAAACTGGGCTATTTTACCGAATCGGAAAAAGGACGCCAGCAGTTTGCAATTAAGGAAACAGTAGGAAAGAATATACTCGATTTTGGCTATTGCGTTCATCCGGAAAGGGTTTCTCCGGCTTTACATCCCGAACAGGGACCGGTTTGGGAATGGATGACCGGAAATGCTGAAAAAGTATACGATTCGCTTGGCGGCAATTATGAAAAACCCGGAGCAGGTACTTTACGGAAAATCGACGATGAAACACTGGATGAGCTGCAACGGATTTTCGATGAAACCGGTGCTACCGAAATGTATGATAATATTCAGAAGTATTCAGAAAAAAAAGCAAAAGAAATGAAACTCGATATTCACGACGATTGCGATAATGAATATTTCTATTATGTTTTTTCAAAAAATTCAGAAACCAATCATTAACGATCAAATCATGTCTGTTTCAAAAAACTGGAAAAATTACAACCAGCAGATTCCCGATGATCATTATTATTTTGCACGGAGCTGCATCCGCCAGAATTTTTTTCCCGGAGCCGAAAGATTGTTCCTGACCATTCTTCGCGACTTGTTTGACAAGGATATTTACGACGACCCGAAACATACTACGTGTACGGGTATTGCCTACCATTCCGATATTATTCCGTTTGAAACAATTATGACCGTAATGGCCCGTCATTTTTCACTGATGACCGAGAATGGTTATAAAAATCTGGTTCCTTCGTGTGTTACGTCGTTCGGACTTTACAACGAAGTGCTCGAAACCTGGGAACATCACCCGGAAGTGGAGGCTAAAATACACGAAATGCTTTGGAAAGCGACGCGGCGTGAGTTCAAAAAACCGGAAGCTGTGATGCACTCATCAGATATTCTTTACCGTTTCAGGGATGAGATTGCCGACCGGATACAAAACCCGCTGGTAAATGTGCAGACCGGTGAACCATTGAAAGTAGTCGACCACATCGGCTGTCATTATGCAAAAATTTTTCCGTCGAAAGGAATCGGCGGTGCCGAGTTTCCGGTGGTTTTGTCTGGCATGGTCAGCAGCTGGGGCGGTCAGCCGGTCGATTATCCCGAACGCCGTCATTGCTGCGGGTTCGGTTTCAGACAATACCTGGTGAAAGCCAACCGTGGTTACAGTGTTGCCAACTCGTACCGCAAATTCGAATCGATGGCACCATATAAACCCGATTTCATTGTGGCTAACTGTCCGGGATGCACCATGTTCCTCGACCGCTGGCAATATACCATCGGTGAAATGAAAAACGAATGGTTCGGCGCCGACGGACAGGGAATTCCGGTGCTTACCCATGAAGAAATGGCCGGGCTGGTACTTGGTTACGATCCATGGGAAATCGGGCTGCAAACTCACCAGGTCAGTTGTGAACCTTTACTGAAAAAGATGGGAATCAATTATGACAGCAGCAAAAAATTCGACCTGAAACCAAAAAAATTAAAACTTGAATTTCTGGAACCAGAACTCCAATGATTGATAAACAAACTCAACTTCCGGTAGCTGTTATCGGCTCGGGCCCGGCTGGTTTGTCGGCAGCCAATGCCCTTCTTATGCTTGGTTACCGGCCTGTGGTCATCGAAAAGGGAAAAGTTACGGGCGGAAAATTATCCCGCTGGTACCAGTTGTTTCCTTTTGTCAGAGCTGCGGAACTCCATCGCCAGTTAATTACCCCGCTCGAAAAAACTTCAGTAAAAATAATTACTGAAACCGAAGTTCAGCATTTGAAACCGATTGAAAACGGTCTGGAAATCGAAACCGTTTCCGGAGAAAAAATGATAACCCGTGGGGCTGTGTGGGCCAGTGGTTTTACCGAATTTGACGCACATCGCAAGGAAGAATATGGTTACGGGCTTTACCGGAATGTACTGACTTCGGCCGATGTGGAAGAAATGCTGGCAAAAAACGGCAGGCTGCCTTATGATTCCGAAAATGTAAAACGCATCGGTCTTCTGCATTGCGTGGGCTCGCGCGACCAGAAAACAGGTAATACGTATTGTTCCAAAGTTTGCTGTATCTGTGCGGTAAAGCAGGCCATTGAAATGAAAAAACTGTATCCCGGGGCTGAGATATTCAACTTTTATATGGATTTGCGTCTTTTCGGAAAAGGCTATGAGGAACTGTACCGCCAGGCGCAAATGGACTGGCATGTGAATTTTATCCGCGGACGTGTTTCAGAACTGGCGGAAGACCAACAGAAAAAAATTAAACTGAAAACAGAGGATACACTGACAGGCACACCGCTGAAGATGACGCTCGATTTTGTAATTCTGATGGTTGGCATGGAAGGCAAAAAAGTTCCGTTCCTTTCAGAAAAAACCAGTGCCGACGGGTCGGAATTTATAGCCTATTCCGAAGATTTTATTACAGAAAACCGGACACGGTTGCCGAATGTAATGATCGCCGGCGCCTGTAAAGGCCCCACTACTGTAATCGATGCCATAAACGACGGTAAATCGGCAGCTTTGGCTTTACACCGTTATTTAATCAGTAAACCCACAGAATGACACACTCGTTTGGATTTACAATTTCGAAAAGCAGGGAAACCAACTGGGACATTCTCGATCACAGCTTCGCCGAACGGTTGCAGGAACTGGAACCCAGTCTTCGTCTATGTATCGGCTGCGGGAGTTGTACCGGTTCGTGCATGGCAGCGCCGCGTTCAGGGTTCAATATCCGGAAAGCGCATACCCGTTTCCGTCGCGGTGAAACGGATAAACTGATTGCAGAACTCGAAAAATGTATGTTCTGCGGAAAATGCGTTATGGTTTGCCCGCGTGGTGTGAATGTCCGCAATGTAATTGATTTGATGAAACAACAGATTGCCCAATGAATCCGACTCTTCCGACACATACGTTCCCGCTTTTTGTGATCCCTTTTCTGGCGGGTTTGCTCTTCGTGCTCGGTTGGTTGCTGTTCCTTTTTCTGAAATGGCTGGGCGAACTCGACAGAAATGGCCTGGTAAAATTCGGACAAAATATTCTTACCATGAAGACAATCCGGGCAACCGGCGAAGTTTTTATGGAAAGCCTTCTGCACCGGAAAATGTTCCGTAAAAATTTTTTGCTGGGTTACATGCATACATGCTTTGCCTTTTGCTGGTTCCTGCTTATTTTAATCGGAAAAATTGAAGTAATCGCTTATTCCGGCAAAATAACGGCCCGTCCGTACGTTGCCATTTTTTTCAGGCATTTCGTTTCGCCGGATGTAAAATTTCCGCATTCCGGAATTTATGCATTCCTGATGGATTTTCTCCTGTTGCTGATACTCAGTGGTCTGCTCCTTGCCGTATTAAAACGTTTCCGCAGCAAGGTACTGGGTATGGCACACACTACCAAACACAACCGGATCGATAAATGGACACTTACTTTTTTGTGGCTTATTTTTCCGGCCCGTTTTTTTGCTGAAAGTATCGCGTCGGGCAGTGCAGGACATAGCTTTTTAACCGGACAGACCGGACGTCTGCTGGCTTCGTTCCTGCCTGTTCAGCAAATGGAAATGCCCTTCTGGTGGTTTTATTCCATCGTGCTGTTCGGTTTTTTTGTGCTGTTGCCTTTTTCGCGTTACATGCACATTCCGACCGAAGTGGCGTATATTTATCTGAAGCGCTGGGGACTGGACAAACGTGAGATCAACCGGGGCTTTACCAACTTCGAAATTTATTCGTGTTCGCGCTGCGGAGTGTGTATCGATGTTTGCCAGCTGGGAACGCAGGCCGGAATCAATACAGTACAGGGCGTTAATTTTACCCGCGATATCCGTAGTAACACGCTGACTGAAGAAAACCTGAAAAACTGTCTGATGTGCGGTCGTTGTACCGAAGCCTGTCCGGTAGGCATCGACCTGACCCTGCAAAAACAAATCTACCGCGGACAGTTTGCCCGCTTCAATAAAAATGAGTTTACATATCTGAAACCTCCTGAAACAATCGAAAATTCGACTATTGTTTATTTCCCGGGCTGCATGTCGTCGCTGAGTCCGGCCATTGAACGGTCGATGGTGAAAATCATGAAACAGGCCGGTGAAGATTTCAGGGTGATGGGAGAGGAACAGGGCGCCTGCTGCGGACGGCCGATGCTTTTGTCGGGCAACGACGAAGCTGCTCAGCGGCTGATTGACTTCAACCGCAACTTCATTCTTTCTTCAAAAGCAAAGATGCTGGTTACTTCGTGCCCGATTTGCTATAAAATGTTCAACGAGCATTATCACCTGCCGATACCTGTTCTGCATCACAGCGAATACCTGCTGCAACTGGCTGAATCCGGGAAAATACGAATGGAAAAGCAATCGCTGCGGATGGTTTATCACGATCCCTGCGAACTGGGACGTGGTTCGCATATTTACGATCAGCCACGACAATTGCTGCAACAGGTCGGAACAGTTGTCCCTTCGAACTTTGAACGAGAGAACTCGTTGTGCTGCGGCGGGAGTCTGGCAAATACGAAAATCAGCCAGGAGCAAAAAGATAAAGTTACCAGGCACATGGTTGAAGAGTTGAGTGCCCCGAATCCCGAACTGCTGGCCACAGCCTGTCCGGTTTGCAAGCGCACCATTGCCCGTCATTCAGCCATACAGGTAAAAGATATTGCAGAAGTGGTTGCGGAAAATCTGGAAATTGCTCCTCCTGTAAAAAACAGGTCAAAACTGGTTGAAGCTTATTGAAATAACGTCTAAATCATTATCCGTCTGAAACTTTCACGGTTTTATGTGTCCATTTCTCCCTTTCCCTTTTCGCATGGTAACGCCAAAATATTTTCCTGTTTTCTTCTGCAAAAAAATCCCGTCTCCGGAAACCAGAGACGGGATGAACTATCAATTCGTTTTACCGAATTGACTGATTTAATGTTTTTATGCTTCGGCTGCCTCACCGGGAACCGGAACACTGGCTGTTTTCGTATAACCGATGTCGCCCATAATATAGGTTTCCGGGCCAAGTTTCAGGTCTGAATTCATCATCTCATCAAATGTAACTTCTTTCCCTGTGTATGCTGAAATACGTCCCATCATGGCTACCAGACACGATGTTGCCACATTTTCTGCTTCGTTCAGTGGAATTCCCTGACGAATGCAGGTAACCATGTCAATATGTTCCTGTACATACGGGTTTACACTCGAATCGGCAGCTTCAAAAATTTTATTTCCACCGAGGTCAATAACCTTCGGTTTGTGTTCCGAAGTATCGGCACGTCCTTTACTTCCGTGTATAATTTCGTAAACGCCGTTTGCACAACCGTTAATCTGGCGGCACATACTGTGCATGTGCATTCCGTTTCCGAAAATATAATCTACACTGAAATTATCATATTGGTCGCCGGTAACCCTGCGCTGACGTGAACCAAATCCGACAGCTTTTACCGGATGTGAACCTGTAAACCAATTGATTACATCAAGGTTATGAACGTGCTGTTCAACAATATGGTCGCCCGACAGCCAGCACCAGTTTACCCAGTCGCGGATCATGTATTCCATTTCACACCATTCGGCAGTCGGGTTGCGGTGCCACAATTTTCCGCCATTCCAGTATGCGTTTGCCGAAATAATTTCGCCGATGGCATCGTTTTGTTTTACCTGTTTTAGCAGTTCGATGTACGAGCGTTCGTGGCGTCGTTGTGTGCCGGCAACAATGACAAGTCCGAGCGATTGCGCCATTTTCCCGCTTGCCAGTACCGAACGGGCACCTACCGGATCAACAGCAACCGGTTTTTCCATAAACACATGTTTACGGGCTTTTACAGCTGCTTCCAGTTGTTCGGCCCTGAATTTCGGAGGGGTCGCAAGTATTACCAGATCCACACCCGAATCAATTACTTTTTGGTAAGCATCGAAACCGAGGAAACAGTTTTCGGCAGGAACTTCCATCCCTTTTTCCTTTTTCAGTTTTTTCTGACAGTCGTCGATACGGTCCTGGAAAACGTCACCCAATGCATGGATTACCAGGTTTGGACCTGCATCCAGAAAGTTGATCATAGCGCCGGAACCTCGTCCGCCGCAACCGATTAAACCGGCTTTTAACGGTTTGCCGTCAGGTGCCTGATCTAAAAGCGGCGGAAGGTGCAGGTCTACGGCTTCTTTCTTTTCTGCACACGACGAGAGTGCATTTACACCAACAATACCAACAGCACTAATGGCCGCGGCATTGGTCAAAAATTTTCTTCTTGAAAAATTCGATTCGCTCATGTTATTCAGTTTAATTAAGTTATTAGGTTTTATTTTATCTGAATCAAAAAAAAGCTGGGCTAATGTAACGAAAATCTATCCGAAAATAAAGGATCACGGGACTAAAGTTTCATCGGCTTCGCAAACAACCCGGAACCCTACATGGGTACAATCGGAATACCACCAGATACTTTTAGGCATTTGCGGATCGGTTTTCATCCAGGCCGTCGACCGGGTAAAATCCCGCGACGCACAACGTACATCTTCCGGCTCGCTTTTAAACGATCCTCCACGGATTACGTGTTCTCCGCCTGCTGCCGGACCGGTCGGATCTGTTATACCATCCTGCAGATTTTTGTATGTATCGGGTGAATACCAGTCGCTGCAAAATTCAGCAACATTTCCCAGCATATTTTTCAGTCCGAACGGATTGGGTTTCACGTGATCGGGTTTCTGCGATCTTCCGTCACTGTTTTCAGCATAAATGATATACGAATTTATGGTCGTTGTGTCGACGCCGGTAATTTTGTTCCAGAAGTTGTTTCTTGAATATTTTTTTGGATTCCCCTCGAAAAAGTAAGGAGTCGATGTCCCGGCACGACAGGCATATTCCCATTCTGCTTCGGTCGGGAGCCGGTATTTCTTTCCGGTTACCTTGCTCAGCCATTTACAATAGGTTTCGGCAGCATGATAGCGCATGGTGATGGCAGGGCGGCTTCCCAGACCCCAGCTTTGATCGGGCTGACCGTACGGAGGCGTTGGCCCTGTAACAGCATCTACATCAACATTTTTCCGCGATCCTTCGGTGTCGGTCGAGCGTCCTTCTGCCGCAGTCTGGGCATAAAAAGCAAGGTACTCGTCCCAGCTGACTTCTGTTTCGCCCATGAAAAAACGGCTTATTTTAACTTTTTTGGACGGAAGTTCATCCGGTTTTGCATATTTGTCGTTTTTACTGCTTCCCATTGTGAATTCACCTGCCGGAATTGCAATCATTTTAAAAGATACTGTGGAGTTCGGAATTGTTTCAGTAAAATTCTCAAATTTTTCCACACGGGAAGCTTCTTGATAGACAACCGTATTCCGGTCGTTACCGGAACCAAAACCCAGATTTTTTTCATGTTTTGCATTGGGATCGAAATGTCCGGCCTGCAGGTGGCAATTGATGCAATGCAGGTCATTTTCATTCTGGCTGTAATAAAGGTGGGCATCCTGGCCTTCCTTGGTAAGTGTAAGCGGAAACAGGTTTGCATGGCATTTCACACACGACGATTTTGGAACAAAATGCTGTGCTTCTTCAACAGTCGATTTGGCATCCCAGTTAAAATCGGCGGTATCTTTAAATAAATACCCGTACAAATCCTTCATGCCCAATCTGGCTTTCTCCATCAGATAACCATGCCCTTTCGGAGGCAGGTGGCAATCGACACAATTTGCGTGAAATCCGCTCGGATTATCGTAATGGGTCGAAAGTTTCCAGGATTCAGTAGCATGAGGATGCACATGACATTTTTCGCAAAATTCGTTGGTCGAAGTTTTTTCAATTATTCTGTTGGCTGAAATCATAACAGCAATGCCAATCAAAAAACCAATCAGGAGAAGAAAAAAAATTTTTCGTCTCAGGAAGTTAATCAGTCGTTTAAACATACGGTTCAAATTAAGTTGAGTTGGGTTTTACACGGCTTCAAAATTAATAAAATATTGCACTGGAGAAAGTTCGGAATAAAAAAAGGTTGCCCGACTGGCAACCTTTGAGAACAGTTCTTTATAAAAGGGAAAGAACAAGAAGAAGGGTAAATCTGAATTATTTTTACACCTGTAAATTTAAAGTGATTGACGGGGAAATAGATTATTTGATTATTACCAGCAAATTATCCTTCTGTTACCTTGCGGAAAAATTATTACCTGAATATTAACGGAATTTTTGTACCTTTTCGAAAAATAAACTGTATTTCAACTTTTCATTCCCCGAATGCGGCGTACAATAAATAAATATATCAGCGACTTTACCGAACTCTTTTTTCCGCGTATCTGCATGGTATGCGGCAATGCCCTGATCAACCAGGAAAAATTGGTTTGCCTGCATTGCCTGCACGAAATTCCGAGAACAAACTTTCATTTTGAAGAACGGAATCCGGTTGCCGAAATGTTTTACGGACGGGTACAGGTTGAGTCTGCCACGTCATTTTTCTTTTTCAGAAAAGGAAGTAACTATCAAAAATTAATTCATGCCCTTAAATACAAAGGAATAAAAGAAATCGGCATTTTACTGGGCAACCATTTTGCTGCCGACCTTCAGAAATCGCCGTTATTTGCCGGGATCGACATTGTTTGTCCGGTTCCGTTACATCCGAAAAAAGAGAAGAAGCGCGGTTACAATCAAAGCGAATTTATTGCCCGTGGCATTGCCGGACGGATGAATAAAACCCTTTCGGTAAATAATCTTGTCAGGATAGTATATACTGATTCGCAAACCCGGAAAGGACGGTACGAACGTTGGGAGAACGTGGAAGGTATTTTTAAACTGACAGATCCTGACGGGTTCGAAGGGAAACACATTCTGCTGGTCGACGATGTGGTAACGACCGGTTCGACCCTCGAAGCATGTGCAGCAACTATTCTGCAGGCAACACAAAACACAAAAGTCAGCATTGCCACACTGGGATTTGCCTGATCCTCAGGATGAATGACAGTAATAATCGGGGAGAAAAGACGACAGACAAAAGATTATAAAGAATGATTCGTGTATTTTTTTACCTGCGTCATTGCATATCAAAAAAAATCGCATACTTTTGTAGGACATAAGGTACATATACTATATAAAGATGGAATTCACTAAAATCGCATTAAAAACAGTAACGCTTGTCGATCAGGTTGAAGAACAAATACTTAGTTATATTGCAGAGAAAAAACTAACAGCAGGAAACGAAATTCCTTCGGAACTGACCCTTGCCGAAAGTTTAAACGTTGGCCGGAATGTGGTGCGCGAAGCACTGAGCCGTTTAAGAATGCTTGGGATTATTGAGAGCCGGAAACATAAAGGAATGGTTTTGAGAGAACCCGACGTGATGAAATGTTTTTCCAAGGTTGTCAATCCTTACCTGCTAAGCAAACAAAGTATTCTCGACCTTCTTGATTTAAGGGTTTCAATTGAATCGGGTATTACCGAGTTAATTCTGAACAATATTACCGATGAGGATATTAAAGAACTGGAATCCATAGTGTTGGGGCATATTTACCAGGAAGACATGAAATTGAAGGTAGAAGACGAGATCGAATTTCATTCCAAATTATACCGGATTACAAAGAATCAGGCCATCATCGACCTTCTTGAGATGGTGTTGCCTCTGTTTAATTACGTATATGAAAAATACGAAGATTTTAAACCGATAAATGAAAAAAATAAAGGGAAGCTGGTCAAACACGAAGATCTCATTCCTTTTTTAAAAAACAGGGATGTGGATGGTTACCGGCAGGCAATTTACAATCATTTAAAGGCGTATTCAGAATATATCAAACAAAACAGGTAAATATCGTTTTTGCCTGATTAACAGATATAAATCAAAAAACAGTATAAAATAAATTGTATGGAATTTAAACATTTTGAAGGGCTGATTGCCGCAACATTTACACCGTTTAGTCCCGATGGGGAAGTGAATACGAAGGTTATTCCGGAGTATGCCAGGCGTTTGAAAAAAGAAGGGGTAAAAGGAGTTTTTGTATGCGGTTCTTCGGGAGAAGGATTGTTAATGGGGATAGAAGAACGGAAGGCAGTTGCAGAGGCGTGGATGCCTTTTTCAGAAGATCAGTTCCGTGTGATTATCCATGTGGGCAGTACCAGTTCGAAAATAGCAAGGGAACTGGCATCACATGCTGAATCCATCGGTGCCGATGCAATCGGGTGTATGGGCCCTTGCTGCTTCCAGCCGCATGACGCCCACCTCCTTGCTGCCTTTTGTGCCGAAGTAGCATCAGCAGCGCCGGCCACTCCGTTTTATTATTATCATATTCCCGGTACATCCGGCGTTTACGTTAAAATGGATGAATTTTTAATTGAAGCCGGGAAAACAATTCCCAATCTGGCCGGAATTAAATACACCAGTTCTACTTTAATGGAAATGGCGGAATGTATGAACATGGAAAACAAAAGGTTTGATATTTTGCACGGACAGGATGAAGCGCTTTTGGCCGGAATGGTCATGGGGGCAAAAGCTGCAATCGGCACTACATATAACTTTATGGCTCCTGTTTTTAACAAGCTGATTGATAAATTCAGGCAGAAACAGCTTGACGAAGCACTTGAAATACAGAAAAAGGTGAACCGGATTATTGCCGTTATGCTTTCGTCGGGCGGGCCGATAGCTGTAGGAAAAGCGATGTTGAAGATGTCGGGGATTGATTGCGGTCCCTGCCGGCTTCCGCTTCCAACACTTTCCGGCACACAGGAGGAAGAACTCAGAAAAAAACTGGAAGAAGCAGGTTATTTTAAACTGATCGGCTGATGAACAGGGTCGTAGCCATATTGTCGGTTATTCTTTTTGTCAGTTCCTGTTCAACTAAAAACGACCGGGAGATTCTTGCTGAAAAAGCACAGGGATTTCTGGTACAAACGCTTGAAACCAGCACCCGTTGGGAAAAAGTACATGCAGCAGAAGAACTTTTGTCGCTGGGCTATTCATCAGGAATAAAAGAAGAGTTTACCAGACAGCTGGAACAGTCAGGGGATACTCCTCAGTACCGGATTGGCATCTGGCGGGTTTTGGCGCGCGAAGCCAGGACTGACAGCGAGCGGCAAATGTGGATCGGCCATATTGCCCGGGTATATGCCGACACCTTACAGCCTGACCGGCTGCATGCCGCCGAAAGCCTGGCAAAATTGAATGTTAACCTTCGCCGGCTTGCTCCTGATCTGGTTCGTACCGATCTGAACAGCAGCGATACGCTCATGCAGGCTTTTGTCCGTTGGGGAAGTTCTGTCGGTGAAAATACCGACAGTACCGGTTACCGGTCATTGATGCCGATGATCGGTTCGCCGGTCGAAACGTTCCGGAAGATCGGGGCTTATGCGTTAGGCTTTTGTCCTGGCCTGCCGGTGGATTATCACCGCATTCTTTCTGAAAAAGCATTGACTGAACCGGCAAATTCGAAGGCAAAGGTATATTTGTTAAAGGCAGCCTTTTTGTTTTCTGATAACGATTCCATATCCGCTGAGTTGAAGACTGAACTGAATCATTTCCTTTCATCTCCGGAAAAAAATGAGCGGGTCGAGGCTTTACTTGCCTTAGCCGAAAAAGGAACTACCGGCGATCTTCCCGGGTTAGAAAAAATATTTGAAGGAAAGGAAGGAGACGGTTCTTTCACAAAAGACGAAGCAGTTGATATCCGGGCAGGACTGGCATATGCCATTTTACGTATCAATCAGCGTATTGTCGGCGGGATGGCTTTTCCCGACTGGCTCATTCTTGCGGCTTATGCCTTGCTGATGCTGGGAATCGGTTTTTTCTATTCGAAAAGAAATAAAAATGCGGAAGACTACCATCTGGGCGGACGATCAATGAACCCTGTACTGGTGGGACTTTCGTTGTTTGCTACAATCCTGAGCACCTTAAGTTACCTGTCGTACCCCGGGGAAATGGTCAAATACGGGCCGGTGATTTTTACCAGCCTTATTTCGTTCCCTTTTGTGTATTTTATTGTCGGGTGGCTACTTATCCCCCGTTTTATGAAGATGCGGGTAACCAGTGCCTACGAAATTCTTGAAATAAAAATCGGGCCCGGAGTCAGGGTATTGGGTACCTTTTTCTTTTTGTCGCTGCGTCTGTTGTGGATGGCGACTATTATTTATGCAACGGTAAATACAGCCATCATTTCCATCTTCGGAATACAAAAAAGTTATGTGCCGCTGATATGCCTGATTATGGCTGTAATTACTGTAATCTACACTTCGATGGGCGGCTTGAAGGCAGTGGTAATAACCGATTCCCTGCAAACAGTCATCCTTATTCTGGGTGCCTTGCTGACACTTTTGATAATCGCCATTAACCTGGGCTCTTTTCAGGCTATATTTCCGGATAAAATGCCCGCTCACTGGGAACCAATCACCTGGGGTCTGGATGCCGGCAAACGAATGACAGTCAGCAACGCCATTCTGATGGTGTTTGTCTGGTATGTATGTACCGCCGGCTCCGACCAGATGGCTATTCAGCGTTACCTTGCCACAAAAGATGTGCGTTCGGCCCGGAAAACATTCCGTATTTCGGTGATTACCAATTTCCTTGTTCAGTCGTTGCTGGCCATTGTCGGTCTGGCGCTGCTGGCTTACTTTACAAAAAGGCCTTATGAATTGCCTGAAGGACAGAACATTTTCAGTTATGCCGACTCTTTGTTTCCCTGGTTTATTGTTATCGGATTGCCGGTGGGCGTAACCGGACTTGTTACTGCCGGTTTGATTTCAGCCGCTATGTCCAGCCTTTCCTCAGGCCTGAATTCATCTTCTTCGGTCATTTCAGAAGATATTATGAAACGTTTTTTCCCCTCGAAAAAAAATGTCGATTATCTGAAGCAGGCCCGTACCATATCGGTTATCATTGGCGGAGTTGTTACTTTATTGTGTTTGCTTGTCGGTTATGTGCAGGGCAACTTGCTGGAGGTGGTTATTAAAGTGGTGAATCTTTTTGTCGCCCCGCTTTTTGTTCTGTTCTTTATGGCTCTTTTTGTCCCGTTTGCTACGCAGTTTGCCACTATTGCCGGTGGACTTATAAGTGTGGCAGTGGCCATTGCCATCGCATTTTTCGAAATGTTTGGCCTTAAAGTTTTGTGGATTATACCGGTAGCTTTTATCGCGGGGATTGGTACAGCTTGTATGTTAAGCATAGCCGAAAAATTCTTTTTTAACAAACCAAAACAAAAATGAAAATGAAAAAGTGGAAAATTACAATGATCTTTTTTCTCCTGTTCCCTCTTGCCGTTTCTTTACAGGCAGAACCGAATGATCTTCCGGGGGGAATCAAGGTAAAAAAAATATGGGATAAGGCGGGTCATAATGCTTTTACCGACCTTATCAAATTTAAAGGCAATTATTACTGTTCGTTCCGCGAGGGTTCGGGCCATGTTCCGGGAACCGACGGTGTGGTAAGAATACTGAAATCTGCGGACAGTGAAAACTGGGAAAGCGTTGCCCTGCTGGAAAAACAGGGAATCGACCTTCGCGACCCCAAACTTTCAATCACTCCTGACGGAAGGATTATGGTGATCATCGGGGGTTCAATATATAAGGATCATAAATTGCTGGGACGCGAGCCCCAGGTTTCTTTCTCCGACCAGGAGGGAATGCAGTTCTCGAATCCGGAGAAGGTGAATATTGATCCGTCGGTTGTTTCGTGGGGTGACTGGATATGGAGAGTAACATGGTATAAAGGAACCGGTTATGCTGTTGATTATCAAATAGGACCGGAAGAAAGAAAAGGCCCTGTTGCCCTGTATCTTCTTAAAACCACCGACGGGAGAAATTTCGAAAAAGTTTCGAAACTGAATGTAGATGGTTTTCCGAACGAATCGACTGTCCGCTTCGATAAAAAAGGAACGATGTACGTTTTGATCAGGCGGGAACTGGAAGATAAAGCGGGCGTTTGGGCAACAAGTAAGGCCCCGTATACCCAGTGGAATTTCAAAAAACTGGATTTCAAGTTGGGAGGACCAAATTTTATATTTCTGAATAATAAAAAGATTGTTGTTGGAACACGTGTATACGAGCCCGATGTTCATACCGGATTATACGTCGGAACAAAAAACGGCGATTTTAAGGAGATAATCCAACTCCCGTCGGGAAAGGATAACAGTTATCCCGGTTTTGTACTTGAAAAAAAGAGGTTACTGGTTTCGTATTACTCATCTCACGAGGGGAAAACCTCTGTATATATTGCAGATATTCCGCTGAAGTATATCAGGAAATTATCTGAATAGGAAAGGAATATCCGGAGCAGATCAAAAAATATAAAAACAGGCAGAAATCAGCCTGGTCTGAAAATGCCTGTTTTTTCATTTGGCTCAATTCCTGAAATCAGAAATGTATCCTTGCGGTTTTCTTTTCGTCTGTTGTGTACTTTTTTTGTGGTAAAACGGGGCAATGATACTTAGTCATCGCCGAACTCCATTAAATAAGCTTTGATAAAGCCGTCGATTCCTCCATCAAGTACGGCCTGTACATTTCCTGTTTCGAAACCGGTGCGTACATCTTTCACCAGTTTGTAGGGCTGCAGAACATATGAACGGATTTGCGATCCCCATTCTATTTTTTTCTTTTGCGACTCTACTTTCATCTCGGCTTCGCGGCGTTTGCGTAGTTCCAGTTCGTATAACTGCGATTTCAGCAAACGGAGTGCATTTTCCTTATTCGTGAATTGCGAACGGCTTTCGGTGTTTTCAATAATAATTCCCGAAGGAGCATGTCTCAGGCGTACGCCGGTTTCTACCTTGTTTACGTTTTGTCCGCCTGCCCCGCTTGAACGGAATGTGTCCCAGGTAATATCTGCAGGATTGATCTCGATCTGGATGGTATCGTCGACCAGCGGGGCAACAAATACCGACGAAAAAGAGGTCATTCGCTTGTTCTGGGCATTGAAGGGTGACAGCCGTACCAGCCGGTGAACCCCGTTTTCGCTTTTCAGGTATCCGTAAGCATAATCGCCTTCATATTCAATGGTGCAGTTTTTCACGCCTACTTCATCTCCCGGGTGGAATTCGGAAACCCTGACTTTATATCCTTCTTTTTCGCCCCAGCGCAGGTACATACGCATCAGCATGTCGGCCCAGTCGTTACTTTCGGTACCGCCTGCTCCGGCATTAATACGGAGAACAGCTCCCATTTTATCTTCTTCTTTCCGGAGCATATTGCGTGTTTCCAGCTCTTCGACCAGGGCAAGGCATTCGGTGTATTGTTTGTCGGTTTCTTCTTCCGAAGCATCGCCTGCCTCGAAAAAATCATACAAAACGATGAAATCCTCCATCGTATCGTTTACCTTTTTGAAACCGTCAGTCCATACTTTTATCGAACTGATGACCTTCATCTGGGCTTCTGCCTTTTTCGGATTATTCCAGAAGTCGGGGTCCTGCGTTTTTAATTCTTCTTCCTGAAGTTGGATTAGTTTATTTTCGTAGTCAAAGATGCCTCCTTAACGCATCCCGGCGATCAATAATGTCTTTTACCTGTTCTTTTAGAATCATTTTTTATCCGTTAAATCCGTGCAAAAGTAATAATCTCTGTGAATATATAACAAACCGGCTATTGTGCAGTTCTAGTTTCCCCACGACAGGGAACTTTCAGCAAAAGAGGCAGCCTGAATATTGTTATTGTCTCCGTTGGGCTCGTACATGAAGGCATAAATTTTCACCACAAAACTATCTCCGGAACCGGGTTTATAATCGTCCCAGCCTGAATCCGTAGCAGAAATTTCAATTTTACGGGAGGATGTTTCGTCTTCATCCGAATTCAAAAAAACGAGATTGTCCCCTTTGTATAATTTTACAACATATTTATCAGCATCCTCCACCGCGTTCCATTCGATAACAGCCTGTGAAGAAGACTTGTCGTATGCACATTGTGTGATAGTTGCCGGATATAAAATATCACCGGATACATAATCGTCTGTTTCATACGTATCCTTATTCCCGTAAACAACCGAAAAATGGTAGTTCCCGCTTACCGGAACTTCTTCAGACAGGTCTTCATCCGGAGTGTCGTAGTAATAATTATAATCGTACCCTTCGGAAGATTGCAGGTGATAGGCAATTTCAGACGCATTTTCAGGAACTACTGTAACCGAAGAAAAAGATGAATAAGCATACGCATGCAGCGATAATCCGAACAGCGTGTCCTGCCCCGAAATCTGACTTACAATATAGGCGTCGCATGTTGCGATTTTTTCATCATCTTTGTTACAGGCAGTTAAAAATGCCATTCCGGCTATAACAGCAACGATTATTTTTTTCATATATACTATGTTGTTTTTTCAGTTCAATTTTCTTCTTTCAGCTTACCCGGATTTACTTCCGGTTTTATCTCATTCTGCTGGGGCCGGCAGTTCCCTTTATGCAAATCATTTTTGTTAACTGCCATGTGTTTCCTTCTTCCTTTTGCCCTCTGCCCTCTGCTCTTTGCAAAGTTAACATCCTTTTAGATGAAATAAACACGAATAGGTTGGGTCTTCACTTGCTTTTTTTTGAAAGGCAACAGGTTATGAGACAATCCCGGCAATTTTTTTTATTTCTGAAATTATTCTCAGTGCCAGTTTTTCTGCCCTTTCCATGGTCGGTGCTTCAGAATAAATCCGTATAATCGGCTCGGTGTTCGATTTGCGGAGATGTACCCATTCTTCGGCAAAATCAATTTTTACCCCGTCGATATCGTTCACCTTTTCGTTCCTGTATTTTTCCTTCATTTTTACAAGAAGCCGGTCCACATTGATATCCGGTGTCAGTGCAATTTTATTTTTTGAGATGAAGAAGTCGGGATAGGTTTTGCGAAGCTCCGAACATTTTAATCCTGATTTTGCAAGGTGAGTGAGGAACAGTGCAATTCCGGCAAGCGCATCGCGTCCGTAATGCAATGCCGGATAAATTACCCCGCCGTTGCCTTCGCCTCCTATCACGGCATTGGTTCGGTGCATTTCGGCTACTACATTTACTTCGCCTACAGCCGAAGCCGTATATTTTCCGCCGTGTTTTTCGGTAATAACCTTTAGGGCACGCGACGATGATAAGTTGGAAACCGTGTTCCCCGGCGTATGCTGAAGTACATAATCTGCTACGGAAACAATCGTGTATTCCTCGTTAAACATACTTCCGTCCTCGCAGATAATCGCCAGCCGGTCGACATCGGGGTCGACTACAAAACCGACGTCAACCTGTCCTTTTTTTATTGTTTCAGATGTCCCGGCCAGATTTTCAGGCAGCGGTTCGGGTGTATGGGCAAAACGGCCGGTTGCCTCGCAGTTGATTTCGAGTACATCGGTAACGCCCAGTGCTTTCAGCAGGGCAGGAATGGCGATTCCTCCGACCGAGTTTACCGCATCGATGGCTACACGGAATCCGGCGGTTTTTATTGCCTGCACATCTACCAGCGCCAGGTTCAGCACCTTCTGAATGTGAATGCCGGTGTAATCTTTTTGCTCAACTTTTCCGAGGTTATCGACTTCAGAAAAAATAAATTGTCCCTCTTCCGCGATTTTTAATACTTTGGCACCATCCGATGCCGACAGAAATTCGCCCCGTGAATCAAGCAGTTTCAGTGCATTCCACTGTTTTGGGTTGTGGCTGGCCGTAAGAATGATACCTCCGTCGGCATTCTCTCCGGACACGGCAATTTCAGTAGTGGGAGTTGTGGCCATGCCAATGTCAACCACATCGCAACCCATGCCGGTAAGCGACCCGGTAACCAGCGATTTGACCATCTCCCCGGAAATGCGGGCATCGCGCCCAACAACTATTTTGGGCCTTTTTATTTTGTTCCCTGCTTTTATAAAAGTGGCATAAGCCGATGTGAATTTTACAATGTCGATCGGGCTTAGACCTTCACCCGGTGTACCGCCTATTGTTCCGCGGATTCCTGAAATTGATTTTATAAGTGTCATTTTTGTACTGTAATATTTAGGTTTACTTCCGGCAAATATACATTGTTTGGAACTGCATTTGTCAGCAAATATTTTATTTGAATAAAAAAAACGAAAGGCCCGGGGTTAACCGAACCTTTTCTCTTTTAACTAACTACCGCTTCAAACAAATTTATGAAAAAAATCTCATGTCTGTTATAAAGACAGACCATATGGGAAAGACCCCTAAATGAACTGGATTTTTTTCAGAATATTTTTTGAAAGAAGATAAGTCTGTAATGATTTTTACCGGCCGGACAGATTTGTAAAGTAGGAGGTTATTTGTTTTTTGTCGTTTTCCAGTTGCAACTTCAGGGCATCGATGGAACTGAATTTCCGTTCGTCCCTCATTTTATGAAAAAAACGAAGTTCGGCTTTTTCTCCGTAAATATTTTTGTCGAAATCGAAAATATGGACTTCAATACTGCGCTGGTCTGCATTGTTGTTTACCGTCGGACGGGTGCCGATATTCAGCATTCCGTTGTAAACAACATTGTCAATGCCGATTGTAACCGCATAAACTCCATAACCTGGAATAATTTTAGATGGATCAGAAGCTTCGATATTGGCGGTCGGAAACTGAATTTTGCGACCAATTTTTTGTCCTCCGACTACTATTCCGTGTAAGGTGAAATTGTATCCCAGAAATTCATTGGCCCTGTCAATATCGCCATTCTGCAAGGCAGCCCTGATTTTTGTTGAACTTATATTGACATCGTCCATAGCCAGTGCATCCAGCTTCTCAAGTTTAAAATTGTATTGTTCGGCACAGTTTTTTAGAAAATCGTAGCCTCCTTCGCGGCCTTTCCCGAATTTGTGATCGTATCCGACAACCAGACAACGGGTATGTATTTTGTCGACCAGGATTGTTTTTACAAAATCGGAGTAGCTCAGATTGCTGAATTCTTTGGTAAAAGGAAAAATAATCAGGTGGTCGATTCCGGCTTTTTCAAAAAGTTTTATTTTTTCTTCGGGAGTTGTCAGCAAACGCAGGTTGTTTTCGCCGGGGTTCAGGACCTGTCGCGGATGCGGGTAAAAAGTAAAAACAACCGACTCGCCATTCAATTTGCCGGCAAGTTCTTTCAGCCTGGCAATCACTTTCTTATGGCCATTGTGAACGCCGTCAAATGTCCCGATTGTAACAACCGGGTTGATTGCCTTAAATGTTTGTATGTCAGTATAAATTTTCAATTTCTTACGTTGTTTCCAAAGCCAAAAATAAATAAATCCATCAGTTTGAAGGAGAATTTTTCCGGTAAATCACCCGGACATACCAATTTTATATGATTAACCCGGAATGATACTGTTTGCAGATGATTTTCATTTTAAATTTTAGAAAGGATAACAGAATTTCAGAACAACAGGCTTTTATCTTTTATATTTTTGAGACTGGTTAAAAAAATGAAAAGGAAAATTACATACCGGAGGAAGCTACTTTCCCTGTTTCTGATTGTTGTTTTTTTGAATCCTTTATTAATAAGGGATCTGCATTTCCTTTTTGTCCACCACGAACACAGAAATATTTCCTTGTCACACGAGGCGGAACTATGCCGTTATCATGCGAAATGTCCGATATGTGCCTATCAGTTTTTAAAGGTGGTTGACGACAGGCATCCGGTTCGTGTTCCTTCGCTCAAATTTTATTCTGATTATCGGTTGCCTTCTTTTCAGGAGGTTTTTATACAAGATTTTTATTATCCCTTTTCGTTCAGAGCTCCTCCTCTTTTCATTGTTTAAAATTGGCAAACAGTCACTTTATCTGGTGGTCAAAACGTTAGCAATTCTCTTGTAATAATGAGAGAAATGTGGGTGTGAATCCTGAAATAATATTTGAATATTAATAGGTTATATTTTCAGAAAGACCGAAGTGCATAATTGTTATACGCCATCGTACCGTTTTAACACAGGAATGTGCAGACTAACAATATGCACAGGGAAACACCGGTCTGACTTATAATACGGAATGATGAAGCGGATTTCAGCGAATGATGCCTGTTTGTGCAGTTTGCCGATCTTCCATGTTACAGTTCAAATTATTGTCATTTTATTTAAAAAGTATTTCAATGAAAAAATTAATATGGACGATATTGGTTCTGCTAAGCTTTTCTGTGGCAGGATCAGCCCAAAGTTCAGATGAGCATATCGTGGGTCATGTAAAAGACAAGGCCACTAAAGAATTCGTACCTTATATCAACATATCGGTAAAGGGAACGACCATCGGAACAACGACCGACGCCACCGGTCACTACTTTATAAAAAACCTGCCATCGGGAAAATATACGCTGGTGGCATCGGGAATGGGATATAAACCGGTTGAAAAGAAAATAGATTTGACTCAGGTTTCCAGCCTGGACGTAGATTTCGAAATAGAGGAAGATGCGATTATGATCGAGAGTGTGGTCGTATCGGCCAATAAAAACGTAACAAACCGGCGGGAGGCTCCTTCCATCGTAAATATAATAAGTCCGCGGATTTTCGATCGCACAAATTCGGTATGCCTTTCGCAGGCTCTCAATTTTCAACCGGGGCTGAGGGTTGAAACCGACTGCCAGAACTGCGGTTATCAGCAGGTTCGTATAAATGGCCTTGACGGGCCTTACTCTCAGGTGCTTATCGACAGTCGTCCTGTTTTCAGCGCCCTGCAGAGTGTTTACGGTATTGAGCAGATTCCGGCAAATATGATAGAAAGAGTGGAAGTGGTACGCGGCGGCGGATCGGCCATATTCGGCTCCAATGCCATAGCTGGTACCATCAACATAATAACCAAAGATCCTTCGACCAACTCTGCGACAATAGAAAATAATACAGCCCTGACAGACGGCAAAAAGCAGGATATAACCACATCGTTCAATGCTTCAATTGTATCGGACGATAACAAAATGGGTGTGGTAGTCTTCGGCTCCACACGGAAAAGAGCACCTTTCGATGACAATGGTGACGGATTTTCGGAAATAACGAAACTCAACGGGAAAAACCTCGGTTTCAAGGGTTACTACAAAACAAGCAATTACAGCAAACTGACGGCGGAATACCATAATTTGTACGAGTTCCGGAGAGGTGGCAACGATTTTTCCCTTCCGCCGCACGAGGCTGATATAGCCGAACAGGCACAGCATTACATCAACACCGGAAGCCTGAATTACGACATCCTGTCGAAAAACGAAAAACATCATATCAACATTTATTCTTCAGGACAGATCATAAACCGCAGCAATTATGCCGGTGCACAGCAGGATTTGGATGCCTACGGAAAAACAAGGGACAGAACTCTGGTATCGGGAGCCCAGTACACCTGGAATATGGACAAACTTTTGTTTATGCCGGCCGAACTCACGATGGGACTGGAATACAATTTCGACAAGCTGCATGACGAGATTCTGGGATACAACCGTATTATCGACCAATCGGTAAACACCAAAAGTGCTTATTTGCAGAACGAATGGAAAAATGAAAAATACAGTGTGCTGGTAGGTGCCCGGCTGGATAAGCACAATCTGATAGATAACCCTATTCTGAGTCCGCGGGTTAACCTGCGTTACAATCCGGACAAGGTTTTCAGCTTCAGAGCCAGCTATTCGGGCGGTTTCCGTGCCCCACAGGTTTATGACGAAGATTTGCACGGTTCGGCCATCGGAGGCGAAACGGCCTTTGTACAAAACGACCCGGATCTTAAAACAGAGAAATCACAGAGTTACAGCGGATCCATCGACATCAGCAAAACTTTTGGCAGCCTTGCTGCTGAATTCCTGGCAGAAGGATTTTATACAAATCTGAAAAATGTATTCTATCTGCAGGAAGCAGGAACAGATTCAGAAGGGAATCTTATTCTCGAAAGAGAAAACGGTTCGGGAGCCACGGTAAAAGGGGTGAACCTGGAAGGGAAAGTCGTTCCTTCCCAAAAACTCCAGTTTCAGTTCGGAATGACATTTCAGCGAAGCAGATACAAAGAGGCTCAGCAATGGAGCGACGATTCAGACCTTCCTCTTCAGAAGAAAATAGCGCGTTCTCCTGACAAATACGGATACCTGACCGCTTATTACCAGCCTGACAAACATCTGGGTATTTCCCTTACCGGCAATTACACCGGAAGTATGCTGGTTCAGCATTTTGCCGGATATATTGACAAGGATACCGAGAAGAGTACCCGGGATTTCTACGATATGGGAATCAAGTTTTCGTACAACTTCAAACTTGATGGTAATGCCACACTGCAACTGAATGCGGGCGTGAAGAACATTTTCAACAGCTATCAGGATGATTTTGACAAAGGAGTCGACCGGGATGCCGGCTATATTTACGGTCCTTCTTTGCCGCGGACACCTGAGTTCGGAGTAAAAATTATTCTGTAGCAGGAATCCGGAACAACTGTTTAAAGCGGGATGCTTTGCACCATAAGGTACATGGCATCCCGCTTTTTTGTGATGAATATTTTTCGGATGATGTTAATGACAAAACCGTTTGTTCTGAATTCTATTTCTCCTGAAGTTCAGAATTATAACCGGATAAATACCGGCGTAACCTGCACCGGGTGCTGTCGCTTTCTGCCTCGTCTTTAAACCAGACGGCATAGCGGTTGTCCGGATTTTTTAATGTCCGGGTACAGGTTTGCAAGGCTGCGGAAAAAATGCTGTCGCGGTAATTTTTTGACATGCACGACAATTTGTGCCCGGCTTTTGTTTTGCCTGTTTTCAGTATTCCTGAAGCAAAGCAACTGTCGGTGAAATTGTTTTGTGACAGGTCGGGTTGAGCCATTAACCCGAACATTTTGTGTTTTATCCGGATTGAATCACATACGTTTTTTTGTGACAGGATTCCGGCTACCTCTTCAATGTGGAACGGGCTGACCGTATCGTTTTTGATGAAAGCCGCCAGGTCGAGCGAATAGCCATTGACCGGCGAGCCTGCATACCGGTATTGCTGCAGGCTTTTGCAGAATTTGCGGAGGTCTGCCAACTGACCGCGGTAATCCGTGTAGGCAAGCGTATCAACTTCTTCCAGACTTCTTTGTATCAGATCGTTGATTAACGCGGCTTCCTGGTCGGAAATCAGTTTGTCTTTCCCGGTTTCTTTCAGAATACGGTCGAATTTATTGACGGTAAAAACAACATCGGTGATCTCGTCGCCGGTCAGCAGGCTAAACAGGTTCTTCAGGCTTTCCTTTGCATTTTGGTTCGCCTGTTCCAGAATGCCGCTTTTCATCGCCTGAACCCGGAGGTTCTCCACACATTGTTTCTTCACTTTTACTGCTTCAGCAAACGGATTTTTAAACGAGCCTTTCTCTTTGATCAGTTCATAGCCTTTCACTTTTCCGGGAATAAACCACGGGTTAATGTTGCAGTCGAGTATTTTGGTTTCGCAGTTTTTGATATAAATCGTTTTGTTTCCGGTGTTATACGAAATGTCGCCGGCTTTCAGAATGCCGAAATCAATGCCGGCTTTTACCCATCCGCGCCCGATATAGGCGATGTTGTTGTTTATTTCCCGCAACTGTTCTTTTTCGGTTCTCTTTACAAAGGAATAAAATCCTCTGAACTGAAAATTTTTGCTGACGGTTAAAGCGTTTTCCGCTATTCTTCCGTTTTTATACAACTTCCAGAGAATCTCTTTTCGTTCGTAGCTTTTTTTCGACCGGGCTTTAATCGTGTCTTTCAAATAATTGAGTGTCAGTATATACAACTGGTTTCTGGTCAGCCACGGGAAGTTTTCGTCCATCCGCCCGCCGATGTTTTTCTTTTTTACCGACAGTATGTTCTTTCTTTCAAGTGATTTAAGCGAGTCGAGATCGATGATTATCCGGTTGAAAACGGCTTGTCCTTCGGCATTGATTTGTGCCGGTTCAATCGTGTCTGTCATGCCCTGCGACAGCGAAGCAATCACTTCTCCGTAATATTCGGCTGTGGTTAGCTGGCCGATTTGCCTGATGCTTTCCACGGCAACCGGCGTGTTCCTGATTTTCGTCCGGCTGCTGAACCAGCCAAACGGATCGAAAAGGGCAAAAGCTATCACAAATCCTGCGATGATCAGTGCTTCAGAAATAATACGGAAATGTTCTTTCAGAAATGGTATGATCATGGCTATTTTTGTTTTTCAGTAAAAAGTAAGGAATCGGCAACCGAAGGCTTTTGCAGAACGCCATCGAGTACAAGCCCGTCGCTGAATTCAAGGAAAATTTCGGTATAACCCAATTCTTTTAAAAGCGTTTCGAGCATGGTGCGGGTTTTTTGTCTGGTGGCTTCCTCAATGCCCAGATACGGAATAACATCGCGTATTTTCAGTTCGGCCTGCTCCAGTATTTCGTCGTATTCTCTCAGGGTAAATTTGTTCAGAAACCGGTTCTCGCTGATAGTTGAGTCGATCTGTACTTTGTCGATGGGATACGAAAAATTCATAATTTCCACATGGGGAAGCTTTATGCGTATCGATTGATCCTGTATTTCAACATCTTCCTTTTTCAGCTTTTCGAGATCAATCCCGGCCTTGATTACAGCCTGTGTGCGGGCGACAAAAATGGCTTCGTTCAGTTTAACTACCCAGAACAGGTTTTTTTCTTTGGTGGCAATCACTGCTTTGTTCAGGGTAAATTCGGTCGTGGCCAGTTTCGATGCTTTTTGTATTTTGCTTATTACTAATCTGTTGCCTGTCTTCTGGCACGAGACAAACAGCAAAAAAATGAGGACAATTGCGATTGGATACTTCATTTCAGCAAATATTAATTTTAAAATTCCGTGGTTTTTTCTGAGGGAGGTTTCACCTGTTCTTCCTGCTATTTCCCGGTTTTCTGAAAAAAAGCTGACACCAATCAGCCCGATAAACCAAAGCCCGGGTTTTTCAATGCTTTCCGGAGAAATAAAGAGGAATACAATCAGCGAAAATATTGCAGTAAGGAAAAGTAAGGTGGACAATCGTTTCATAAATTTAGTCTTGACCTAAAAAATTATTATTCAGCAATGTACAACTTTTCATCGCCTGATGCAATGTGTTTTAAAAAATATGCAAAAATGATTTATTGCCTGATGTCAATGCGAGAGCAAACTATGCTATATTTATGGCATTCATGATAAAAAAGATGATAAACGAGATTATTGCACCGGTCCCATACCTGGCTCCATATATTACCAACTATTTTATTATTGAATTTCATGATGATTCTGAAGCAAGGTCTTTTCTGAAAGTACCACCGCTTGGCTTCCCTGTTATTCAGTTCCATTACGGGGAGAGGGCCAGCTTTTACAATCGTCCCGAATTTAAAGATGAAAGTCTCATTATCGGACAACAGACTCATCATGTATCGTTAGCGCCGGTTGCCGGAACAAAATTTATCGGCATTAATTTTACGCCGACAGGTCTTTTTGAATTAACAGGCATTTTTATGAACCAGCTAACCAACGGTGGAATAGATGGCTATTCATTCTTTAATCAGAAAATGCTGAATTCCTTTTTAAAAGAGTTGAGGAATAGCATTACTTATGAAGACAAAGTGCAGTTGACTGAGAATTTTTTGAAGGAGCAGCTTTTCCCGGTAAAATTTGCCGTTCCTGAATATATTAAAACAATCATCAGTGAGATTCAGTCTGAAAATGGTCTGGTTCGCATTGCTGATTTCGCTGTAAAACATCAGCGAACCATCCGGACTCTGGAACGAAATTTTTTGAAATACGCAGGAGTCTGCCCTAAAATTTTTGCCCAGATCCTTCGTCACCGGTTAATCATTGCTGAGATTTATGAAAAGAAAAATCCGGATTGGCAAAACTGCGTCTATAAAGGATTCTATCACGATCAGTCTCATTTTATAAAAGATTTTAAAGCCTTTACTGCTGTATCACCACTCCGATACCTACCCTCAATCAATCTGTTTGCAGAAAAAATTTTGAGATAAGCAGTGTCGCATTTTTACAATGCTGGTTCGCCTGATAAGAATATTTTTGGTGGGCAGATTTGATAAAAACCAAATTCCTCACTATGAAAAATATTTTTGTTCTGATTATCACGATGTGCCTTTTTTCTCCCGCTTTGGTAAATGCCCAGATTAAAATTGACCTGAAAAAGAAAGTTAATAAGGAGGCCGATCAGCGGGCTAACAAAAAAACAGATAAGGTAATTGACAAGAGCTTCGATAAAATTGAAGAAGGGATCGATAATCTGTTTAAGAAGAAGGACAAGAAAAAAGAGTCGGGTTCTGAAACGGTAGACCAGGGGAAATCTTCAGCGCAGACAAATCAGCAAGAGACAAACAATCAACCGGAGGTTGAAGAAAAACCACAACCACAGATGAACTGGGCAAAATACGATTTTGTGCCCGGTACCGAAATTATTTTTGAAGACAACCATGAAGGCGAGCTGAATGGTGAATTTCCGGGTAAATGGGATTTAAAAAGCGGTGTTATCGAGAATGCCGAATTTGATGGAAGCAATGTGCTTTATTTTCGCGAAACAGGAAATGCTCCCAACGGAATTGTTCCGTTAATAAAAGACAGCAAGGCTGATTATCTTCCTGAAGAATTTACTGTTGAGTTTGATGCCTATTTTGAAGCGAATAAATATAATCAGTCATACGCGGTTTATTTTTACGATGTAAAAAATCAGAAAAACAACCAGATGGAACGTGTTGTTGCTGGTATCAATGAAATAGAATATGGCGAGAATCAGAAAATATATCCCGAGGCTGCCCGCTCAAATATCGACAAAGTAGCAAAATGGAGGCATATCGCCATCTCGTTCAACAAACGCGCACTCAAAGTTTATATGGACGATACCCGGATGATAAATATTCCGAATATTACGGAAGACCCGACAGGGATATCAATCGGGGCTTACAATCACCATGAAGGACAGTATTTTATTAAAAATATCCGCATTGCCAAAGGTGCAGTTCCTCTTTACGACAAATTCCTGACTGATGGCAAATTTGTGACCACCGGTATCAGGTTCGACGTCAGCAAAGCCACGATCAAACCCGAATCCATGGGAACCATCAACTATGTAGTGAAAATGATGACCGAACATCCCGATCTGAAGTTTTCGGTGGAAGGACATACCGACAGTGACGGAGACGATGCCATGAACCAGAAACTTTCCGAAGCACGGTCAAATGCCGTGATGGAAAAAATGATTGAATCAGGAATTTCTTCAGACAGGCTTGCTTCGAAAGGCTGGGGCGAAAGCAAACCCATGACCGGAAACGATACGCCGGAAGGGAAAGCCCGGAACCGCCGCGTGGAATTTGTGAAATTCTGATCTGTAAATAATAAAAATTTTAATAAAGAACAATAAAATACTGAAAAAATGAAAATCGCAATAATTGGTTTATGTCTGTTAATTGCAGGAGCCCTTTCGGCCCAGACTAAAAAGCTGAAATGCTATCCGTTTAAAACGGCAATTGTCGAATATGTTTACGAAGGAAACACAACCGGCCGTCAGAACCTGTATATTGATGATTACGGATGGGTACAATGTGAAATGACCGAATCGAAAACCAGGTCATTCGGGCAAACAAATGAAACCAGGTCGGTAAAAATTACCAACGGGCTGGAGATTTACCAGTGGAATCCGATGACCCGTACCGGTACAAAAATGCACAATACCATGCTGGAAGGATTGATGAACGATCCGGATTTCGACATGCAGGACTTTGCCAAACGGACGATGGAATCGCTTGGTTTTCAGAAAACCGGAACGGAAACGGTAAAATCGTGGAATTGTGAAGTATGGAAAGGCATGGGCTCTGCTATTTGGATATGGAACAATATTGCCGTGAAAACCGAAGTCAAACTTTTAGGGCAGAAGACGGTGCTGGTTGCCAATAAAGTTCAGTTTGATGTTGCGCTTCCTTCGGGGAGATTTGATATTCCGTCCGACATAAAATTTAACGATGCGGGCAGCAACGACCCTATGGAAATGATGATGAAAGCCATGGATCAGGCTGATCAGGAAAACGGGGTACAAAATGAAGAATCCGCAGATGAGGAAAAAACAGAGGAAGCTCCGGTGAAAAGTCTGAAAGATTTGAAAGGCCTTTTAAAAAAGATAAAATAGAAAATCATAACGATGCGCTGTTTCCTTCTCTGTCTTTTCATTTTGCCGGTCTCGTTGCTCTCGTGGGCACAGGAAACGGAAGAAATGCCGGGCTGCAATTGCAATTCTGTTAATGACTTGATTGAACAGGTTTTCCGGTCGGCCCTCATGGAGGCGCGTTCCTTCCTCTCTGCCGGTTCTGATCCTTACGGTATCCAGATCGCGTTGACGGTACGAACACAGGAAGCCGGACAAGCCGCTGTTCCTTATACTGCATTCAACTCTTTAGTTCTGACAAGACTGGCGCAGGAACTGGCCGATGAACAAAAATTCGATACCTATCATTTTGATGCTCCCGGAAGTGCAAAAATGATTGGGGAAAGCTGGCAATACAATGTCGGGATAACGCCTCAGGGCCTGATAAAAAACGACACCCGCGAATTCCAGTTGGTTGCCAAGAATTACAGTTGTAACCGGTCGGAAAACGGAGTGGTATCCAAAGTGATCATTCAGGTTTATGTTACGGTAACCGGTAAAAAACCTGTCGACGGGGCTATTCAGACTGATGTTTTTGCTTACGACCGTGACGGAGCCCGGCAGCAGTGGCGCGTGAGTTGGGGAACGGGCGGGCATATTGCCTATGTGCGCATAGGTCCGGGAAACGATTCCGGTAATTCCGGACAAGGCAAGGATAACTGGAAGCAGGTTTCTGCGCAGGTAACCATGGACCCGAACTATAACCCCGGATATTATCTTCCCAAAATTAAGCATCGCGGATGTATTCAGGATTTTTCTCTTGACCCGGAAAAATTTAAGTCGCTTGAGGTTTATCTGAAGCTGGACAAGATCCCCGACTGGAACGATTTTGTGGTCGGTCAGGGAGGAAATGTTATTCCGAAGAATACGCTGGAAACAGAAACAAAAAAAGCCCCTGATTTTCAAACCTGGTTTAGTCTGGGAAATACGGTTACCGGAACTGTGTTCGATCCGCAGGGGAATCCGGTTAAAAAGGGTGTGAAAGTGCATATCCAGCCATCCGGATGGAATTGGGAAAAACAGGTTGAACCGGTAGAAACCAACGACCAGGGAATATATAAATTCGACCGGAATATTGAAACCGGGGTTTACAAGGTTTTTACGGAAGACAATCCCGGCGGCGCTGAAATTATCGAGGTTTGTAACTGCCCGGAAAAGAATGAAGAACCGAATCATTTGTATGATAATGTGGATATTAACGACCAGACAGATCTTACTTTTCTGCTTGAATGCAATGAATCTTATACTGAAAACATAGAGCCGCTTCAACTTGAAGGCAAAACATTGCCTCCCGGGAAGGTGACACATCAAACAAAGGGATATTCAGTAATTCGTATTCAATCGAAAGTTATCAACGATTTTTTCGAGGAGACATACATCAACAATGTGATTGGTGCCCCGGCCGATGATAAAAACAAAGTGGTTTCCTTCAGCTCCGAAAAATACAGTTTTGATCCGGCTGATACCGAAGGGGATGGAGTCGAAAAGTCGGTGGCTGCTACGGCTGATTATACTGAAGATGAGGCTTCTGTTTTTATTTTTCCTGCCCAAAAAATTGATGGACGGATGCAGGACTCTGATCTTTTTCAGGTGGACAGTATCGCCCCGAACAGCAAACTGGAAAAAAAGCTTCAGGAAAAGAAATGGGAATTGTTTTTTGGTCCGGGAATGATAGAAGGCCGGGGACTTGATAAGGAAATTATTACCAAACGCGAAGCCCGGCCTGTATCTCTTCGCGAGTTGAAGCAATGCAAAGAATATAAATCATCCATCAGGCTGGAACAGGAACTGGAATACAGGCAGGGATACAATACTAATTTTGTCGGATTGGGAAAATTTATGGACGAAAAAGACCGGGAAGGGTTGGAAGTATTCAGTAAACTGATGGAGGATCCGGGTTTGCTGAACGAAGCGATGGGCGGAGTCGAAAATATGGAGAAAGTTAACCCTGAAATGGCCAAATATATGAAAGCCAACAAAGGGCAGGCGAATATGGCTGTTTTTATGCGCTCGTCTTTCGGGCTGGATAAATATTCAGGTATGTTCGAGAGTCTGGCTTCAAAGGTTAAAATTAAACGGGAAATTACGATCCGTCCGATTTCTGACACGGAGGCAGACAAATACCTTACTTCGGGAAAAGCGTTTGAAGTGACCGGCAACACAAATGAGCCGGACGTTGATCCGGATCAGCTAAAAGATGTCCTGAAAAATTTATTTAAATCGGAATAAACGAAGAATATCCCTGTATTTGAATCGGGGTTTGCACCTGAAAATGCCGGATGAACTTTCGTGGCAGGAAATAATCAGGCATGGTAAGCGGCCCGACAGCATTTTTCAGCAGACTATTTCATTTTTTCGAGATAGAGTTTTTTCAGTTCCTGCAAATAGTCCGTATTTATTTTTGTTGAGTAAATCCGGGCGAATTCGTGCATCTGTCCCTGGTAATAAAATGAGCCCTGGGCTGCATCGAATTTACTGCCGTCCCAGTTGTATTTCACGGTCAGCGACAACTCGCGGAAGTCTTCCCATTTCACTTTCCGGGGTAGCTCGATATACCCGTGAAAATCTTCACGTTTATCGAGCCAAAGACCTTCGCCGAGGTTTTCGAGCGTCAGAAATTTTACAATTTTGATAAAAGCTTCTGCCCCGGAGATTTTTTTCTGGCGGCGGAGATACCTGATCCCGTTTTCTGCAAAAATTTGTTGCAGTATGTCAAGCAGATCGTAATCGTTCAGGTGACGCAGGCGAAGTACATTGTATTTCTCGTCAACAAGCTGCAAAAAGCCTTTGCCTGCATCGAATTTTGTCCCGAACTCAGGCTGAATTTTCTGGCTTACCCGGATTACATCTTCCAGCGGGTAGTTTTCTTCGAGGGCCAGATACAGGTAAACCGGTTTTATGCTCGACGGCGTTTCGTCGTAGTAGCCGGCAAATGGTTCAAGCGCTTCAAAAACCAGCGACCCGTCGGCAACTTTTTTATCGATGGTAAACACTTTTTCCGTTTTGGTCAGGGTGCTGAAAACTTCAATTTTTTTTCTTTGTTCCATAGCTGATTTTTTCTTTTAATTAATTTTGACCTGCGTTAACAAACATCAATGCCTTCAAAAATCATTCATATCGATCCGGTCGGAGACATCTCGTTCTCAAAGAACAGCCGCTCTGCACGGATCCGTATTACGGTAAAACCTTCCGGCGTAAGTGTAACGTTACCGCTAAGCGCTTCATTTACTGAAGCTGTCCGATTTGTCGAAACCAAAACCGACTGGATAAAACAACAGCAGTCGAAACTGGCCCCGGTCTTGCCTGTGTTCGGTCCGGAAACCCAATTTACGACAAAATTTCACCGTTTGAAAGTGAGCAGGGGGATTTTTCCACGCGTTTTTAGCAGCATCGGGAACGGGGTTATTCAGTTTTTTATTCCTGAAAAATACGATTACCGGAACAGTTCCATTCAGGAGTTTATCCGGAAAACATTGGTGGAAGTTATGCGGCAGGAAGCCAAATTTTATTTACCGAACCGGGTTGAAGAACTGGCCAGGAAGTACGGAATGAAATACCGGCAGGTGTTTGTAAAAAATGTGCATACCCGCTGGGGAAGCTGTTCGTCGGAAAATAATATCAACCTGAACTTACACCTGATGCGGCTGCCCGACCACCTGATTGATTATGTAATTTTGCACGAACTGGCACACACGGTTGAAAAAAATCATGGCCCCCGTTTCTGGAATCTGCTGGGACAGATGGTTGACCGTCCGCGGGAACTCAGAAAAGAAATGCGGAAATACCAGGTTTCAGGATGGTAAATAGTATTCTGAGTTTCGGATTATCTTCTTACTTTTAAACTTTGAAAAATAAATTTATGAACTGGAAACAGGTACTTTCGACGAAACGGCTGGGACAGGAAGACCGTCCGGCAGGTGAAACAGTGCACAGCCGTACACAGTTTCAGCGCGATTACGACCGCCTGATTTTTTCGTCGCCCTTCCGGCGGATGCAGAACAAAACGCAGGTGTTTCCTTTGCCCGGAAGCATTTTTGTACATAACCGGCTTACCCATAGTCTGGAAGTGGCCAGTGTGGGCCGGTCGCTGGGAAATGTTCTGTCGGAAAGGCTTCACCGGCAGCATGTCGAGTATCCGTTATTGCCTGAAATCGGTTCGGTTGTATCGTCCGGTTGCCTGGCCCATGATATGGGAAACCCGCCGTTCGGACATTCGGGCGAAGATGCGATCTCTGAGTTTTTTAAAAGAGGGGCCGGACAATCGCTTCATGCTGATTTACAGGAAGCCCAGTGGAAAGATTTTACCATGTTCGACGGGAATGCCAATGCTTTCCGTATACTGAGCCACCAGTTTAAAGGCCGCCGTCCGGGTGGTTTCGCACTTACCTACAGTATGCTGGCTTCTATTGTCAAATACCCGTTCGAATCGGTTTATGCAACCAAACCCAAGTTCGGCTTTTTTCAGTCTGAAAAAGAAAATTATTACCGGATAGCAGAAGAACTGGGCATCGAACGGTCGGCGGAAGACCGGAATAAATTTCTCCGTCATCCGCTGGTTTTCCTGGTGGAAGCTGCCGACGATATTTGTTACCAGATTATGGATCTGGAAGATGCGCACAAACTGAGAATTCTCGATTACGACGAGACACGTGCCCTGTTTATGAATTTTTACGATCGCGAAAAAGATAAGGATCGAATCGCGAAAATCGAAAAAACGCTGCACCTTGTCGACGACAAAAACGAGCAGATTGCATATCTGCGTGCAGGGGTAATCAGCATGCTGGTTGAAAAATGCGTAACCATTTTTGAACAGAAACAGGAAGTGATTTTTTCGGGAAGTTTCCAGAAACCGCTGATGAGCCAGCTGGAGGGAACGGTCGGGAAGGCGATGAAAATTATACAGGAACTGTCGGTTACGCGGATTTACAAAGCCCAGTCGGTCGTTGAAATTGAAATCTCAGGTTACCAGATTATCGGAACGCTGCTCGAAGAATTCACCGGGGCCATGCTTAATCCCGGCAGTGGGTATTCAAAACGGCTGCTCAGCCTTGTACCCGAACAGTACTCATGCAATACTGATGACCTTTATTCGAAAATACAATCGGTACTTGACTTTGTCTCCGGAATGACGGATCTGTACGCCCTTGATATCTTCCGGAAAATAAAAGGGTCGAATCTTCCGAGTGTATAATCACGAAAGCGGTTCAGCCTTTTGCGTATTCTTCAGAAACTGTTTCAGCCGTCGGGTTACTTTCACTCAAATGTGACAGAAAAACATAAAGATAGCAAGACGCATTTATTCAGTGGTAAAGAATACTGATTGAACGGCAGTTATTCCGTATTTTTGCCTTATGACAACATTTTGCCTGACACATAGCAGTCTTGATCCCTATTTTAACCTGGCCGTTGAGGAATACCTGCTGAAGAATTTTACCGACGATTTTTTTATTATCTGGCGCAGCGAACGTTCGATCGTGGTGGGAAAACACCAGAATGCCCTGGCTGAGATTAATCATGATTTTGTCCGGAATCAGAATATTCATGTAGCCAGACGGCTGTCGGGCGGGGGAACGGTTTTCCACGATCCCGGCAATGTGAACTTCACATTTATCCGTTCGGTAAAGGAAATTTCAGAAGTAAACTTCCGGATATTTACCGAACCGGTGATCCGTTCACTTCAGAAACTGGGCATTGCAGCATACACAACCGGCCGGAACGACCTGATGCTGGACGGTAAAAAAATTTCGGGTAATGCCGAACATGTATACCGGAAACGGGTTTTGCACCACGGTACCCTGCTGTTTAACAGCGATCTGGCAAAGCTGAAAGGTGCCCTGAATGTTGATCTGTCACGTTTCGACGATAAATCGATACAATCGAACCGCAGCCCGGTGACCAATATTTCAGAATATTTAAAGGAACCGTTTCCGGTTGAAGATTTTGCCGGATTCATTTTTTCCGACATACAAAATACTTTTCAGGATAAAAAGTTGTTTCGTCTTTCAGAAGAAGACATCGCTGCCGTTAACCGGTTGAAAGATGAAAAGTATGCAACCTGGGACTGGATTTACGGCTACTCGCCCAGGTATGTTTTCAGAAATAAAATTCAGATGCCTTCCGGAGAAATAAAAATCGAGATGACGGTAGTGAAAGGAATTATTGAGGAACTGGAAGCAAAAGGATTACCGGGGAAAACACTGGCAGCCGTTATCGGAAAGAGGCACCGGCCTGAAGATTTTGAAGACGTTCCCGATGCTGAAATCCTCCGGAATTTGCTTTTTTAGCACATCGTAATAATATTATTTAACAACGGCAGATAGGCAATCACTTCAGGAATTTGTATGTTTGTACGCATGAGAAAAACGATGAAACAGATTATTCCCGTTATGATTATAGCCTGGTTCGGATACCTGGCCTTTACCACGTCATGTGCCAATACGGGAATGCCATCCGGCGGGCCGAAAGACACTATCCCTCCGGTACTTGTTTCAACGATTCCTGAATTCCTGGCAACCAATTATAACGGAACGGATATACGGTTAACTTTCGATGAATATATTAGCTACGATGATCTGAGTCAGAAACTGGTGATTTCGCCGCCGATGAAGAAAAAGCCGGTTTTTAAATCGAAAGGGAAAACCCTGATTGTGGAGTTTAAGGATAAACTGAAAGACAGCACTACCTATTCGCTTGATTTTAAAGATGCTGTGGTCGACAACAACGAGAAAAACCCGTATAAAAACCTGCGTTTTGCTTTTAGCACGGGCCCGATAATCGATACATTAAGGGTTGCCGGATATGTAAAAAATGCATCCAATCTTGAACCGGTTGAGGATGCGCTGGTTGTATTGCACCGGAACCATGATGTAACCGCATTTTTCGACAGCATTCCTGATTATATCGGGAAAACAGATAAGACAGGTTACTTCGAAATCAGGAATGTAGCAAAAGGCAGTTACCGGTTATATGCTGTTTCCGATGCCGATAATAGTCTGACTTACAATCAGGCAGGCGAATCCGTCGCGTTCGACGATTCGCTGATTGTTCCCGATGCCAGAATTGTTGCTTCGACTGATACGATGCCAAAAGGCGACGACTCACTTACCGTGCAGCATGGTGTTAAATATTACCCGGGCATTCAGTACCTGATGTTGTTCGATGAAAATGTTTTCGACCAGTATCTTGATTCATACAGCCGTCCGGCTGCCAATTACTGTTCGTTTGTTTTTACCGAGTCGCTGTCCGATTCGTTCCAGGTTAAACTGTTAAAGCCGAAACCTCCGGCTAAGTGGTTTTTTATTGAACGAAACCGAACAAACGATTCACTGACTTTCTGGATAACTGATACCCTTGTGAGCAATGTCGACACGCTTCTTCTTGATTTGCGTTACCTTGTAAAAGACAGCCTTAACCAACTGGTAACGAAGCACGACACGCTTGACCTTGTTTACCAGAAACCCAAGGTTGAACAGAAGCAGAGAAGACGTAAAAAAGAGGAGAAAGAGGAAATCCCCCAGATATCATTTTCACACAACATAAAGCCCAAAGGATTCGATATTTTTGATAAAATTGTCATGCAGGCACCCGAACCTCTCGAATATTTTGATACCAGTAAGGTTTACCTTTACCATGTAGTCGACACCGTTCAGGAAAAATTAAAAATCAATGTTGTTCCCGACTCCATGTCGATCCGGCGTTTTTTCATCAGTTATCCCTGGCAACCGGGAGAAACTTATTATTTCAGGGTTGATTCGGCTGCAGCAAAAAATATTTACGGCTATCCGACCCAGTTGCTGGAACAAAAATTTACCATTCAGGAAGAAAGATATTACGGATCGATTATTCTGAATATCAAAAATCTGAACGGACCTGCAATTGTACAGCTTCTTTCCAATGATGCCAAGGAAACAGTTCTGCAAAAAATACAGGTACTGGAGGAAGGCGAGATTACGTTTCCATACCTGAAACCGGATAAATACAAGATAAAGGTGATTTTCGATGCCAATAAAAACGGGAAATGGGATACCGGTTATCTGAAGAAAGATATTCAGCCGGAAAGAGTTGCCTATTTCCCGAAAGTTTTGAGAATAAAATCGAATTTCGAGTTCAGGGAGCCATGGGAACTGAAAGTCGATCCGAATTACGGCAAAGAGGTCATTGACGAAGATAAAGCGGCAGAAGAAAAAGCTGCAAAGAAAAAGCAAAAGAGCCCGCATTCCGGTCAAAACGATGGAAGCAAATCATTATAAACATTTTTTTTTCGTTTCTGTGCTGCTGATCAGTATGCAAGGTTTTTCACAGGAGAAGTCTCCTTTTATAAGCGGAGAGTACGGAAAATATGGTGTATATTACAACTGGCATTTTATCTGGGTGTACAGCGGTGATGCCGAATTTTTTGCTTCGAAAGAAAAATATGAAGGGCAGGATTGCTGGCATTTTAAAGCCTACGGAAACACCTTTATGCCTTATGATCTGATTTACAGGGTACGCGACACATTCGAGGTTTATACTTCCGTAGATTCATTTAAGCCTCTTTATTTCAGACGAGTACTGAATCACGGGAAAAAATCGTCGCAACACCGGTATGACTTCGATCAGCAAAAAGGTCTGGCATATTCGGCCATTCAGCGAACCGGACAGAAATTATTTCACGATACATTAAAGCTTGGAACAAATACACACGATCTGCTTACTACAGTTTATTATTTCAGAAGGTTCGACTTCGACAAATACAGAAAAGGACAAATAATTTCGTACCGGATGCTTGTTGACAATGCCATTGCAGATTTGTATTTTCGTTATCTGGGAACCGAAATTGTTACAACCCGGAACAACAGGCAGTTTCGTTGTCACAAAATATCGGTCAAACTGATGGAAGGCGATTTTTTTCACGAAGGAGAGTATATGAAAGTCTGGCTTACGGCTGATAAAGATAAAGTTCCGGTACAGGTTGAAACCAGTATTTTGGTTGGTTCATTGAAAGCTATTTTACTTGAAACAAAATCACTCAGGTATCCGCCTGAGTCTGAAATACATTAAATTATGGCAAGCATCAGAAAATTAAAAAAAGAAACTGACTATCTGGTCAGTGAGTTGGTTATCGACTGTTTAAGTTACGTGAGTTTGAACAAGAATGCCGACAAAGAGGAAACATTCCGGATTATCCGCGATGTTTTAGCAGTTAGAAATCAGGTGCGCGATATGGCCAATCATCCCGATGGGAAAGATAACCCGAAACTGGTGAAAAACCACTACAAAACGGTGGTTGAAAAACTGATAAACGGAATAATTCCGGCTATGAAAGCCTTGAAAAGCTAACCGCTTCAGCTTGAAAATTCAGGCCGGTTTCGTCCGGCTATGTATAAAAAACAACTCGGACACGAAGACTATCCTTTGCCGGAAATCCCTTTACTTTATCCTGTCCGGGTTTTTTTTAATGAAGTCGTTCCAGCTTTTATAGCCGCCTTTTGTGACCGGATTTTTTTGCTGAAGGTAATGGCAAACGGCTACTGCAAGGGCGTCAGTAGCATCCAGCTCTTTTGGAAATTCTTCCACGGAAAACATGTTTTTCAGGAAATAAGCCACCTGTTCCTTGGCTGCACGTCCCATGCCGGTGATGGCCTGTTTTACTTTTAGCGGAGCATATTCGAAAACAGGAATATCGCGCTGAAGGGCAAGCCCCATTACGATTCCCTGGGCCCGGCCCAGTTTCAGCATCGCCTGAATATCTTTTCCGTAAAAAGGAGACTCGATGGCCAGTTCATCCGGTAAATATTCGTTAAACAGGTATTCTGAACGGTTGAAAATATGTTTCAGCTTTAAATAATGGTTCCCGAAGCCTGTGGTTTTTACAACTCCGACCTGAAGTATCCGGGGTTTGTTTTCCACGATTTCAATTAATCCGTAGCCCATCACATTGGTTCCCGGGTCAATTCCTAAGATACGCTTGGCTGTTTTTTCCATGGAACAATATTCAAAACTAAAACTGTAAAGGTAAAATTTAACAGGATGACAGGCAAAAAAAAGAGCCTTCCACGGGATTTGAACCCGCGACCTGCTCATTACGAGTGAGCTGCTCTACCGCTGAGCTAAGAAGGCTTTTGTTTGAATGGGAACGTTCCCTTTTTCTGAGGGCACACAAAAATACAATTTTTTAATTTAAATGACGATGTTAATAATTTTCTTCGGTACGATAATTACTTTTTTCGGCGTTTTGCCATCCAGCCATTTTTGAGAACGAACATCGGCAAGTACTGCCTTCTCAATCTCAGCAACCGGCATGTCAACCGGAAGTTCGAGTTTGAAACGCATTTTCCCGTTAAACGAAACCGGGTACTCAAAGGTGTCTTCTGCCATTAACTTTTCGTCGACGTCGGGCCAGGGTTCGTAAGCCAGCGTTTTGTCGTGTCCGTACATCTGCCACAGTTCCTCAGCAAGGTGCGGGGCAAAAGGCGAAAGTATTTTTGTAAACGCTTCAGCAGTGTCTTTCGTTACTTTTCCTTTTTTGTAGACGAGGTTGTTAAGAACCATCAGCGCAGAAATGGCTGTGTTAAATTTCAGGTTTTCAATGTCTTCACCAACTTTCCGGACAGTCTGGTGCAGCAATTTCGAGATTTCGCGGTCTTCTTCTCCTTCCGTAATATTTTCGGCATTGGCGAAGAAACGGTATACACGGCCAAGGAAACTGAACACCCCTTTTACTCCGTTTTCAGCCCAGGGTTTGGTGTCGTCGAGCGGTCCCATAAACATTTCGTACAGACGTAACGAATCGGCTCCGTATTTTGCACAAACATCGTCTGGATTTACCACGTTTTTCAGCGACTTCGACATTTTTGCCACAATCTGCCTTAGTTCTTCGCCGGTTTCGGTATGAAAATATTTTCCGTCTTTTTCTTCTACCAGGTCCGAAGTAACTTTTGCCCCGGTAGCTGTTTCATAAGCAAAAGCCAGAATCATTCCCTGGTTAAACAGTTTTTTGAACGGTTCGTTGGTCGAAACAATCCCCAGGTCGAACAGTACTTTGTGCCAGAAACGTGCGTACAGCAGGTGAAGCACTGCATGTTCGGCGCCGCCGATATAAAGATCGACCGGTGTCCAGTACTTTTCTAATTTCGGGTCGAATATCTGTTTGTCGTTTTTCGGGTCGATGTAACGCAGGTAATACCAGCACGAACCGGCCCACTGGGGCATGGTATTGGTTTCGCGGCGTCCTTTACGGCCATTTTTGTCAACTACGTCGAGCCATTCGGTAGCATTAGCCAGTGGCGATTCGCCTCCTTCTCCCGGCTGGTATTTTTCGAGCTGAGGCAGTTCGAGCGGCAGTTCGCTATCACCGAGCAGGCTTACTTCACCATCTTCCCAGTGAATAACCGGAAATGGTTCGCCCCAGTAACGTTGCCGGCTGAACAGCCAGTCGCGCAGTTTAAAGTTGACGGTTGCCTTGCCCAGTCCGCGTTCGCCCAGCCAGGCAATGGTTTTTGCAATTCCTTCTTTTTTACTGAGGCCGTTAATATCGAGTCCGGTTTTATGGCTTGCCGAATTAATGTATGACCCGTCTTCAGTCCAGCAGGCTTTACCGGCCAGTACTTTTGCACGGGTTTCTTCATCAGCATTTTTCGGGTCGAGAATGCAGATGACAGGAATTCCGAATTTTTCGGCAAACTCGAAGTCGCGGGTATCGTGTGCCGGCACAGCCATGATCGCCCCGGTTCCGTAGCCCATCAGAACATAATCGGCTACCCAGACCGGAATTTTAGTCCCGTTTACCGGGTTGATGGCATATCTTCCTGTAAACACACCGGTTTTTTCTTTGGCCAGTTCTGTGCGGTCGAGATCCGATTTCAGGGAAGCAGACTGCACATAGTTTTTTACTTTTTCAGCATATTCGGCAGTAACCAGCTTTCCGAGCATCGGGTGTTCGGGCGAAACAACCATGTAAGTAGCTCCGAACAACGTATCCGGACGGGTTGTATATACCCGCAGTTTTTCATCCAGTCCGTCGAGCGAGAAATCGACTTCGGCGCCGGTTGAGCGGCCGATCCAGTTTTTCTGCATGTCTTTTACACCTTCGGGCCAGTCGAGTTCGTCCAGTCCGTCGAGCAGACGCTGGGCATAATTCGGGATACGGAGCAGCCATTGTTTCAGGTTTTTGCGGACAACGTGGTTCCCGCATTTTTCGTGCGAACCGTCGGTCAGCACTTCTTCGTTGGCACAAACGGTTTTACACGAGTCGCACCACCAAACCTGAGCATTGTCGTAATAAGCCAGCCGTTTTTTGCTGATGTATTCCTTTACGGCAGCATCGCCCTGTTCCTTTACTTCCGGAGGAATTGGCAGTTCGCTGATCGGGCGGCCTTTGCCCTGTCCGGCATCGAACCATGTATTGTACAGCCGGAGAAAAATCCACTGGGTCCATTTGAAATATTTGGGATCGGTGGTGTTTATTTCCCTGTCCCAGTCGTAACTAAGTCCCAGTGCTTTAATCTGACGGCGGAAGTTATCGCAGTTCTTTTTTGTTGTAATTGCCGGATGTGTGCCGGTTTGCATGGCATATTGTTCGGCAGGCAGTCCAAATGCGTCCCATCCCATCGGATGCAGTACATTAAATCCTTTCATCCGTTTGTAGCGGCTCACAATGTCGGTAGCTGTATATCCTTCGGGATGTCCTACATGAAGTCCCGCGCCCGAAGGGTACGGAAACATGTCGAGCACGTAATATTTTGGTTTCGAAAAATCATTCGGGGTTTTAAATGTCTTGTTTTCTTCCCAGTATTTTTGCCATTTGGGTTCGATTTCCCAGAATTTGTAATCCATTGTATCTGTTGTTTAAGCTTTTAAAACTGAGCGCCAAAGATAGAAAAAAAGTCCGGAGATACGAGGGAATATAGAGGATATGAACAGCAGAACCGGATTTCTTTTTCTGAAAGAAGAAGGGTTAAATCTTTTATTACGAATGTCTTTTCATGCCTGAGAACCAATTTGTTTTATCACTTTTTAATTATTTTGGCCGGGTACAAACGTATTCTGATTTTTCATTTGTCAGAACATTCCGGGGACGTTTCAGGTTTATTTAAATTCAGTATGGAAGAAGGAACAAACATAATAAAAAATGAACCGGTTTTCAGAAATAAAAACCTGTATATAATTTTTGGCGTTACGCTGATCAGTGTCATGGGTGTTGCCAGTATAGCTCCTGCTTTCCCGGAGATCATCAGCTATTTCGGCATTTCGGTGCAACAGGTCGGATGGCTGATTGCCGCATTTACCTTACCCGGTGTTTTTTTGCCGCCGGTGACCGGTGTTCTGGCCGATCGTCTGGGACGAAAACTGATTTTAGTGCCTTCTTTGTTTTTATTCGGGATTGCCGGGCTGGGATGTGCCTTTGTCCACGGGTTTCACTGGCTGCTTGTTCTCCGGTTTATACAGGGAGTAGGAGCAAGTTCCCTGGCAAGTATCAATGTAACGCTGATTGGCGACATTTTTTCAGGAGAAAAACGAGTGGCCGCAATGGGCTACAATTCCAGTGTTTTAAGCATCGGGACTGCCTCGTACCCGGCAATCGGAGGTTTGATTGCGACCCTGGGGTGGCAATATATTTTTTTCCTGCCCGTGCTGGCAATTCCTCTCGGTCTTTGGGTGATTTACGGATTAAACAACCCGGAACCTAAAAATGTACAAAATCTGAAATCTTATTTTTCAAATGTGTGGCGTGCCATAAACCGCCGGATAGTATGGGGATTACTTTTGTCGAATATCCTGGTGTTTGTTGTTTTATACGGCGCATACCTTACCTATTTCCCTTTATTGATGAAAATCCGTTTCGGTTCAGAAACACTGGTAATCGGAGGGATGATGTCGGTAATGCCGCTGGTTACAGCAGTTACTTCGTCCCAGTTACCGCGGATTAACCGTCTTCTGACTCCCCGGCAGCAATTGCTCACATCCGCTGTCTTTTACTTTTTATCGATGATGCTTCTCGGTTTTGCAATCCACCGTGGACTGGTGATTTTTGCCGTTGTTCTGTTCGGTCTGGGGCATGGGGTGGTTATTCCTTCTATTCAGAATATATTGGTAAACCTGGCCTCTATACAGGAACGGGCGGCTTTTATGTCGCTGAATTCGATGGTGCTTCGTGCCGGGCAGACGATTGGTCCGTTGCTGATTGGCATTTTCTATGCGTTGGGCGGAATTTCCTGGTCATTTTTTGCAGGTGCGGGAACAACTGTTGCAATGTTTCTGTTGGTGGTTACAATGGTAAAAACGGAAGCGAAAGGTTGAAAAGTCAGGCAATATTGTTTCTGCAAAAAAGTGCGGTGAAGTCTCCGGAAATTTGAATTCCGCAAACTTCACCGCATATTTTAATTTGAAACATGAACTGTAGTTTCAGAACAGTTTGTTTCCTGAATTACAGTTCTTTTATCCTGATATTGCGGAGCCATAATTCGGAATCGTGTCCCAGGAATCCGATATGGCCGGTATGACGCAGTAATCCCGGATGGTCTTTATGGTCTGCAGTTCCGTTTTTCGAGGCTTCTTTTACATTGCCGTCAAGAATAACTTCACCATTCAGAATCACTTTAAAATCATCGCCTTTTACAATTACTTCTTCGCTGTTCCATTCACCGACAGGTTTCAGAAAACCCCGTTTTGCCGGAATTGTCCCGTAAACCGAACCATGATACTGGTATGGTTTCAGGTTGGCATAAACAGGAGCTGTATTGTCGAGTATCTGTATCTCTTTTCCGACATAGGCAGCGTCTCCTTCGAGCGGAGCATGAACCCCCAGCCCGTTGTTTGCCCCCGGAGTCAGCTTAAATTCGAAGCGGAAGATGAAGTTGCTGTATTCTTTTTCAGTATAAAGATTTCCGTGTCCGTGGTTGACCGGTTTCACAGCAATTACGCCATTTTCAGCATGATAATCGGTTTTATTGCCTGTCCAGCCATCCAGATTTTTGCCGTTGAAAAGCAGTTGGAATCCTTCGGCCTTTTCCTGCTCGGAGAGTTCGGCCTGGTCGCCGTTTACTTCGCGGACAAAAATATTACGGAAAGCCAGATCGGTACCGTGAGCCTGCAACTCGATGGCATCTTTCGGGAAAATCGGAATGCTGCGATCCCAGTAATTTTCCATTGTCACATTGTCAACAACCAATTGTCCGTTCAGGTAAACGGTTACTTTGTCCCCGATCATTTTTATGCGGAAGGTGTTCCAGTCGCCCACCGGGTTATCGGCCAGAACCAGCGGTTTATCCGGGTTCTTTTTATTGTTGTACAATCCGCCCGAACCGACCTGTGCGCCTACGTCAACACGTGCAATGTCCCATATTTGTACCTGCGGGCTTCCGCGGAGGTAAATGCCGCTGTCGCCGTCTTTTGTGATCCGCCAGTCAACCAGCATTTCGAAATCGCTGTATTTTTTTATGGTACACAGGTTCGCACCTTTGCCGTTAAATACGATTGCCCCGTCTTTCACCGACCAGTTTTCAATCATTTTTTTATTGGCTTCTTCCTGGTTTTTTGCCAGTTCCTTTTCACTCATTTTTGCACGGCTGATCGGGTTGCCGACCAGTCCCTGCCAGCCAGACAGGTCTTTCCCGTTGAAAATAGGTACAAAACCTTCGTCATCCGGCATGTTTTCGATGAATTCACGAATATCGATTTTATAATACTGGCTGTCGGGTCCCGAAATTTTATCCATTACCTTTTGGGCAACCGAACGTACGAAAGATCCTTGTAATCCGTTGTTTTCGCCGGGAGCCGGCAACATGATTTTCATAGCTGCCAATGCTGCCGGAGCCGATAACTCTTCGTCATCCAAAAAACCGGATACGAAAACCAGCGAAAGGAACGTCTTTACTGTCCCTGCTGATTTTATAAGTTGCGATTTTTCCTGAGTGCTTTGGCAAACAGGTAAAAGCTTACGGATCAGAAGAAGTTTTTCATCGTCCGGGAAATCTGATTTTGAAACCTGGTCAAGATATGTATCAAATGTTTTTTCGCGTGAAGCTGCAAACCTTCCGTCTTCGATAATCGAATACAAATAAGGAATGGCATCGGTGTTTTTCCAGTTCAGCAATGCTTCGTAAGCGGCCTGTTTTTCTTCGCTGCCGCCGTTTTCAATAATGGCGGTTACGGTTGAAAAAGCCTCCGGATTGTTCAGGAACGGAAGAACAGGCAAAAGTTTCACCTTCATCTCCGCGCTGTTCATTTGTTGTAAAACCAGGTTTTGCTCTGCTTTTCCGGTTTGCAGAAGAGCTGTAACAGCTTGTTGTATATCTTCAATTTCCGTTTTTTCTGAAGTTTTTTGCAGAAGATTGATCAGATCAGCCAGGTTTTCGGGAGCAGCCATCATTTTCAGGCTTTTAAAAGCTGTTGCTTTCAGCTCTTTGTTCTCTGAAGAGCAGAGGTTTAATGCTTTGCCGAAATAGTCGGTTGCGCGACGCGCTGCCATTACTTCAAGCAAAAGAACTGCTTTCTCATCCTTCGACTGGTCTGATTTTTCAGCAAGCAGATCGCAATCTTTGGTTGTACAGGTTTGCAACAAAGCCGTTTTTACAGCTGCCAGCTCTTCTTTTTGTGAAGCTTTTTCGAGTTGTTTCAGCAAAACGGAAACAGTCTCTTTTTGAGGGTTCAGCGCAAGAGCTTTGATCGCTTCAATACGGACGTCGGTTGATGCATCGTCAAGCGAAGGAGTGATGCAACCGGAAAGCACTACCGGCTCTGTTCTTTTTGCAAGTGCCGAGATGATCAGGACTTTTGTTTCGGCCGGCGCTTTTTTCATGGCAGCTACCCATTTCCCTGCCTCGGCACTGGTCATTCCGTCGGAAGCGACATTTAAAACGGCAGCGCGATAAGCCTTGTCCGGGTTTTTAATTTCTTTCAGAAGAAGGGAAATCGTTTCGCTTCCCCAATATGTTCTCAATGTTTTTAATGCTGAAGAGCGGAAGATCAGCTGGTCCTGATTTTTACAGTTTTTGAGTACATCGGAGCAAAGTTTTTTTGCCACCTTTTTATTTCCGTTTTCAGCCAGACGATTGGCATACTGGAGGTACGAAATCATTGTTTTACTTTCGTCGGGTTTATAACCAACGGCTTTTGCGGCATTTGTAAAGGTTACTACTGCCTGTGCATCGCCAATTCCGGACAGTGCATCCAATGCCTGTCTTTTTGTTTCGCCCTGCGATGCTGCCAGTTTGGTTAATGCAGAAACTGCCGGTTTGTATTTTAATATGCCCAGGGCTTTTATCAGTTCTGTTTGCGTTGTTCCGGAAGCCCCGTCCAGTGCCGTTAACATTGCTGCGGCTGCTTTTTCCGTTCCGATTGAGGTGAGAACCGCAACTGCCGGGCCCGATACTTCTTCGTTATTCAGTAATCCGGCTAAAGGGGCAACGCATTCATCCTTTCCGCAAAATTTCAGGCGGCGGATGAAGAATGATTTTACTTCCTTGTCGGTAGCGCGACTGATGGCGTCGAGCAAGGTTTTGGTTACCAGCTCGCGGGCCTGTTCCCGGTTGGGAGCGCCACTGTATACAGCCAGCGATTCGATGGCAAAACGGGCCTGTGTGTCGTCGCCGGTTCCGGGCGGAACAATCATGTTGCAGAAGCCGGTAATTCCCGGTTCTCCCAGATCAATGATCTGCTGAACCAGCTGGTCTGAATATTTTACATTATTAGCCGGAAACTGGGCAAGAATGTCGGCAACCTTGGTCGTCAACGTCCGGTTATCCTGAGCCTGGCTTCCTGTTGCAACCCAGAAACACAGGAAAGCGAGTAATATATATTTAAAAAGTTTTTTCATGTGTCGTTTGTTTTTAATTAGATTTTCCACTGGCCCCGCATCGGTTGGTAAATAAGCCTGTTTGCTTCTTCGTCGTTTATAAATTCCTGTTTTTCAGGGTCGAAGTTCAGCGTACGGCCTACGCGGAGGGCGACAGCTCCCATGTTTACAATGGTGGCTGAATGATAGCCGTTTTTCTCGTTCAGTGCAAATTTTTTACGCGTACGAACCGATTCCGAAAAGGTCGTAATCTGTGGCTCCGGATCAGGTAAGGTATCAATCAGCGACATGATGTTCGGAATGGTTGATTGGAACCCTTTGTATATTTTTCCGTTCGGCCCTTCGATGTAAGCCGCATCTTTATCTCTGTTTTCCCCGTCGAGGATAATCTGGCAACCATCGGCATAGGTGTAGGTAATTCTTCGCCAGGTTCCCACGGCATCGTAGTTTTGTTCGGGGGCATCTACTTCTACTTTTACAGGACTGGTTTCATCTTTCCCGAGCATGTACTGTACCGGGTCGATATAATGTTGCCCCATGTCGCCGAGTCCGCCGGCGTCGTAATCCCAGTATCCCCGGAACGTCTGATGAGTACGGTGTATGTTATACGGTTTTTTTGGTGCCGGTCCCAGCCACATGTCGTAATCGAATTCAGGAGGAACCGGTTGTGGTGCCAGATTTGTTTTTCCGACCCAGTAAAATTTCCAGTTAAATCCGGTTACTCCGCTGATGGTTACTTTCAGAGGCCAGCCCAGTACTCCGCTGTCGATTACTTTCTTGAGCGGTTTCACGGTTGTGCCCAGTCCGTAGAAAGTGTCTTTAAACCGGAACCATGTGTTTAGTCTGAACATACGTCCGGTGGCATTAATTGCTTCAACCACGCGTTTGCCTTCGCCGATGGTCCGGGTCATGGGTTTTTCGCACCAGACATCTTTTCCGGCTTCGGCAGCCATTACCGACATAATTCCGTGCCAGTGAGGAGGCGTGGCAATATGTACAATATCGATATCGGGGCGTAACAGTAATTCACGGAAATCGGAATAGGTTTTTACGTCCGGACCCGTTATTTGCAGTGCCTTTTCCAGGTGCGTTTTGTCCACATCGCATATAGCTACCACCCGGGTGCCTTCGTACGGAATATGTCCGCGCCCCATACCTCCGACTCCGATAATGGCTTTGGTCAGCTGGTCGCTGGGTGCCACATATCCATTTCCAAGAACATGCCTTGGTATAATGGTAATACCGGCTGCTGCGACCAACGATTTTTTGATAAAATTCCTGCGGTTATTCATGTTTCTATTGTATTTAGGTTAACACTTTTTTCCGGATTCTAAGATACAAATTGCGGGTATAACAGTTGGGGTAATAAATGGGGTAAAATAAAAAATATTTGCACCTCAGATCAGCTTATTGCTGAAAATTGAAGATAGTTTACTTCTGTAAAAAATTTTGCTGTTTTTGTTATTTGTCTGCAAAAAGGTTTACCAGAGCTTCTGCAATTTTACCGGAAGGCAGAACCTGTGTGGCTGCTCCGATTTTAATTGCTTCACCAGGCATTCCGAAAATAACAGAAGTCGCTTCGTCTTGGGCAATGGTAAATGCTCCTTTTTCTTTCATTCTTTTTAATTCTACGGCTCCGTCTTTACCCATGCCGGTAAGCAGAACTCCGGCTGAATTTTGTCCGGCAATTTCGGCTACCGAACGGAAAAGAAAATCGACAGAAGGACACAGCTCTTTCTCTGTATCCGGTTTCTGCAAGGTCACACAAAAGTCAAATGATATTCCCATCTGATAATCATCGGGAGCGAGGTAAACGTTACCGGGCAGTAATGCTTCATCTTTTACTGCAATTTTTACAGTTAGTTTAGACGAAATGGAAAGCCAGTCCCTGAACCCGTTTATAAATCCTTTTGCGATATGTTGTACTATTACCACCGGAACAGGCAGGTTCCCGGGCAAAGTCGATAATATATTCTGTAATATCAGAGGTCCTCCGGTTGAAGCACCGATTGCAATTATTTTTATCGCTTTTACATTATTTTCCGGTTTGACAATTGTTTTCTGAATAGCCTGTCCGTTGCGGTCCTGTCTGGGAAAACGTCTTATAACTTTTACTTCCGACATAAGTTTTACTGTACGGATGAGGTTCTTCCTTGCTTCTTTGTGCTCATGTGTATTCATCGACGGCGGGCGTAATACCACGGCCAGAGCTCCTGCCTCGATTAATTTGAATGAGTTTTTCAGTTCTTTTACCTGGAGACTCCCGCTTACAATTACAATCGGTGTTGGCGTCGATTCCATAATTGCACGTGTCGCTTCAAACCCGTCCATCACCGGCATGTGCACATCCATTGTAATTACGTCGGGATGTTTTTCCTCAACCTGCTGCAATGCTTCAAGCCCGGAACCGGCAATACCAATCACTTCTATTTCCGGATCAGACGATAATAAGTGAACCATAAACTCCTGAATAACTTTTGAGTCGTCAACAACCAGCACCCTAATCATACCTCTGTCTTTAAATTAATCTTTTTTGAATTAGGCATTTTGTATATACATTCAAAATAGCTAAATTAGGGGAAAGTAAAAATTGAAATGGAGAACAAATTTAAAAGTCTTACGATATTCGAGTTTCAGGAACGTTTCCCCAACGATGAAGC